>Ga0115565_10000173_pt1 | contig 53364 bp, 36 predicted proteins | sample COGITO_mtgs_1105_FD_87199 | JGI IMG/M metagenome (GOLD analysis project Ga0115565, IMG submission 87199) | Pelagic marine microbial communities from North Sea - COGITO_mtgs_110530 | ecosystem: Environmental > Aquatic > Marine > Epipelagic | place: Germany:Helgoland, sampling site Kabeltonne... | reverse complement strand
TATTTTGCTGATTAGTCCCCTTAAAACTATTTAAATATCTTTTACTTTGCCATATACTTCAATATTAATTTAATAGATTCAAATATTTGATAAATGCGAGTAAAAAAAACTTATTTAATTCTTTTTATAGCACTTGTTTTTAGTGCTTGTCAAAAAGTAAATAATAAAAAAATAATAAAACTTGCTCATGGGTTAGACAGTAATCATCCTGTTCATAAAGCAATGTTATTTATGAAATCTGAGCTAGAAAAAAGCTCTAAAGGATCATTAAAATTAGAAATATACCCAAATGAACAATTAGGTTCTGAAAGGCAATGTTTAGAATTACTGCAAATAGGTAGTTTAGATATGACCAAAGTTTCTGCGGCTGTTATGGAAAATTTTTCGCCAAACATGAAAGTTTTTGGACTGCCTTTTCTCTTTAATAACAAACAACATGCATTTAATGTTTTAGATGGTAAAATAGGACAGCAATTATTAGATGGTGGTCAAAAATACTGGTTAAAAGGTTTAGGATATTATGATGCTGGCAGCAGAAGTTTCTACACCAAAGAAAAAAACATCTCACTACCTAAGGATTTAGATGGCTTAAAAATAAGAGTTATGGAGAGTGTTACTGCAATGAAAATGGTTACCAATTTAGGCGGTTCACCAACACCAATATCCTCTGGCGAATTGTACACTGCTTTGCAACAAGGTGTGGTTGATGGTGCAGAAAATAATCCTACAACATTTTTTCTTTCAAGACATTATGAGGTTTCCAAATTCTTTTCTCTTGATGAACACACAACTATACCAGATGTACTTATTATAAGTACTCATTTATGGAATAGTCTAAATAAAGAAGAACAAAAATGGCTACAAGAAGCAGCAAACAAGTCTGTAAAATATCAGAGGAAATTATGGGCAAAATCTGATGAAGACGCTCTTGAAGCTGTTAAAAAAGAAGGGGTAAAAGTTATTAAACCTGATAAAAACTTATTTAAAAGTAAAGTGCAACCTATTTATGAATCATATAAAGACAATGAAGAAATTTATAATCTTATAGAAAGAATTAAAAATACTGAATAACGATGAAATTTAGAAAAAAAGTTGATCAAATCTTAGGAAAAACGCTTGCTTTAATTATGGGAATAATGGTTATTAATGTATTATGGCAAGTATTCACACGTTTTGTTTTAGGTAATCCAAGTTCTTTTACAGACGAGTTAGCACGTTATTTAATGATTTGGGTTGGAGTTTTAGGGGCAGCTTATATTTCTGGCAGAAGAATGCATGTGGCTATACATTTATTACCAACAAAACTGAATAAAGAAGGACAAACAAAATTAAAAATAATTATTAATTGTATAATTATCGCTTTTTGCTTCTTTGCTTTTATTTTTGGTGGTTTACGCTTAGTTTATATAACTTTTATCTTAGATCAGTACTCACCCGCCTTACAAATACCTTTAGCTTTTGTATATACCATAATACCAATTAGTGGTTTATTAATTATTTTTTACAAATTATCAGACATCATAAATAAACAGTTATAATGGAATATTTACCTTCTCTTGTTTTAGTTTTTAGCTTTCTTATTTTACTTTTTGTTGGTGTCCCAGTTGCATGGAGTATTGCTATTTCATCTCTTTTAACAATGATGACAAGTATACCTATGTTACCATCTTTAACAACAGTTTCTCAAAGAATGGCAACTGGTTTAGATAGCTTTGCATTATTAGCCATACCGTTTTTTGTGCTTTCAGGGCAGCTTATGAATAAAGGAGGAATAGCCCATCGCTTAATAGATTTTGCAAAAACACTTGTGGGATCCTTGCCTGGAGGTTTAGCTTTAATTAATGTTATTGCTGCTATGCTAATGGGAGCAATTGCGGGTTCTGCAATGGCTTCAGCTTCTGCAATGGGCAGTATTTTAGGTCCTGAAATGGAAAAAGAAGGATATTCCAGAGAATTTGGAGCTGCTGTGAATATAACTTCTTCTACAACAGGTTTAGTAATTCCACCTAGTAACGTATTAATCGTTTACTCTCTTGCAAGTGGGGGTGTTTCTATTGCTGCTCTTTTTTTAGCAGGATACATTCCTGGTATTTTAACTGGATTATTTTTAATGATTGTAGCTTCTTTTTGGGCAAAAAAGAAAGGATATAAGGTTGGTAAAAAAAGTAATTTAAAGGATGTTGTAAAAACCTTTGTTCGAGCATTTCCAAGTTTGCTTTTATTACTGGTAGTTATTGGAGGCATTGTTACAGGAATTTTTACAGCAACTGAAGCGTCAGCAATTGCAGTTTTATACACGCTTGTTCTAGGTTTTTTATATAAAGAAATTAAGGTAAAAGATTTACATGGAATATTATTAGAGTCTTGTGGTACAACAGCAATTGTAATGCTTTTAATTGGGGCATCAATGAGTATGTCTTGGGTAATGTCTTTCGAAAATATTCCTCAAAGTATAAGTTCAGTTTTATTAACAGTTAGCAATAATCCAATAATTATATTGTTGATAATAAACTTAATGTTATTGTTTGTTGGTATTTTTATGGATATGACACCAGCTGTATTAATTTTTACACCTATTTTTTTACCAATTATAACAGAATTAGGAATGAGTCCTATTCAATTTGGTATTATAATGGTATTAAATTTATCTATTGGTTTGTGCACACCACCTGTTGGCTCAGTACTTTTTGTAGGTGTTGGAGTTGCAAATACAACCATAGAAAAAGTGATAAAACCATTACTTCCTTTATTTTTAGCAATGATTTTTTCCCTTTTTCTAGTTACTTATTTTTCTGAATTAAGCCTTTGGCTACCTAGATTATTTGGGTTGTTGTAATACTTTTTATCTTGTACTCTACACAATTCTACTTCATAAAATCAGCAACTATTTTTAAATTAAAGTATGGATTTATAATTTCAATACCCATTTATACTTATTTAACCTCTTTTTAAAATTTATTACCCCCTATTTATTTATATCAAATAAAATACTTTTGTCATTATAATCAATTTTAAAATTAACATAATGAATTATTTAAAACTTTTGCTGTACATAGGTTTTGCTGTATTATCCATAAATATCTCTTTTTCCCAAATAAAATTACCTGCAATTATATCATCAGAAATGGTGTTGCAACGTAATTCTAATGTTAGTTTATGGGGTTGCTCAAACGCTAATGAAGAAATTTTTATTGAGGTTTCTTGGAATAATAAAACAATAACTACAAAAGCAGATAAAAATGGAAAATGGATAACAAAAGTTGAAACCAATGACACAAGAGGTGCTCAAAAAATAATAATTTCATCTAAATCTGATAAAAAAATATTAGAAAATGTTTTATTAGGAGAAGTATGGTTGTGCTCAGGTCAATCAAATATGGGTATGAAATTAAAAGGAAACGTAGGACAACCAGTATTTGATGCTAAAGAAGCTGTATTAAAGGCTAACAATAACAATATTAGACTTTTTCAAGTTGAAGTAAATGCAACCAAAGAACCTTTAGAAGACGTTAAAAAATATGAACCTTGGCAAAAATCGTCATCAAATGCTGCTAGTAATTTTAGCGCAGTTGCCTATTTTTTTGGGATGCAGCTTCAAGAAATTCTAGGTGTACCTGTTGGTCTAATTCAAACGAGTAGAGGAGGCAGCCAAATACAACCTTGGATGAGTTATGAATCTGTAAATAAATTTGAAAAAATAGATTTAAGTACAGTAGATGTAAAAAAAGACAACAGAAAAGCACCAACATTGCTTTTTAATGCAATGGTTAATCCTTTAATACCATATACAATTAAAGGCACTATTTGGTATCAAGGTGAAAGCAATAGGCTAGATCCTGAACAATACAAAACACTTTTTCCTGAAATGGTTAAAGACTGGAGAAATAGATGGGGTCAAGGTAAATTCCCTTTTTATTTTGTTCAAATTGCTCCTTTTAAATATAAGGATGATACTATTTTTGATGATGTAAAAAACTCAGCTTTTCAAAGAGAAGCACAATTACAATCTGTTAAAATGATTCCAAATTCTGAAATTGTTATCACAGCAGATGTAGGAGATGAAAATTTTATTCATCCACCAAAGAAAAAACCAGTTGCAGATCGTTTATTGTATCATGCTTTAAATAAAACGTATGGTATGGTATCTATAGCACATAAATCTCCTGTTTATAGTTCTTTTGATAAAAAAAACCAAGGCCTTTTATTAAAATTTGATGATGCAGAAAACGGATTATTTGCTTACGGAGAATTAACAGATTTTGAAATTGCTGGAGAAGACAAGGTTTTTTATCCTGCAGAAGCGTCACTAGTAAATAGAAAAGATGTATTTGTTAAGAGTAACAAAGTATTAAAGCCTGTTGCTGTGAGATATGGTTGGAGAAACTATTTTAAAGGGACTTTATTTGGTACCAATTTGTTACCTGTTTCCTCTTTTAGAACAGATACTTGGACAGAAGCTAAAAGAACAGATAAAAAATAGTTGAAGTAAATCGTAAAAATTTAGATAAAAATGTTTTTAAAAGTAGGAAAATAAAATGTCTTCCTACTTTTTTATTACAAAAAATCTTCAAAATTTTTATAGGTTACAAAATTCATACAAACTATATCCTAAATTGTTATTACAGGGTGTTATAATGATTTACCCCCTTTTATTTTAATGATATAAACCCTATTCAAATCTTAATACTCTATTAATTTTACACCATAATTTCATTCAACATTTAAAACATACATCAATGAAAAAATTTACACTAAGAAAAATTTTGGCAATATTTACTTTGATACTATCAAGTAATATTGCTTTTACACAAATAGCCAATCCAACAGGCTTAATAGGCGAAGATTTAATCTTTTACGATGATGGAAATGGTTTTTTTACAGCTCCAACTGGTTCTACAATTACAGATACTCAAGTAACCTTGGCAACTGAAAGAAGAAATGACCAACCCACTCTTGCTGAATTAAATTATACAAGACCGGCCACAACCTACCCAGCCGCAGTTGCTGTTGATCCATTTTCTTACAGATTTAGGGCTAATAATAATTCAGCCAATCACACCACAGATAGTTGGATTGTAATAAATTCCATTGATTTAAGTGCTTATGATAGTGGAAACAAATATTTTACGTTTAGTACTAAAAGTGAGTTTAGAGAACAAAATGGCACAAATATAGAAACAGATACAAAAGTATTTTACACAACTAATTTTACAACAGGTGCAGACCCAACAGTAGGTGGTGTAGTTTGGACGGAAATCCCATCCACCCAATTTACAACAGTTGGTAGCTCTCCTTCTTTTGGTAATGATGGAAATTGGACTACCAACCAAATAGACTTGTCTGCAATTACTGCTGGTACAGAATTTGCTATTGCTTTTAGAAGACAAACCTCTTCAGACGGTCCTAATCCAAATACAACAGTATTTGGAGACCAAAATGCAGCAGAACCAAACAGAAATGGTAGTATGCTTATAGGTGAATATGCTTATACAGGCACACCTTTAAGAATAAACGTAACACCAGGTGCTTTTAGTGGTGAGAATATAAGTGCTTCAAGCCAAACTAATATCTTTAAAAATGCAACTTCTGTAATTTCTGATACTAATTTTAGCAATACAAGTTGGGGTAATATCTTTAGAGCTTCTTCAACATTTACTCCAAGATTTCAAGAGAATACTGAAATACCAGCTGGCGAAGGATATAAGTTTGAGGTGAATGGTAATTATTCTAGAGTAGCTTTGTCTAGTTTAACCATTGAACTTAATAAAATTGAATCTACAGACGGAACTACTGGGGGTAATCCTGCTGCTGCAGTTTGGAGAATACAAGGAAGTAATGACGATAGTTCTTGGGATGACTTAACTGACGAATTTGAAGGTGTACATCAAGTAAATACAACGTATCAATTATCTACTTCACAACCTTACGGACTTTATAGAATAGTACTTGTTAATCCTTGGACTCCTAATAATGCTTTTGCTGCTTTACGTTATATAGATTTTACCATAGCTTCAGTTTGGAATGGTATTAATAACAATATTACAGACGCCACAAATTTTAATACAGATACTCAACCAGGATCATCAGAAATTATTATACCAAATACGGTTTCTAATTATCCAACGTTAGCTACAGGAACTTCTTTGCAAAATGAAATTACTTTAAAATCAGGTGCATCTTTTGTAACAGAAGGTACAGCAACAGTAACTGGAACTTTTAACTTTGAAAGAAATTTAACTTTTACATCTGGTAACGATAAAGGATGGCATTTAGTTGGTGCTCCAATTGCATCACAAACCTACAATGATGATTTTGTAAGCGATAACAAAATTGCAAGTGGTAGTGCAAACAACAGAGGTATTGCTACCTATAATAATGGTGTAGCAAGTAACAATTGGGTTTATTTGCAAGATGCCGGTTCTGGCACATTTACTGCAGGTACAGGATATGCTATAAAAACAAGTGAAAATAGAGATGTTGTGTTTTCAGGAACATTAAATACATCAGATCCAGTATTAAAGGGTATTACAGTGGGTACCACACCATTTAATTTAGTAAGTAATCCTTTTGCAAGTCATATCAATAGCGAAACTTTTTTAGATCTTGCAGCAAATTCTACAAAATTAACAAGCAAAACAATTTGGGTTTGGAATCCCTCTACAGAGAATTATGATGTTAAAATATCTACAGATGCTTTTATAATTGCACCTGGGCAAGGCTTTTTTGTAAGTGCTGTTTCTGCTGGAGATTTAGAGTTTGCTAAAAGTAATCAGACCCATTCAGCCACGAACACTTTTCAAAAAAATTCTTCTTTACCTAAAGTTATCTTAAATATAACTAATGGTGAATTAAAGAGATACGCAGAAATACGTTATAATGATAATGCTACTAAAGGTTTTGACAATGGTTATGATGGAGAACGTTTTACAGGTGTAGCAAATTCTTTCGATGTTTTTACACAGTTATTATCAGATAATCAAGGTACAAATTACCAAATACAATCGTTACCAAATAGTAATTTAGATTCTATGATTATCCCTGTTGGAGTTTCAGCTTCTTCTGGAAATATAATTACTTTTAGTGCAGAAGCATTAAACTTGCCAAGTAATAATAAAGTATTTTTAGAAGATAGAGAAAAAAGTATGTTTACTCGTTTAGATGATGGTAGCTTGTATGAAGTTTCGTTAACATCAGATTTGTCTGGAACAGGAAGGTTTTATTTACATACTGCACAAAAAGCTCTAAGTACATTAAATATTGAATTAGAAAATATCAGTATGTATAAAACAAATAATTCTAATTTGAGAATAATTGGTTTAGAACAAGGAGAAACATCATTAAAAATGTTTACTATTTTAGGCAAAGAAGTTTTAAAAACAGACTTTAATGCAAGTGGTAGTAAAGATATAACCTTACCAAATAATTTAGCTACTGGTGTTTATATTGTTAAAATTACAACTGCAAAAGGAGAATTAAATAAAAAAATAATTATCGAATAATTAACCAAAATTATAAATCTAGATAAATGAAAAAAAATATAAAAGCCTCAAATAGCTCACAAGATATTACTAGAAAAGATGCCATAAAAAAAATTGGCAATTACGGAAAATATGCTGCATTAACTGCACTAGGTACTTATATGATTTTAAACCCACAAAAAGCACAAGCTAGTAGCCCTGAAGCACCAGGAACTGGATTTTAACATATAAATGGCACAGAAGTTTATAACTTTTGTGCCATTCTTTTTATTTGATCAGCTTTCAATCAAACCTAAAACCTACTGTAATTTCAAAAAAAAGTTTATATAAAATATAATATTAATCAATACTAATGATCAAAGAAATTAAAATTTTTTGTTTGATTTTTGCTTTTACTTTTCTTCAAAATGTAACTGCTCAAAATCCTAGTGCTTTGTATCAAAATTGGGTAGATGCACAAGTAAATAATACAACACCTATTTTACCTACATTTAGTTATGCTGGGTATCATAATGGAGAGATTGCTATTCCCAGAGATCTTACTTTAACTGTTTTTGATGTAACAACTTATGGTGCAATTGCAGATGATGGCGTTTCAGATAAAGTAGCAATTATGAATACTATTGTTGCTGCAGAAGCAAATGCTGATGGTGGAATTGTTTTTTTTCCTCCAGGTAGGTTTATCATTCAAGATAGTTCTGTTGATGATAGCACAGAATCTATAAAAATCACAAAAAGTAATATCATTTTAAAAGGAAGCGGTTCTGGACAAGGAGGAACAGAATTGTATCAAAAAGACAATACTACACACCCAGATATGGCAACAAAGCCCTTTGTTTGTCCATATATTATATTATTTACAAACAATAAAAGCTCCACCAATACTTTTATAACAAATGTTACAGGAAATACTTCAAGAGAAACTTTTACGGTTCAAGTTGATAATACAACAAATATAGCAGTAAATCAATGGGTAGAATTATATGTTAAAAATGATGATGATGCATTTATTGCTCAAGAATTTGCACCTTTTACTGCAGCAAATTTTGAAAATCCTAACAATTTAGATATTGTAAAAAATGGAGTAGAGGTTAGAGAAATTCATAAAGTAGTATCAAAAACAGCAAATTCCATAACTTTTAAAGAACCAATTCATTATGATATCGATTCGCAATTTGGTTGGAAAATAAACGATTATGATTTTATTGAAGAAGTAGGTATTCAAGACTTAAAATTTACTGGCGGTTATATTTGGAATTTTTTACATCATAGAGCTCCACAAGAACTTTTTCCAGGTGAAGCTGCTGGAGGTCCAAATGCTTTTTTAAGTGATTCTGGTTGGAGTGGAATACAATTAAGAAAAGTACTAAATGGCTGGATTAAAAATGTAGAATTCTCTAACGTATCACGTGCTGCACAATTAGGTTTTTCTAAAAATGTAAGTGCTATAGATAATACATATACTGGTAATCCTAGTCATAATTTTATAGTTGCCAATAATTCTACAGGATGCTTAATTGGTAGAAATATTGATAGTTCTTCTGGTGTTTGGCATGGAGCTGGGGTTGCAGGAAATTCTATTGGAAATGTAATTTGGAGAAGTGAACATCCAGCAAACAGTGAATCTGGAATGGAGCTACATGCAAGCCAACCAAGAACAACACTTTTTGATAAGTGCAAAGGAGGTTTTTTCTTTAATATGGGTGGTGCAGGTAATTCATTACCAAATCATTTAAAACATTTGGTACTTTGGAATTTTGATGGTGTTGCACCAAACTTAAACGCAGCTATATCTTGGAAAGATAATGGGAATGTAAAAATCCAAACTCCAATTATATCTGGTTTAAAGGGTTTTAAAATGTCTCAAAATGCAAATCAATTTCAAGTTAATGAGTCTGAAGGAACTCACGTAGATGAAACATCACTCTATGAAAAACAATTAGAATACAGATTAGGAAAACTCCCAGATTGGATTACAGACACAGCACCAAAAGAAACAATTATATATGCTGAAGATTTTAGATTCGAAAGTTTTGATAGAGGTTTTGAAGCAAAAATAATTGATGGTGGAGGTTACCCAGATGCAAATAACGATTTGGTTAGAAGATTTACAAACGAAAACTTATTTCCAAAACCAGAAAACAGTAATAATTTATTCAATGTAAATGAAGATAGACAGGCAATTCGAATTCCAGAAGGTAGAGATGCAGATAGAGCAGTGATAAGAATTCACGGTTCTAAAAGTGGAACAAATTACGCAACAGATGTTTATGTGGTTTTTACTACTTTAGACTTAACTGCTTCAAACCCTAGAATTGATGAAGACGATACTAATAAATTTGCTACTTTTTGGACTTCGAGAGAATTTGGAGATGCAGATATTGCAGATGTCCTTTTTAAAGTTTCTACAGATTATACTGGTGATCCGATTACATCTAATTGGACAACTGTACCACTTTTATCGGGTAAAATTGCAGTTGATGCTGACAATGATGCCTTTGTAAAAGGAATAATCGATTTAACTTCATTTGCAAATGGAGCTAATGGAAATACAGTAACACTTGCCTTACATTACAAAGGTAAAGATGACGATTTCAATGTTACTGGAAATAGAAATGGTTTTTTTGTAGTATCGGATTTACAATTTGTTACACAGTCTTTTGATATAACAGATGTTTGGGGAGGTACTACAGATTCAAATTTTGATGATGCAACAAACTGGTTAACAAAAGCAAGTCCTAAAGGAACCACAAATACTTTAAAAATACCAGCAGGTTTAGCTAATTATCCAACAATTAATACTTCGTTAACTGCCAATAAAATTATTATAGAAGCTGGTGGAACTTTTATTGCTGAAGCCCCAGTAAATGCAAACGTAATTTATGAGAGAATTTTAGAAACCCCTAGCGAAACTGGTAATTTTGTTATAGATAGTTTAGAGGGTTGGTATTTAATGTCTTCTCCAGTATCTGGAGAAGTTTATGATAATTCTTGGGCAGATACTAATGAAATTGCAAATGGTAGCAACTCTAACAGAGGACTTGCCACATATAATAACACTGTTGCCAATAATAACTGGAATTATTTTAATGGAACTGCAACATCTTTTTTAAATGGACAAGGTTATGCTATTAAAAGAGCTACAACTGGTAAAGTATCTTTTTTAGGAACAATGAACACATCAAATATTACAAATGTTGCTATTTCTGAAGGAGAAACAACATATAATTTATTAGGCAATCCTTTTACAGCATTTGTTAATACAAAAACTTTATTAGATTTTTCATCGAATTCTAATATATTGGCTTCAAAAACAATTTGGATTTGGAACTCGAATACAAAAAATTATGAAGCGAAACTTTCTGGCGATGCTACAACTTATCAAATTGCTCCAGGCCAAGGTTTCTTTGTAAAAGCATCATCATCTGGTAATTTTAGTTTTAATACAGCTATGAGAAGCCATCAAACAACAGATACGTTCCAAAAAAAAAATAATACAATGCCTGAAATAAGGTTGAATATTTCAGCAAATGGGTTAAAAAGGTTTACAGAAATCCGTTATTTAGATACTGCAACAAAATCTTTTGATAATGGTTTTGATGGCGAAACGTTTACGGGTAATTCTAACAAATTAGATGTTTTTTCGCATTTATTGGAAAATTCAAACGGAACTAATTACCAATTACAAGCAGTGCCTAATTCAGATTATGAGCAACTTGCCATTCCAATAGGAATTATTTCTGAAACTCAAGAAACTGTTACATTTACAGTAGATGCAAAAAATATTCCAGCTGATTATAAAGTGTATTTAGAAGATAAAACAGCTAATACTGTAACAAATTTAAGTGATGTAAATACATCTTACCAAGTTCCTGTTGATGCAGCAGAGACTTTAGGACGTTTTTACCTTCATTTAAATACATCTCCTGCATTAAGTACAGAAAATGAATTTATGCTAGGTGTTCAAATTTTTAAATCCGATGATATTTTACGTATAATAGGTTTAAATGATGGCAATGCAGAAATTGAATTGTACAACATTATTGGGAGTAAGGTTTTCTCAAATAAATTTAGGGCAACAAACAATAATTATATAGATTTACCTGATTTGAAAACAGGAATTTATATTGTAAACTTGAAAACTAAAGATGGTAAGTTGAATAAAAAAATCATCGTAGAATAATTAATTTATACTTTTATAAGAGGCATTTTTTTAAAATGCCTCTTATAAATTTAATTAAAATAAATTTAAGTAAGATTAACAATAATGAAATTATACTCACTCTTTTTTTTATTAATCAGTTTATTTTTACTTATCAACTGTAAAAATCAAACACGTTCAACACAAAAGAATAACCTAGTTTTTAAAGATTCTGGCACAGAAAACTGGCAAGATAAATGGACGCTTGATGGTTTGAAAGCAGAAGTACTTAATTCTGATTTAGGAATGGAATTTAAAGCTGGTAAACAACATGGAAATGATAGTGCTCACGCAGTTTTGTGGACCAAAAAAGTATTTACTGGCAATTTTAAAATTACGTATGAATATACCAGAACAGATACTGTAACAAGATGTGTAAATATTCTTTATTTATTGGCTTCTGGTAAAGGTTCTGAAGAATATCCAAAAGATATTTCTTTATGGAAAGAGAAAAGAAAAGTGCCAAAAATGTCTAAATATTTCAACAATATAAATACGTATCACATCAGTTATGCTGCTTTTGATTCAAAAATATACTCTGGAGATCATGATTATATTAGGATGAGAAAATACAATCCTAATAAAAAAGGTTTAGGTAATACAGATATAAAACCAGATTACTTTAATACGGGTTTATTTAAACCTTTTGTAAATTATAAAATAGAAGTTATTAAAACAGATGGTTTTATTAAAATGGATATCGAAAACGCTAAAAACCCAAAAGAACGTTTAATTTGTAAGTGGGATATTTCTAAAGTAAATGACTTAAAATCTGGCAGAATAGGTTTAAGACACATGTACACAAGAAGTGCTATTTATAAGAATTTTGAAATTTATCAGTTAGATTAATAGATTCTTTTTATTAAATTTTAGTATTTATAAGCTTTTTACTATTTAAAACATCAGAAGTTTTATAATAAATAATTAATAATCCACTTATAGGAATTACAGCATAAACTAACGCTAAAGGAATTTGAAGTGTTGGAGAAATTTCGTTTAAAGAATACGTTTCATAAACCAACCAAATACCATATACAACCAAACCTACAAAACAAGCAAATATTAGGAATATATTAAAACTTTTTTTAAGTATTTGTTGTTTTTCAGTATTCAGTATTTTGGGTAAAAAGTCTATTGATAAATTGAGTTTTTTTCCAGAAATATAAGCAATGCCTAAAACAACTGTCCAAATCATTAAATACCTTGCCAATTCATCATTAAAAGAACTAGGGTTTTTTAATAAAAACCTAGTAATAAGATGCCAAACAATATTAACAATCATCATTATTAAAATTAATAGTAATGTATTTGCTAAAATTTTATCCACTTTTTTTCTTAATTTCATTAATAATTATAGGTGTTTCTTTTAGTTGATTATTTTAAATTTAATACTGCTATACCTTTACAAATTTTATTGAATAAAGACATAACACTATAAGCTATGAAAGAGAATAAAAAAGTGGGGGTAGATTTTTTTATCCTCTCAAGAAAATGGATAGAAAGAAATTATTTTAAAATCACTTTTTTGTTGATAATTTTATTAGAAGTACTCTCTATTTTTAAAATATAAATTCCTCTGCTTAACTGACTAACATTCAAATTTTCTGTATTTTGGCTTTTTAACACCTCTTTACCTAAAAGGTTAATAAGTGTTACATTTTTAATTGAAATTTTGTCTAAATTGGAGATCGTTAAATTTGTAGAAGCCGGATTTGGATATACTTTAACTTGATTTTCTAAAGCAAAACTATCTGAAGATAAAGTAGCGTCTGCAGATATAGCAACATTATCTAATAAAAAAATTGCCTTTCCATTTGAAATAAATCCTCCAGTATCTGTTTGTATTTGTAAGGCAGCAAAAGTTCCTAAATTTTTATCCGTTAAATCTATAGATCCAGAAATAGTAACCCACTCTGCAGAAATAATATCAAAAGAAGTTTGATCTTCTAAAGTAGTTGCAGTCGCAAGATTATTAACTGTAAATGGTATATTTTGAGTTACATTATCTCCAGCTTCAAAATAAGAATCAGATAAATCAAAATCTGTATTTGAATTTCCGTGATTTAAATTTATAGTCCAATCTGTATAAGTTGCAGGTAAATCTAAATCATTATCTGGATTAGCACCTCTAATTTGAAAACTAAAATTTAACACTTTTTGACCTGTTAAATCAAGTCCTGTAAAATAAATACCTGCGCCTTCATTAGAATAATTACCTCCACCATTTATCCTAAAAGCATTTTGACCACCTGCAATAGCTATAGACCATCTTGGTGTAGCAGACGAATTATTAATTGCAACAGCATTTGTCTTTTGGGCAGGTGTTGCGTTACCATTATCACCATCAAAAGTTCCTCCTACACCTCCAGCAGCTATAAAAGCCGTGTAATTAAATTTTGTAATGTCCCTAGCTATTATTTGAGTGCCTCCAGATGCATCTACAGTTTCAAAATCTTCGTTAATGTAAGTTGTTGTTTGTGCTAAATAAGCAGTGCTAAACAAAAGCAGTGCAATAAAAGTAATTTTTTTAATCATCATTTATAATTTTAAAGTTATAAAGTAAAATTAAACAAATAAAGAATTTTTGAAAGGGACATATTAAACTGATGAAAGGGGTAAATTGGTAAAAGCTCTGAAAAAATGAAAAAACCAATTAAAAACCAATATAACCCTTTTAAAAAATGAATATGAACTTACTTTGTATTAAAATTATAGCTAATTTTATTCTAAACATTTACAATTTAAAAAATGAAAAATATATTATTAAAATTTGTCTTTATTTTCTACCTAAGTAGTTTTAATCTATTTTCTCAAGATGAATCTTTTGAAGGTTCAAGTGTGCCATCGAACTGGTCTGCAAGTATTGGTTCTTTATCAATTTCAACCAATCATTACAAACACAATTCAAGATCTTTAAAATGGGATTGGAAAGCAGGTGATATACTTACAGTTTCAAATTTACAAAGCCAAGGCCTTGTGCCTTCTCAATTATTTGGTTTCAATTTTAATTTCTTTAGAATGTGGGTATATAATACTGCAACTATAAAAGATAATAATTTAGAAATTGAATTTATAGATGATACGAATACTAAACAATATCACTACCCTTTTTATTTAGATTTTAAAGGTTGGAGAGCTGCCTCTATAAGTTATCGTTATGAAATGTTTGGTGATAAAAGTTCAAGAGAATTAAATACACTAAAAATAAAAGCTCCTGAAACTGGTAGTGGAACGTTTTATTTCGATTTTATAGATTTTACAGCTGAAAGAGTAGATTATCGTTCTCCAGACAAACAATTGCCTTTTTTAAATGCTAACAATAATAGGAACTGGACAGATATGATGTATTTAGAATCTTTACCTAGAAACATCCCACTAAACACACCAACACCAGAAGAATTAGCAGGTTTTGATAAAATTAAAGCTAAATATGACAATTTAATTTTAGGAAATGCTCCTAGTAATAGCAACGTAAATTCTGCAATTCAAGATTATCAAGAATTAAAATTAAGTTTTAATACTGATGGTACTATAAAAGGTGAGCCATTATATGGTATCAGTTTAAGACAGCTAAAAAACATAGGGTTTGTAGAAGGTTTTCTACTTACACTAGCTAGAGATTATAAACATAAAAACAATACCACAAGTTTAACCTACGCAATTAATACTGTAAAACATCTGTTAGATCAAGGATTTGCCTATGGTAGTCTTTTAGAAGACAGTAGATTAATTGGGTATAGTTTTAGAGAAATAACCATGGCAATACATTTACTGAAAGAAGAATTAGAAAATGAAGGTATTTGGGAAGATGCAAGAAAAATGGTAGATTGGTTTACAGCCTCTGAAATAGTTTGGCACCCAACAGCATTTGGAAGCAGTATGGATGATGCAAATACAAGAGCTTTAGATATTTTAGGTGCTTGTTTGTACAAACCAACCAACGAGTTAAAAGTACAATATTTAAAAGCTTACAAACAATTTTTAGAAAACTGGTTTACCATATCTGAAAGTGTTACTGGAATGGGAGTTAAGCCAGGTTATATTGGCGTTCATCATGGTACGTATTTTCCTCAATACACTTTTGGTGCCTATAAAACATTAGCAAATACTGTTCGTTTAATTTCTGGAACTACGTTTGCAATATCTATTGAGAAAAGAGATTTTTTCAAGAAAATGCTTTTAACCTCTAGATTGCATACTTCTAAAAGAGCTATTCCAAATTCTATTTCTGGTAGATCTCCATTCAATGATCCAGAAATTGAATCTGCTTTAAGAAATTTAGGTTTATCAGAACCTTTTGACACACAAGTTCTTAGAGCTTACAACAGAGTAGATAATCCTACTAGTGAAACTGCCCCTTTTGGTCAAGAAGATTATCCAACTGGATTTTGGCAAACAAATTTTGCAAATTTGTCTACGTATAGGCAAGATGATTGGTTTGCAAGTATAAAAGGATTTTCTAGATACTTTTGGGGTACAGAAATTTATAGTTCAGACAATAGGTTTGGTAGGTATCAAAGTTACGGTGCTATTGAAATATTTTATCCTGGAGTAAAAAAAGATTCAGGGTTTGATATTAATGGTTGGAATTGGAATATGCCTCCTGGCACTACAACAATTCATTTACCTTGGGATGATTTAGAAGCTAGTAAATCTAGACAAGATGAGGCAACAGACTCTTTCTTTGCATCTGGTTTGCGTTTTGGAACAAAAGATACGTATTATATAGATAAAGAAGTAGAAGGTACTATTGGTATTTTTGGTATGGATTTTCAACAAAAAGGGCTCACTAACACACACAACCCAACATTTACATTTAAAAAATCGGTTTTTTGTTTTGATGGTATGTTAGTATCTCTTGGCAGTAACATTAACAATAATGATACAAAAAATAGAACAGCAACCAATCTTTTTCAAAATTATTTAGAAACTACATCGCAAAGTATTAATGTCAATAATACTTCTGTAAGTGCGTTTCCTTATACTAATCAAGTTACAGGTGAAACACAAAATTGGTTAATTGATGCCTATAACAACGGTTATTTAATTAGAGGAAATAAACAAATAGTTATCAATAGAGCAGCGCAAACATCTCCTAGAGAAAATGGAAATGGCAATTTTACAAATGGCAATTTTGCATCTGCTTATATAGATCATAGCACAAGCCCAAATAACGAAGACTATGAATACATAATAGTACCTAAAACAAATGCTGCCAAAATGCAAGAGTTACAATCTGCTATGGATAGTAATAACCCTTTATATACCATTTTACAAAAAGACGAAAATGCTCATATAGTTTCTTTTAAAGAATTTGAAGGATATGCACTTTTTGGATCAAACTCTTACAACAACACCTTAATAAAAAGCAATCAGGGAGCCTGTTTGGTTATTGCTGAACAAGCAAATAATAACATAAATGTAAGCGTTGTTAGCCCAGATTTAAATCTTAATGATAACGATGGAAAAACAAATCCTGTAACTATAACGCTTACCTTTAATGGAAAATGGCAAGTAAATTCATCGAATTCAAATATTAACAGTACAATTATAGATAATGAAACTGAAGTTACCATTGTTACCAAAAATGCGAATGCAGAAGATTTTACTTTAGAAACAACGTCGCTTTCAGTAGCTAATTACTTAACAAACAGTATCAAGTTGTATCCTAACCCAGCGCATCAGTTTTTAAATATTGATATCACAAATTCTCAACTATCTATTTCAGAAATTCAACTTTATGATATTACTGGCAGACAAATTGAAACATATCCTTTTTCTAAAAAAATCAATTTAAATAAATATACAAAAGGAGTTTATTTTATAACTTTTATTACTTCTGATAAAAATAGATTGACCAAAAAAATAATTATAGAATAAAAAACAGTTGTGTATTTCGATTATATCATATCAAAATACACAACTGTTTTAATGAATTTTAAGTTTACTTAAAACCTGAATTCGACTATTATATCATTTTAAATTTAAAATTACGCATAAAAATTATTTTCTGCTAAATGTCAGTTTGAGCGAAGTGTAGCGTAGTCGAAAAATCTTTTGTTGTTTTTGAGATTTCTCCTATCGTCGAAATGACATTATACGAATTTTTATTTTTAAAATGGAATAACATTCTATTTGAGTTTACAATCTGAATTACTGAAAGATATTCATAGAATGCAGGTTATAAATCTTTGATCAGTTTTTTTATTTGTACGTTAAGAAGTTTACCAAAAGCTCTACTGGTTTTATACATTTGTTCTTTAACTTCTGGTTTTGGTTTATAGATAAAAACGCCAGTATCATTAACTGAATCTAACATATCATTAGATAGAAATATTTGATTTAATTCTGCTATTGTATAGTTATTTTGTAGAATTGCTTTTATACCAATAAAATAGGCACTATAATCTATTTTAGTTTTTATAGTTTCCCATTGCGACTGTGTAACGCCATTACTTTGTGTAGCTAATTTGTCAATATATTTATTAACAAAAGTTTTTACCTCTTTTATCATACCCGTTTTTTCTATGAGGACATCATATTTATCTTGCGCAACAAAAGACATTGTAAATAGTAAGGTTAAGGTTAATAAAACTGTTTTCATATTACTTATTTTTTATTTATTAATTGTTTATATGTTGTGTACTAAATCTTTAGGGTAATATTTATGATTTATAAAACTACTATCGTCTATACCCATAATTTTAACGATGGTTGCTGCCTCAAAACTCCAGTAACCACAATAGAATACTGCAGCACCTAAATGCGTTTTAAAACCAAGCATATATTTGTTGTAAAAATCTTTTTTTAAATATTCTTTTATAAGTTTTATAGAATCTTCTTTCTTTTTGCTTTGAGTAGCTTTTCTTAAGTTATTATAATTCTTTAATATTATACTGTGGGTTTTATCATATGTTTCATTTTCTGTGTTGATTCTGTCTGGAAAACGAGCTTTTATAATTACTTCAAATAAATTATCACTAATATTATCTTTATCTAATATGTCAATAAGAACTTGAAGGTAGTTATCTGATACATTTAACAAATATGCTAATGAAAGTACTTTTAGAAATTTTTGATAAGGCTCTAACAAATATTGATTGAGTTTTATTCCATTTTTACTTGTAACTTTATTTCCTTCTGAAGACCAAAACCTTTTCATATCTTCAATAATATCTATTAAGGAAATTCTTATATTAGAAAAATCTAGTCCCATTGAATATTGGACAGTCATTGAATCGATTTTTAAACCAATATTTCTTAAGTTAGCTTGTTCAATTTTTCTTTGAGACATATTACCCGAATTAATACAATCAATATTAACTTTAATTGCACCTGCATATTTGTCTAAAAGAATGTCAAAATGTTCTTTACTTTTTAAAATATCTCTCATAATTATTATAATTTAAGGTGTCCATATATTTCCAATAGTAGCTACTTCTCCAACTACTCCAACTAGTCTATAAATAACTTGTCCATTTGGTCCATGAGTAGCTACAACTCTAACATAATCTGTACTCAAAATTTGACGAGCAAGATTAATATCATTTCCTATTGCGTTTGCCAAAATCTGTCCATTATTTCTTTTAATCCAATCTTCTATCATTTATACAGGGAGACTATTTTGAATTATTTTAAAAGCTTATGGAGTAACTTCTACTTCCTCAAAAATACAGCCTTTAATACCATTAGCCTCTAAAGCTTGTTTGGCTATGTGAGTAATGAAAAGCATAGTAATTGATTCCTTTATTCTAAAAAGTTTAGGAAATCCATTACCGGTCTCTTTTAAAACAGGTTTTTTCAAAATACCTAGGCTATTCGATTGACTTCTCAATTTTCTAAAAGAAGCCTTTTCTATATCACAATAATCAAATTGTTTATTAAATTTAATAGTAAAAAAGTCTATGTTTTTAGGCACATCTTTTTTGATTCCTTTCCCTATAGTTTTAAAAATTTCATTATGTGATATCTTGTCATCTATAAGTATAATAGGAATTAAATTTAACCCTTCTATATTATCTAAATTTAAGGAATTAACAAACTTTTTGCTCAAAATAGGTATATTCAATTCATTTTGAACAAAATCATAATTCTTTATTTGATCAAAGTTCGCTCTCAACACTATATTTTCTTCAGTCAATTGATATTTTTCAGAGGAAAGCAAATGTGATAAGTCTAAATAATCATCTTTTTTTATTTTGTGAATATTTGGAAAGTCATCAACAATTTGAGAGTTATCTACTTTTAATTTGTATACTCTATTCATATTAATTAAGTTTTGAAGGTTGCCAATTCTCTAAAATGTCTAATACTTTATCCTCAATATCATCAATCATATCATTAATCTGTGAATTAGAAAGACTATTAACTTGGCTTGGTAAAATATTATTCGCATTTAAAATATCGTCAATAGCTTCTATCACATCATCATAATTTGGGTGACTACCTAAATGTGTTGGTAAATGTGTTGAAATTCCATCTACAAAATTATCTGCACTTTCTGCCAATCCAATTTTCACTCATCTGTTTAGGAAGATCTGTTGAATTATTTTAAGACTTGGTTAAGAAATAACTTTTGCTTCTTCAAAGATGCGACCTTTTATAACCTAAATTCGATAATTATTTTACGCATAACTTATTCTAAATCATTTTGTCATCAAAACATTGTGGAGAAATCTAAATTATAGCCATTGCAACTAAAGAGATTCTTCTGTTTTGCTATCGCTTCAATTTTAATAACATTCAATTTGAGTTTACAATCTGAATTACTGAAGGATATTCATAGAATGCAGGTTTCTAGGTTAATTAAACGTTGTTTTACTTCTAAAATACTCGTTAAAATTATATTTAGAAAACTTTGATAATGGTGCTTGATTTTTAGGAATATGTTGTTTTAAATCCTCTATAACAGAGGCGTATTTTTTATCTAAAGCCAAATTATACCATTCGTTTGGATCGTTTAGCATATCATACAATTCTAATGAATTATCTTCATATTTTATCAATCTATATTGCTCATTTCTAATAGCAACGTTGTCTTTTCCATAAAACGAAATTGCAGGATAATTCCATTCTTCATCAGGATCGTCAATTAAGGTTTTTAAAGATTTACCCTCCAATTGCTCTTGTTTTGGCAAATCACACAAATCAATTAAGGTGGGATAAATATCCAAAAGTTGTACAGGAGCATCAGAAATTTTTACTTTATTCTCTTTTATATCTTTAAAAACCAATAAAGTTCTTGTATCTCGTTCCCAAAGTGCTTGTTTAGCAAATCTGTTTTTTTCTCCAATATGATACCCATGATCTGCCCATAAAACAACAATTGTATTAGCTGCATATTCAGAATTTTCTAACGCATCTAATACTTTACCAACTTGTGCATCTACAAACGCAATACACGCCATATAAGCTTGAACCGCTTTTTTCCATTCGCCAGATTTTATCAATTCTTCTGTAGTTGGCATCATTGGTGCATTTGAAACCCTTTGCGCAAAAGCAGAAATATCATTAAAATCATCTTTTTTATAAGGTGGAGTTTTAATACTATCTAAAGGAAACTTATCAAACCATTTTTGTGGTGCATACCAAGGCACATGAGGTCTAACAAAACCAACTGCTAAAAAAAATGGTTTTTCTTGTTTTGATTGTAATTTATTTACTGCCCATTTTGCACTTTGGTAATCGGTCATTAAACTATCTTGAGCAGGATATGCGCCCCAATCTGTTTGTGTTGCCCCTTTTTTATGTTCTATTTTTGATGGATCATAAGCAAATCGTTCTTTTGGTTTTGGTCCCATCCAAGCAAACTTACCTCCATATTGATCAAAGGTTTTTGCGGCATCTCCTTCATGATAAATTTTACCAACAGCCATAGTTTTATAACCAAAATATTCAAAATAGTCTGGCATAAAAACAGCCTCTTTAACGGCTTTATTTCCTTTTTTAATATCAAGATCCTTTAATTGCAAATAATTTCCTGAGGTTGATGGATATAAGCCCGTCATTAAACTTGCGCGAGAAGGGCCACAAATTGGTGCTTGACAATGTGCATTTGTAAATAAAGTTCCTTGTTTTGCTAATTTATCAATATTTGGTGTTGGCACTTTTATAGCACCCTTCATAATGCTTACATAATCGTTTAAATCATCAATAGCAATAAATACTACGTTTGGTTTTTGAAAGGTTTTTTTCTGTGTTTCAACTTTTTCCGTTTTACAACTAATTATAAATGAAGAAAGAAAAAAAACAGCAATTATTAATTTTAATTTCATTGTATGTTTTGGTATTTTTTAGATGTTTTTTTAATTTAATTCCTTTAACCATTCATACAGTCTATCTGTCCAAGATTGTAAATTTCCTTTTCCAATTCCCAAACCAAAACCATGTCCGCCTTTTGGGTAAATATGCATTTCAGCAGGAATATTTTCTTTTTGTAAGGCTTGATAAAATAGGATTGCGTTTGATACTGAGACCACATCATCATCTCCACAATGCACTATAAAAGTTGGTGGTGTATTTTTATCAACATTTAATTCGTTGGAATAAAAATCTACTAAATCATTATTTGGTTCATTACCTAAAAGATTTTCTCTAGAACCTTTATGAGTATGATTTGAATTCATACTAATTACAGGATATGCCAAAACCATAAAATCTGGTCTTGCATTTGTTGTATTAATAAGGTCTTCTGTAACTGTTTCTGTAGTGTAATGGGTACCCAAAGAAGCTGCCAAATGTCCTCCAGCAGAAAAACCCATTATGCCAATTTTATTTTTAGCAATATTCCATTTTTCGGAATGATACCTTACGTATTTAATGGCTCTTTGTACATCTTGTAAAGGCGCTTTATGTTTGGTAATAATCGATTTTGAGTTAGGCAATCTGTATTTTAAAACAAAAGCAGTAATCCCTTTTGTGTTATACCATTTTGCAATATCAGTTCCTTCTAAATCATACGCTAAACCTTCATAACCACCTCCTGGACATATAATTACTGCTTTGTCTGTGGCATATCTTTCTGTTGGTAGAAAAACTTCTAAAGTAGGTTGTTGAACATTTTCTATCCAAACTATATCTCTATCTCCTTGTATTTCTTTGTCATTAGTTTTATTTTGATTTGGAATATTTCCTTCCCAAATATCAATGGTATTTTCTAGACTAAAATTCATAGAGGTATATAGCATTATAATAATTACGAGGAATCTTCTCATTAAAAATTTAGTTTATGATCAAATTTATCACATTAGAAATTATATTTCTAAAATAACAATGCTGGGTTTTCCACAAAGTTTTCCTTGAGGCATTGGAATAGTAATTTCGTAAACATCTCCGTTTTTAAGCACTTCTTTACCTTTAAAGGGTATTGTGGTGGTAATGATAATTTCTTTAAGATTTTTATCCATTTTAGCATCAGAAACAGATATTTTACAGGTATTAGCTGTATATTCTAGCAAAACTGCAGATTGATGAGATACTTTTATAGTTCCTTTATTAGATTCTAAAACAGCGTTTTCATCAAAAAATAGTGCACCTAAAATAGTTTCATTTTTGCTTGCAGCAGCCTGAATACGTGTATCATTCTGCATCACTTTAATAGGGTTTTCTCTAAAGATATTTTCATTAAAATCCTTACCTGTGTAGGTTATATATCCATATTTTCCGTCGGTAATTTCCTTACTATGATCAATCCACATTTGAAAAATAGGTACACTTTTTGGTTTGTTTTTAACTTTTTTGTTACTAGCATTAATCAAATCCCATTTTGTAGTTCTATTTTCTGAACTGATAGTTACTTTACCATTGGTTTGTTCAGGAATTACAGCATAAGCAAAACCGTTTGTTTGATTTGCCCAAACTAAATCTTTATTTTTGTCTTCTGAATTATAAAGCACAACTATTTTATCTTCGTTTTTCTGTATTTCCCCTTGTTTTTCAGAAGATTTCCAAGTGATATTATTTTGATGCAAAGTTTGTTCTACTGTTGTCCATACATCACCTTCTTTATCAGCATTTTTATTGGTAATACCTGCACCTAAAGCAACTACATAATCATTAATTAAAAAATAAGATTTATATGCTTTAACTCCATAAATAATTTCACTTAACCCATTTTTTATGTTATCGTTGGCTTTATTGGTATTGGTTTTATTTTGTTTTTCATAAATAAAACCAGTTGCCCCATTTTCTGCTCCACTTGTGGCACCAGCTGCAAAATTGTATTTACTTACGTACCCATTCCAGTTGGTTTCTGGTATTAGTTTATCCTCACCCTGTCTGTTGGTAACCCCTGGAATTGCAGTTAAATTATAGCCACCAAACGCAGTATTGTACTCATTTCCTTGTCTTTGATACAAAGTCATACCATCGCAAGTATAAAATGCTCTGTTATTTGCATTGCTAATAGAAGTTTCTATACCACTTACTCTATCAGAGGCCATACTAATATAGACATGATAATCATCATTTTTTTTGGCAAAATTATCATTATTAAAAAACCATCTAGTACCTGTGTAGTAGCCAGAAGGCATATAAGACATCGAAATTTTATAATTTTTAATTTCTTCAGAAAGTAAATTTAACTCTTTAAGCTCTGCTGAATTTAACGAATTTGTCCATTTTTTCTGTAAATTATTGATAATACTTTTACTAGTAGGCACTCTCTTTTCTGGTTTATATAGCATATAAGTTCTATCTAAGCCTGGTAATTCATGACCCTTAAAATAAAACCAAGATGACCCTCTTAACCCATTAAATAGCGCATCTATATTTTCTTTTGATAATTTTTTATCCCAAGGACTACCTTTAAGCATATTTAAACTCTCTAAGGCAGATGATGTTCCCAAAATAGGATACCCCCAAATTAAATTCTGTTTTCCATGCCCCCAGCCAGAACCATCTGCAGTAAAACCTTCTATCCAAAAAGCTTCATTATAGGTGTTTTGTGAAACATTGCTTAATGCTTTAGAGGATACCTCTGCAAGTACATCTACCATTTTTGTAGATTTCATCATAAAAGCTGTTTGAAGTACGGGTCTAAACGTAAGGCCATTACCACCTACCCACCAAACGTGATTTCTAAAACGATCTACTTGAACCACATTATTATCGGTTTCATCGTTTCTAAAAGGTTGTGTCCAAGATTGCATACCAACTTTTTTAAGTATATCATTAAACTTTACAACCAATTCAGTGGTGTTTTTACCACTTTCTACAGCATCCATATGCTCTAGAAAAATAAAATAAGTATTTACGGCCGCCAATGGAATAGCAAAACAAGAAGCATGAAAACGCCCATTAGAAACATTAGCTCTCTTTAACTCCAACTCTCCATAATTGATAAAGCCTCTCATAATTTTTTGAACGGTTTTATCTTCTAAAATAGTGGCATTCGATTTATTTCTGTAGGTTTCTGCTAAAACCCAAAGCCGATCTAAACCTAGATTATTTAATTCAGAAACTGGGTTTTGATATTTTCCTCCTTTTTTTAAGTATAGCTTTTTTGATTCAATATCCTCTTGGTCTTTAATTAAGTCAGAAAATTTACCATCGTCTTGTAAAAGTTGCTTTATTTCATTTACAGATTTTTCTACTTTTACTTTAAATTTTCTGTAAGGATGTTTCGAATAAAATTTTCTAAAATCATCAATTGCAACTTCTTTTTCATTTTTTTTTGATGCAGTAGTTTTGGTAGCTAAATTTGTATTATTTGTTGATTTACAAGCGAATAAAAAAAATAAAAAGATAAAAGAAACGATAGCGTTTGGAAATTTCATAATTTTAATAAGGTATTATAGTACTTAGTTTTCTTTTTTGATACCAAGGATCATTGGTTTCTTTTAACAAACTTGCCAATTCGTTTAACAAGTCTTTTGAAACGGAGGATAATTCATCTAAAGCAATTTTGTTTAATTGGTAAGGGTCTTGTATGTTGTCATACAAATAAGATGATTCTGAGGTATCTAAAGATTTTTTACCTTTTTTATCATTGATAACCAAAGTATATCTATTAGTTAGTACACCTCTAGAATTACCTAGCATAAGTAGGCTTGCTTTTGGTTTTTTAACATTACTTTTTTCTCCTTTTAAAAATGATGAATAATCTTTTCCTTGTATGCTTTTAGGAATTGAATTGCCCAAACCAGAAAGGCCCATTAAAGTTGGTAAAACATCTGGAACACTTATTAACAAATCTGTTGTGTTTGGGGTTAACTTTTTTGGCCAATGCACAATAAAAGGAATTGCCAATGACTCTAGTTCCATTTGATTTTTTCCCTGTTTGCCATGGCTGCCTAGCATTTCTCCATGATCAGAGCTAAAAATAATAATAGTGTTATCTAGTTCGCCCATTGCTTTTAGTTGTGCTATAACTTTACCAATGTAAAAATCGACACTAGTTACTGCACCAAAATAGTTTCTTGCATGTTGTGCTTTTTCAATATCTACGTTATTTCTAACAACTAATTTTTCATCAATATTTGGATATATATTTTTGTTATAATATTTATTAACCATGGTCATATCCGTATATTGATCTCCCCAAGGATTATGAGGCGGATTTAAAGACCACATCACTAAAAATGGTTTGTTGGCATCTCTTTGATTTCTGTTATTTTTTAGATAATCAACAATTACATCAGATTCACTTTTGGGTGTATATTTTTTTGGCAAATGTACTTCGCCATCTTTTTTACCATCAATGGTATAAGGATCGTTAGAAAAAACAAAAGGATTAAAATGGCTGTCTTTTACACATTGATAAAAATATTCAATACCATGTCTATTATTAGGTGGTATATAGGTATCGTATTTATTCAAATATTCTCCTCCTGGAGGTTTTGTAGTTCCTTTATAATTACCTTGTTTATCAAAAACTGGGGTATTTTCTAACCAATGTACTTTACCAACGTAGGCTGTATTGTAATTGGCTTCTTTAAAAAGGCTTGTTATTGTTGGGATATCATCTTTTAGAGAATCGTCTCTTTCTACTTTGCAATTGTTCCAAATACCATTTTGTTCTGGATAAACACCCGAAATTAACATACCTCTGTAAGGACTACAAAGTGGAAAATTACTAATGGCATTTGTAAAAACAACTCCGTTTTCTGCTAATTTATCAATATTGGGCGTAATTACAGGATCTGGTTTTCCATAAGCTAAACTTTTATAAGGTTCTTTAGACCAAAAACCTGCACTGTATCTTCTTAATTGATCTGGAAAAATAATGAGAACGTTTGGTTTTTTTTGAATACTGTTTACAGTAAAATTTGCATCAATATCATTTTTTTTTGTATCAGAAGAGATCTCTTTTTTCGTTTTGCAACTAAAAAAAATGAATATTCCTACAAGAACTAAAAAAGTTGATGTAGGAATATTTATTATTTTGTTTTTCATTTACTCAATTGTTATATAAGAGGAGAACTTTTTAGACTTTTCTTTTGCACCCATCATTGCAGAAGTTTTGTTAAACTCTAAATTTACCAAGGCTAAAGAAAGTGTAGTTGATTTGGATTGATTTAATAAAGCAGAAACCTCTTTTGTATCAAGTTCAATTTTTTGCCAACTCATTTTTTTATCTACAGATTCTGGAATTTCTATACCTCCTATTTTTTTTCCTAATGATGGTTTGTTTTCAAATGTAATTTCATTTTCAGACCAAGTATTGTCTTCTACTGTATAAACCTCTAAATTAAACAGTGTTGATTCGTCTCCAGATTTATTAAAAACCTTTACAGGTATATGAAGTATTATTTTTTTGTCTTTAATGTCTTCAGTAATTTCAAATTTTAGATAGCTATTTCTAGAATATTTTCCAGATTTCTTTGAGTTTGCAACCATTAACGCATTAGATTTTTCAACCCCAAACGTGGTATTTTTGGTATCTCCCCCTTGTACAAAAGCATCTTCTGATACTTTTATTTTTTTCTGTGCATTTATTGTAATCGTAAAAAATAAAATTACAAAACTTAATATTTTAGCTGTATTCATTGTATTCATTGTATTTGTATTTATTTGTTGTTTTTATAATCATTAATCCATTCAGGTAAATAACCCAAACGTAATTTTAGTTGTTCTTCAAACAAGGATTCTGGTTGTACAGGAGTTCCTAAACTTTCTAAAATTCTTACTTCATCTTTATTAAAAGTTGTGCCTGCTCCATGAAATCCTACCACAATTGGTGGCACAATTCTCCAATACCAAGTTTTTTTAGAAACAAAATTGAAATTTTCTTCTGGTTCATCTGTTTCTTTGTAATTCCATAGCACTAATTCTTTTCCATGATTTGGTAAGTTTTGTCTTGCCCCACCAGCTCTACCTTGCATAAAACCACCTTCTACATTATCGAAAAGTGTAGTTCTCGGTTGTGATGCATGAGACTCAAAACAAGTTGTTGGTGTATATTTGCATCTCCAAATTACATTACCTGACGAGCTACCACCACTTACACCAAAAGAATGGTGCATACCTGCTTTATCTTCTGAAGCTGCTTGCAAAATACCTGTGCAACCTGCAATTGTTCCTACATTGTGTCCTTTATTGCCTTCAACAATAATATTTAAAACAGTTGATGCAGCAGAATTTTTAAAGGAACATGCAGTACTTACGTTTCTAAAAGTAACATCTTTTACCCAAGAATCTACAACTGTGGAAATTTCTAAAATTCTCCAACCTCCATCATGCTGAGCATTTTTGTGGTGTTTAAAATCTAATTTCCAATTACCTTCAAAAGTCATGTTTTCAAAACCAATATGATGCAAAGGTGTAAAGCTTTCTATTGTCCAATTATGTTTTGCTTTAATATCATAATGTACAACAGAAACCAGATGTATTTTGTTACCTTCTATTTTTTCTACTTGATGATGCTCGTTTACTTTTACTCCTTGTTTTTTAATTTTTTTCCATCCTTCTTCTAGCTTCAATGGGTATAAATCAGAAATAACCAGGTCTAGTGAATTGTTTAATACACTAATAGTTATCCAGTCGCCTTTTTTAATTTTTGATGTTTTATCAACTTCAATAACATGAGTTCCACGTCTTACATCTGCAGTAATATTAGCCAATTTTTTACCCCCTTTATTTGTTTTAGTTTCTATAGAAGCAGGAGTTGACCAAAGTTTTTCTACATCTGTTTGCTTTTGATCTACTTCTAAAAAAATAATAGATTCATTTCTATCTTCTCCCCGAAATACAATTTTAGAAGATGTTATTTGTATAACATTCATATTGTCTTCGGGTGTATTGATATAAAATTTACCTTTTGGAATATAAATGATGCCTTCGCCATTTTTTTCAGCGGCTTCAATTGCTTTTTCAATTGCTTTTTTATCAGATTTTGTATCGTTAGGAATTGCTCCAAACTCTGTAATATCAAAAACCTTATAGTTAACATCAGGAATAGGAACTTCACTATATTTGTATCCTACATAAGAAAAATTTGGCAATATAGCTTCTGTATTATTTTTTTGCGCTTTTTTATAATCCTCCCAAACAGTAGATTTCTGTGCACTACAATTAAAAAAAATTGTGCAAATTATAGCTGTAATTAAATTATTGAATTTCATTATTCTTGAGTGTTAATTTTTCTTAATAATGCCTCTACATAATAATAATCTGCATAATTTAAAGGAACATCAATTTCATTATTATGAGGAATACTACCTACACTGTGTTTTAATATAAAGTTATTATTTTCACCTAATTTTGCTGTATATTTTTCTGATGCTAATGATGTAAAGACCTTATCAATGTAGGTAGAGTAGTCATTTTTAGAAAATTCTTCTAACTCTAAAAGTGCAGATAGGGTTACTGTTGCTGCAGAAACATCTCTGGGTTCATCTGGAATGTTTGGTGCATTATAATCCCAATAAGGAATTCCGTCTTTTGGCAAACCTTTATAATTAATAATAAAATCGGCTATTTTTTCTGCTTGTTTTAAGTATTTTTCATCTTTTGTATATCTGTAACAAACAGTGTAGCCATAAATACCCCAAGCTTGTCCTCTTGCCCAAGCACTAGAATCTGCATAACCTTGTGCAGTTTGTTTACCTCTAACAGCTCCTGTTTCTGGGTTATAATCTACAACATGATACGAACTATTGTCTTCTCTAAAATGATTTTTCATAGTTGTATTTGCATGTTGAATGGCAATTTCTTTGTATTTAGGATCTCCAGTTAATACTGATGTTTCAAAAAGCAATTCTAAATTCATCATATTATCTATAATTACAGGAAATTTCCAATTTCTTTTAGCTTGCCAACCTTTATCTACATTCCAACTTTTTATACAACCTACATCTTTATCAAATCTTGTTATTAAAGAATTAGAAGCTGTTATTAGCACTTCTTTAAAATCATCATTTTTAGTTAAACGATAACCATTTCCATAAGAGCAATTAAATATAAATCCCAAATCATGATTGGTAGTTACAGTTTTATGTTGCTCAAATAAACTTTGCATTTTTACGGCTGCATTTTTGTATTTTTTATTATTTGTGTATTCATATAAATACCATAAACTTCCAGGAAAAAAACCTTCTGTCCAGTCAAACTTTGTGTTTGCCCAGTGCATTTCGCCATTTTCAGTAATTGTTCTTGGAATTTTGTTCTGTTTTTCAGCTTCAATTAGAAGCAAGTTTAACTGCTTTGTTGCATTATCTAATTGATTTTTATAAAATTGATTTTCATCAACTACAGTCACTTTTATTGGGGTATTATTTTCTGCAACTTTTTTTGATTCTTTTTTGCAACAAAAAACAACTAATAGTAGCAAAAGCCTTATTATTTTTCTCATTCTATGGATTTTACAGGATTACCAGTTTGGTTTTTGTTCTAATGCGTTATTTAGCTGCACTTCTTGTAGTGGGTAAGGAAGAGATAAATGCTTTGAAGGATCAAAAAATCTACTTGCTTTTAGAAATGCATCATGATTTGCATTTGTTGGAGAATAATTTGGATGCCCTATAATAGATTGCTCTAGTAATTTTAATCTTTCGCCTAACAATCCCCATCGAATTAAATCATGTTTTCTTAATGCTTCAAAAGCAAATTCTCTAAAACGTTCTTCAACAATTTCTTTAAAAAAGTTTTCTTTAGATGCAATTGCTGATGGTTTTGCAATACCTATGGGTTCTAAACCTGCCCTATTTCTTACATTATTCAAATACTGAACCGCTAAAGATGAAGGCATTCCATTAACTTCATTATCTGCTTCTGCATACATTAATAAAACATCAGAATATCTTAAAACTGGAAAATTAATGTTTGTAAAGTTTTTAAAAATGGGTCCTTGTTCTAAAATAACATAAGCTTGCTGTGAACCTGGTACAACATCTCTATCTAAATCTGCTAAATCTGCTGGTTCCCATCTTCTAAATTTTCCAGGAGCAAAATTTGGGCTTAACTCATTTTCTACTCTTCTAATATTACCATCATTTCTATATTCAAAAGCGGGTAAATTCCACGTTTTACGAATACTGTCATTTGCTGTTTCATAAGAGTTCTCTAATAATGGACTTGGAGAATAACCTGCAAAAGCAAATGGAAAACCTGGTTGACCACCACCAAAATTAAAATTTAAGCCATTTGCTTCCCCAATTCTACCATCAGTAAAAAGTCCTTGATCTCTTAAGTATTTAAAAGATATTTCAAAAATAGATTCATTTATATCATAAGTACCTTTAATATAATTTAAAAAATGATTTCTATACCCATCAACAGTAACTACAATTCTTGTATCATTTGTAGCAGGATCTGTAATAGTAGAACTTGTAGATAAATTTAAAGAGTGTACACCAGAGTTTATTACTTTTTCACATTCTAGTTTTGCTAATGCAAATTTTGTTTTATCGTTTAATGGAAAACCTGCCATTTTTAAATAAACTCTTGCCAAAAGCCCTTGGGCAGCTGTTTTAGTAGCTCTACCTTGTACATAATTAGGGTCTCCAACATTTACAAGGTGTTCTGATGCAAAAGTAAAATCTTTAATAATTTGCTCATATACTATTTCTAAACTAGATACTGCTAAATTGTTTGCAGATTGATCTTGAGTTGAGGTAAGTGGCATTGGTACTTCTTCATACCAATTAACTAAAAGTGCATAAGCATGTGCTCTTAAAAATAAAGCTTCTGCTAATAATCTATTGTATTCAGCTTCTTCAAAAGCGTCTTTTTGTAGTTTTTCATTGAATAAATTAGACAAATTTATAGCTTCGTAAAGATTTGTCCAAAGGTCAAAAACATAACTATCTGCAGAGGTATGTCTATACAAACCAACTGTCCAGTTTTCATTAAATCTTCTATTATAATACCCTTCATCTGTGCCAGCTTCCATAGCAATACTCATGTCTCTGCCGTAAACAGCATCATTGGCAAATATGGAATAGATACCTGACAAAGCAATTTCTGCTTCTGTTTTATTGCTGTAAAAATCGTTTACTCCAATAGTAGAGTTTGGTTCTAAATCTAAATACTCTTTACAACCTGTAAAAAATAGACTTATAGAGAAAAAGAAAAAAATTATTTTATATGTTTTCATTTTAAAATTTTTAATATTTTGGTTATAAAGAAATATTTACTCCTGCTAAAATTGTAACGCTTTGAGGATAAGCAGACCAATCTAAATTAGGTGTTAATGCTCCAAAACGTCCTACAGAAACATCAGGGTTGTATCCACTATATTTAGTCCAAGTATATATATTCTGTGCTTGTAGAAACAATCTTAATTTTTTTAAGCCTAACACTTTTATTTTTTCTTTTGGAACATTAAATCCTAAAGCAATAGTACTTAATCTTAAATAAGAACCATCCTCTATATATCTGTTATCGAGTGTATTACCATCTGGTGGACCACCAAATATATTTTCATATACAACTGTATTTACATCTGTATTGGTGTTTGTAGGTGTCCAAGCATTTAACAATTCAGGAAAACCACTAAATACTCTTGCCCCAGGAACTGTAAATTCTGCTCTGTTAGCGTTTAGAATATCAAAACCAGCAGACCATTGAAAAAGTATTTGAGCATCAAAATTACCTACATTAAAAGAGTTGGAAAATCCACCAAAATGTGCAGCTTGTGTGTTTCCTATAATTACCCTGTCTTCTTCATTTATTGTTCCATCTCCATTTTGATCAATATATTTTATACTTCCTGGAGCTACAGTTGCTCCATTATCTGGTATTCCTGGCTTTAAAGTGGTTGTTTGAATTCCATTTGTAAAAACAAAATCATCAGGTTGATAAATACCATCAAAACGTAACCCATATATCATACCTACTGGTTGCCCAACTCTGGTAATGTATTGGAATTCTGTAGCACCACCTGGTTGCCAACCTGGATCTGTTAAAATTTCTGTTTGCCCATTATTTAAAGCAATTGTTTCATTTCTGTTAAATGATATATTAAAAGAACTTTGCCATTTAAATTTTTCTTTATTAATATTTTTAGAGTTTACCGTAAATTCCAATCCTGTATTTCTAACTTCACCAACGTTTTGTAAAACTCTACTAAAACCAGTGTGAGGTGCAACATCTGCATTTAATAGTAAGTCTGAAGTGTTTTTTTGATAAAAATCTATGGTTCCATCAAATCTGTCTCTTAAAAAACCAAAATCAAAACCAATATTTAATTGAGAGGTTGTTTCCCATTTTAAATTTGGGTCTCCTAAATTACTTAAAAACGCACCTGGAACAAAGTTTTCTCCAGAACCCCATAAATAACCACTTGCACTGCCAATTGCTAATTGAGTTTGAGAAGCAAAATCGCCAACTCTATTGTTACCTGTTATTCCCCAACCAACTCTTAATTTTGCAGTAGATATATAGCCTAAATCTTTAATAAATTCTTCTTTATCTAATCTCCAAGCAGATGAAATTGCTGGGAAATATCCCCATCTGTTATCTCCTAAAAATTTTGAAGAGCCATCTGCTCTTACTATCAATTTAAAATAGTATCTATAATTATAAGAATATTCTAACCTTGAAAAATAAGAAAACAATCTATTTCCAGTAGCATTAGTGTCTGGAATAGACGGTGTTGTTCCAATCCCTAAATTATCAATTCCAAAGATGTCTGTTGGCAATAACGAGTTTTGCAAATCTGTTAATGTTTCTGTTCTATCTTGTAACTCGAAACCTATAAGACCTTTTATTTTGTGTTTTTTAAATTTAGTATCGTATTGCAACGTATTAGAGGTTGATAATGTTTGGAACCTTCTTTGTGTTATTGAGCCACTTATACCATTTTGCCCTCTTGTACCTTGTTGGGTATCTGCTCCAAAAAAAATAGATTGCTTTCTAGTTTCAACTTGATAGTTTGTAGTTGAATTTAATGATAATTTATCTGAAAAATCATGTATAATATTAATGTTTCCTCTAATTAAATCTCTTTGGTCTTGTCTATCAGTATTATTCAAATTTTTAACAGGATCAAAGAAAAATCGTTCGTTTGCATCATTAGGATCTACACCTCCAGGCAATAAACCATCATCATTTATTGGTGTAACCGGTCTAAAAATTATTGCATCTCTAACAACTCTATTAAAAGTACCATCTGCAATACGAATACCTGTTCTGTTTGAGTAAGAATATTGTAATTGTGCTCTTAATTTTGTTTTATCGCTTATTTGATGATTTAATCTTAAATTATTATTTATTTTTTTAAACCCAGTGTTAATTAACGTACCTTCTTGATCTAAAAGTTCTGAAGAAAGATAAAATGAGGTTTTTTCTGAACCACCACTTACACTTAAATTGTATTGATCTATAGTTGAAATTCTAAAAATTTCATCTTGCCAATTTACACCTTCTACATTTCTGTACAATTCTGGGTCTCCCCAAGTATTGTAAAATCCATTTGTTCTATCTGCAGGAGAATAATTATCTTGTGCAAGTGAAGATGCTTCTTGGTATTTTACATATTGATAAGGTGTAAGTACCTCTAACTCTCTTGGAATATATTGTATGCTATTTGCTATTTTTAAATTAAAATCTGTTTTACCATCTTTTCTACCTTCTTTAGTGGTTATTATAATAATTCCGTTTGCGCCTCTAGAACCATAAATTGCAGTTGCTGCTGCATCTTTTAAAATATCAAAAGACGCAATATCATCTGTACTAATACTTGCAGGATCAAAATCTTCTAAAGGAATACCATCTATAACATATAATGGTGAGTTATCTCCTGTAATAGAGTTTCCTCCACGAATTACAATATTTAAAGCCTCTCCAGGAGTACCATCTAAAGAGCTTACCTGAACTCCAGCAACTCTTCCAGCTAAAGCTTGATCGAAATTTGTAGTTGCTGTATTTTCTAAATCCTCTACATTTACTTTAGAAATAGCACTGGTTAATTCTTTCCTATTAGAAGAACCATACCCAATAATTACAATTTCATCTAGTTTTTCTGCTGTTGATGATAGCGAAATATCAAAATTTACTCTTTCATTTACGGCTACTTCTTGCCTTTTATATCCTAAATAAATAAAAACTAAAATATCAGTATTTTTTACATCTGATAAAGTAAAATTACCATTAAAATCTGTTGAAGTTCCTTTGGTTGTGTTTTTTATAGAAACAGAAACTCCTGGTAAAATTTCACCTGTATCTGTTTTTACTGTTCCTTTAATTGTTTTTTGAGCAGAAATGTCTAAACAAAAAACGAGAAATATTACTGTAAAAAATAATAGCTTATTCATATTGTATTGGGTTGATTTTTTATTGTTCTGTTGCTTTAAAATGTACATCTGATACTAAATGTCTTCCTGCTCTTCCTGTGGCACCTCTTATACTTTCAGTAAAATTGGATGATAATTTAAATTTTAGCGTGAATTGAGTTTCTTCTTTGTAGTTATTTAAATCTAATTCGCATCTTATCCATCTACCATCAGCATTTCTTGAACTATCTTTTCTACCATCAGGATCTGTACCTTTTTGGTCTCCAGGATAAGGTAGTCCCATAAAACCATTGCCTGTATTTGAATTGATTCTAGTAAAAATGTCATCATTTACTTTTGTCCAAGTAGCAGTGCTGTTATTACCATTATAATCTGTTGAAATAAAAACATCTAATTCTGTGGGAGTTCTACCATCTTCTAAATACTCAACAAATCTGTTTTGCAGAAAAAAAACAGCTTGTAAATCGAAACCAAGTCTAAACTGCGATAAATCTTGTGTATTTATAATTAAATCTGATTCATGTGGTTCTGAATCACCACCAACAGTAACATTTGTAAACAAAGCTTTCTTATTATCAATTTCTGGTAAAGAATCATCAATATCAGCTAAATTAGAAGAACCAGTTTGAGTCCAAGTATTATCTAAACTAACTAAACCAGGTGTAATTACCTCTTTAGAATACCCAAACGTTTTGTTTTCTGCTTCAAAACTTGGGTAAAAGAAAAACTTTGTTTGTTTTGGTAAATTTACAGGAGTGTTAGATGCTACTAAAAACAGAAAACTTTCTCCTTGAAAATTCGAAATTTCACCACTAATATTACTAATTACATTTACAGAAGGATAAATTGTATCATTTTCTATAGTTGTATAATTACTTTTTAATGATATTTCTCCTGTTTGAGTATCAATATCTAATTTATTTTCATCAGAATTTAATGCGAATGTAACATCTGTATTACCATTTATTAAAAATGGTTTTGTGGTTTTAGCATCTTGACCAACTACTAAATTTTGTGCAAGTGGAGAGTACAATAAATTGGTTACTAATTCTGGACCAATTCCAATTTTAAGTACATCATCAAAAACCGTTTTATAAGTAGTATCTTCCTCTTGTGTTGTAACACTTATTGTAAAAAAATACACGCCAATGTCAAAATTATTTTCGTCTTGGATTGTTACAACACCACTATCTGTATAATCAACAGCTGTGTATGTAGTTACCTCTACACCATCTTTAAAATAATAATTTGCTGGTTGTAAATCTTTTTCAACAATAACTGGGTTTTGTATAGAAACGTCTTTAAGAAATGAATTATCTAAAACAGTACCATCTTCTTTTTTTGCTGAAACAATTTCGAAAAAGGGTACTAAATTATCTGTATCAACTGCTGGCAAACCTGTTTTTAAGAAAGTAAATTCTCTTGCATTTGCAATATCTTGATAGTTTAGATTAGAGGGTGGTTGTTTACTTTCTAATATTAAACCACTTAAATTGTCGTCTTTTTCGCAAGTTGTAAAAGAAACAGCCAATAATAGTATTAAAACTAAATTCAAATATCTTTTCATTATAATTGTGTTTTAAAAATTTTAAAAGTAGGTTGGTTTTACCTCCTACAAATATGAAGAGAAAGTTGGTGCAAAAAGGGTTTACAGAATTTTAAAAAGAGGGGTATATTAATATTTTGTAAAAAATGGATATTACCCTTGTGTTTTTCTGTATTGAGAAGGTGTCATATTAAAAGAGCTTTTAAAACATTTTCTGAAGTACTTAATATCATTAAAACCAATATCGTACACAATATTTTTTATAGGTGTATCTGTTTTTAATAATAATTGACTTGCTTTTTTTAATCTTATAGTTCTAATAAACTCTGATATTGATTGCCCCGTTAAAATTTTTATCTTTCTATATAATAAAGATTGACTCATAAACATTTTATCAGTAAAGCTATTTACATTAAAATCTGGATTTGAAAAGTTTTCTTCTATAATTTCCATTGCATTTTTCAAAAACTTTTCATCTGCAGATACAACAGTAATTTCTTTAGGTTCTATTAAAATATCTTTTTTAAATTTTTCTATTAAAGATTTTCTTGAGTTTAAAATATTATTTACTTGTAGTTTAAGTGTTTCTGCATCAAAAGGTTTTGTAAGGTAAACGTCTGCACCAGTTTCATAACCTATTTTTTGTACTTTTGATGATGTTCTTGCAGTTAGCATAACTATTGGAATATGACTTGTTCTAATATCTGACTTTAGAATTTCTGCCATTTCAAGACCATCCATTTTTGGCATCATTAAGTCACTTACAATTACATCTATAGTATATTTTTTTGATGCCTCTATACCTTCCAATCCATTTTTGGCTTGTATTACATTAAAAGAATCTTTAAAAATATCATTTATAAAATTTCTTACATCTGTATTATCTTCAACAATTAATACGTTTTGCAGTTCTTCATCAATAAAATTTTCATCTATAGCCACCTCATTTCTTACCCAACCCGATTTTACGTCTGCAGCACTATCGTAATCTTTTAAATCATTTTCTGTAGTTTCTTGGATAACAATTTCATTTGCTTTAAAATGCTGGTTTCCAGTTAGTAAAATTACAGTAAAGATAGTTCCTTTATCAATTTTACTTTCTACGGAAATTTTTCCAGAATGTAAATCCACAATATCCTTTGCCAAAGCTAACCCAACTCCAGTACCCGATCTTTGCTCATTTTTTTGACCAAGTTGAAAATATCTATCAAAAATATTTTCGAAATCTTCGCCAGATATTCCTTTGCCACTATCAGAAATTTTTACTTTTACTTTTGATTTGTCTTCTTTTGAGTATTTAATCATTATAGTGATAGCACCGTTTTCTGGTGTAAACTTAAACGCGTTTGATAAAATATTTAAGATTACCTTTTTCATTTCTATTTTATCAAACCAAATATCTTCTATTTCTTCTGCTACATAAAGTTTGTATTTTATATTTCTTTCGGATGCTAAATCTTCAAAAGAAAGTTTACAATCTTCAACAAATGCAAGTAAATCATTTTTTGATGCACTAATATTAAGTTTACCAGCTTCGCTTTTTCTAAAGTCTAAAAGCTGATTAATTAGTTGCAACAGTGTTGTTGCATTTCTATACATAATCTCTAATTGATTTTGTACAGCTTCGCCAGTTTTGTTTTCGTTAATTAATTTTTTTAGAGGACCAATTATAAGTGTAAGTGGTGTTCTAAAATCGTGAGAAATGTTTGTAAAAAGTTGTAGTTTAAGTTTGTTTATTTCTTGAAGTTGCAGTTTATCTAACCTTTCTTGTTTCAGTTCGTTTTTATTCTGAACTCTTAGCAGTTCGTATTTTCTGATAAACCAAAAAATACTTAAAAATGATAAAAAATAGAAACTATAAGCCCAATAAGTTTTCCAGATTGGTCTGTTAATGGTTAACTTAAATGAAGTTTCGTTTTCCTTACTCCAGTCCCCATCTGTGTTGGTTGCTTTTAATTTAAATGTGTAATCTTTAGGTTTTAAATTGGTATAAGCTGCTGTTTTTTCTGTACCTACATAGTTCCAATCTTTATCAAAACCTTCTAAAATATATGCGTACTTAATTTTACTTGAGTTAGAGTAATTAAGTGCTATATAATCGATATTAAAATCATTTTGGTTGTGTTCTAAAACTAAATTATCTATGCCATCTAAATATATTTTTTCTGAATTATTTCTCAACTGAAAAGACCTGATATTTAAAGGTGGAATAAATGTATCTTTTTTTATATTTTTAGGGTTAAAATAAGTAAAACCATCAATTCCGCCAAAAATTAAATTGCCCTGTTTTGTTTTTAAATTTGCATTAAAATTAAACTCGTTGCTTTGCAATCCATCTTCTTGCTGAAAGTTTTTAATTTTTTTTGTTTCAAGATGAATACTACTTAATCCTCTATTTGTGCTTATCCAAAGATTGCCTTTATCATCTTTTAAAATGCTGTAAATAAATTCATCTATTAAATTGTTTTCTAAACCATATCTAGTGCTTTTTTTAGTTTCTATATTATAATTGTAAAGCCCATCTCCTGCTGTTCCTATCCAAACACTATTTTTATTTTCTTTATAAATAGAGGTAACTGTTTTTATAATAAGTGTACTTTCTGATAAGGATCTGAAATTAATTTTCTCGCTTTTCTTGGAATTAACATTCAAGAGAGCAAGACCAGTATCGCTAGCAACATAAATATTGTTTTTGTCTGCTTGAACAATATGATATATAAAGCTACCAATAGTAGTATCTGTATTTAGGAATTTAAAAACATTTGTTTTTCTATCATAATAATTTAAACCACCTTCATTGGTGCCTATCCAAATGTTTTTATCAGCATCTTCAAAAAGCGTTGTAATTTTATCATCATTTAAATTAGTATATCTAATAATTTCTTTGGTTGATTTTTTCTGAATAATCTTATTCAAACCTCCTCCATGAGTGCCAACCCAAATAGCTCCAAAGCTATCTTTTAAAATGGTTTTTACATTATTAGAACTTATACTATTAGGGTTATTGGGGCTGTTCTGAATAAAATTAAATGAATTATCTTTTCGGTTAAAAACATTAATTCCACCACCTTCTGTTCCTACCCATAAATTAGTATCATCGACTTCTAAAAACGAACTAACAACCTTATAATTTAAGTTATTTTGATTAAAACCCTCATTATAACTTGCAAAATTATTTGCATTTTCATTGTAATAACTAATGCCTCCAGCCCAGGTTCCAATCCATAATCCGTTACTTGAATCTGTAAAAATATCGTAAATAGAATTTTGGGTTAAACTTCTAGGGTCTCTTACATCGTGTTCGAATTTGGTAAGTTTTTTATCAATATCAAACCTAAATAATCCTTTATAAGTTCCTACCCATAAATTTTTATTTTTATCAAGATTAATAACTCTTACAGCTTCAGAAATTTGTTTACCAGATTTTGATATGTAAGGTAAAAATGTTTTTTTTTCTTCATTATAAATTACTAAACCTTGGTCATAACCAAGAAAAATCTGTCCTTTATCATCCTCAAATATAGAAACAATAGCGTTTAAAGACAATTCCTTTCCATTAGGGTAAGGTATATTTATATATCTATTTAGCTTTTTATTAAAGATATTTACATTTTTATTTGTTGCGATAAAAATAGCTCCATTAGAAGAAATTAGTGTTTTTTTAATTTTAATAGAACTAATATTTTTATCAATCTGTTTTTTTAATGGAGTTTCAACAAATTTTTGTTCTAAAAGACTGTAAAAATCTAATCCTTGATTAGTACCAATTAATAAATATGATGAATCTTTTACATAAATATCTGATATTTCTTTGCTGTAAAATTCTCCATTATTGTTGTCTTTAACTCTTTTAAAATTATCGTTTTTACTAGAATATTTATTTAGTCCTTTTTTTGTACCTACCCAAATATTTCCTTTTTGGTCAGTTGCAATATTTGTTATCCAATTATTACTAATACTTGTACTATCCTTACTTTTATAATTGTAGTTTTTAAAATTAAAACCGTCAAACTTATTTAATCCATAACGAGTTCCAAACCACATAAACCCTTTACCATCTTGCGTAATACTTGTTACAGATATCTGTGAAAGACCATCCATAGTAGTATAATTATTAAATTTAAGGTCATTTTTTAGTTCATTATTTTCTTGAGCGATTGTAGAATTACAGAAAATTAAAAAAAATATGATATATAAAAATCTCATAAATTAAATAGATGTATAATTAAAGTGTTGCTTTTGATATTATAAAATTTTTGATTAAAACTTAATAATAAGAATCTTTAAAGCGTAAGAAATAAATAAAAGTTGCTAAATTAAAATTTATTATAAGTTTAAAAAATAAACATTAAAAGTATGTTTTTTTTTTGATAATATAATTGCTACATTTTTTTAATAAAATTTGTTTCTAAACTATCAGAAATAATATTTAAAATATATGCTTTAAAGCATAGTTTCATCAATTAAAAAAGGAAGGAATTTTAAAATCCCTTCCTTTTTTATCATATATTTTCAAACAAGTGTTAGTTGATAAATAGTTTTTTAGTAAATACTTTTTGTGCCGTTTTTACTTTTATAAAGTATAATCCTTTACTAAAGTTAGAAATATTTATTGCAGAATTATTACCAACAATAGCATCTTTTTCATATACTTTTTGTCCGTTTGTATTTATAATTTGAATACTTGCTTGTTTAACATCGTTAGATAAACGGATGTTAATAATTTCTTTTGCAGGGTTTGGGTAAACAGAAAAAAGGTTATCTATATCAAGAACTTCTTCTACGTTTTCTGCCTCTGTTTTTGAGCCAGCAGATTTGCTAGAGGTATTTTTAGTGCTATAGAATTTACTACCAGTATCTTTACTTACACTTTTTGCAAAAGGGTTACCTGTATTACTAAGACCAGGAAGAGGTTCAAATTTGTGTGCACCTAAGTAAATAAGGTTTGGATTATTAGCTCTTCTTGCACTAGAACTTACAGAGTTGTTTTTCATTGTATTGTTAAATACAAAATTATTTTCATCTGAAATGTCGTGATTTACACCCCAAGGTCCCATAACAGTATATCTTGTGGGGAATTCTTTTGAACAGCCATTAGGGGGGATATTAAACTGATTAGGAATTGTGATTGTATTTTTTTCAATTAAATTATAGCCCTTATCGTTATTATGAAAATTTACATCTCCAATAATTTCATTGTCATAAACCACATTATATTCACAGTTTTGTGTTTGTAAAAGAAAATGTCTTAAGCCTTCAAAATAGGAATTATATACCAAACAATCTGATCCTGCCAATAGAAAATAGCCTTTTCCACCACTTTTATTCCACGCTCCATTAACTTCTAAATTTCTAAAGGAATGATGGCTACCATCTCTTACAGCAACTGGGTGGTCTCCTGCATTGGTAATTTTAACGTTATCTAAATAACAATTTTTAGATTTTTTAATTTCTACAGGAATTGATGTATAACCAACACGATCATCTCCAAAAAATTTAGGGTCTGGATTTCTATAATTATCTGTATTATTTATTCTAAATCTGCAATCATCTTTTCCTTTTCCTGGTGTTCCAGTGAATTCTTTACCTTTTAAATGTATATTTTTGAGTCCAGTAGTTTGACTGTCGCTATTTTCTAATAAATTAAGTTTAAAAATAGAACCACTATTTACATTTAATTTTAGAATTGTCTTTATTTCACCTCCTTCTAACGTACCCTGAATAGTTACTCCTTCTTTTAAAGGAATCTCTTTTTCTATTTTAAATGTTCCTTTTTTTATTATAACAACTCCACCTCCGTTATTATATACATTATTTATTTTATTTATTAATTCTTGTGAAATGTCTTGACCAGCTTTACTGCTATAAATAGTTTGTGTATGATTACCTGTTTTTCTAATACCCCCAATAACGCCTGCTTTTGCCCATCTTTTTTCAATAGCCAATAAATCTTCTTTATTTACATTAAATTCGGGCTTACCTTTTTTATAGATTGTTGCTTGTAGTCTATTGTTAGAATCAAAGGTTCTACCAGGATCACCAATAGTACCTTGTGAAAGTAGGTTTAGACAAAATAAATTGGCCAATAAAAAAATAAATAATTTTAGTTTCATAATTGTTGTTTTAATGCTATTAAGACACTTGTCAAAATTTCTACGGTAAAACAACAAAATTAAATGTCTAAAAAGAGGGGGGTAATAATTATTAATGTAAGGGTAAATAAGTATTTTAAATAGTTTGTAAAATTTAAATAGTAAAAAATACAATCGATTGTATTTTTATTATAAATTGTTATATTTACAAAATATTAATTTGTATTTGCAAAATTGATGTTGCCTACAAAAAATTGAAATCAACTTTACTTTAATTTTAAGAAAATGAAAAAAACTCTTTTATTTATCCTTTTAACTTTAATATTTTCTTGCAAAGATTCTAAAAAATCAAAAGAAACTTCTATAGTAGAAACTAAAAAGAACCCAAATATTGTAATTATTTATTTAGATGATTTAGGGTATGGAGACATAAGTTCTTATGGAGCAACTGCTTTACAAACTCCAAATATAGATGCTTTAGCATCTGGAGGAATTAAATTTACAAACGGTTACGCATCTTCTGCAACTTGTACACCTAGTAGGTATGCTTTATTAACAGGAATGTATCCTTGGCGAAATAAAGACGCTAAAATTTTACCAGGAACTGCGCCACTTTTAATTGGTACAGACCAGCAAACGTTGCCAAAAATCTTAAAAAAACAAGGTTACCAAACAGCTATTGTTGGTAAATGGCATTTAGGTTTAGGAACAGGAATTGTAAATTGGAACGAAAAAGTAACTCCTGGCCCAAATGAAGTTGGTTTTGATGAATCTTACATTTTAGCAGCTACTCAAGACAGAGTACCAACTGTTTATATAAAAGATGGTAATGTGGTTGGTTTGGATAAAAACGATCCAATTGAAGTAAACTATAAAGAAAATTTTGAAGGAGAACCAACCGCAATTTCAAATCCAGAAATGCTAACTATGAAATGGCATCATGGACACAATAGCAGTATTGTAAATGGAATTCCTAGAATTGGCTATATGAAAGGTGGTGAAGCTGCAAAATGGACAGACACAGAAATGGCAGATCATTTTTTAGAGAAAGCACAAGCCTATGTAAAAACACATAAACAGGCTCCTTTTTTCTTGTATTATGCTATGCAACAACCACATGTACCAAGAACTCCACATCCAAGATTTGTAGGTAAATCTGGTTTAGGACCAAGAGGAGATGTAATTTTAGAAGCAGATTGGGCAATTGGTGAGTTTATGAAAACCTTAAAAGAAGAAGGAATTTTAGAAAACACCTTAATCGTTTTTTCAAGTGACAATGGCTCAGTGCTAAATGATGGTTATTATGATGATGCTGTTGAAAAAATAGGAAATCACGACCCTAAAGGCGGATTAAGAGGAGGTAAATATAGTATTTATGAAGCAGGAACAAGAGTCCCTTTTATAACCTATTGGAAAGGTACAATTGAACCACAAGTTTCAGATGTACTAGTTTGCCAAATGGATTTATTAGCTTCAATTGCTAACTTAGTAAATACAGAAGAAACTACTACAGACAGTAAAAATTTATTAAATACTTTTTTAGGTAAATCAAATGAAGGAAGAGAACATTTAATTATTGAAGCAACTGGAAAAACAGCTTTACGAAGTGGAGATTGGTTATACATTCCAGCTTATGATGGTAAAAACTTTAGGGATGCTGTAGGTATAGAAGTGGGTAACTTTCCTTATGAACAACTATTCAACTTAAAAGAAGATAAAGGTCAGCAAAATAATTTAGCAGAATCAAATACTCAAAAACTAACTGAAATGAAAGAAACTTTTATCAGTTTAAGAGGAGAAGACTATCAAAAAGGAGTGAAAGAAGTGGTATTTAAATAAAACAATCAACTAAATTAAATTTTAATGCAATTACTAACATTTATAGGTTTTACAGCGCTTGTAGCGATTATATCTTATTTAAAAACTAGAAACACAGATGAAAGCTCTTCAGATGGTTATTTTTTAGGAGGCAGAAGTTTAACAGGAGTAGTTATAGCAGGTTCCTTATTGCTTACCAATTTATCTACAGAACAAATTGTTGGTTTAAATGGTGCTGCTTTTAAAGAAGGAATTCTAGTAATGGCTTGGGAAACTTTAGCTGCAATTGCTATGGTAATTACAGCCGTTTTTTTATTACCTAAATATTTAAAAGGGGGCATTACAACAGTGCCTCAATTTTTAGAAAGTCGTTTTGATAAAATGACTAAAACTATAACCTCTGGTTTATTCTTAACTGGTTATGCAGTCATTCTTTTACCTATTGTTTTGTATTCAGGTGCTTTAGCTATAAACTCTATGTTTAGCGTTCCAGAATTATTAGGAGTATCAAAAAATACAGCACTATGGATTACAGTTTGGGGAATAGGAATTATTGGTTCTATTTATGCAATTTTTGGAGGTTTAAAAGCAGTAGCAGTATCCGATTTAATTAATGCTATTGGTTTGCTAATTGGTGGTTTATTAATTCCTTTTTTTGGTTTGATGGCTATTGGAGATGGAAGTATTTTAGAGGGAATGTCTACTTTAGTTAATTCAAATCCAGAAAAATTTAATGCTATTGGTGCTGATGATTCATCAATTCCATTTGCAACAATTTTTACAGGAATGATGCTAGTACAACTCTTTTATTGGGGAACAAATCAAGCGATTATACAAAGAGCATTGGGAGCAAAAAACTTAAAAGAAGGTCAAAAAGGATTAATCTTAGCTTCCTTTATTAAAATATTAGGACCATTAATTGTGGTACTTCCTGGAGTTATTGCTTTTCATATGTTTGGTACTACTTTAGAAAATCCAGATGAAGCTTATCCAATGTTGGTAACAGAAGTATTACCAGATTACTTAGTTGGTTTTTTTGCTGCAGTTTTATTTGGTGCCATTTTAAGTTCGTTTAATTCAGCTTTAAACAGTTCTGTAACATTATTTGGAATTGATATCTTTCAAACCTACATCAAAAAAGATGCAACAGAAAAACAAGTGGTTTGGGCAGGAAAAAAATTCGGAATAGTTTTAGCTATTATTTCTATGTGCATTGCACCATTGTTAGTATATGCCTCTGATGGATTATTTGGTTATTTACAAGAAGCAAATGGTATTTATAGTATCCCAATTTTAACTATTATTGTTGTGGGGTACTTAACTAAATATGTTCCTGCACTTGCAGCTAAAGTTGGTGTTATTTCTGGTTCTATATTATATATTATTAGCCAATTTATAATTAAACCAGCTGTTGGCGAAGAAAATTACCCTCATTTTTTACATGTTATGGCAATATTGTTTGTTTTAAACATCATTATCATGCTAATTATTGGAAAATTAAAACCAAGAGAAATCGCTTATGAGCAAACTTACACCAACCAAGTGGATATTACTCCTTGGAAATATTTTAAAATAACTGGAATTGCGATTTGTGTAATCGTAATTGCTGTTTATATTTATTTTACATAATGAAAGGAAACACATTGCACACTATTTGAGAAAAACTAAAATACATACAACTAAAAAATTATAAAAGTTAGTCAAGAAACTTATAACGACTGACCAAAAAACTGATTGCGGAATTCTTGGAAAATGGAATACAACGGTGTTTTATGTTGACAGAAAAAAATGTTGGCTATTTACTAACGGATTGACTAAATACAATGTAATTCTGACTGACATAAAAACATCTGATTTTAATAAGGTTGAACAAATTTTTAAAGATGCACTTTTCGGACAACTAATTTATGACGGAATAATAACCGATCTTGGAAATGTGGACTCAATTATTGGCGGTCTGGATTTTTTGCCAACTGATAATGACCGTAGCACAACTGGGTTTCAAAATCATAATCTGGAATCTCTAGATTGGTGGAAATACGAATTTGGAAATTTAGAAAATATGCCAATAAAAGATTTGACAAACCGACTGAATACAAGTCCTATTCACATCGGAAAAGGAAGGAAAATATCGGATTATACAAATTCGATTGACGAAATGAAAAAAGTATTAAACGAATAGAAAACGGTGGTGTACAACAAAGAACTGAGTTAAAAAATAACTTAAGATGTATATAATTTTCTTCATAAAAAATCACTACATAAGAACAATAATTCCTGATAACGAGTGAATCTTTTATATAATTCTTGAATATCTAATTTTGTTGCCATAAAATTGTTCTATTTCTGGGGGCTGGTAGATTGGTAGTTAAATGTGTTTTTGTTTTTCTACTTTGCTCAGGATGTGTAAAAGCATCATAACGACTTAGGCAAGTGTTTAATGAGTAATTCTAAAGAGGCAGCTTAAAAAAAGCTTACCACGTTTACCAAAACCTTACCACTAAAATAATCGCTGTATCCCTTTATATTGTTGAGGTTTACCAGCATTACCACGTTTACCACCCCCTATAAGTATACCTATTTATTAGATTCAAAAAAGTTTGAACAAAAGTATTTTATGAGGAAGCAAAAATTGTTTGTAACTATCATAAATAATTACTCATTCCTCCACACAAGCTCTATCTTCAAAATTGTTACTTTTTTTTTCATACGTTAATTCTCTAGGGTAAAACCCTCAACAGCGAGTTAAATCTCAAGACCTTATATCTGATGTCGATAGTTGTGGGGGAAATTTCCTTTTTATAATATAAGGAGTTAAGCCTCAACTGTTGCACATAATAGAAATATAAACTCATTAAAAAATTAAAATTATATGAGTAACAACAGTTATCACTATTTTGCTTCGCATTTAACAAATAGTGATGTATGTAAAAGAATAAACGCTGGTTCAGATTATGAAAATTTAGATGTTCCTATTCAAGAAAAGATAACACAATTAGTAAAAGGTTTTTATACGAGAGATAAAAGTTTATCTATAGAAGGATATTGTCTACATTTTATAAAAAGCAATAAAAAACTTTTAGAGGAATTAATTGATGAACTTGAAGAAGACGGTTTAAAGACTTTTCTTGTTAATTACATTGGATATTCTGGAGGATGGGGTGCCAGTTCCAGATCATATGGAGGAGGTAGTAATAATACTGCAAACATAATTTCGGAGAAAAAACTAATCCAAGAAATGACAGATCCTAAGGCATCCATCAAAGGGTTATTAGATGCAGCAAGAGGAAACCTCAGCGTCGTAAAACCTTTCTTACCTGCCATAATGATTTCTTTAAATACAAACACTAGAGATAAATCAATTATGAAGTTTGAGCATACTGGAAAATTTTGTTTTGATATTGATAAATTGCAAGACATTAACGAAGCCTTAAAATGGTTGAATAAAATTTGGAAAGGAACAAAAAACATCAAGCCCTACATGACTTTCGTTTCTCCAAGAGGTAAAGGGGTAAAAGTATTCTGTCAAGTAGATACAAATAGTCTAGACTTTAAAAAAGACTTTACATTAAAAGAAAAAAAACCAGTAATGGATCATCATAAAACCTGGTATGAAGGAGCTAGAAAAGAAATTATTACTGCTTTTCCAGAACTAGAAGATAAATTTGATGAATCTACAAAAGATCCACAACGATTAACTTACATCCCATTTATTGCAGATCAGAACAATCATTTTAAATATGATGCCAATAGATTCTCTTGGTATGAAGTTATTACCGCAAATGAAATAGCTTTTCAAAACAAAGAACTTCAGAAAAAGATGACTTTAAAAGCTGATGACATAAAAAGGATTAAGGAAGAACAAAATATCTCTTCAGATAAAGATGCCTATCAGTATCTCTTGAAAAACAAAACATCAGATTTTGATGTAGATTTTGAAAAAGAAAAATTAATTCAAACAATTGATTTTATAGAAGATTTAATAACCAAAGACATTAGAGTTGATAACTGGATAGCAGAAAAATTTACAGATTACGGCATTCTTAATAGGCTAAGTTGGGTTCTCTATGGAGTTTTTGGCGATATGGGTATAGTGCAAATAAAAAGACTTATTCCTGTTGAATCTAATAAGTTGGATGAAAATCATGGTGATCATCGTTGGGCTCTAAAATCGAAGGATGATTATAGCGAACAAGAGCTAGCTGATTTGACGCCAGGAGCTTTTTATAAAATAGTAAGAGAACAAGATAAAATAAAAGATTTCTTAAATGAAAGCTACTCTTTTGACTCTAGTGATGTTCAACAATTCTCTTTGCTCAGAAATCTTCATGAGACCTATTTTCAGAATAAAGATCTAGATGATAAGGATGATGACCAAGCAGATTTAACAGAATTTCTAGATCGATTTACAGAGTACTTAGATAAAGACAGAACACGACTTCCTCTAATTGAACAATTGGAAAATTTGGAATCAGAAATTCAATTAGGTCCTAAGGAGTATCTTAATAAGGATAAAATGGAAAATCTTTTCCAGAAGAAATACAATAAAAAAAGAGTCTTCTATTTACGAAGTCAATGCGGTAAACTACTATATTCAGTGCCGTCCTATGGTGGGAACCTTAGGTAATAAAACTTTTGAACTCAGGGAAGGGCTAAGGGTTGAGAGACGTACCTATGCTAATCCTGAGCTAAGCTTATCGTTAAAAAATATATCTATTTACAATACTTGTGGGGCTAATTTACCTTATATAATTATGGCATTTAACCCGCAGCTATTGCATACTAGTTGATTTGAAAGTGCAGAGACTATCCCGAATCTCGATTAAAAATCGATGTATTCATTACGGGAGTACATCCAAGTGGGTGGAAGCGGAAGTCAGCTAGAACAGCTGAAGATATAGTCCGATCTCATGGGAAATTATGAGCTGGAGAGGAGTCACGTCCTTTTCCGGGTAAAAGAATAACGACCTTTTACTGAACAACATTGACTGGAAAAAATAGTATTGCCGGTCACCCAAAATACAAAACAACAGGAAGAAATTTAATTGCAAGTCCATATCAATCAATTATCAATCAATCAGCGAAAGATGCATGGAAAGAAGGAGGCAGACCTAACCAAGTTTTTGCTCACTCCAAAATAGATGTATTTGTCAATACATTAAAAAAGAAGAAAGAAGATCTAAATAAAATAAACTTTGAGACTACGCTTAAAGGAATAGATCTACCAAAATCAAAAGAACTTACGCTACACACGAGTTACGATCAAGTATTAAATTTAAGTAACAGTCAATTGGCAACGTTTGATACGATTTATGTTGATGAGGTACATACTTTTGTAAGTAGCCTTGGCTATAGATCTGATACTATTGGAAATTTAATCTTTCATTTATTGAACTTTGTTGCCTGTAAACCAGACTGTAAAACCAAAATAATTTTTATGTCTGGAACGCCTAGTTTGGAATTTTTGGTCATTCAAGAACTGATGAAGTTTTATGAAATTGAACATTTATATCAAACTATCAAAATTGATAAGGAGTATAAAGTCACTCCCAAAATGCATTCCATACATCTAGATACTTCTAATAAAATAGAAAGAACTGATGCAGTAATTTCTCAAATAAAAAAGTATTTAAATCAAGGTAGAAAAGTATGCCATATTTTCAATAAAAAAGCTACGATGGACAATTATATCAGAGATATTCAAACCAAACTTGGGAGTAGTATTAAAATAGGATTGTTCTTTTCTGGCTCAAAAGGTGAGTGTACAGAAAACATTTTTTCAGGAAAGTTTGATGATTATGATGTAGTTTTAGCAACGACCTACTTCTTTAACGGTTTAAATATAAATGTTGATATGCTTTCTGAAGCTGATATCAAACAAGGAAAAACCTCTACACAGAAATATGGAGTGGTTATCGATCTTGGTCAAAAACATACCAAAGTAAGTGCTATTGATGCTATTCAAGCTGTAAATAGATTTAGAAATAGACTGTCTCATTGCACCGTATTTCTTCCTCCAATATTTAAAGATGATTCAAAGCATCCAACCAGAAAATTTAACTACGGTGCAGCTGGTAGAATTACGTTAGGGTTGAATAGATTTAGCTATCCAATACTAACCAATAGCAAAAATGCAAAAACTTTTAAATTAGAGAAAAAAGAAGATGAAAAGAGAGTCTATTTGAGAGATGAGGTTCGAAGGAATCCTGATTTAGTTGATATGAGAGTTATCAATCAATTAACAACAGAGGAAAAAAACAGACAATTGATTTTAAATAAATTTGAAGATAAACTGAGCATTTATGAAGACTGGTTTTGCTCTATAGATGGTTATCATTATTTAGCACAAGAAGCTGGTTTCTTATCGATTATTAGAAATAAAGTTGTTGGAGAGGCTTTGAAGAAAATGACCAAAGATCAAATCGATTTAGAAAATAACGTGGCTAGTAATTTTATAAATGATGATAAAGCATTAATTTATTTAGAAAACCATATAGAGCCTGACAGTAGATTTCTTGTACAAGCTTCAAGTGTTATTACAGATCCTCAAAGTGATGCTGTTAGAAACTTTAAGGCTATAGCTATTCAAAATGAAAAATATATCATAGAAGGAGATTTTCATTATTCTCACGAAAGAATGTTGAATCAATTAATATCAAATCATTTAAGTCTTGCCTATTGGTTTGGAGCTGATAAAGGGATTCAATTATTGCGTAACCTAATAAACCCTGAAATCAATCTTTTGTCAAATAAAAGCAAGAGGTCTATTGATAACATATCAATGTATGTAAAACAATGTAGAGCTTATGCAAATCCAAAAAACCTCAGAGCTAAAAACTTTATAAGAGCATTGATTTACTTGTCCTCTACGGATATTGGTATCTCTAAAGAGGAAACTCCTCTAGAGATAACTCTGACAATTAATAATGATAAATTATCAAAATTACTCCCAGAGATGTGGGCTAAACAGCAGTTCGAAATGATTCAATATAATTTAAGTAATTCTAGAAATTCCAAAAAAAAAGAATTACAAAAATATTTTACTAATACTGATCAAATCAAACAACAGGATATAGAGGAATTAATGGTAGAACTACAAAAATTGTGCAATTACAACCCTTTGACCTATGATAAATCTGGAGATATTAAATCTTATGAAACTTTCATAATTTCCAAGGTTATGTATAGTGAAAAATTATTTCATCTAGATATTGTAGAAGAGGAATCTGTATCCCCAGAATTCTCTAATCTAACCAATAACAAAAAAGAATTGGATCGGTTTTGTGAAGACATATTGATTAAATTAAATAATTATATGACCTTTTCAAACAGTCCTTTTTTGAAGAATTATAAAAAAGTAAAGGATTTTATAGAGAAAAAAGAAATACAAAACTCTATTGAACTGGTACAAACTTTAAAAAAAAATACAAATAAGATTAATAATACATTAATGACAGGAATACTCAACAACCTTGATAATGATCTAAATAAATTAGATAATTTTTTATTGGCTGCTTTTAAAACAGCCGAACATTCAACGTATGAAGAGCTGAAAAATTTAGGATACAATCCTTTTATAAAAAACATGTTTTTATGTAAAGAGGATTTTAAACTGGAAAGTTTAAATAAAGAACTGAATTTTAATCTTAAAGATAAAAGTAAAAATGAAATTTACGATTCCATTAGAAGTAACGACAATACATTCATTAGATCAAAAAGAAGTTCTTATAATGCTAATACAGTGAAGGATTGTTTTATAGTGCTTGATAAAAATTCAGATATTTTATTTTCAGGCTTCTCTTGTAGCAAAGCTATTGAATTCTTGTGCCTATATGGCTCAAATCTGAAGAATGATAAATTCGTTATGAAGGACGGTTCTGTACCTAAAAGAGAATTTGATAAAGGAGCATACAATTCAAATACTTTTAGAAGAGATTATTATAATAATAGTAATAGTGGTAAAACATTAAAGAATTATAGTATAAAATCTTATCCTATTAAAGTGCAAGATTATGTTGATTATGTAAAATCTCTTAGAGCTAAAACGTCAAAAAAAAGCAATAAAAAATAGCAAATCCATAATGAAGTAGATGGTGTTTAAGATTGCTAGTCTTCACCATTGTTTTAAGCAAGAAGTAAACCAACCCATAGGGTTGGTTTTTCTCTCTGTTAATCCAAAAACGTTTCTTCGTCTTCGCATCCAGATAAACATCAGCTGACAAGCATCGCTAATCATTCTGGAAATTAACTCGTTTGAATAATCTCTTTGATCCATAATTTATATGTTTTAATGTTATATAAATAAGGTTTTGCTAAATTATAAAGGGCCTGGGTTTTAAGTTTTATAAAATTTCATTGATGTTTACAATTCTCCTGATATTTGGGGGCTACAGAGGTGTTAAAATTTTGAAAAGTGATTTTTATGACTTGATCCGTATTTGCTTTATAAAGCAGATCATAAATGGACTGAAAATCAATCTAAAAGAGCAGAAATCCTATTTGAAAAATATCCTGATATAGAGAAAGCATATAAATTATGTCAAAATTTATCTTGGAT
>Ga0115565_10000172_pt1 | contig 53381 bp, 39 predicted proteins | sample COGITO_mtgs_1105_FD_87199 | JGI IMG/M metagenome (GOLD analysis project Ga0115565, IMG submission 87199) | Pelagic marine microbial communities from North Sea - COGITO_mtgs_110530 | ecosystem: Environmental > Aquatic > Marine > Epipelagic | place: Germany:Helgoland, sampling site Kabeltonne... | reverse complement strand
AGGTTCCTATCAGGGTTTGTTGTTGCTTTGGAAAGGCATCGGTGCGTTCGCTTGCCAGTTTCCGCAATATAGGAACCTGTATGGGACAGTATCGATCAGTAAGCTATATGACCCACGCAGCGTAAAGCTGATTCAACAAGGATTGATTGAAGCAGACAGTTACAAAGACGTAGTAGAAAGACACCAATTCAAATTTGGTATGCATTATGAGATTGCACATTTGGCAAAAACCATTCCATTAAATCAACAGCTAACTGCGTTTTTGAGCAGTATTGAACGCGATGGAAAAGACATTCCAGTACTCGCAAAACAGTATTTAAAGATGGGTGCCAAATTTCACGCTTTGGGCATAGATAAAAGCTTTAATCACACTCCTGGTTTGCTACTTAGCGTGCACTTGCCCTCTTCACCCGACAAATTAAAGAAGCTATATTTGGGTAAAGATTGGCAGGCATATCAGGAGTGGTCAGGCGGCTAATTCTTTTTTGTGTAAGCCGCGATTAAAACGATACGCTGACCATTAACTTTACCTTCGATATGCAGTGGGTTTTCGCTTAAGCCTATGTTGCGCACGGGCGTGCCTCGCTTGGCGGTAAAGTTTGCGCCTTTTACATCAAGATCCTTAATGATTGTGACCGCATCACCTGGTGCTAGCACAACCCCATTTACATCTAATGTTGGTTCTTTATCATGTGCTACGCCTGCATCTGCCCAAGCCTTAATTGACTCATCGAGATATAGCATGTCTAGAGCGTCTTGCGCCCAGTTTTCTGTATTACACTTGTGTAGCAATCTATACGCAAGCACCTGAACCGCCGGAGTTTGGGACCACATTGAGTCAATCAAACATCTGCAGTGGCCAAGATCCAAGGCGGCTTGGGCCTCGGTCTGTGTCTTACATTTTGCACATATTAATACGCTGCAATTGGCAGTTTCGTCGGGTGAGAAAGGAATCGGATAAACGGAAAGAGACTGGTTGCTGCCGCATAATTCACACTGCTTGTTGCCGCGTGCGTAGAGAGTAGTTTCGATAGACATTTGTAACTTACTGATAACTTAAAGTATCAATATATTACCACGCAAAAGGCTTCAAAATCACGCTGACTTGTTGATGTGCGTAATCGTAGCAGGGGCATATCCGAAAAATTCTGGCATTGACTTTCCCTGCATAGAACGAATAATTCTAATCAAGGAATAATGATGAATTGCGTGACTGGCAGCGAATACTAGTTCACGTTCTAATGTCGATTCACAGGTGGCAGATTGGGTATGGCTAATGTCGATTTCGGTGGTAACCAACACAGTTTGGTTGAGAGGCTGTTTACTGACCTTTAAAAGCCATGCCGAAATATGTTCTAGTTTTTCTATTGCAGCATGCGGAAATTGTTCGACATCACCATGTCTATTGCGTTTGTTATAGTTGATTTCGCCACTGTGTTCAGATCCAATCAACGCTAAAAAGTGATCAACCACATGTCGAATATGCGCACCAATACTGCTAGAAAAATGGGGTGGAAGCGGTTTTTGATAGTCATTTAAACTGATATCATTCAATACACTTATTGCTTGTTGCACTACATCGACGTAACTATTTGACATGCTTTCCCTTTTATTATTATTCAGCTATCTGTAACTATATTTATACTCATTGACTGGGTCAGCTACCAAATCCTAAGCCTTCAATTAAAGACCTTATATGCCATAAATATATTTCATTTTTATTAATATAATGTGCTTTCTTAACGTAATAATGCAGCAAATTTGTTCAGATTACTCGTTAATCTGCACCTTGATTGACAAAAATGAGTTGTGTTGTGTCAAAGCCAGCGGTCTGAGCTTGTTGAATTAGGCTATCCAAAATATCTTTTGCTAACACCTTTTGCCTCGCCAAAATCCACAAAAAATCTGTATCGGGTCCAGTAACAAGCGCATATTGATAGTTATCTTTATCCAGTTCTGCAATCACATAGCTTGCATAAAAGGGACCAAAAAAAGATACTTTTAAGTGACCTATATCATCGTCAGAAACAAAATATGCTTTACCAGTGGCTTCTTTCCATTCATTTTTAGCAGGATTAAAGCCTTTGTTTAATACACTGATACCACCATCGTCTCTGAGCGAGTAAGTCGCGGTGACTTGTTCTAAGCCGCGTTCAAAAGAGTGATCAAGACGCGCAATTTCATACCACTGTCCCAAATATCTTTTTTTATCAAAGTCCCTCACCGGTGTCACGCCTTCTGGTATGCCTGTGCACGCTGACAATGTAATATTAACGAAAATCACTAGCAGTATGGATTTGTAAAAAGCGTTCATCTTTGATCCTATTTTTAGCTTATAATTCAATAATCATAGCGTTTCGCATACGTATTCATGCGACCATTATAAAACATTCCTGTAACCTTTAGTTAACTTGATCTAAAAAAGATCGTTGAGGATTTAAACACATGTCTGATTTACCACTACACGAGCACTTTCCTGACGCCAGCGACATTGTATATGGATGCATGGGACTTGGTGGCGGATGGAATCAAAACCCAGCAACAGCACAAGATGTTAAACAAGCCGAAGAAATCATTGATGTATGTCTTTCCAAAGGAATTAACACCTTTGATTTGGCAGATATTTATACCTTTGGAAAAGCTGAAGAAGTGTTTGGCAAGGCGCTAAAAAACAACTCAACATTAAAAGACAAAATCGTAATACAAAGCAAGGTAGGTATAAAACTGCCCCCTGTGCATGACGTCAAACAATATGATTTGTCACCGGCCTGGATAAAGTCTGCATTAGAAGGCAGCCTTAAGCGCTTGGGTTTAGAGCAATTGGACGTACTGTTTTTGCATAGGCCTGACCCATTAATGGATTTAGACGACACCGCCGCAGCGTTGAGCAACTTGCACAAGCAAGGAAAATTTAAGCACTTGGCCGTGTCGAATATGCACGCTGGGCAAATTGCTTGGATTCAATCAGCAATAGATTTTCCTATTATCGCCAATCAATTAGAACTTAGTCTTGCGCATTCAGACTTTGTTGAAGAAACGATCACAACCAACATGAAGTTGGGTTGCAGCAGCGGCTTTCCGCGCGGAACACTTGAATTTTGCGAGCAGCAAAGTATCCAAATACAAGCATGGGGCTCTCTCGCGCAAGGTATGTATAGTGGAAATGCGACATCTGAACAAACACCTGTGCAGGCTGCTACGACTAAACTGGTAAAACAGTTAGCCAATCGGTACTCAAGTAACGAAAATGCGGTATTACTCGCGTGGTTGATGAAACATCCAGTTGGCATTCAGCCGGTTATTGGCACAACTAATATTGCAAGAATAGCGCAATGTGCAGGCGCAGGAAAAGTTTCCTTGAGCCGCGAAGACTGGTACTTATTATTTGAGACTGCACGTGGACAAGAAGTACCGTAAGTCAGCCTTTTATTAAACAGACGAGTTATGATAGAGATCATTCATTTATGAGGGCATGCATGAAAACAAAATTCACCACACTAACGTGTTTAATCGTAGGCATAAGCTTAGGCCTTTCTGCATGCGGTAAATCACCTGAGTCAATCTCTGTTGATAACACCAGTCAGTCGCTCGCGAGTGCGACCATGAGCAGCGCTGTGCCGCCTCTAAGTGATTATCTGAGTCGTGACGTTAAGGACGATATATTTTATTTTGTCATGCCTGATAGATTTCATAACGCTACCCCGGACAATGATCAGGGCGACCCGATTCGTATGATATCTCAAGGCGGCTTGGACAAAACCTCAAAATGGGCGTTTCACGGTGGCGACATCAATGGTATCGAAGCCAAGTTGGACTATATTCAAGGCTTGGGAATTAGTGCGATATGGATGACCCCGCTGTTACGCAACCTCGCTATTCAGCAAGATGGATTTGGACATCATGGTTATTGGGTAATCGATTTTACCGAAATCGACCCTCACTTTGGCACCAATGAGGATTTAAAAAGTCTTATCGCGGCTGCGCACAGACGTAATATAAAAGTATTCTTTGACATCATTACCAATCATACCGCAGACGTCATCAAATATAGAGAATGTCATCAAGCCGATGGCACTTATCTCAACGAAAGTGAAAAAGGCTGCAAGTACAAAAGCGCCGCCGAATTAGCCTCTGGAGACACCTACACACCTTTCGTTATGGACGGTGAAGAAAATATTAAAACACCAATGTGGTTAAACGACCCCAAGTATTATAACAACCAAGGTGATAGCTTTTGGGAGGGTGAAAGCGCAATTTATGGCGATTTTGCAGGACTTGATGACATCAACACTCGCGATCCATTTGTCGTTCAGGGCATGATTGAAATATTTCAAAACATAATCAACGAGTTCAAACCTGACGGCTTTCGAATAGATACTGTAAAGCACGTTGATTTGAGTTTTTGGCAAGCTTTTGGACCGGCGATCATCGAGCATGCACAGCAAGAAGGCATTCCAAAGTTTCATATTTTTGGTGAAGTTTACGATGGCAATCCAGCCGGTCTAAGCAAGTATACAACGGCAGGCAAGTTACCATCAGTCTTAGATTTTGGTTTTCATTTCAACGTCAAAGATGCTTTGTATTACGGCAAAGATATCAATCGAATAAATAACTTGTTTGACAACGACGATTATTATAGAGATGCGGATTCAGGCCCAGAATTATTGATGAATTTTTTGGGTAACCACGACGCTGGGCGCACTGGTTATTTCATTCAACAAGGCATGCCTAACGAATCTGCACAAACACACCTACAACGCAGCATTTTATCGCACGCTTTTATGTATGCTTCGCGCGGAATACCGGTGGTGTATTATGGTGATGAGCAAGGATTTAGTGGCGACGGCGGGGATGTCGATGCGCGCGAAAATATGGACATGTCGCAGGTGGATGTTTACAACGATAATGTGCTAGTAGGGACAAACAAAACGACTGCAGATGACAACTTCGACACGACACATCCTATTTATCAGGCATTGGCCCAGCTTTCCTCCGTTCGACAGGCTCACAAAGCCTTGAGTCACGGTATTCACCAAAACCGCTTGGTCGACAATGCAACGCGCACACTAGCATTTTCTAGAGTTGATTTTGTCGAGCAGGTCGAGTATCTGGTACTGACAAACCTAGGCTCTTCAGCGCAAGGAATTTCGCTTGGCGTAGATTCGCCGCAATACGATATCGTTTATCAATATCCCATAGATGATGTTACCGATGAAATGTTTACGGTAAATGATGGCCAACTTAGTGCAGAACTGGCGCCGTTGTCCATTGTGATTGCCAAAGCAAGTCACAATGCAAAAATAGCTCAAATAGAAGAGGTGGTATTAGGTGATCCTTATTTAGAGAACTCAAGGCTATTTATTCCTGCAGATGTGACGTTTACCGACAATGCAAAACTCAATCTAGCGAGCGCTAGTTTTTACATAATTGATGATAATGGAACAGAAACCTTGTTGGCAACAGACACTACCTCTCCATACAGAGCTATCGTAATGCCTGACGCCCTCAAAAATGCAAAAGAACTTAGGGTAATTGTCAGTAACTTGACCGGTAAGGGTGTAGAAGCAAGCATTACACTTTAGGCATTGCATCATTAGTATCGTTTAATGCGCATTGGGATGACTTGGTATTCACTGCGCTTATCGTTACTAATGGTGCCGCATAGGCGGTTAGTTATTGCCTGACATTGTCACTAAATATCCAGCCATTTAAACGCACTAACTTTCTGATTTTAAGACTTTTAGCTTGGCAAGGTAGCGCATTCTGTCGTCGCTTTCTTCTGCCAGTTCTCCTGCTCTCCTAATCGCCCTTAGACTGGCCCCCGTTTTAAGTTGTTTTTGGAATACTTTCGCCATCAAAAAATGAGGTTCGTGTAAGTAAGGCGCTATTTCGCTAGCTTTGTTTGAATACTTCAAGGCCAAGCGATATTCGCCAAGTTCGTAGTGCTGCTCGGCTACCGACAGCCAGCGATAAGGGTTGCTATCGTTAACCCCGTCTAGTCGTTGAAACAGCAGTTCAGCTTGTTTAGGTTGATTTAGCTGCTTTAGTAAATTGGCATGATTTTCTATCGCATTTAGAGAGTACAGCTTGTTGGCCTGCATAAATTCAAACACCTCTTTAGCTAACGCAAGCTGCCCCGTGCGTTTATATAACACCGCCAACAAATTCAAACTTTCAGGATTGTTGGGGCTTTGCTTTATACCCCGCTGTATATAAGCAAAGGCAGCATTATACTGGTTTTCTAGCATGCTTTCTGCGGCCATGTTCTGGTAATACATCGCCAAAAAATCGTTACACGCTACTGTGCTGCCCGACACATCACCTGAGGTCGGAAAATAGTCAATATTGATGTGCGCGCGAGCAAAAACTATCTCGTTTGGATTTTCAGTTTTGGGGGCATAAACCTTTGTTCTAACGTGAGACGATAGCAGCAAGATGCCTTCGTGCTTCGAAAATATGGGCCTTGAGTCAACTTTTTGATAAGTAACCTCTAAGTTTGCCAACTTAGCCAATGCGGTTGTCAAAATTGCTAACGACAAGCAGTTACCCGATTGTTGTGCTAATGCTTGACCGGCTGGCAGTGTTGCGCCTCTGTAAGAAAAAAATGAAAGCTTGGTTTCTAAATAATCGTAAAATCTTAGGTGAGGTTTTTGATCTTTTCTATGCTCTGCAAAAAAATAAGCTTTAAAATCTTCAATTTGGCTAGCGCTTAATTCGAATATATCGTTGATAGCAATATCTGCAGGCTGAAGAATCGGCTGCTCAAACAAATGTGCAAGCGTACGTTGATGTATGTGACGAACACTAGCATTTTGAGCAGAATCATCTTCAACACTTGAGTTTGCAACAGGCAAGGTGTTGTTAGTCGAGGTGCAGCCTAGCATCAAGGCGCAGGCTAAAAACGACATTTTGTGCAAAAAGTATTTGATATATATTCTCTTAAATGTTTTCTTTAAATCTATCACTATTGATTCGGATTTGTCATGCAAAGTCTTTACGCTTTTTTATTTACTGTCGCATTCAGTGCGCTCACCTTGTTACCCAGTCAAACCGTGATCGCCCAAACCGCAAATGCCGCTCTCTCGCAAGCAAATATGTTGCCGGTAGACGTCTCGCTGCCAATACAGCAACAAGGCGTTAACGTCTTGTCATCTATAAAAAGCATGCGGGAGCGCGCAAAGCTAGTAGATGAAATGCTCAACGATAAACTAAGTAACACCCTACCCGAGTTGATGCGTCGAGAAGGCATCGATATGTGGATTTTGATTTCACGTGAGTATAATGAAGATCCTGTGCTAAAGACCATGCTGCCATCGACATGGCTATCCGCTCGACGTCGCACTATATTGGTGATCCACGACCCTGGTGAAGGTGAGGCATTAGCAAGATATTCGGTGTCTCGATATCAAGTTGATACTCTGTTTCAAAAAGCATGGGACAAAGAATCACAACCGGATCAATGGCAGCGCTGAGTTGAATTAATTGTGGCACTCAAGCCGAAAAAAATAGGCATCAAAAACTCAGAACACTTTGCGCTTGCTGATGGTGTTACTGCGACAGAGTACTTGGCGTTTATCGAAAAACTACCGAAAGATATAAGCTCAAAGGTGGTGTCCTCAGAAAAACTTGCTATTGCCTGGCTTGAAACAAGGACAGAGATGGAGATGGTGGTCTATCCAAGCATCGTTGCAATCGGTCATGAGATTATAAAACAAGCCTATACATCAGGAATCATCATTCCTGGCAATACGACTACAGATGATATCGCATGGTGGTTTAGAGACAAAACGCGGTCTCTAGGCTTGCTTAACTGGTTTCACCCCAGTGTCTCTATCCAACGTGCTAGCGAAGAAAAATTTAATCATATAGAGGCGTTTAGTAAACGTGCCAATGCGCAAACGATTCAACAAGGTGACTTATTACACATTGATTTTGGCATTACTTATTTGCGCCTAAACACAGACCAACAGCAACATGCGTATGTTCTTCGTGATGGTGAAACTGACGCACCCGATTATCTTAAAGTAGCCTTGGCGAATGCAAATCGTCTGCAAGATATTTTTACAACACGCTTTGCAGTCGGTAAGACAGGCAATGAAATTCTCAAGCAATCGCGCGACCAAGCCATACAAGAAGGCATAAAACCTTCGATATACACCCATCCATTGGGCTACCATGGACATGCTGCTGGCACAACCTTAGGTATGTGGGATTCTCAAGGAGGCGTGCCAATTCAAGGCGATTATCCAATGCACAAAAATACAGCTTATTCGATTGAACTCAACGCAGCCACATTTGTGCCTGAATGGGGCAAAGAAATCAGGATCATGTTAGAGGAAAACGCATTCTTTGATGGTGACTCAGTTGAGTATATGAATGGTCGTCAAACGCAATTTTACCTTGTAAAGTCGGAGATTTGAGTTACAAAAAAGGCTTATCATTTCCATGATAAGCCTTTTTGTATCAATCAATTTACAACACCGTACCGCATTGCAGTTACGCTCACGAACTCCGCGGCTACTAAAGTTGGTAAAACTCCCTTCTTAAATCTGGGTTGCTGTTAAATAACCCTCCAAGAGACGACGTTTTGGTGTAGGACTGGCTATCTCTAATGCCGCGTGCCTTTACACAGTAATGAGTCGCGTTAATACTTACCGCAACATCGTCAGTCCCTGTCAAGGCTTGTAACGCAACCATCACTTGCTGGGTTAAGCGTTCTTGCACCTGAGGCCGTTGGGCAAAAAAGCCAACCAGTCTATTTATTTTTGATAGACCAATCACCGTTCCTTTTGGTATGTAGGACACCGACGCTGTGCCATCAATCGTCACTAAATGGTGCTCACAAGTGCTGGTCAAACTGATGCCTGATATTTGTACTGGCTGATCAATCTGCATTTTGTTTTCTATCTGCGTGATTTTCGGAAACGTTCTGTAGTCTAAACCAGAAAAAATTTCATTCACGTACATTTTCGCGATTCGGTTGGGCGTATCTTGCAAACTATCATCAGTCAAATCTAAACCCAATGTTTCCATTACGTCTTTCATTGCCGCTTTGATTTTAAGTCGCTTTTCTTCGTTACTTAACCCATTTTCAATCATGGGTGTCTCAAGTCCTTTTGATTCTAACGCACGCTTCACCAAAAGCGCTTCAGCACTGATTGCTGGGTCTTTGGCTTCGTGAATTATAAGCGTTTCTTTTGCTAGCATATGATATCCATTGCAAGTTGTTTTGATAATATACGTTGTTGACAGCAACAACGGTTTAATTTTTTCTTCATTTAACTGTAATATTTTGTTTATAAGTCTGACTATTTTTGAATGTTTGAAGCGCTACAAAGCGCTTGGTAACATACAAATATTGTGGTCTTAGTCACTGAGATGCTAGCAACGCCACGGTAAATCTCAGCAAAGATTTTTTCATCTTTTTTGGCATAATCACGTAAAGAGTCAGGTTAAGTGATTTACACTACTAACATTTGACTTTGCCTGTACCGCAATGCATTTTACCTTAAGGGAATATATTATATGACAGCCCCCATCATCATTACTGGCGGCGCTCAGAGGCTAGGCTTAGCCATTGCTGAAGACCTATTGAGCCAAAACCACAGCGTTATTATAACATATCGCAGCAAAAAGCCCGCAATTGAGCACTTAATTGCCAAAGGCGCGGTATGCATTCAAGCTGATTTTGCTGATACTAAAGGCGTCAATGGGTTTATTGAGAGGTTAAAGACAGATAGTGAGCTGCAGCTTTTAAAAACCGGTATTCGCGCCATAGTGCATAATGCGTCGGATTGGGATCAGGAATCTGCTACTACTGACCACGCCGCGTTGTTTAATAAAATGATGCAGGTACATGCAAGCGCGCCCTATCAAATCAACTTAGCGCTACGTGAGTTGTTTCGACACAAATCTGGCAGCGCAGACATCATTCATATGACCGATTTTGTGCAAGAGCGTGGCAGCCAAAAACACATCGCTTATGCCGCCAGCAAAGCAGCGTTGCACAACTTGACGCTGTCTTTTAGTGCCTTACTCGCGCCCAATGTCAAAGTAAATAGCATTGCGCCAGCCTTGGTCATGTTTAATGACCATGACAGTCAAGAATATCGCGACAAGTCGCTTAAAAAATCACTGCTCGAAATCTGCCCAGGACCACTAGAAGCCGTAAAAGCAGTAAATTTTTTATTAGACAGTGATTACATCACCGGACAAACGATTCATCTAAATGGCGGAAGACATTTAAAATAATGATTAAATTTTTAAACAAAACGACCTTTCTTACAAGTTTAATATATGCGATGGCGTCAAACGCACAATCCACCGAAAATACGACAGCTGGCATTGAAGTACCTGATAGCACGCGGCCAATTGAAGTTGTCGTAGTGACAGCAGATCGCTCACTCCAATTATTGAGTCAAACAAAAGCGAGTGTGGGCGTGCTAGACCAACAAATCTTAGACACCATAAATCATCAGCATATCAACCAAGCTATCCAACGCGTGTCAGGCGCATGGGTTAGTCGCGGTAATGGACAAGAACACCTAACTGCAATTCGATCACCAGTGTTGACGGGCGCAGGCGGCTGCGGCGCGTTTTTTATGGCCTTAGATGGGATATCCCTGCGCTCCCCAGGTTTTTGTAATGCTAATCAATTATTTGATGCAAACACCGAACAAGCGCAAAGAATAGAGGTTCTGCGAGGTCCCTCTGGCACATTATATGGTGCTAATGCGTTGCACGGCGTCATCAATATAATAACACCTGACCTTTTTACCCACAGGTTTTCTAATGTTCAAGTTGACGTCGGTGCAAATGAATTCGCACGCGGTAAGCTGTCATTTACTCATGACGTGTCTGACACGCAGCGAGTCGGCATCTTCGCTAACCTCTCTCAGGACAACGGCTTTCAAGATGAAAGCGGATATGACCAGCAAAAACTTAGCCTTATTTATCAATCTGATGGACACATCTGGCAAAACAAAACGGTTATCAATATGGCTAACCTTAATCAAGAAACGGCTGGGTTTGTAAGCGGCTTTGAAGTATACAAAGATGATACGCTGCGCCGTCAAAACCCGAATCCAGAGGCATTCAGGGATGCAAAGTCGCTTTTTGCCTATTCTGAGTTTAGCCGCGCTGATGATACCAACACTTTGACGGTGACGCCCTATTTGAGATGGAACGACATGCGCTTTTTACAGCATTTTTTACCTTGGAAAGCGCTGGAAGAAAATACACATGTGAGCTTGGGCGCACACGTGAAATTTGAAAAGCGATATCAAGAACTGACCCTGATTACCGGTGCTGAAGCCGATGTGACCAGCGCGGAGCTAAAGGAAACCCAAGCCAATGATTTTTCTGCAGCGGTACCTCAAGGCGATCATTATGACTACGACGTTGATGCTTTAACACTTGCCAGTTACGCGCAACTCACTTATCAGTTAAACAAACTACAAATAAAAGCAGGCGCTCGAATAGAAAGAGTAGAGTACGATTACGATAATTTACTCAGTGACGGCAGTGCTTGTGCAGCCAATGTAGACGTCTGCAGATTTTTTCGTCCGAGTGACCAAAAGGTCAGCTTTACGGCGCTATCGCCTTCATTGACCATTGCCTATCAGCTAGATGAAAATAATGGCATGTATACAAAGTTTAACAGAGGTTTTCGGGCCCCTCAGGCGACTGAGTTATTTCGTTTACAGAACAATCAGCGTGTTGCAGATCTCGATAACGAAACGATTGATGCAATTGAACTAGGATGGCAATACCTCAACGACAACGTGAGTTTAAGAACCAGTTTATTTTCACAAACTAAACGTGGCGTAATATTCCAAGATAGCGATCGCCAGAACATTTCCGGAGGCGAAACCTCGCATCAAGGAATTGAGATTGATTATATCCAACGACTCTCTCCATCACTTACGGTGTCTGGCAACTACAGCTACGCGGAGCACCAGTACCAAAGCGATTTTAGTTTTAGTCGTGTTTCAATCAAAAATAATTTATTGGACACTGCGCCACGCACGCTGGCTGGTTTGCAGTTGAACTGGCAAATACTGCCAACGCTCGATGCTGATGTCTCGATATCTCGTACATCTCAATACTATCTAAATCCAGAAAACACAGCACGATACGAAGGCCATACATTGCTTGATTTGTCGCTCGTTTATCAACTTTCTCCGCAACTACGTTTAAAAGCTAATGTTTATAATTTGTTAGACGAAGATTATGCTGAGCGGGCTGATTTTGGCTTTGGAAGCTACCGATATTTTGTAGGTGAACCACGCCGGCTATTTTTCAGTGTAAAATGGGATTGGTCAAAGGTATAGTTTGGCTAACCGCAATGTTGTGAAACGGGTAAATATAATGAGCAAACAAGCGACGACACAATCATCACCCTCTTTAACCTTGATGCCAGAGTGGGCAGAGCAAGAAGCGGTCATATTGGCATGGCCGCATGAAAATACAGATTGGAATGCATGGCTAGAAGAAGCCAGACACGCCTATTTAGCGATTATTTCAGCGATAAATGCAGCGGGTGCCTGCGTTATACTGCTATGTAGAGAAAAAGATATAGGATTAATAAAAAGCTTAATCCATTACCAGTCAAATGTGCTTCTAGTAGTCGCTGACTATAACGATACTTGGGCACGAGATTATGCTTTTTTGACCTGTGAAACAGCTCACGGTAATGTGCCCGTTAGTTTTACGTTTAATGGTTGGGGGCAGAAGTTCGACGCGTCTTTAGACAATAAAGTTAACCAAAGTGTACTGGCAGGTATTTGCCAACAGCCAATGAAATATTTTGATTGTGTCCTAGAGGGCGGCGCTTTAGAAATCGATCAAAACCATCATTTGTTGTCTACCTCTTCGTGCTTATATAATCCGCTGAGAAATAGCAATGTAACCGAGCAAGATTATCTCGAACTCTTCAGCCAAGCGCTTGGTGCTAATCAAGTCAGCATATTTGAAGATGGACATTTGGAAGGCGATGATACCGATGGTCACATTGATACCTTAGTTCGATTTACGCCATTGCGAGGTCTTGTTGTGCAAGGCGCATTTAATCGTCCTCAAGATGGGCATTTTGAGGGTTTATACAAACTCAGATTAAGATGCCAAGCGGTATTTCCGGATTATAAAATATTTGAACTTCCGTTGCCAGATATACGCAACGCGCAAGGCGAAAGGCTGCCTGCGTCATATGCGAATTTTTTGATTTGCAATGACAGTGTTTTGTTTCCGATTTATCAACAAGTGGAGGATGCGCAGGCGCTTGAAATAATACAAAAAGCATTTCCCAATCACCGCATCAAAGCCATCGACTGTTCAACCTTGGTTCAGCAATTTGGAAGTTTACATTGCGTGACAATGCAAGTGCCGATCGCAACCTTAAAGGAACACGTTATTGAACAAGCCAACAGTGGAGTGAGCGTTTATGCCGCATAGAAATAAAGACCAAGGCAATACAAATTTGTTAAAAGTCGGTGTCGTTCAACAAGCCGTCAGCTCAAATGACAAGCATCAAAATTGGGCAAACAGCGCAGCCCATGTGCGACAACTTGCTCAAGATGGCTGTCAATGCATTCTCTTACAAGAATTACACAGTACCTTATATTTTTGCCAACAAGAAGACGTTAATGCATTTGACCTTGCCGAACCCATACCCGGCGAGGCAACCGACTATTTTGGTAACTTAGCCGCTGAGTTAAATATTGTATTGGTCACCTCTTTATTTGAAAAAAGAGGTTCCGGTCTATATCACAACACTGCGGTCGTTTTTGATCGTAGTGCAACTATCGCGGGTAAATACCGCAAAATGCATATCCCTGACGATCCCGGTTTTTATGAAAAATTTTATTTCACGCCTGGTGATCTGGGGTTTCAACCCATCCAAACCAGCGTTGGTAAATTAGGCGTATTGGTATGCTGGGACCAATGGTATCCAGAAGCAGCGCGTTTAATGGCTATGGCGGGTGCAGATATTTTGTTCTACCCTACTGCAATTGGCTGGGATAATGCTGACTCGGCTGACGAACACAAACGTCAACAGGATGCTTGGCAGACAATCCAGCGGTCTCACGCTGTCGCGAATTCCGTGCCTGTGATTGTTGCAAATCGTACCGGTTTTGAACCGTCCCCGATTGATGGTGACAATGGTATACAGTTTTGGGGACACAGTTTTATTGCGGGACCTCAGGGTGAAATACTGGCACAAGCAAGCGATGACCAAGAGCAAACACTGTCTGTCGAGTTAGATATGAATCTCACTGAAAACATAAAGCGTATTTGGCCTTATTTTAGAGACCGACGCATCGATGCTTATGATGAGTTAACAAAACGCTGGATTGATTAGTGTAGGTGTTCACGCAATGATGCAAAAGCGTTGTTGCGTTCGAATATTCGTTATCAGCTAGGAAGCCGTAAAGTACTGGCAGCAATTTCTGCCTTGCGCTTTTGCTAAGTATAACGCTTTATCTGCCTGTTCGATAATGATCTGTTTTTGCCAAGTGCTACTGCTAACAAATGGAAAAGTAGCCACCCCAATGCTGACTGTTACCGACGCATGAATGGTACTTTTTGCATGTGGAATATTAAGGTTCTGTATGGCTAATCTAAATTCTTCTGCTTTTTTCTGTGCACCATTAGTTGACGTGTTTGGTAAAATGAAGATGAATTCTTCGCCGCCATAGCGAGCACAAAAATCCGTGCTGCGCGATGCTAAATCGTTGAGTTGATTGGCAACTAAACGCAAGCATACATCTCCCTCCGAATGTCCATAGTGATCGTTGTAAGCTTTGAAAAAATCGACATCGATGAGCATCACTGTTAAGCCCCACTGATGTCGCCGAGCAGCCGAAATTTCTTCTAATATCTTACTTTCAAAAGCTCGCCTATTCCGGATACCCGTTAACGGGTCTGTGAGCGTCATATCGAGCAGCGCTTTTTCTTGCTCTGTAACACGCTTTAAATAGATCGAAAACACATTCGCTAACTTAGATATTTCGTCGTTACCCTCGATATTAATAGCATCATTACCATGTTGTGCTGCATTTTCGACTTGGTGTGACAAAGACATAACACGCGACACGATCCTTTGATAGAGTAAATAAATAATCGCTAAGGTAAATAGTATAGAAAAGACCCACATCAAAAGCGTAATTTGGATATATTCATTGACCCGATTAGTCGCTTTGTTGGCTGCTGTTAGGGTATCTTTATTGACTATTTGAGTTTGGTATTGCAAACCACTCGCAAGGTCCGATGTTAAATTCCTCACAAAATTATCTCTGCCGCGTGTTCTGCCTATTATCCTCAAAGTTTCTATTTTTTGATTAATTAAGCCATTCTCGCCGATTAACTGTTGTCGTAAGCCATCAAATTCTGCGCTCATAGCGCTAAACGTCTGTGCGACCAAAGGATTAGTTTGATCAAAGTATTGTTGCAGAGACGTTTCGATTTGTCTGAGTTTGTGCAATCGAGTCTGCTGATCGATTTGTGTGGTTAATAGCAAGATAGTCAGCAAGCCTTGCTCTGCAGCACCATAAACACCTGATGCAGGAGAGGTATTAAATAACACACTAATATCTTGATAAAAACCAGCTAAACTCTTTACTAAATCTGTCTCATATGTAATTCGAAGCTCCACGAGCGCATCCAATTCTTCCATTTCTATACTTAATATGACGATTTGCTTGGCCAAAAACCCTGTACGCCCCTTGTCCGAATAGATCACATCATTGAGTCGCGCAAACTCAGTTTCTATCTTCTGTTTTGCCAGTTGTCGTTCAGGGTTACTACGTGAATTAGACAGTAGCGTTGTGAACACCGCGATATTTTTTATCTGATTGTTTAACGACGATGCTCGCGTTATCTGAGGCAGTGCATTTTGCGTAAGATCATTTAGAACATTGCCTATTTGAGTAAGACGCAGCAATGCAAAACACGTTGCAATGGTGAATAAACTAACAATGCCGAATTGCGCAAGGCTAAACGTTCGAATAATAGGTGAGTTTTTTTTGTCACTCATAGCTTTGTGTCTGTTCATGAGTTTGGCTCAGCGGCTTGACCTTCATCAACGATACGATTTTCAATATTGCTGCTCAAAATACCCTCTTTTCTAATCGCACGCAGCACTAGGTCAGAAATCAAGATACTGTCTTTAGCGACTATCTTGTTGTCGTTCTTCGCCTGTTTAAATGATGCATAACCGTCACCACCATCGAGTAGGTAATCCGTCGTTGCCAGCGTATAAATCTGGTCTTCGCGCAATGCCTCATTATTAACGGTTACCGAAACAACTCGCTGATTAGGAGGCAAGCGACTATCAAATACAACGCGCAGCCCCGACACCTGTGGAAACGTGCCTTTTAAGTCGTCCAATCCAGCAAAACCAACTTCTAAGCCTTGGAGCAGTTGCCTACCGCTTATATTGACGACTTTTAACGTTGAGCGAAACGGCAATTCACTTGCAATTGTTCGTCTTGTTATCGGCGAATGACGCTTGTACGAGGTATCACCTCTAAAACTACCGCTATTAATCAACGCCATATCAGCGTTATTGAATGCTCGCATCGCATCTGCCACATAGTTCGCAAATTCATTTTCACGAGAACGTACATCTTCCCTGCGAGTTGAATAAAGATCGTCCCATACACCTACTTGATCATCTAACAATCGATTTAAACGTAGTGTATAGGCGTCAACTTGTTGTTTTATTCCTAGGTCTTGGCTGAGGCTGGATAGTGCAATACGGTCAACAGACTGAATATCGATTTTGCCAGCAGTAATGGATATTTTTGCCAGTAAAGCAGTCCCTGGATAATCCAAAAGAAGGATTCGTGGATTATCACTTAAAGTTCGTTTTTCATTCGTTTGAATACGCGAGTTAGAAACAAACGAAAGGTCGATAATGGCGCGCTCAAGAAACTTTGATATAAAGGGAAACGGATAAAAATGATGAAGAATAATCAGGTCTGCGCCATTTTTTCGTAATATCATGGCCTGTTCGAGAATGGCCTCTGCTGGATCCACTATTTGCATATGAGTTAACAAGTATTCAGTGATCAGACGCTCATTTACAATCGAAACGAAGCCAATTTTGATATTACCTTTTGTAATCAGTGCACTTTGAACCAATCCATCCGAAACACCATTGAGGCGTTTGTCGATAGCATTTGTCGTAATAATTGGAAACAGAGCCTCATGGGCGCGCAGCGATAACTCATCTTCAAAATAACTATAATCTCGCTTTGCTACGCCCATGGCATCTGGCTCGAGATTGTTGAGAATATCGATAATATGCGAACCACGATCCAAATTTGATAAGGCGCTGGGTCCAATAGACCCGCCGCCAAAAAAAAAGAAGGTATGAGCATCTAAGCTTCTTTGCTGATTTAATAGACTCGCCAGTTCGGCATATTTACCTGACGTTGGATCAGTGATACTTGGCATCTCAGCGGCTAAAACCAGCGTGATTTCATTGTGATCATCAGCCCACGCAATAAAATTGCAGCAAGCGATACAAATAAGCAAGCTCGTCTTTAAATGATATGCAAGGTATTGTGAACGCACTGACATAAGTTCTATTATCTACGATATGATGGATGATTGAGTATAGCGAGATTATCAATGATAATGTCGATTAAAAATACAAATTCGTTAAAAAAGAATCAACCATGCGTGTTTAGCATGTTTGTAATCCCAGATAGAGAAGACGATGACCAGACAGTTCAAAGTTCCACACACCCTAGTACTTTTGCTCGCCATGATGTTACTCGCCTACCTCGCGACTTGGCTTATTCCGCAGGGTTTTTTTGCCACTGTTGTATTAGACAATGGCCGAGATGCTGTTGTAGCAGGCACTTACGCTCTTGCTGAGCAGCAAATTAGGCTCAGTCCAATGGATTTTTTAGTGGCTATTCCGCGCGCACTGGCAGCGGCTCAAGATGTCATATTTTTTGTTTTTATTGTTGGCGGTGTTTTGTCAATTGCACGGGCAACCGGCACAATAGACGCACTTATTGGTAACTTGTTAGAGCGCTTTGGGCACAAGCCTCAACTTTTGATTTTTATGGTTGTATTTTGCTTCGCACTTGCCTCAGGCGCAATTGGTACAGCAGGTGAATACATCCCATTTGTACTTATCCTTGTTGGCTTATGCAAAGCCATGCGACTAGATGCCATGACTGCTGTAGGGATGGTGGTAACAGGATATGGCATTGGTTATGGCGTATCTGCCTTTAGTCCATTTACGGTAATGGTCGCTCAGCAAGTTGCGGGTGTTCCTTTGTATTCAGGCATAGAATTAAGGCTGGCGATATTTGTGCCTTTTGTGCTGATTGGTTTTCATCACGTATGGCGCTACGCTAAGATGGTTCAGAATGACCCTACTAAGTCATATGTGGCTGGGTTGCCTTGCCCACTCGAAAACACCCAAAGTGGCGACTATCCTGCTTTAAATGTGCGGCACAAGCTGATCCTTCTAGGGTTAGTATCAAGCATAGTTGCGGCGGTATGGGGTATTTCACAAAAAGGATGGTATCTATACGAACTTGGAGCCGTGTTTATTCTGTGGGGAATGTTCACGGCCGTCGTCGGTCAATTAAGTGCAGATGATGCGGCCAACCGCTTCATCGATGGCGTAAAAGATCTCGCCACCACGGCTATTCTTATTGGGATTGCTCGAGGAATTGCGTTGATAATGGAGGATGGTCAGATTTTGCATACGCTCGTGCATGCGATGTCTATGCCGTTGTCGCATTTAGGACCAGAACTTGCGGCAGTCGGCATGTTTGTTATGCAAACAGTGCTTAATTTGTTTATCCCTTCTGGCAGTGGTCAAGCCTATGTAACGATGCCATTGATGGCACCGGTTGGTGATCTCATTGGTGTCAATCGACAAATTGCGGTGCTCGCATATCAATTTGGTGACGGCTTTTCTAATATGATTATCCCAACTAATGCGGTACTTATGGGCATTATCGGTATGGCGGGTGTACCTTATCATCTCTGGTTCAAATTTTGTTTCCCGCTGATTTTAAAACTGATGCTCGCCGCATCTGTTGTATTGGTCTGCGCAGTAATATTTGATTACGGCGCTAACGTTCAGCCGCACGTTAGCCATACACCCCCGGTGCAAACAAGATAACGACATATCAAGAGAACAATTTGCAATTTCAAGCTTAACCGTTTAAGTTAACAAGATGTTAAAATGCGTAACGTGCTGGTTATTGTTGACTGTGACGGTATTACCGACAGGCTCAAATCTTGTAAATTAAACGCTTAAAAAGGGAAATTGAATGTCAACGAAGGCAGATTCTGCCCCCCTTTCTTTCAAAGAAAAGCTGGGATATGGCGTCGGCGATATGGCCTCAAATTTTTACTTAGGCTTCTTTTCGCTCTATCTATTGTATTACTACACGGACGTTTATGGTATCGCCCCTGCTGCCGTTGCTTTAATGCTGTTAATTTCTAAAGTAACTGATGCCGTCAGCGATCCTCTAATGGGCGTAATTGCCGATAGAACAGAATCTCGATGGGGCAAATATCGACCCTATTTACTCTGGGGTGCGATTCCTTACGGCCTTTTGGGCTGTGCAATTTTCTTTGGTCCTAACTTCTCCGATACCGGTAAATTAATCTATGCGTATGTGACCTATATTGGTGTGATGATTGCTTTTACAGTGATGAATGTACCTTATTCAGCGCTTTTAGCGGTTATCTCTCCGATTGCAGAAGAGCGAACCAAAGCAACTACCTACCGTTTTATTTGCGCAGGTCTAGGTGGGTTATTTGTCGCAATGTTCGCCACTCCCTTAGTCAATTGGCTAGGTAACGGCGATGATGTAGTCGGATTTCGCTTTACTATTCTTATCTTTGCAGTGGTATCAATTATCTTGTTTTGGATAACCTACGCGACCACCAAAGAGCGTATTAAGTTACCGCGCCATACTTCCTCTGCCAAAACAGACATGAAAGTCCTATTAAAAAACACCTCGTGGGTGATACTCGCAATAGCATGTGTTGTTATTTTGGTCGGTTTAGTCGCCCGCTTTGCGTCGATCATATTTTATGTGAAATATTACATGCAAGATGATGGTCAAACCGTTTTTTTGTTCTTTGATAGAGTCGCACTATTTACATCCATCGGACTTTTTGGGCAAATACTAGGGGCTATGTGCACGCCATTTTTGACTAAGTTTTACAGCAAACATAAATTAGTGCTGTATATGTGCTTGCTGCATACCCTGCTGTTGATAATTGGCTATTTGGTCACGCCGGATCAATACTGGCTTGCATTGGGTATGCACTTTGTCGGCATTGCGACATTTGGTGTAGTGATCACGCTAATGTTTGCAATGTTCACTGATTGTGCTGAGTATGGAGAGTGGAAAACAGGCCAGCGCACATCTGGACTTACAGTATCAGCCTCCATGTTTGCACTCAAATTTGGTTCCGCGCTAGGCGGTGCGATACCCGGCTTTATACTGGCATATGTTGGCTTTGTCGCAAATGCAGGATTGACAGATACTGCCATAAGTGGCATCCGAATAATGTCTACCCTGCTACCCGCAGCATTGTTTACGCTGGGGGGCTTGTTGATGATTTTCTATAAAATAGACAAAGATTTGTTAGTGCGTATTGAAACAGAATTGTTAGCGCGCAGAGAAAAGCTGAATATTGGCACATTGTCGCAAAATTGATAAATACATGAATTTTATAGCAATAAATTTATGCTAGTTCGAGTTTGTGATTGCACGCAACAACTAAGTATTAATTTGAATAACTTGGACGCTGAAAAGGACGATTATCATAATGCCTCCCAAATCTTTATGGAATCGCCATGGTCAAGTGTTCAATGTTTCGTTGTGTGTCCTTATTACTCAGTATTTTACTATTAACAAACTCAGTAAAAGCAAACCTTATTGTTAATGGAGACTTTGAGTACAACGACGTAAAGAGCAACTCGTGGCAGTGGTTCACAGCCGATAAGGTCGATGGTTGGAGTGGCAGTACCGTTGAAATTTGGAACAAATATTTAAAGATGTCTGCGTTTACAGGTTCTCAATTTGCCGAGTTGAATGCTCACGGCAACAACGGCAATATGTTTACGCTATATCAAGATATGCAAACACAAAAAGACACCTTGTATTACCTAAGTTTTGCTTACGCAGCGCGACAAAGAGGCATTTCAACTACAACTATTGGGTGATACAGGTGTGTTTTTAGACCTGTTATTCGAAGACCACAGCGTGGGAAAATGGAGCATATTCAATACCTCATTTATCGCAACTAGTGCAAATACCATTATCAAATTCACGTCTGTGTTTCCTGAAACCGGTACGGTGGGTAAATTTTTAGACGACATTTCGGTCACCGCCGCCCCTGCAAAAGTATCAGAACCTGGCATGTTAGTGCTCGTATTTACTGCGCTTTGTGGCTTTGCTGTTATGCTGTTCAGGCGTAACAAAAGATCGTCAGTGAAGCGCTAGCTCATCAGTCCGAGTGCGGGCGTGGTTATCAAGAGCGAGAGCAAATCTACTGTCTTTTTAGACATCGGTCTTGATTTGATATCAAACACACAGACGGCAATCGATCGCGCTGTTCCAGACCATGCGAGCTGCTAATGCCGTCTGTGTAAAGGCTAAAGTCGTTTAATTAACACAAATTACGTCTGCTAAATCTGTTTTTGAGCCGTTAGACCATGCAGAAGGCGCGTTTCCATTTACTATGAAAGCGTTAGCGGGATTCCTTGGCGCCGAACTAGATGACCATAACCTCTCTTGTTCGGTCATTACAAACAGCGGCGGCTGCTTATAATGCAACTCTGCCCTTAGTTGCTCTATTGTTGGCATACGCCAATTAGAGGAGTTGTCATATTCGAGCTGCTGGCAGTGTGCTTGGGCATCAAACCAATTAAGCCCATAAGCAATGGCCTCCCTAGGTTGCCATTGTGATATTGGCTGAACGGCTTGCTCTATTTCTTCTGCTATTATCTCTAATATTTGATGTTGTTCTTCGCCTTCAAAACTAAACAGTACATGCGCATATCCAGCATTAGTACCTACTCTGGTGACAATAATTGAGCATTGTTCCTCAGGCTGCAAGGTTTTGTTAAGGCACGCACCACTATCCAATTCAAATTCATTAGCGAGTACACCAGACATTTCGACGCTGGATATCCGCATATCTGAATGATGTGTGTTTACCAAAGAGACCGCTTGTTGTTTGGGCTTTGCAGTATCAAACTTAGCAAGACTATAAGGCACAAGTAAGGTTTTGGGGGTCAAAACTTCAATATACGCAGCAAGGTCCTTATCTTTTCCCTCCATCGAAAGCACACTAAAACCAACACCTCTAAACTTATCGATATATGCCGTTTGCGGTGATAATACCGTTTTTCGATACCCAAAATAGTCAATTAAGTCAAACACAACTTGGCTGTCCCCAGACTGAAAATTATTGTATTTTTTGTTTGCATCATCTGTGCGAATAAAAAATTGGTAGTCTTGCTCAGCAAGTTGACCACCTGCAAATGCAGCAGGATCAAAGGCACCTATAGGTGCTCGGAGTTCAGCATAATAATAAAGAGCAGCGCCTTCATAGTCAGTGCCATAGCGGACTTTTAGAAGCTGTGCTTTTTCTGATGAAATATTTGCTGGTGTTGAAGATTGATACAGTTTATATGTTCCTGATTGCAAAACATTGTTCGCTTGTGTTTCGGATAACCAATTGGCTTTATCTCTCCATACTGGGGAAAACATGGGTTGGAAGCTATCGCTACCAAGACTATCAAGTGCTAAAGACGTAATATCTGTGCCGTTGCATTGGTTGTCGTAATCCCTTGCTAGCAGACTAATAGAAGGTGTGTCGTCACAATCTGTTCCTATCGTATGTCCAAATCCAAAGGTATGTCCGATTTCATGCTCTATACGACCGGGCCGTACACATCCCATATCATATCCAGATAAAACCCCAACATACCCTTTATACGCAACGGAGTTGCCGAAAGAAGCTTCGCTTTGATACGCAAAACAACCCGGTTGTCCCTGATAACTATCTTTTATTAATAGAACCACTCTATCGTAGCTCTGCAGCGTATCGACACTGTCTGCAAGCTCTGACAACACATCATTTACGAGTACAGTTCTCTTGTCGCCATCCACAGTAGGACCAAAATAATCAGTAGAAGCATGACTGACAGTGGTCCAATCCAAAAATGTCGGCTCTAACCACGTTTTGTCGTATGAGTTCTCAATTAAAAAACGATTACTTGATGTCGCACTTAACAGAAACAAGTCTTTAGCTTGTTCTACCGACATAAATGAAGTGTCTAATTGGTCTGGAAAATTAACTAAGGCAATGAGGGTTTGTTGCGGACCAATACTGTCGTTGGATTTTGGGTTTACACCCTCAGCAAATTCTACTGTGAGCGCGCAAGTACCAGCGGCTTGTGCGACTTCAAATATGTTTCCTCTTAAGCGCCCTTCACAGCCGTATACATCACCAATCCTGTGCCCTACTTTGGGCACCAAAATATAATTTTCTAGTATAGCAACACCGGCATTATATTCTTTATACACATTACCTTCACCGTAAACCAAGGTACTCGACGGGGTGGCAAAATGCAGAATAGATTGCATTGGTGCTAACACCGGAATCAAATCGGCCGTACGACCAAAACTCACGCGCTGAATACCATCAGATCTAAGCGAGTTAAAATTTGAGCCAGAGGAGTTTTCAACATAAAAATGCTGATTACTGGCCCGCCTAACGGCAATATCAGCACGACCATCGCCATCATAATCTGCAGGTACAGGAATGTCAGTTGCTTGTACACCAAACCGTTTATTTCTGATGGTACCACTAGATGATTGCAGTATTTGCCATACTTGTGTCGAAGGTCTTCGAACAGCAACGTCGGCAATTCCGTCACCATCGTAATCTGCTGGCACTGCGATATCTTCTGCTTTGACATCCATACGGATGCGTTGAATGCCATCTTGCCGTGCACTGTTATAGTCAGTCCCGCTTGAATTAAGGATATACCATGTACGGTCAGCCTTGCGCAGTATCGCAATGTCGTCTTTGCCATCCCCATCATAATCTGCAGGAACGGGGATGTCTGTCGCTTGCAAACCAAACCTCACGCTAACAATTTGCTGTGTTGACGACTTTAGAATATACCAGGTTCGTGTTTCTGGTCTTCTTATGGCGAGGTCTGTTTTTCCGTCCCCATCGTAGTCTGCGGGCGTAGGGATATCCGTCGTTCTCATGCCAAACCGATGTTGATATAGTTCCTCGCCGGTTGCCGCAGCGGATTGTTTTACGTACCAAGTTGAATTTGAAGGTCGACGAAAAGCGATGTCAGCTTTTTGATCCCCGTCAAAGTCGCCAGACAAGGGGATATCATGCTGGTCTTATCCAAACTTTGCTCGTTGTACCGTCTTATCTTTTGAAAGCAAAACGTAATGATAAAGTTTAACAGGATCCCGTAAAATAAAATCGGCAACGCCATCTCCATCATAATCGCCTTTCACTGCAAAACTATTTTGACTCTCCACACCAAATGGTAAATACGTCAACTGTTTGAGGCTTTGCATATCAACAGTCTCTGTGGAAATATCCCAATCAGGTTCTTGAGTTGGCGTTTGCGATGCAATAACACTTGATTGAGTAACCAGACTAAATAATATCGTGGCAACAAAGACTATTTTTTTCGATATAAGCATGACGCGTCCCTATGCAAGCTAAACATAAAAATATATTGTGTGTTAGTAAACATAACTGGTTATTTAAGCATCTTCAAGCAGCAGCGCTAACCAATTAAAAATTGGCCTTAAGTCGTTCAACTCTCAGATGCATGTTTATAGTGTATGTTTATAGTGTATGTTTATAGTGTATGTTTATAGTGTATGTTTGAAGTTGCGCTATATGGTTACGTCGCTTGGCGTGTGTAACAACAGCCATCAAAGCAAAGTGCACATTGGGATGATTAATATCGTGAGCACAAATAGGGATATCGAATGAATTTACACCAACAGTTCCAGCAAATCGCATCTCAAAAAAGTCATCGTCTAGTACTAGAATTAGGTTCTGGGCAAAAACCTGCTTATCCAGATTCAATCAAAATAGATAGGGTTGCGCTTGCCAATATTGACATCGTCTCTGATTTTAGCGCTGGTTTGCCGTTTATTCCCGATGACAGCATAGACATTATTCACTCTTCGCATGTACTAGAGCATTTAGCAGACACACAAATCATCATGCGCGAAATGTTTCGCATATTAAAGCCAGGTGGCGAGTTGCACATCATTGTGCCGCATCATTCCAATCCACTTTACTACAATGATTACACACACAAATCGCCGTGGGGAATATACACCATTGCCTACTTTTCTAATCAGGCATTTTTTCAACGGCCGATGCCGACCTTTTACAACGATGTTAATTTTACTATTGAATCGATTTTTATCGGCTTTTACTCTTGCTTTAAACTTCGAAACGCATTTTTAAAAGTGTTTCAATTATTGTTCAACATCAATACCTACACACAAGAACTGTTTGAAGGTGGCTTTTGTAAAATCATCCCAGCTTATGAGATTAGGCTAAAATTGAGTAAGTGATGTTGGAGAATGTTGGCGCTAGAAATACCGACGTTGATAGAAGTAAGTGTATGCGAACAATCCTAATCACTTCAGAACGCAGCATTATCGCGAAGCCATAATGCTGCGCAACGATGACGTAGGACTTAAGGTCCTTGTATAGGAAAATGCCATTTAAACTATAATAACGAGAGCGCCCTTTAATGAAATTTCAAAAACGTCTGTTATCTGTTTGCCTCACATCGGCTCTGACACTAGCAAATAGCCAATCCGCTTTTGCTCAAGAATCTGCGCACGCTGCGCCGATCATCAACCCTGGCGCGCCAGGGCAAGCCTCTCGAAAATTGAACAAAGATGAGGCTATCCGAATTGCTAAAACCAGCTTTACCAAAGCCGATGTAGCATTTATGCAGCACATGATTCCGCATCATGCTCAAGCGGTTGAAATGGGTAAACTGGTTGCTGAACGAACCAACAACACGAAAATAATTGAAATTGCTGGGCGTATAGAAAAGTCGCAAGAAGATGAAATTGGCTTTATGCGGGATTGGTTGATCCAACGCGAGCAGCCTATTGAGTCTTTGCACTTCATGCATATGGATCCTGCAGAGATGGGCATGGCGACACCTGCACAAATGCTGCAACTTGCCAATTCAAACAGTGTCGACTTTGACAGGCTATTCTTGCAGCTGATGGTTCCTCATCATGAAGGTGCAATTGATATGGTCGATGATTTGTTAGAGACCGCTGGCGCTGCTTATGACCCAATCCTATTCAATTTTATCAATGACATACTAGCCGATCAAAAAGCCGAAATTGATCAAATGAACGCGATGCTTGTCGGATTATCTAACGACCCTCGCGCAAATCTTGCCCCAGGTTTTAGAGACGCCGAAGAAGTGATTCAGCATTTGACCCTAGTGGCTACATTAGCTAAACCCGACGGTTTTTTTGATCCCAATAACCCGTCCAACATTCCGCCACTTAATCCTAAAGACGAGGACGAAGACAAAACAGACACCCAAAGCGAGTCTGGAGACGCTGATGCAGCCAAAGAAATAGACGGCGCCGATGCAAAAACCAATTATAGTGAGCGCTGGCCACTGCTGAGTTTTTGGAATACCGATATGGCATTTTCTGAAAACATATTAGTAACCGGCAGTTATCACGGTTTCAACATTTACGATATTAGTGATGGTAGCGCACCAAAATTGATGAGTTCGATTGTGTGCCCCGGCGGACAGGGGGATGTTTCGATCGTCGATAACTTGTTGATTATGTCGGTCGAACAAACACGCGGACGCATAGACTGTGGTTTAGATGGCGTAAATGGGGATGTCAGCGACGAGCGTTTTAGAGGTCTACGAATTTTCGATATCAGCGACCTTACTCGTCCATCACAGGTCGGTTTGGTGCAAACATGTCGCGGCTCTCACACCCACTCTGTCGTCACAGCAGATAAAGACACCATTGTCGTGTATAACTCTGGCACGGCAAGCGTGCGCGATAAAGAAGAAATGGCAGGCTGCATCGGCGAAGTGCCAGGAGATGAACGTACCGCATTATTTAGAATAGATGTGATCGAAATCCCAGTCAAGGACCCAAGCCGGGCTCGAATTACGTCGAGCCCTGCTGTCTTTGCGGATGAAGATGGCCGAGTTGCCGGATTATGGTTAGGCGGTGATCATGGCAAAGGCACGCAAGATACGAGACCGACGGATGAATGCCACGATATCACCGTATTCCCATCGTTAAATATTGCGGCAGGCGCATGTTCTGGCAATGGTATATTGATGGACATCAGCGATCCATATAACCCAATGCGGATAGATCAAGTAACTGATACAGGCTTTGCCTATTGGCACAGCGCAACCTTCAACAATGCGGGCGACAAAATCGTGTTTACCGATGAATGGGGCGGCGGCACTCAGCCACGATGCAGACCTTCAGATCCAATGACGTGGGGTGCCAACGCTATATTTTCGATCGCAGATGGAAAGCTCACGTTTGAAAGTTATTACAAGATTCCTGCCCCGCAGTCGGACGTCGAAAACTGCGTAGCGCACAACGGTTCGGTTGTGCCAGTCCCGGGTCGAGACATATTTGCCCAAGCGTGGTACCAAGGCGGTTTGTCTTTGATGGACTTTACGCAGACCGACGCGCCAACAGAAATCGCCTACTTTGACCGTGGGCCGATCTATAAAGACAAACTGGTAATTGGTGGATATTGGTCAACGTACTGGTACAAAGGCCGCATTTACGGCACGGAAATTATTCGTGGTTTGGATGTATTTGAACTGCAGGCCAGCGAGTTTTTATCAGAAAATGAAATCGCAGCCGCTAAGTTAGCTAACATGGGCGAGGTATTTAATCCCCAGCAGCAGTTTGAGATTACATGGCCAGATGTACCTGTGGTAGCGCTGGCTTATGTAGACCAACTTGAACGTCAACAGTCCTTATCAGCCGACACAATTAGCGCGTTACGCGATGTTTTAACGCGTTGTGAAGGCGCAATAGCAACGCAAAAAGCTGATAAACGTCTTTCTCAAGAATTGAAAAAGCTAGCCCGCTCGTTAAACATCGATGAGCTGTTAAACAACGCAAGCAATGCGCCGCAACAACTGATGGCGCTAAAAAACACGATGATGGGTATAACTGAGGTTTTGTAGTTTGCTAATCTGGCCTGACTTGCAAACTAAACGGTTGACTAAGCGACTTTATATAGTCAACCGTTGCCTCAATATCTTGTCCGAAAGTACCCAGAAGTTTGCCCTTGGCAAATCCGTCTGTGTTTAGAATGTACGCGTTGCCGGTAACGGAATAAGACAAAGTGTCTATGATTGGTTTTCCGTTTAGGATTAAACGCCCATGCTTATTCCTTGCAACGTTGCTGCTCCAAAAGTGATCCTCGTCAATCAGAACTTGAAGCTGCTGACCGGTGTATTCTCTTTTTATCAATGCATTGCCAAACGGCTGGATCGAGAATAAATCTCCCCACGTTACCGGTCCAGAGGGAAGGCTAGCACGCACCCCCCCATTGTTCATCACAGCCATGTCTGCTGCAACCGAGTACAAGTGGGAGTCGGCGATAAATTGCCCTAATGACATGTCTTGCTGAGAAGGCATATAAGTACCGATAACTTGGCTTGTTATCCCTTTAGCAAAATGCACAGCTGATTGTTCTAACCGTTTAATTGCATTGAGTGTTTTTGCGCTTTTGTCATCAAGTTCCAATTCGGTATCAATGTTGGTCATTATTACGCTAGCGCTAGATTTGACTATATCGTTGCTTTGTTTACTTAAAGTAATCGTAATATCAGAATACGCAATACCACTAGAGAATGCTTGGGTCACCAAAAATGTTTTGGCGTTTTGATTGCTGACATATGCGTTAGTAAACCGATGAGAATGCCCAGTGACCAAAACATCTACTTCGTCAGGCAGTCGAGTGATAAAGCGCCCGAACTTACTATCCATTTCAATCCCTGCGCTTGTAGAAGTATCGCCCGCATAAAAAACATCCTTACTGCCATCATGCACAATCACGACGATTGCGTTTATACCTTTTGCTGTTAGCTCCGCTGCGTACTTTGTGACAATGTTCGCCTGGTCTTCAAACACCAGATTATCAACCATGCCTGGAATGACCATGTCTGGCGTAGTATCAAGCGTGATACCAATAAAGCCGATGGGGACTTCATTGACATAATGCACAACATAAGCAGGTAGTAAAAGATTTTGATTGTCTTTATCTACGACATTGGCGCTTAAGGTGACGTAATTAGCGCCTTGCCACTGACGCTGCAAAAACGGCCCATTCGCATGGTTTCCTCCATTTAACAAGCGCAGCATCTCGTCACTGCCCTCATCAAACTCATGATTACCCGCTGCGCCAATAACATGGCAAGCATTGTTCGATAAGCCAAGACAGTATTGACCTAAAATATTGAGAAAATCGATACTAGGTTCATCTTGTAGTAATGCAGATTCTGCTGGGCTTGCACCGACATGGTCGCCTGCGTGCAATATAAAGCTTGGCTCGGGCGACGTTGCAATAGCGTGCAATAAATGGCGACTAAGCTGATACATGCCACCCCTTTCTTCAAGCGCTTTTATCTGCCCATGAAAATCATTTATACCCAGTAACTGCACATCAAATTCATCGTTGGCAGCGGTGTTTGCTGGATTGTGTAAAGCCTCGTATTGTTTTTTGTCGACTGCACAACTGACCGCTGTAATGCACAGCAGCACGATACAGGCAGGCTTCAAACAAGGTCTAATTTTCATGTTTTTCAACAAAATGTCGATCCTTCAATGGGTTAGATATTCGTAAACAAGGCGGTTGATATGTTTTATAGCTCAAACAGCTTTACCGCCAACGCTAGGCCCCTATAAAGTTTCCTCCAACCACCTAAAAAACTCATGCTGCCATACCAAACCGTTTTGTGGCGTAAGTACCCAATGATTTTCTTCGGGAAAGTACAACAACCTGCTTTTGACACCCAGCAAACGCGCGGCTTGAAACGCTTGGATACCCTGTCCAATTGGCACTCGGTAATCTTTGCCGCCTTGAATCACGAGCATAGGTGTATCCCACTTTTCAACAAAGTTACTAGGGTTAAAGGCATCATAAGATTGTTGAGCAGCCGCGTTGGTTTTATCCCAATAGGGCCCGCCTATATCATGGTTAACAAAAAACAACTCTTCGGTGGTGCCGTACATACTGCGGAAATCAAACACGCCGTCATGCGAAATAAAGGTCTTAAAGCGTTTTTCGTGGTGCCCGGCTAAATAAAATACCGAGTAACCGCCAAAACTTGCGCCAATCATACCTATACGTTCGTTATCTACATATGATGCTTTGGATACTTCATCAATTGCATCCAAATAGTCCTGCATCGCACCGCCACCCCAGTCTTTGCTGATCGCTTTATTCCATTCAACACCATGACCAGGCATGCCGCGACGATTAGGCGCAACCACTATATAACCTTGCGACGCCATGAGTTGAAAATTCCAACGAAACGAATAAAACTGCGATAATGGCGATTGGGGTCCGCCCTGCGCATACAACAAAGTGGGATATTTTTTGGTTTCATCGAAGTTAGGCGGATAAACTACCCATACCAACATATCTTGACCATCTTGGGTTTTGACCATCTGTTTTTTTACAGTGGGTAAGTCTTTTGAAGCATAAAATTCATCATTCTGAGTAGTCAACGCCTGCAATGATTTGTCCTTGATGGTGTAGCTATAAATTTCTCTCGCGGCGTTCATACTGTTGCGTGTAACAATGAGTTTGCCCTTAACTTCAGCGACGATACCGTTAACATCAAATTGTCCTTCGGTAAGTTGTTTAATCGCAAACGCGCTAGACTTTGTTGTGCTGCTCAGACGCTCGGGCACTGATACTTGAAATAGTTGAATGGTACCACCCGTAGCGGCGGTAAAATAAATAAGGTTAGCTTCTTTATTCCACATAAAACTTTGCACACTTTCATCCCAATGACCGGTGATATTTATCGCCACGTCCCCTTGCATTACCATAATATCGTTTTTGTCGGCTTCGTAGCCAGGCGTTGCCATACGAAGCCACGCAAGTTGTCCTTTGGACGAGATTGCTGGACTTTTGTCATAGCCAAGGTTGTCCGCTGTAAGGTTAACAGTTTGTTTGTCTGCTAACGTGTAGCGATAAATATCAGCGTTGGTGCTGGTGACATAATCGACACCCTGGGCCTTTTTGCTCACATAATAAATATGCTTACCTTCGGGGCCCCAAATATAGTCTTCATCGCCACCAAAAGGAGATTGCGGCGACGAATAAGGCTCGTTAAGCATAATATCGGTTTTTTCTTCGGTCACTAAATCTTGATAAAACACATGCTTGAAGCTGCCGTCATTCCAAGTATCCCAATGCCGATAATTTAAATCGTCAAACACATAAGCGTCTGAAGAATTCAAATGCTCATAGCGGTCAGAGCCTAAAACAATGTCAATTTTGACCGCTTCATGCAGCAGCTTTTTACTGCCATCGGGCGATACATTTTTATCCACCACCAAACCCTGATAGTTTTCGACCAGTTGACTTGACCCGCCATTGACCGATACTTGATACACTTTGCTATCAAAACCGTTGTTTTGGATGTTGGCAGTGGTGACTTTGTAGAACACATGTGTGCCAGCTGAATTGATCCCAATAGGACTAACGCGCTTTAATTGCCATAAGTCTTCAGGCGTTATGCGCTTAGTTGACTCGCTCTGTGATGCACTAGCACCAAAGCTCAAAAGCGCGATTAAAACTAACCAACAACTATCATTAAGTAAGGATTTGATTTTCATTATTATATCCAAGATGTGTACACTGTAGCGTAGATTACAACAGTAATTTGCGGATGACGAGACTTTGTAAGATTGATTCTTGCTCAGGCATCCGTCATTTTGCTCAGACATAAAACTGGTTGGTTAATGAGAGATTATTGCCTGCGCAATAACGACGGTTGCAAAGACTCAAACCAAATATATTTTTTGATTGTACATCAGGTAACACTCGGGCGATGCTGTCATCAGGCTTGTCAGCACTTCGTGCTGTATATCAAGTCCTCCGGTATAGCTACCAAAAGCAGGCATCAAAAGCTTGCTCTCATCTTTACTAAAACACTTACCTTTTACCCAATGCCGTGCAAGTTTTTTGCGAGTTTTGGGATGAAAGTGCCCTATAATTTGCGCATCGGCATCTATAAAAGTGTTTAAGTCCTCCGGCTCGTGAACCAAGAGTATATTGTCCAAGACTAAATACTGCGCCCTATCGCCAGCAATATCAGCAGGAATACTTGGGTCATGGTTGCCTAATACCCATGTCCATTTAGCGACACCATCGAGCATAATATTAATTGCGGCTAGGTCTGAGGTTAACATTCGATTAAGTGCATTTCCGTCATGCAGACTATCACCCAAGCAGACAACATGCTGTGGCGTGTAAACCGAGAGTGCAGATAGCATTCGCTTGACCGTGTCTTGGGTATCTAGCTTGGGCAGGGGATTCGCAAATTGCGATAAGAACGATGCTTTTTCAAAATGCAGGTCAGAGAAAATCAATAGCTGGTGCTTTGGCCAAAAAACGACGCCTGCTGCGTCGAGCAGCAATCGTTGCCCTGCCAGCTGACAGGGAATCGCAGCGTAATTCATCACCCTGTCTTGGATAGTGTTTTTTTGGTACTCGCTTAGCATACCTAAGCGGTTCCTTCTAACATTGCGCGTACGTCGTCCATCATATTTTCGGCTTCTTGATACAAATTAGCCTGCTCTAACAACGCTTGCGTTCCGGCCCCTATTACTTGCTCGCTGCGCACGCTCAGTACGATTGGAATAGCCATAGGAGATGCCTTTGCTAAGGCAATGAAATCATAGCAGTCAACAAAACGAATAAGCATGTCAGCCAATCGATTTAGATCTAACAACTCTCTTTCGGCATCCTGCCTAGTGACTTGTAGCAAGATATGATCAGGGTCATATTGTTTTAAAGTATCGTAAATAAGGTCGGTTGAGAATGTAACTTGTCGCATGGTTTTTTTGGTACTATGGTATTGCTGTTCAATGAGTCCACTGACGACCGCTACTCGCCTGAACGAACGTTTTAACATCGGCGCTTCCAGCATCCAGTCCTCCAACTCATCGCCCAAAATATCAGGGTGAAACAACTGGGCAATGTGCTGGCGATGCACAACGTCGATCGAGCTTATAGAAAGGCCATAGTCACTGATTGAAAAGCTCAATGGTTTTAAGCCTAACTTTTCCATTCGGCGAGTCACTAGCATGCCCAATGTTTGATTGGCTTTTCTACCTTCAAAGGTATACACCATGATTATCTGCGCTTGGCGAAATGGAAACTGCTCGATCAAAATACGATTCGTTGCCGGCAGTCGAGAATAGTCTTTTTGCAAATCAAGCCAATCGCGCACTAACACAGGCAGTTCTCGCCAGCTATCAGAGTCGTTCAGTAATTGGCGAACGCCTTCTGCAAGGTATGTTGATAATGGCATTTGTCCCCCTACATAGGAGGGAATTTTGGGCTCTTTTGCCTTACCCGGTTTTGCCTCTACCATCATTTCTCGAATGCCCTCAAATCGCAGCACTTCGCCTGCAAAGTAAAAGGTATCGCCCTTGACCAATTGCTGGGCAAAATATTCCTCTACCTCTCCAATTATCTTTCCCGTGTGCGCTCTTGTCACGCGCTTAACTTTCAAACGACCGGCCTCGACGATAGTACCTATATTTTGACGATGGCGCATAATCACGCGTTTTGAAGCAGGCTCGTATAAGCCATCAGCATTTACTGATAGGCGATTGTAGCGCTCGTAAGCTTGTAATGCATAGCCACCGTCTTTGGTAAACGCCCATAGCTTTTCGAAGGTCACTTTGTCTAAGCCGCTATAGGGCGCTGCATTTAAAACGGTTTGATAAATGGACGTAATATCGGACGCTTGGCTGCATAAGCAGTTAAGTATGAATTGCGGCAAAATATCCAGTGAACCAGCGGCGGCAGGCTCTCCATCTAACTCCCCCTTTTTAATTGCTTTGATTGCGCTCAAGCACTCGAGCGCTTCAAACCGATTTGCAGGTACAAGCAATGCATTAGAAGGTTCGTCCATACGGTGATTGGAGCGACCAATTCTTTGCAGCAGACGACTGACTCCTTTTGGGGCACCGACTTGAATAACTAAATCAATATCGCCCCAGTCAATGCCCAGTTCCAACGCACTCGTTGCGACGATTGCTTTGAGCGACCCGCTGGCCATCATCGCTTCGGTCTTGGCGCGTTGCTCTTTGCTCAAGGAACCATGATAGATTGCGATGGGCAACACTGCTTTGTTTTCTTCCCAAAGTGCTTGAAAGATCAGTTCAGCCTGGGCGCGAGTGTTAACAAACACAAGGCTCATTTTAGCCTTCTCAACAGCGGCATAAATCTCTTTTATCGCATACTTAGCCATGTAACCGCCAAACGGAATATGCTTGGCATTGGTGAGTATTTTGACTTTTGGTTTTACCTTTGATTTGGCGACAATTATACGGCAAGACTGATCGCTGTTACCTAGCCAAGTAGCCAAGACCTCTGGTTGTGCAACGGTTGCTGATAAGCCAAAACGAATCAAATTGGGAATGTTTTTTTTGTGGCTTAACTGGCTTGCTTGTATAGTTGATTTGATGTCATCCAAACGCGCCAAAGCCAAACTCGTAAAATCACCTCTTTTGCTGTGCGCAAAACTATGCGCTTCGTCTATTATGACAGTTTTTAGCTTACCAAAAATTCTGGGCGCGTCCGCATAAGATAACATCAGCATCAATGACTCTGGCGTGGTGAGCAGTATGTTAGGTGGGTTTTTTCGCTGTTTTTGACGTTGATAGGAGGTGGTATCACCGGTTCTGGCCGCGACGGTAATAGGTAATGACATTTCTTCGATCGGCTGACTGAGATTGCGCTGAATATCAGCCGTTAAGGCTTTTAAAGGAGAAATGTATAAAGTGTGCAGGCCTATTTCTTTGGCAGCGTTAGCATCTGCTTTTCGATTTCGACTGTTACTTTCGTTTAGCGTGTCTACAGCACGGTCATTTTTATCAGCGCTGGCCTTTACTTGGTTAATCGCAGTAGTGTTGGCACTAGTACAGGCACTATCACTGACAGTCTCACTCGCAAGTTTTTGCGAGTACATACTCGCTAAATCAATCAAACTAGGTAAAAAACCAGACAGTGTTTTACCTGCTCCGGTGGGTGCAATCAACAAAGTCGATTGTGCATTGTCAAAAGCGTTGACCATCTTTTTTTGATAAGGCCGAATAGACCAGTTTTTGGCTTCGAACCAAGCGCCGAACGCGTCGGGAATTTGGCCTTTTGTACGCTTAACTTTACTTGGCATTCACACTGCTCTAATGACTTAGTTGATGACTGGATTGATTGCTTTACTACTGTTCTAAAATGCTTGTTTACGTGCCGAAGCGCTATTTCAATTACTCTCTCAATATTTGCAAACGCCCTTGACCAAGCTTGATACGCGCTTAGCTGCCTGAAAGTTTGCTCCGTTCTTTACGTTAGCACGTATGAAGATTATATGGCCTACACGCTGTTATTTTTTTAACCCTTATTCACAACCAAAAGGTGATTATGCATCCCGAAAAATGGGTTGAAACACGCCCTCAAGGGCTCTATTGCAAAGCTCTTGACGCCTACATTGACCCGCTAGAACCGGTCAAGAATGCAATTATAACCCACGGTCATGCCGATCACGCAAGACCGGGGCATCACACTGTGTATGCAACACCTGAGACGATGGCAATTATGCGTATCCGCTATGGCGAGGACCATGCTGACGTACAGCACGAAATAGCATACCAAAATACCACCGTGCTTAAGAATGGCGAGTTTACCTTTAAGCCAGCGGGTCATATCCTTGGTTCAGCACAAGTTGCCATAGAACACAAACATCAGCGCCTAGTTGTATCAGGAGATTACAAGCGTTCTTACGATCCGACGTGTCTAGAGTTTGAAGTCACGCCTTGTGATGTATTTATTACTGAAGCAACCTTTGGCTTACCGGTTTTCAGGCATCCGCCAATAAATATAGAAGTGCAAAAGCTATTAGATTCTCTGTCAATATTTCCACATAGGTGCCATTTAGTGGGTGTGTATGCTTTGGGCAAGTGTCAGCGCGTGATTATTGCACTTCGAGAATTAGGTTATGACAAACCCATTTTTGTGCACGGCGCATTGCTTAATTTATGTGAGCTCTATCGCTCGTATGGCGTCGCGCTTGGACAACTTGTTCATGTCAGTGAAGTGGAAGATACTTCGGCACTAGCAGGCGAAATAGTGCTAGCGCCGCCATCAGCTTTGAGTGATAGATGGTCGCGTAAACTACCCGATGTTATGACTGCTATGGCAAGCGGCTGGATGCAGATCAGAGCACGTTCAAAACAACGACGCGCAGAACTGCCCATTATTATCTCCGACCACTGTGATTGGCATGAGCTGATAACCACGATACAGCAAGTTAATCCTAAAGAAGTCTGGGTCACGCATGGTCGTGAGCAAGCGTTAGTTCATGAGGCGATTAAGATGGGCTACAAGGCTAAAGCGCTATCACTTATCGGCTATGAAGAAGAGGAAACGGGATAATGCTGGCGTTTGCAGAATTAGTAGACAAGCTTTATTTTACTTCTAGTAACTTAGCAAAGGCTGCTTTGATACGAGATTACCTCAAAAACACCCCTGATCCAGATAGAGGTTGGGCTATCGCTGCTATCGCTGGCACGTTGAATTTTGAGTTTTTTAAACGAAAAACCATAAAAGATTTGATAATAAAACGCGTTGATCCCGTTCTGTTCGCCCTAAGCTACGACTATGTGGGAGAGATGAGCGAGACCGTCGCGCACCTATGGCATGCTTTGCCGAATGAAGCCGCGCAAGCGCATCAACCATTACCCAGTCTTGCCACAGTAGTAAACACCTTCAAATCTCTGCCAAAAAAAGAAATCGAAGGTTACTTAATTAGTCTACTGAATCAGATGAATGCAACGCAACGATGGGCCTTGATCAAACTCGGCACAGGTGGACTTCGAATTGGTGTATCCGCTAGGTTTCTAAAAAAAATATTAGCGGAATATGGGCAGAGCAAGCATGTTTGCACACAAACTGGCGACAGCAACGCACCATCAAGCTCTAAAGCCGACATAGCCTCATCTTCAAAAGAAGGTGTTGATTATATTAATGCTACAACTGCTATTGAGGGTTCTTCCACATTGGACGCTATAGGCGCTGCGGATATGTTAAAAGAAGAAACTGACGCTTTATCCGGGTGCTCTGTGGAGGAAGTCGAACGACTTTGGCATGGCGTAACCCCGCCGTATACAAACCTACTGGCGTGGCTAGAAGGCAAGGGTGATAAGCCTGATGTATCCAAATCAGTTACCTTTCAACCCGTCATGCTCTCTCACCCGCTTGCACAAGAGGATTTAAATAAACTAGTCGCAAACGAATGGGTGGCAGAGTGGAAGTTTGATGGCATAAGAGTTCAACTGGTGATCAGTGAGCATGGCAAAGCACTGTTTAGTCGCACAGGTGATGATATTAGCCATAGTTTTCCTGATGTGCTGGAGGGACTAAATGCATCAGCATACACGGGGGTTTTTGATGGCGAACTTCTTGCTATAGAAGCGCTTTGTGACCAGCAACAAGCAGCAACGCAAGGAGCAAGGAGTGGCGTTAAGGACAGTTACAAAGTGGCGAGTTTTAATCAACTTCAACAGCGTTTGAACAAGAAAAAACCAAGTAAAAAACTGATGCAACAAAACCCTGCTGGCATCATGTTATATGACTGTTTGCGCATTGCCAATACGGAAATGCGCAGTCTTAGTTTGACACAAAGGCAGCGCCATTTATCACAATGGTATGACCAATTTTTACCGCCAAGATTGATGAGGTCAAATGTATTTGAGTTTTCGCATGTCGACGAACTGATCAGGTTACGAAAGCAAGCAACCGCAGATCCCAGTGGCTATATCGAAGGCTTAATGATAAAACACAAAGCGAGCAAATATAGTGCCGGCAGGCCGAAGAACAAATGGTTTAAATGGAAACGCGACCCGATGCTGATAGATGCCGTAATGATGTATGCACAACGCGGGCATGGCAAGCGTTCGTCATTTTATTCCGACTATACATTTGGCTGCTGGCAAGAAGATAAGCTACTGCCTGTCGGTAAAGCCTATTCTGGGTTTACGGATGTCGAACTAAAGCAAATAGATAAATGGATAAGAGGCAATACCATCGGTCGATTTGGGCCTGTTAAAGAGGTCAAAAAAGAGCTAGTCTTTGAGCTTGCTTTTGACTCAGTACACCTATCAAACCGCCACAAATCAGGCATTGCTCTGCGCTTTCCCAGAGTCCACAGGATTCGATGGGACAAACCCGCAAGCGAAGCAGACAATGTAGAATCACTGCTAGCGCTGAGTAAATAGCTAGCGCTGAGTAAATAGCTAGCTTACACCGCATGGCTTTGACATTCGACTTGGTCATACGTATCGTTTGCGTATAGACGCAACCAGAGAATATATAATGCAAGTATATCCAATAGGAACACCCGGTAAGCCATGGCAAGCCACAGACAAATCAGCTTGGAAACAAGCTCAAGAGATTAAACGTAGCTACAAAGATCAAGTATTACAAAGACTAGCTGGGGTAAGCAGTGATTTTGTGCGAGTTGAATATGGCACACTACCCTACGGCGAGCTTTCTGAGGACAATACTGACTATCCATTAGTAGCGTTTAAAAGTGCAAATTGGCAGAACGACAAGCCCGCGATACTGATCAGTGGAGGTGTGCACGGTTATGAAACCAGTGGTGTACAAGGCGCAATCGATTTTTTACTAAAACATGCGCTAGACTATCAGCCAGACTTGAATTTTGTCATCGCCCCATGCCTCAGCCCTTGGGGGTACGAAACAATTAACCGCTGGAATCCTGACGCAATTGACCCTAATCGCTCGTTTTATCCAGATAGTCCAGCACCAGAAGCGCGCTTGTTTATGCAATTTATAGACAGTTTGAACGTCGACTTTTTAGCCCATTTTGATTTACACGAAACAACTGATAGTGATGACTCTGAATTTAGGCCTGCCCTTGCAGCAAGAGAAGGCATTGAGTTTAGTGATTGGGGGATCCCAGATGGATTTTACACGGTTGCAAATACCCTAAATCCGCAGTTGGACTTTCAAAAAGCAATTGTTGCTTCAGTTGAAAACGTCACGCACATTGCACCTGAAGACAACAAAGGACAAATTATTGCAGCAGATGTCGTGGCCAAAGGAATTATTTGTTATGACAAAAAAGCCTTATTCTTGTGTGGCGGCGTAACCGATGCCAACTACGTCACCACTACCGAAGTGTATCCTGATAGCGCGAAGTCAAGCGATGAAATTTGCAAAAATGCGCAAGTTGCGGCAATCATTGGTGGTCTAGACTACCTTAAAGCAGTCTGATATTGATAAACACCCGCAGCATCTAAGCTGCGGTCCACTTTACCTTCATACTTTAGATAATTGAGATGGGATAACGCTTCAGCCACCGCAAAAAACATATTGTGCTGGTTTAATTCGCGTTTAAACAACACCGCCAGACACTCCTTTAGATTCTTTGGGGTTTGGCAGAAATCAAGTAATGCGGCAAGATGTTTATGATGATGCTCCAGCAGCTCATTGACGCGTTGATGCAATCCATATATCGGCTGTTTGTGCGAGGGAAGCACCAAGGTATTCTCTGGCAAATCAAGAAACTGAGGTAGCGTTTGTAAATACAGTTTGAGCGAGTTTCCCTCTGGTTCGGTGTTATAGACACCTATGTTGGGCGATATTTTTGGCAAGACATGATCACCCGAGATGAGCACACCCAAGCTCTCGCAATACAAGCAGACATGCTCAGGCGAATGCCCCCGCCCAATCATCACCAACCACTGATGCTCACCAATCGTAACTGAAGCCCCTTCCACTAGCCTAAAGTAACTCAGCGGAATAGGAGAAACCACTTGTGCAATGCCATTTTTAGAACCAGAAGTGTTGCTTTCGATATAGTCGTCGTCAAATCCAGCACGTTTAAGATACCGTTTGTCTTGCCAATTATCAGCGCCGCGACCACCCGCCACAATCGCACGTGCAGTGAAGTATTCAGCGTAGCTCATTAAGATAGGTACTTTAAACTTCTCGCTTAACCACCCCGCCAAACCGATATGGTCTGGGTGCATGTGCGTCACCACGATGCGGTTGAGTGTGATTTGATAGCGATCAAACAGAGCTTGCCAACAGTCTTTAGTGGTGCCAGTGCCAATGCCGGTATCAATCAAAACAAAGCCTTCACCGTCTTGCAAAAGATACAGATTGATATGGTTTAAATCGAATGGCAACGGCATTCGAATCCAATATATTCCTTTGACAACCTGTTGCCATTCACCTTTTTCTGGGATTGCTACATCGAGTTCTGTAATCTGCATGAATAGCCTAATAAACGCACTTGTCTGATTTAACGATAGGGGTATGACCGACAACAATCAATTCACTATCTTGAATGAGGTTCAATAATCCACAGCAATAACACGCGTAAACAGGAAATGCATCGAGTATAAAATTTTCTTACTAAAAACTTGCTTGCTTAAATATGTCTAACGAATACACTTATATTTTTATGCAACGAAGAGTGAATATGAAGATTTATATCGCGATTGGCTTATTAATATTTATAACCGGCTGCAATGCGACACCTGCGCCAAAGGATGATTTGGCAGCGCCTAATACCGTCAAACAGGGGCTTTCAGTCGAACGCTTGGGCCGCATCAACGTCGCTATGCAAGACTACATCGACGCAGGCAAGTTGGTAGGGATCAGTACCTTAGTTGCGCGCAATGGTGAAGTCGTTCATTTTGAAGCACAAGGTCAGCAAGACCGCGAAAAACAAATTCCATTAAGCAAAGATACTATCTTTAGAATTTACTCGATGACCAAACCTATTACCGCTGTTGCTGCGTTAACACTGTGGGAACAGGGTAAATTTCATATGAACGATCCCATCGACATGTACCTGCCAGAATTAAAAAATTTGAAAGTCTATGTCAGTGGTGATGTCGATAATATGGTGTTAGAAGACCAAAAAAATCCTGTTCGCATCATCGACTTATTCATGCACACAGCCGGTTTTAGCTATGGCTTTTCACAAAGTCCCGTAGACAAAGCGTACCAACGGTCGGACGTTATGCAAGGCAAAGTAGCGCCGCAAGATGTTTTAAAAGAAATAGCAAAACTTCCGTTAAATCATCAGCCAGGTAGCCAATGGAACTATGGCATCAACACCGACATTATCGGTCACTTGGTCGAAAAACTTACTGGCAAAAAGCTCGGTGAATATATGCGAGAGGTGATTTTCGATCCCTTAAATATGAACGATACTGGTTTTTTTGTGGCACCTCAAAAACTATCTCGCTTCAAGCAGATTTATACGGCGGGTGATAAAGGCCAAACGATAAAAATGGAAAACGTGCCTTTAGGCACCTACGGTTCAGACCCAGCCGTGCACAATGGGGGTGGCGGCTTAACCTCGACAATGAATGACTATTTGACCTTTGCTCAAATGCTGCTGAATGACGGTCAGCACAATGGCGTAAGAATTTTAGGCAGAAAAACAGTCGAGTACATGAGAAGTAATCACTTACCTTCAAGTTTGGTTCCATTTGAACCTGGCGCAGCAGGCGAAGGGTATGGACTGGCTGTTTCGGTCACCGTTGATACCAATCAACTGAAGTATATGGGCTCTGTTGGTAACTTTGGTTGGGGCGGAATGGCGTCTACCTATGTTCGCATTGATCCTGTCGAAAATATAATTATATTGGGAATGTCTCAGTTTGTACCGATTGGTTTTCACAGATTTCACGATGACTTGCGCAACCTCTCCTATCAAGCCTTGGTTGACTAAAAGCCTTGCTATAGGTATTGATCGACGTGTTGAGGCACATGATGAAGATGACAATATAAACTGAATCAATACTGATCTTGGGCTGATTACCATACAAGCCGCTGTAGCGTTATCGCAGCGGCTTTTTTATATAAGGATATTAGGCCGTTATGCTTGGGCGTAGGTTGATGCGTTTGTACCATTGCTGCAAAGCAAGGTGTTCGTCGCTCATTCTAATATCCACCACTCGGGCAAAATCAATCGAACATACCGTCGTAATGTCTGCAATTGAAAACGTATCACCAGCAACAAATTCGTTGCTTTCTAGCTGACGATTGATAACGTTCAAAAACTTAGACGCATTAATACCCGCTTCAACACCATACTCTTTAATCGGGTTCATTCTGTCTTTAAAATACCCTGTGGTGTGCTGAAAACACATCCCGACTTGCATAAACAAGCAGAACTCTACCTGACGTTGCCACATCGCAACAGTCGCTTTTTGCAGGGGCGTCGTTCCCATCAAAGCAGGCTGTGGCTGCAGTGCTTCAAAATACTGGCAAATCGCATCACTTTCACTGATGCACGTGCCATCATCTAGCTCTAGGATCGGGATTTTGCCGATCGGATTCTTTGCTCGCATTTCTTTTGATAGGTTTTCACCCGCGTGCAGATCTACTTGCACATACTCCATATCAATGGCTTTCTCTGCCAGAAAAATCCTCACCCTGCGAGGTGTAGGCGCGGTTTTTGTATCATATATTTTCATCATTTACCTTTCTATTTATTATTTTTGGTAGCACTGAATGTAATTAACTGATGTATCCTGACTCAGCGACCAAACACCGCTGAACGGATTATATTTCATGCCAGATTCACTTACTTGGCGCAGACCATTGGCATCCGCCATCTGATTTAATTCTTGTGGTGTCACAAACATTCTCCAATCGTGGGTGCCGACTGGCAAGTAGCGCATCACGTACTCTGCACCGACAATGGCAATAATCCATGATTTTATAGTTCGGTTTAAGGTAGCAAGCACTAACAAACCATCTTGCACAACCAACTCACAGCATTCGGCAATTAATGCTTGTTGATCAGGCACATGCTCAACCACTTCGGCATTAATAACCACATCAAACGTTTGTCCTTCTTTGACCAAGTCTGTCGATAAAAGATGACGATACTCAATCTTTAGTTGTGACGATACAGCATGTCGCTTGGCTACTTCAACACTCATTTCGCTTGCATCAATACCCAAGACCGTTGCACCTGCTTTTGCAAGTGGCTCGCAGACTAATCCACCGCCGCTACCCACATCTAAAATGCGCAGCCCTTTCAAAGGTAGCGCATCGTTAGGGTCTCGCTTAAAATGCTGACATATTTGCGGAATAAAATAGCTAATGCGTGCTTGATTAAACAATAACGCGGTCTTGTATTTTCCGTTCGGATCCCACCATGTCTCTGCTAAAGCATCGAATCTTGCAATTTCTTGTGGCGAAATGTTTTGCTTGGCCTCTTGACTGGACTCAGCATCATCAGGTTTTACTAAAGTAGAAAGTTTGCTTTTGTCTAACATCGCGATAGGCTCTGTGTTGATAAATCGGTAAGATACTCAACTATACGTAAATGCATTAGGAAAGATTAACCATGGCCAATCAAAAAAACGTCTTTGATAGACCTCTCAAACTATGCTGCGGCAATACGGGCTATACTCGCGAGGGTTTTTGTTATGTCCCTCCCAACGACTATGGCAACCATAGTGTTTGTGCAATAGTCACTCAAGCGTTTCTGCAATACTCATTGTCTCGCGGCAATGATTTGATCAGTCCTAACCCTCGTTACGATTTTGCTGGTTTAAAAGCAGGCGATCGCTGGTGTTTATGTGCAATCAGATGGCGCGAGGCACTTTCAATGAATGCTGCACCGAAGATTGATTTGGAAGCGACCAATATAAAAGCGCTCGAAGTGATTCCAATGGAAACGCTATTGGAATATGCGATTGAGAGTTGAAACAAGGTCGCCATTCCTAGCGCAAAACAGCCCTTAGTATATTGACGATTGAGGTGGAGCGCCAAAATCCTCAATTATCTTTCAAATAGGTAGCGTAATGGTGACCTGCAAGCCTTTAAAGCTTTTTCTGCCTAAAGAAAACTCAATTTTACCGTTTAACACTCTTACTATTTGTTTGACCTTAGAAAGACCAAGACCGCAGTTGACCAAGTCGTGACTGGCTTTTTTGACGGCTTTAAACGGTAACAATATAAAGTCAATATCTTTGCCATCAATAGCGGTTCCGTTATCAACGTAGCTGATAGAGTGTTGATGGTTGACGTTAGTATACGCAATATCACACTCGAGTGAGCCACTCTCGTTTGCTGGTTTTGCATGCCGTAACGTATTTTTAAAAAGTTCTAAAAAAACCATTGAAAGCAATTCGGGGTCTGACACAATTTCGACCCCGTTACAGTTGTCTAAATGGCATGCCAGAATGCTTATATTTTGTAATGATTTGTCGCTCAAACATTCGTTAAGCATGTTTTTGACGTCGCAGGTTTCAAACCTAGGTTGATAATTAAAAAACCGAGCATACTCATTCAACCCATCGAGCTTCTGTTGCGATTTGGCATACTCATTCGACATCAAACATAGCCAGCGCAAAGCCCGCTCGTCTAACACATCAGCATATTCTTCTGTTAACATTTTAGCAAACGTTGCGTTGGCGCCTAAAGACCCCCGCAGATCATGAGCTAGTGTTTGCAGTAGTTTGCTTAACGCTGGCTCATCTATCATGGTTTAGATGTTCCCATTCTCGTATTTTTAACATCGTTTACCCGGCGTTTTTTTCAATATTTTCGTTTATTAAGTTAGAAATACGCTCATCTATTTGATTTCTGCGAATCGAAAAGCGAATGCTGCGATCTAGTAAGGCCGTTGTTATGTCATCTTTGACAATCAGGTCAAGCGCGCCGTGGGATAATAACAGAGGCGTTAGATCTTCGTTTTGATCACCGGTAATCACAATGACGGGCAGTTTTTGTTCTTTTTCGTTTATGCCATCAATAAGACTAAGCGCGGTCTCGTTGTCGAGGTAAAAATCCGAAATACAAATATCAATATCTTGTTTTTCAATAAGAATGAGAGCTTCGGCGACAGACGTGCACTTGAACAAGTTTAGCTTGTAGTCAGTTATCTTCAATAATTGCTGCTCGAGTAACTCTAGATAGGCAGCGCTGTCATCTAGTATTAGCAAATTAAGTTTGTCGGTGAACGGCGCAGTGTCTAAGGTATCCAAGGCATTGTTTACGCTCAGCCTCAGTTGCTTATAGGCTACTGCCATGCCAAGTTCCATGTATCGTACCTGAGAAATATCCGCAAACGTAATCGCAATACCCGTACTTTTTAACAAATCGTCATATGTGTAGCGATTGATAACGACTCTAAGCACTTGCTTATTCTTTAGTGTGATTTCTTTTTCGATTGTTTTGCCATTGCTAAAGACGCTAGCGACGTCATTGAGCATGTCGCCATAGTTAATATTGGTCGAGATATGGTGAAGTGGTCGATTAACGTCAGAGTCTTGCAGATTAATATAGCCCTTAACAGCATCAGTATAGCGCCTAATCAACAAATTTTCGTCAAGGAAAATGATGCCTATTTTAGACATACTGAGCACCTCACCTAAATCCCCATTCGCTTGAGATATTTCAACGATTTTTTCTTGGTATTCTGAGTTAACCGTATACAGCTCTTCGTTGACAGACTGCAGTTCTTCGTTCGTACTTTGAAGCTCTTCATTCGCTGACATCAGTTCTTCATTGGCTGATTGCAGTTCTTCATTTGTCGTCTCTAACTCTTCAATTGTAACCTGTAAATGTTCTTTGTTAAATTTGAGCTCTAGTTCTAAGCCTTCTATTCGCTGCTTAGATTGCTCGCTAATATCAAATTTCTCGGCTCTAACATTTTTAGCCGGGTCCGCATCAATAACTTCAAAAATGACCCAGAAATATCCCGGGGACGAAGCGATGTCATGCTCTTTAAGAAACTTAACCCTCAGGTTAAACGTGACCACGACCTCATCGACAACGGTCTTAACTTCAGTAAAGAACACCTCTTCGCCTTGATATTTTGCGCGTTGGATGGCAGACGACACTGCGATACTAATGTCGTCATTCACCATGTCTTCGACTTTGGTACTTATTCTGCCAGGCGGTAACCTTCGAATAAATTGGCTCACATCGCCATAAACATGGAGCGCTTGGAGATCCTCGTCTAACAGCATACATGGCGGAATAAACTCGGCAATTAGAGATTGATTGATAAACCCCAATGCAGAACCTCCGGAGGTATTTCCTTTATAGCTCTTCATTAAATCAGTGACGGACGGAATATCCCGCTCAATTTTATTGGTGCCACTCGAAAACTGGCTATTGGTTGGCAGCGGTAGTTTGGCATCTGTAATCTTAAGGAATACTTTCTGACGCTCATTTATAGTTTGGAAATGTCTTGATAACTCGCCCAGATTCTCTGATGAACCGAGGAACAGATGACCTCCTTTTTTAAGCGCAAAGTGAAGCGAAGATAACACTCTACTTTGCGCGGCATTTTGAAAGTAAATAAGCACATTTCTACAGGTCACCAAGTCGATATTTGAAAAAGGAGGATCAGTAATCATGTTGTGTGTTGCAAACACCACTCTATGTCGAATATTTTGGCTTATTTGATAATTACCTCCCGGCATTCTGCTAAAGTAAGCTTCGACAAGTTCCGGGGCAATATCATTTTCAATGTCACCACTGTAAACACCTGTACTGGCTTCAGCAATTGAGTTAGCATTTACATCAGTAGCAAACACTTTGACGTCACGAACTAAATCTTGTTTTTTTAACTCCTCTTCTATCAACATGGCAATGGAGTATGCTTCTTCACCTGTCGAGCATGCCGCAACCCAAACCCTTATTAGGCTTTTTGCTTTGGAATCACTAACAATCTTGGGAATAATATCGGTCTTTAATAGGCTAAAGGCGTCATCATCTCGAAAAAAACGTGTCACGCCAATAAGCAACTCTTTACTCAACACTTGCACTTCGTATACATCTTTAAACAGCAACGTTAAATAAGACTGCAACGAGTTAACTTGTTTTATCGTCATGCGCCTTTCAATTCTGCGCGCAATCGTTCCCGTCTTATATTTAGAAAAATCTATATTGGTTTTGATTCTTAGAATATTGAAAACCTCAGCCATGACGGTTTCATCGCTCTCAATGTTATCTTTTAACGAATCGTTTTCACCTGTAACAAAAGGATGCTGCACATAGCTAGCTAATTGTTGGCCTATGTCTTCTGGACGCAGTATTAAGTCCACAATGCCTGTGTTAATTGCGCTATTCGGCATACCATCAAACTTAGCAGTGTCTGGCTGTTGTGCAATAACTAAGGCACCAGCCTCTTTAAGTGCTTTTACACCCCGACTTCCGTCGGAGCCCGTGCCGGATAAAATAATACCAATGGCGCGATGCTGTTTATCTTCTGCCAATGAGCGAAAAAACACATCAATAGGAAGATTTAGACCCGAGTCAGGCACTTTGTCAGTTAATAACAATTCACCATTGGCGACGATCATCGTCTTTTTGGGTGGCAGCAAATAAATAGTGTTTGGCTTGGCAGTAACGCCGTTCAGTACATTTTCAATGCACATGCTAGTGTGCTTACTGAGTAACTCCAGCATCATGCTCTTAAAGTCAGGCGACAAATGCTGCACAATTATAAAACACGCACCCGTGTTTGTAGGCAGGTTTTGAAGTAATGTTTGCAGTGCTTCAAGACCACCGGCAGAAGCCCCTATGCCAACAAAATGGCTTGGTGACGCTGCGCTATTCTCTATATTGCCGGACTGTAATCCTGTTGCCATTCTTTGCTAGCCTCTTTGGGTGGTGCTATCTGGTGACTTTTCAAAACCCTATACTTTAGTATAATCAATTGTTTTTATTTATTAACTTTTAGAAATAATAGCATTAAAATCATACAAAACATCCTTAATTTGCCGATACCCGTGTTGGATAGTCAAACGTTATAACGGGAGCAAGTGAATGAAATCAATTCACTCTGAAAATGGTGTTGTAGCACGCATTGATAATACAAGTGTGCTGAGAGCTGATGTCGAACGCCGCTCAAATTTTATTTCTCGCAACGCGATTGAGGAAATGCAAGACCTTCTGTTCGACCCAGATGCTTCAAAAAACATATTCACGATTTTACTAAAATACATCTCGAAAATTACTGGAAGTGATTATAACAGCTGCTATGTATCTGGCGAAAACGCAGAATTTCCTATCTTAGCAAATGCACGTTTAAAGGCTATTTGTCCCGAAGGCACCCGCGAATTCATAAATTCAAAAGTCCTTGCATCTTGGGTCGGTCAAACCAGTCTGCTGAACTTCCCTGCTTACTACAATACACCGATTCCTAAGGGAACTCAGTTATTGTTGTTAGAAGGTATCTCAGTCTGTTCAGTTATGATCTTGCCTATTGTTCTAAACCAAGAATTGCGTGCTGTATGCGTACTTGCAAGTAAAAAAAAGCGTTTTAACGCCTCTATGTTATCGAGCTTAAAACCCCTATTGGATGCAATCAAGTGCACGCTGCAAAGCGCAGAGCGTGTCAGAGGAAACTTTTCTGGACTGGATCAGCACATTGCCGATAATCGCTACCTTAGCAGTCTTATTTCATCTTCTCCGCTAGGCATACTGGTGGTTGACGCTAGCAGCATGATTGTGCAAAGCAATCCTGCAGCGCAAGATATTTTCGCCCCCGAATCAGTCGATATTAAGAACCATGAGCAATTGTCGCTTGCTGGTGCAAATATTCATGAATTTTTTCCAAACTATGACACATTTTTCAAGTGGTCAAATCAACTCGATCAGCGTGGCGAACATGGTGACACGCATGCACCAAGGTTATGGGAGCAACATCAGGCATGCCGACGAGATGGCACTTACAGATTAGTAAATCTTACAATTTTTAAATATACTAATGGTGAGCACCGCTTTACTACCCTACAAATTCAAGACGTGACCGATGCGCACAAAAAGTCGGAGGATTATAAGCGTGCTTCACAGCAATTAAATGCGCTCACGCAATTGGCACCGGTCGGCATAATTCATATCACCTCGGACTGGAACTGCATCTTTGCAAATGAGAAATGGACGGAGTTCTCAGGTTTATCAAGTGCTCAAAGCGCAAAAAGAAACTGGATAAATGCAATACATCCTCAAGATGTCGGCTTGCTACTGTTGGCGTTGCGTAACAATTTACAAGAAGGGATTGATCATAATCAAGAGGTTCGCCTTATATCGCCTGCTGGTGCTACAAAATGGGTAGACTTCAGTATGCGCGTTATGTTTGACGAAAATGGAGAACTCGAGGGGTTTCTTGGCACTTGCAATGACGTCACAGAACGCTATATCAATCAGGAAAAAATGCGTCACATTGCTGAGTACGATGCCCTAACAGGATTAGCGTCTCGCATGTTATTTCAAGATCGCTTACAACATGCGTTTTTTGACTCTGAGCGAGATCACTCGGTCGTTTCAATATTCTTTTTAGACTTGGACGGTTTTAAAGACGTCAATGACTCTCTGGGCCACGACGTTGGTGATATATTGCTACAGCGAGTGGCCGATAGACTGATAAACATTTTGCGCAGAAACGATACGGTAGCGCGCTTTGGGGGTGATGAGTTTGTTATAATGTTAGGCAGAGACGAGCATATTGCGGAAGTAATGGTAGTCGCAAACAAGGTTATAAAGTGCCTTGCTGAACCTTACATTATTGACGGACACGAAATCCTTGTCACCACTAGCTTGGGGATTGCGCAAGGTAGTACTGAAAACTCAAGTCCAGAAACGTTGCTCAAAAATGCTGACCTTGCACTTTACAATGCTAAAAGTGAAGGCAAAAACAAATTTCAGTTGTTCAATTTAGAACTAGAACAAAGCTCTGTTTCACGAATTAACTTATTGAGCGAATTACGTCTAGGGCTGCAAAAGCAGCGCTTTTTGCTTCACTACCAGCCCATATGTGATTGTGACACCGACAGCATCATAGGCTTTGAAGCCCTGCTGAGATTCTGCGATAACAACAATGTAATTATACCACCCGACCAGTTCATCTCGCTTTTAGAAGAAAGCGGCTTAATTATAGACGTCGGTTGTTGGGTGATTGAAGAAGTATGTCGTCAATTATCGATGTGGCAATTAGAACCTAGTTTTCCTAACAACACCTATATTGCATTTAACGTGTCGGCTAAGCAAATGTCTAACGACAACTTGGTAAAGCATATTCAAGCAATGACAGAACAATACAAAATCGCCCCCTCTAATTTGGTCATGGAAGTCACCGAATCAGTGATTATAAGCAATCCAGCAAAAGGCAAGATGCTGCTAGATAAAATCAAAGACATTGGACTGCGCTTGGCACTTGACGATTTTGGAACTGGATATTCATCGCTCAGCTACTTGCAAAAATTTCCTTTTAACATTATCAAAATTGATAAGTCCTTCGTCGATAATTTACAAGAAAACAATAATGAGCAAAAAATAGTAAAAGCAATTATTGCACTTGCTTCCTCTCTTAAGCTGTTAGTAGTGGCGGAAGGCGTCGAAACGGATTTTGTAAAACAGGCGGTTGCAGGATTAGGGTCTGCTATGTATCAGGGCTATCTGATCAGCAAACCTGTTCCACCCGACGAAGTAATCGCGCTAATTGGCCTTGGCACTCGAACCGCGAATCACTAATTGAGGTGTAAATCCTCTGTGTCTAGGTGCGCTAGGCCTGCTTCGCAAACGGTTGTGAGTAATGTTATTAATTAAAAGTTCTGCGGCAGAAGATGCTATCAATTTTGTCGGTTGTGCTGCAGTCGTTAGTTGAGGCACTGTTTGTCTCGAAAACGGGCTATCCTCAAAACCAACAATTGAGAGTTGTGCGGGAATCTCTACGCCATCTAACCTAGCGGCGAGTAATGCGCCCGCTGCAATTTCGTCGTTACAAGCAAATATAGCGGTGGGCCGATTTGCAAGTGCTAACAGTTGTTTTGCGCCAGCAACCCCTGAGTCAAACGAATATCTGCCCTCGACTATCCACGCGTCATCCACACTCAAACCTTTATTTTCCATTGCTTGGAGATAGCCATTTTGGCGTTCAGAGCTCGACTTGTGATGTTTGTCACCACTGATAAACGCAATTTTTTTGTGTCCGATTGAAATCAAATACTCGACGATCGTGTTGGCTGCCTCACGATCGTCAACAAAAACGCAAGAAGTGTCTTCCTGATGAGTATCATTGCCAGAAACTAGTCTAACAAACTCAATGTCTAAGTCCGCTAACTGGTCGATAAAATCAGGATTTTCGGACAATGGAGGACTCACAATCAAACCTGACAACTGCGTGCGTTTTACCATCTGTTGAATTTCTTTCATGATATTCTCGTTGGTTGAGACACAAGGATGAATTAGCAATTCGTAACCTTTGCGGCCGCACTCCTCTAAAATACCTTTTTGCATATCGATAACATAATAAGCATTCGGGTTGTCATAAATAAAACCTAGCGCAAAGGCTTTAGCACCCGCTAAATTTCGTGCAGCCGTATTAGGTTGATAGTTGAGCTCCTTGATTGCCTGATTGACCTTAGCTAAGGTATCTTGCTTGACGGTGCCCTCGTGATTAATCACTCTAGACACTGTTTTAAAGGAAACCCCTGCATGTTCAGCGACGTCTTTAATGGTGACTTTCAAATTTGCCTACTCCCAGCCTAATAACCGTTAATGTTAACTCAAACATGAGTCGCTTGACAGCGCTGTCAAACCGGTAGTTCGATTGATTACACCACTTTATAATGTTTACGCTTGTTTTTTATAGCAGGGACCAATTGGCGTGCACGGCGGATTCTGTGTTTTTTGTAAAATTAATGTGATCTTTATTTGCGTTTGTTAAAACCCTGTAGTATCTTTTCGCCACTGACAGCGTTGTCATACATGTTAATTGAGACACTAGCATAATGAACCGCTGATTTTTTGTCACACATATGACAACGCTGTCATATTATAAAAACAATTCAAAGGACACTGCAATGGGCATGGTAAAAATCAACAAACTGTCAAAATGCATACAAACTGCACTAATGAGCACTGCCATCGGTGGCGCAGCGCTTTCTCCAACATCAGTTATGGCACAGCAAGCAACTGCCAACGACCAAGTTGAAGTAATTGAAGTCAGTGGCATACGCGCAAGCAACAAAGAAAACCTAAATAACAAACGTTTTTCTGACAGCATTGTTGATGCTATCAACGCGGAAGATATTGGCAAATTCCCAGACCAAAATGTCGCTGAGTCTTTACAACGTATTCCCGGTGTCACTATTCAAAGGCAGTTTGGCGAAGGAGCAGGTGTATCGATTCGTGGAGCAGGCTTAGATTTGACGCTAACCACGCTTAATGGCCAAAATGTAGCCTCAACGGGGTGGTTCGTCTTAGAGCCAGCTAAGCGCTCATTTAACTACGAGTTATTACCATCAGAATTAGTCGGTAAATTAGAGGTATACAAAAGCTCTCAGGCTGATTTAGCCGAAGGTGGCATCGGCGGTACTGTCGTTGTGCAAACTCGCAAGCCACTTGACTTAGACTCACTGACTTTTTATGGGTCTTTGGAAGGCCAATACCAAAGTGATTCGGGCGAAACAGACCCACAGTTATCGGGCATGTTTAGTTGGAAAAATGATGAGAGTAATATGGGAGTGCTAGTGTCTGCTATTAAACAAGACCGCTCTTTGCAGCGCCAAGGTAATGAAGCTTTTTGGGAATGGGGTGCGGGTCCTGTAGGCTTTACACAAGAGCGTAGCCGTCAAGCATTGGCCGCCACGTTTCAGTATCAACCAAGCGATAAATTAGACATTGTACTCAATGTCATCGATATGGAAATGGAAGCTGACAACACAAACTATGCGCTATGGCTGACCCAAGCGGATGCTTCATGGAGTGGCAATCAGTCAACTGCATGGATCGGTGGAAACGGACTAGCGCCTGATCCTGGTGTCCAAGCAGCAGGCCCATTAAACGTTGCTTTTTATCAAGCGCGTCCGCGCGAGGCATCAATGAAATCTGACGTAATCGATTTGACCATAAACTACACAGGCGACAACTACGATTTGACAGTGCAAATAGGTGACACCGGTTCAAGCGGTGGAACAGATTTTGAAATGGTGGTCGATGATGGCAACGGCGGCACGCCAATT
>Ga0115565_10000168_pt1 | contig 53960 bp, 47 predicted proteins | sample COGITO_mtgs_1105_FD_87199 | JGI IMG/M metagenome (GOLD analysis project Ga0115565, IMG submission 87199) | Pelagic marine microbial communities from North Sea - COGITO_mtgs_110530 | ecosystem: Environmental > Aquatic > Marine > Epipelagic | place: Germany:Helgoland, sampling site Kabeltonne... | reverse complement strand
TAATCTAGGCGTGATGTTATTCCTGGTAAATCACCTATACCATCAGAATTAGAATCTTGAAAAGAACGTGGGTAAATTTGATAGATAACTGCTGTTTCCCACCATTTCAAATCACTCATTATTCAGCCCCCTTTCACTGACCCAACTAGTAGACCTCGAATGAAGTATCTCTGCATTGATAAAAATACCAAAACAGGGACAATCATAGAAATTACAGCAGATGCATTTAAAAGATGAAGTTGATCTTTGAAGGTGCCCAGTTGTTTTTGTAATCTGATTGGAAAAACTAAATCTGAAGCATTGTTTGGCCCGATATATAAAGCAACAATTAAATCATTCCATACCCACAAAAACTGAAAGATACTAAATGATGCTAATGCTGGAACAGATAAAGGTATAATTAATTTAGTGAAAATTTGTAAATGACTTGCTCCATCAATACGAGCACTTTGCAATAACTCTTTTGGCAGCCCTACAATATAATTTCGAAGTAAATATATCGCTAATGGAAGGCCAAATGCAGTATGCGTGATCCAAAGGCTTGCAAAAGATTTAGATGCAACCTGACAACTATCCGTTATTTCACAATCAGTCAGCCATTGATTTAAAGCTGTTGCCCAAGAAGCTATACCACTAAAACCCTGTAAAATTGGCAAAAATGCTAACTGTGTTGGTACGACCATTAACGATACAACAATTACAAACAACCAATCTCGACCAGGGAACTGCATCCATGCAAATGCGTATGCAGCAAAAGCTGCTATAGTTATCGGTATAATTGTTGCAGGGATTGTAACAATAAATGATGATATTAAAGCATTAGGAACATTCTTATTATCAAAAAGCACTTCAATGTATGCATCAGCACCAAATATTGGATTTTGATTAATAAAAACATCTAAATTTTTTGGTTTTGGTGAAGTTTCTTTAGAAAATGTCCAAGTAAAATCACCGTTACCTTTAAACACAAAATCCCCATTACGAACTTTCATAACTTCACCTGCAGGAACTAACTTTTTAACTAATTTAGTTTTTTCAGAGTTATCTGGATCTGTTATTCTTTGTTTTATTAAAATAGATTTAACCTCACCCGATACTAAAAAACTATTTTTATCTTTATTCAATCTTTCAAAAATATTTCCTTTGATTGAGAAAACTTTATTCCCATCTGATTTATCATTTGTGCTAAATCTGTGCCCTAATTCAGTTGGCGTAAATGCTGTCCAAAAGCCAGCAGTTTTTGCTTCAGTTTCTGATCGAAGAGATGTTGATACAAGAGCAACAAATGGTACAACCCAAATAAACACAATTAAAGCCAAAACAAAATTACTAAGTGTCTTAGTTATCATTACTTAATTTCCTCAATTACCAAGTTCTTTTTGTTCTCGCCTAATACGCCATCCATTAAATATCATGTTAGGAACTACAGTTAACATCAACATAACTGCAATTGCGGCATAAAGATTATCAACATTATCACCACCAATCGACCAATTATTCCGAGCATTTTCCATCATTGTTGCAAGTAGTAATTTGTCGTCATCATTTGCAGATAAAGCGTATGGAATATCAAAAACTTTTAAAACGAGGATGACTAACGTAGTCCAAACTACTAACACAGTGGAATAAATTTGTGGGAGCTTTACCCGAAAAAACATTTGAAATGGATTGGCCCCATCAATGGTTGCTGCTTCAATTGTATCCTCAGGAACTCCACGTAAAGCAGCAGAAAAAATCACCATTGCAAATCCAGTTTGAACCCAAACTAATATCCACATTAAGAAAAAATTACCCCAAAACTTAAGGCTATATAAAGGTTCATTATATTCTGCAGTATGCCCAAGAAGTGCTTTTAATAATCCAATTTGATATGATGGCGTTTGACCATTTATTGTGGTTAATGCTTCTATCCCACCTCCAGCAAATATATTACGCCATATAACTGCGGCACCTACAAACGAAATCGCTAAAGGCACAAATATGAAAGTTTTAGCGATCACACCCCATCTAACAGAGTCTGCCAAAACTGCTATTAAAAGACCTAAAATAATACAAACTGATGGGACTAAAATTAGCCACATTAAACTATTTCTCATTGCTAATCGAAACTGTAGGTACCCCAAAGCACTAGAGTCCCATAAAAAAGCATAATTTTTTGATGATATTGTGCCATCAGATTCTTGAAATGATAAGTTCAGCGTTGAAAGAGCTGGAATTAACAAAAATAACAATAATAAAATTAAAGTTGGACCAACGAATATCCAAGGTTGAATAGTTTCAATTATTTTTGATTGTCGCCCTATAGAATCTCGTTCTTTATAACGGGCAAGACTCATGTTTAGCCAGTTTGAAATCCAAAAATAAAGAAAGGATATACCTACCGCAATTACTACTGACCTTATTGCAAAGCCTATTTTTGCAAATCTTTCTTTTGTATCAAATTCGGGAAAAGGCCACTCATTTACAGCATGTAACCATAAGCCAATATTAGAAGCTAAAGTGTCAATCGGGGAAGTAAAAATATATAAAAAAATAGCTGTTGTTGGTAATAAGAACACTACTGTTAGTAAAATTGCAAAACCATTACTTGCCACAACAGGTTTTATAGATCGCATTATTATATCCATTAATTTTTGTAAAAATTAAAAAATAGGAGCGCAAAAGAAATTTGCGCTCCTATGTGAGATTATTTATTGAATTATTTTATAGCATCCCAAGCTGCTTGGATATTATCACCAGTAGTTTGAGCATCTTGTCCATTTGCAAATGCTGTCATTTCAGACCAAAACGCACCCGCCCCTATTGCACCAGGCATTAAGTCTGAAGCGTCAAAACGGAAAGTTGTTGCATTAGACAATATCTCACCTTGCTTACGAAGAGCAGGAGTTGCGTATGCTGACAAATCAGCACCTTTATGTGCAGTCAAGAATGTACCTTGAGACATCCAGGCCTCATGAGCAGAAGCTTCTGTCATGAATTCAAAAAATGCTCTTGTTGCTGGTGAGTCTTTTGTCATAGTCCACAATGTTCCGGCACCTAGAACTGGATTGCCTAAATTAGCTGACTCATATGGTGGAAAATAAAAGAAATCAGCTTCACCATTTGCTACTTCTTCACCTTTTTTAGGGAAAAATGCAGGGATGAATGACGCTTGACGATGCATTAAGCAACTAGCTGGCGATGAGAATAATCCTTTAGGAGCATCACCAAAAAATGTGGTTGCCACTGAAGAAGCACCACCTGCTACATAATCATCATTTCGAGAAAATTGACCATATACTTCCATAGCATTTAATACTTCAGGACTGTTAAATGGCAATTCATTGGAAACCCACATATCATACTTTTCAGGTGAAGTAGTACGTAGCATTAAATCTTCCATCCAATCAGTTGCAGTCCAGCCTGTAGCATTACCAGATTCAACCCCTATACACCAAGGAGTATTACCATCAGCCACCATTTGGTCTGATAATGCAATCAAACCTTCCATTGTTGTTGGAATTTCATAACCATTATCTTCGAATTGCTCTGGAGAATACCAAACTAAAGATTTAAGATCCATTTTATAGGCAAATCCGTAAAAGTCTTTTTTCCCAGCAGCATTAGAATAAGTTCCTAAATCAACCCAAGACGATCCCGCCCCGTAATTATTAGTCATCCATGATGCTAATTCATCACCTAATGGAACCAAATGACCTTCTTTAGCCATATCACCCGCAAGTCCAGGTTGTGGAAAAATTGATATATTTGGTGCGTTATTAGATCTTAAATCAGCAACAATAAGAGCTGCAAAATCTCGTGATCCAGAATATTTTATAACAGCACCTGTTGCTTTTTCAAAACAATTTACAGTGTTAAGTAGCATTTCTTCATCTTTGCCCTCCATTGATCCAGCAATGGTAATGACGTCACCGGCAAAACTACCCATATCGCCAAGCTTTGATGGCGTGTCACAAACATCAGCTTGAGCAAACCCTGCAAAAGCAAATGATGCAGCAAATGCTGACACACCTAAATATTTTTTAGTTAAAGACATATAGTACCTCCCAAAAGTTTTATTTAAAATCCCAGAAAACAATCCTAAACTGTGTTTTCTTTCGATAATTCATATTACGAAGGCGCATTAAGCAATACTTTATATATATATTCAAGTGTATATTTATTCTTAATAAAACATTCAAAGCGCTTTGAATTATTTACTGAAATAAACACTTATTAAAAAATGAGTCAATAGATTTATTTAAAAAAAGTTAAATAACCTATTATATTTACAAGTATATTGGTCTATGATTAAATAAATGATATTTATTATCTTATAAAAAAATTGGTAGCGCTTTGAAAAATACAACTGATCTTAAAAAATTATCAATAATATTAGGCCTTTCACAAACGACTGTGAGTAGAGCCTTGAATGGATTTCCAGAGGTGAGCGAAAAAACTCGCATACGCGCTCAACTCGCTGCAAAAAAATACAATTATTTGCCCAACTCACGAGCAAAACGATTAGCATCAGGTCGAACAATGACTATAGCTCATATTATGACAACATCAAAAGAACATGAATTAGTTAATCCAATTTTTTCTGATTTTATTTCTGGTGCTAGTAGAAGATATAATGAAAGTAATTATGATTTACTTCTTTCAACAGTAAATGATGAAGACGAACATGAAACTTACAGAGATTTAGCTGCAAGATCAGCAGTTGACGGTGTAGTACTCCATGCACCCAAAATTAATGACAACCGGATTACTATGCTTAATGAGCTTCAACTTCCCTATGTTGTCCATGGCCGATCAAGTGGAGTAAAGGAGAGTTACAATTGGGTAGATGTAAATAATGAAAGTGCGTTCTTTAGAGCTACTGAGTTTTTAATTGACTTAGGTCACAAATCAATTGGCTTAATAAATGGCGTCGCTGATATGGATTTTGCTATACGAAGAGCATCTGGGTATAGGCGCGCATTATCTGAAAACATTATAAACATAGATGAAGCTAAAATCTTTAATGGTGAAATGACAGAACCATATGGCTATAAAAGTACATTTAAATTATTTGAAATGGAAAATCCTCCATCAGCAATCTTATCCTCATCAAGAATTATTGCAATGGGAATAAGGCGCGCATTGGAAGAAAAAAATCTAAAAATAGGTCAAGATATTTCCATTCTTACATTTGATGATGATTTATCTTATTTTCGTGAAGATGGGGAAATTCCATTATTCACATCAACAAAATCATCTGTTCGAGAAGCAGGCTACAAAACTGCGAACCTTTTAATTGAGAGCATTAAAAACCCTACTCAAGAGACGCAAGGTATATTATTAGAGGCCGAACTAACTATTGGATTATCTACAAAGCGCTTCAGACCTATTTCTTAAAAAATAAAGAATATATTTCCAAATCTAAAAATTGACATATATATAATACTATTCAATTAATGAGATATATAAATGAAACATAAATCACTTATAACAAGACGCAAATGGATGGCATTATTTTCTAGCCTCTTATTAGTAAGTTCAGTTAATCCAGTTAGCGCTCAAACTAAATATCGAAGAATTAGGACGCAATATATTGCAGCATTAGCACCAAGTGATGCTAAATCAGGAAGTGGTGCGGAAACTTGGGGCTTATGGCGTGTTGATCCTGGGCCAATAGGGGTTTGGTTACGATTTTATAAACTTTTACAAAAAGCTGGAAATATTGCTCCAGCAGGTTGGAGATTTAATATTGATGATTGGTGGCTAGACGAGAATGGACTAATTATGAAAGCCCCAGAGTTTCCAATGCCAGCAGGTAAGTATTATGTTACCAATGGCGAAGAACATATATCCTTATTAACTGTAGATCCACCAAACATAAATGGCGAACAAACATGGTCACTTTCAGATAATAAAACTATAGCAAATGTAACACATGGGCCTTGCAGATCTACTCGCTATACACCTGAAAATGCCTCTGGAACATGCTCTCCAGTAGATGCTGACATAGCGGCCTTTCCATTAAAGCCTGGTGAAGACCCCCCTCCGGTTGAAGGCTGTAAGAGGAAAAAATATGCGGTTCTTATTGTATTTGGAAAGCCTATTTAAATCAAAGCTGTTTAAATAATATCAGACAAAAGTTCTCTTGTATTTTCAGGTGTCATCTTTATCGGGTTACCCCCAGTACTTGGATCCTTCAATGCGCCAGAAACAATTCGTTCAATATCTGGATTATCTATCCCAAGGCCAGAAAGCTTTTTAGGGATATTTAATGATTGGTTAAAGTCATCAACAAAAGAACAGAACCCATCAAATCCACCATTTATGGATAAATAATTACTAGCATCTTCAATTAAATCTTTTATGGCGGGTTTATTAAATTGCAGTACAGCTGGCATGCAAACAGCATTAGTTGTACCATGATGTGTATGATAAATAGCCCCAATTGGATGAGACAAGGCATGAATTGCTCCAAGGCCTTTTTGAAATGCAGTCGCACCCATTATGGCCGAAGACATCATATGTGAACGAGCTTCAATATTAGCTCCATCAGAATAAGCAATTGGTAAATATTTTTTTACAATACGCATACCCTCCAATGCCATTCCTTGTGACATAGGATGATAATGTGGCGAACAATACGCTTCCACACAATGAGCAAACGCATCTAGACCAGTACCTGCAGTTATAAATGATGGCATTCCAACAGTAAGTTCAGGATCACAAATAACTACACTTGGTAAGAACTTTGGGTGAAAAATAATTTTTTTCTCTTGAGTATCTGAGTTTGTTATCACTGAAGCTCTCCCAACTTCAGAACCTGTTCCAGCAGTAGTTGGAACTGCCACAATTGGAGCAATGGCGTCTGCATCAGCCCTAGTCCACCAATCTCCAATATCTTCAAAATCCCATAATGGCCTTGTTTGACCAGCTAAGAATGCAACTAACTTACCCAAATCTAGGCCAGATCCACCACCAAAAGCAATAACACCATCATGACCACCATCTAGATACGCTTTCACACCATTTTCAGCGTTTCTTTGATTGGGGTTTGGATCTACATCTGAAAAAATATTACGGCCAAGACCTGCAGACTCTAACAAATCTAGTGTTTTTTTTGTTATATCCATGTCAGCCAAACCACGATCAGTTATCAAAAGTGGATTTTTTATTCCAGCCACCTCACAAGCATCCGCTATTTCAGATATACGCCCAGCACCAAATCGAATTGATGTGGGATAAGACCAGTTCGCTATTATAGTCATGTCTAATTAACTTTCTTTAAATGGTATGATTTAGGCCGTGTAAGATTATGATAACCAATAATTGAAAGCCCACCACCTCGCCCCGTGTCTTTACATCCAGTCCAACAAAGTCCTGGATCAAGGTAGTCTGCTCTATTCATGAATACAGTACCAGTTTCAATTTGATCAGCAATCACTTCAGCTCGATTAAGATCCTTTGTCCAAAGCGAAGCAGTTAATCCAAAATTACTATCATTCATCAACTTAATTGCTTCAGTATCATCTTTAACTGACATTATACCTACGACTGGTCCAAAGCTTTCTTCACGCATTATTCGCATTTGATGTGAAACATTTGATAAAATTTGTGGCATCAAGTAAGCACCACCATCTTTTGGAAAATTTGATCTTTCAATATGCCTTATAGCACCATCTGCAACTGCTTCTGAAATTTGCAATCGCACCTCATCTGCAAAACGAACATGCGCCATTGGTCCAAGAGTTGTTTGATTATCTAATGGGTTGCCTAATATATATCCATTTACAATCTTAACTGCCTTATCAATAAATTTATCAAAAAGACTTTCGTGTACATATATACGTTCAATACCACAGCAACATTGACCTGAATTAAACATTGCACCATCAATTAATGTATCAACAGCAGAATCTAAATCCGCATCCTCCATAACATATCCCGGATCTTTACCACCAAGTTCAAGCCCTATTCCTGTAAAAGACCCCGCCGCTGCGTTTTCTATTGCCTTTCCCCCATTAACAGAACCAGTGAAATTTACAAAACCGAATGCCTTTTCTTTAATCAAATTTAATGTTGTCTTATGATCAAAAAATACATTTTGAAACACATCTTTTGGAATACCTACTGAGTGAAAAGCCTCAGCTAATCGCTCACCAACTAGTATGGTTTGCGAGGAATGCTTTAACAACACTGAATTACCTGCAATTAATGCTGGTGCGACAGTATTAATTGCAGTCATATAAGGGTAATTCCAAGGCGCTATTACCAATATTGTTCCATGCGGAACGCGCTTTATAACTCGCCGGAAATTGTCACTATTTTCAACTTCAATTGGAGCAAGTGCTTCTTTTGCTATTTTAGCCATATAATCTGCACGCTCTTTAAAGCCACCAAATTCACCACCATACCTAACTGGTCGACCCATTTGCCAAGCAATTTCTGGAACAATAGCTTCGTTCATTGCACCAACAGCTTCAACGCCAGATTCAACGAGCTTTATTCTTTCAGACAATGAAAGAAGTGCCCATTTTTTTTGTGCTAATTTCGCACGTTCAACTGCAACATTAGCTTCCGTATCTGTCAAAACTTTGCGTTCAGCATAAACAGAACCATCAATTGGCGAAATACACTTGATCATCATTAACCTTATGCCCTTTCAAAGCCTCGTGCGATTTCCCAATCAGTAATTACACGATCAAATTCTTCTTGCTCCCATTCAGCAGCACGTGTGTAATGGTCAACTACATCGTCACCTAATGCCTCTCGTAAAAAATCAGAATTTCTTAGATTTTCAGTTGCTAGCCTCAAGGATTGAGGAATGTCTGCAGCTTTTGAATCTTCATAAATGTCACCAGTTGTAGCAGAAGAAAGTACTAAGTTTTCTTCAATTCCCTTTATACCAGCTGCTAACATAACTGATTGAGCCAAATATGGATTTAAATCTGAGCCACCGATCCTACATTCCACTCTAACACCAACAGTGTTTTCACCACATAAACGGAATCCAGCTGTTCTGTTATCAATTGACCATACAGTCTTTGTTGGAGCAAATGTACCTTTTGAGAAACGTTTATAACTGTTTACATAAGGAGCTAAAAAATAAGTGTATTCAGGCGCATATTTTATTAAGCCTGCCATATAATGTTTCATTAAATCAGACATGCCATGAGGCTTCAATTTATCATAAAATATAGATTTATCATCTTTCCATAGAGATTGATGAACATGACTAGAAGATCCAACTCTATCTTTATGCCATTTAGGAAGAAAAGATACTGCATGACCCTGCTGCCATGAAATTTCTTTAATGGCATGCTTAGCTATCGTATGATAATCTGCACAATCAAGTGCTGGTGAATAACGAATATTTAATTCCTCTTGACCAGCTTCAGCCTCTCCTTTTGAATTTTCTATAGGTAAACCAGCATCAAAAAGATGATTCCGAATTGGGCGCATTATGCTTTCCTCTTTAGTGGTTTGGAAAATATGATAATCTTCATTGTACCCACTAATAGGTTGTAAGTTTTGGAAACCGTCTTTTCTAATTTGTTCGAAGCTTTTTTCAAACAAAAAGAATTCTAATTCTGTAGCCATTTTAGCTTCAATACCCATTGCCTTTAAACGTTTTATTTGATTTTTTAAAATCGCTCGCGGTGAATGTGATATTGGTTCGTGAGTATGGTGATCTAAAATATCGCACAAAACCATTACCGTCCCTTCCAACCAAGGCAATGGACGAATTGTGCTTAAATCAGGCTTCATAACATAATCGCCATAACCTGTTTCCCAACTCGTAGATGCGTACCCATCAGGTGTTGCCATTTCAAGATCAGTGGCTAATAAATAATTACAACAGTGCGTTTCATTATATGAGAAATCTATAAAATTAACGCCATGAAATCGTTTACCCATTAAACGACCCTGCATATCAACAAAACATACAAGAACAGTATCTATAGAACCTTTTTTTACTAATGTTTTTAATTCATCGAATGTTAACGAATTTGGCATTTTTATTTATCTTTCAAATGAGTAAAAAATTAAAAAATTTTGGCTTTTATATTTTAAGGGTCTTTTAATATAAAATCTGGTACAATACCTGAAGAAGCAATTGGCCCGTCTACATTTTGGCCAGAGAAAAATCCATGCCCAGAAATTAATGCTGTTTTCAATCCAGCTGTTTGACCTCCAAGAATATCTGTATGCAAACTATCACCGACCATTACTGTTCTTTCAGGATTATAATCTCCAAGTCGTTTAAATGCCAAGTCAAAGATATTTTTAAATGGTTTACCAAAAAACTCAGGGGAAATACCCGTGGAGTCAGCAATTCTATGAGCAAAACTTCCTGGCTCTACAGAGAAGCCTTCTTCACGAGGCGCAATGATGTCAGGATTGCCAACATAAATAGGACGGGAATTACGTCTTAAAGAATCTAATAACATTTCTTGACGTACTTCAGTCCAAACAGCACTCCCCAATAAGAGAAAAGCTTCTGAATTATCATATTCAGTCATATTTTCAGACAGATAAGTTACATCAATATTTTCTAAATCTGCACGCCCAAGACTTTTTGTAGCCATTAAGCCATATTTTTTTGCGGGCAGATTTGTCAAACCCTTCAATAAAGCTTTTCTACTTGTAATTACGTCTTCAGATGCAAAATTATAGCCTAAATTTTTATATTTCTTCATTAATAATTCATGAGGAAAACCACCTGCGTTGGAAACAATTAATATTTTTTTTCCAATACTTTGTAATTTAGAAATTCGTTCTGGAACGCCATTAATAGCTGAATCCCCAATATTGAGAACACCAAATGCATCAAGAAAAAAAACATCAATTTCATCTACTAGATCTTCTAAATTTAACAAATAACGACATTCACCAATTTTAAAAGTTTCAGGTAACCTATGGCGTACTGATTCATATGCTAAAAAAGCTTCATTTGACTGCAAATTTTGGCCTCACTCTAATTAGCTTTCTTTAAATAATAGCACCACGAACTTTTGCGGATACCCACTCAGAAATGACAACTGCCATTAAAATAACAATTAAAATCAGAGATACTTGTGGCCAGGCCAATACATTTAGAGATGATGAGAGTTGCAATCCAATACCACCAGCACCAACAAGTCCTAGGACTGTGCTTTCTCGAATATTAATATCCCAACGGAAAACCGCAATACCAGCGAATGCCGGCAAAATTTGTGGAACGATTCCATATACCATTACTTGCCATCGCGAAGCACCAGTTGCCGTAATTGCTTCTACTTGCGTTTCATCGATTTCCTCTATTGCCTCATAAAGCAATTTAGCACAAAACCCAATTGAGCGAATAGCTATTGCAATTACTCCTGCAAATACTCCAGGACCAATTATCGCAATCAATAGAAGAGCCCAAATAAGCGAATTTATGGATCGTGTAGAAACAATAATTAGCAGCGCAAACGGCCGTATTAGAAAGCGCGACGGTGTAGTATTTCTAGCAGCCAAGAATGCTACAGGTACAGCAATAATAAGTGCAAAGATTGTTCCTAATGTAGCAATATTTAGAGTATCCCAAATTGGTTTACCCAATTGTGAGATATATTCCCATTTTGGTGGTGTAGCACGCGTCCAAAGATCAGTGGCTATACGTGGTGCATCCCAAACAAAAAACCAAGTTGTTGATTTTGAAATTTGCTGCCAACAATAGGTAAAAATCATTATACCAATTAGCCATAGAACCCAGTGGAATATACTTTCGCGAGCTGTGCGCTTTTGCCAAACCTTTAAGCCATTTTTATTTTGTGATGGCATTATTGAACCCTCGCTCTTACAATACCCGATAAATATTCTAGAGCCATAACAATTACGATAATAATCAATAAAATTGCTGCAGCAGTATCATATTCATAACGATCAAATGCTGTATTAAGTGTTGCACCAATACCCCCTGCACCTACCAAGCCTAGAATTGCACTTTCTCGAAAGTTGATATCAACTCTATATATGCTTAATCCAATCAATCGGGGCATTACTTGTGGTTGAACGCCATAATTAATCCACTGTGTCCATTTAGCTCCAGATGCTTTTATTGCTTCCGCCTGAACTTTATCCATGCTTTCAATATCTTCAGCTAATAACTTTGATAAAAATCCTATTGTAGCAAAACTTAGAGTAAGAAAACCAGCAAGTGGTCCAAACCCAAATATAGCAACTAACAGAATTGCAACGATAATTTCCTGTAACGCTCGGCTAATTGCTATTATCCCTCTACAAATTAAATATACTGGTAAAGGTGAAACATTCCTAGCTGCCCCAAGGGCTATGGGAATAGATATAAGAATACCAACAACAGAAGATGCAACCGTCATCAATATACTTTCTATCATGCCCCCCCAGATATCTGAGGAACGTGATGTGAAATCTGGATTGGTAAAAGCTAAAACAAACTTTTTACCACGTTCCAAACCTTCATAAACACGAGACCAATTTACATCGATCGTCATATAAGCCGCTATTAGGTAAATAACGAAACCTGTTATTAATACCCATCTTAATAAATTGCTTTGAACAAACGGTGGTTTTTTCCAAGGTTTGCCTATTTTTACTTGAACATTAAAAATATCTGTATTCATAGCGTCACCAAATCATCTTCATCATCAACGCTTTCAATTGTGGCTTCCCAATCTTCTTCACCATATATCATGGTTAAAACATCGGGAGTTAAGCCTTCTGGTGGTCCATCAAATTGTACAGCTCCAAATCGTAACCCAACAACTCTCTGAACAAACATTTGTGCTAAGGCAACATCATGAATATTAATAATAGCTGCAAGTTCACGCTCTCTACATAATTCACAAATCAATCGCATAATTTGACGAGATGTTTTTGGATCCAGAGAAGCTGTTGGTTCATCAACCAATAGTAAGGCAGGATTTTGAATTAAAGCTCTACAAATACCAACTCTTTGCCTCTGGCCTCCAGATAATTCATCCGCGCGCTTGTCTGCCATATGAGCTAATCCAACTCGATCCAAAAGTCTGTAAGCTTCATCAATATCTGATTGTGGAAACTTACGCAAAAAACTACGCCAAAAACCAACATAACCTAATCGACCCGACAAAACATTTTCCATCACCGTGAGGCGTTCTATAAGTGCATATTCTTGAAAGATCATTCCCATTCGCCGACGCTCTCGACGTAATGAACCAGAAGAAAGGCTCGTTAATTCAATATCGTCTAAATATACTTTACCAGATGTAGGCTCTACTAATCTGTTGATACATCTTATTAAAGTTGATTTTCCCGCTCCAGATGGGCCAATTAGAGCTAAAACTTGACCCTGTGGAACATCAATATCCACTTCTTTTAAAGCTTGGTCTCCAGTCTTATAAGTTTTTACTAGTTTATCAAGCTTAAGCATTTAATTCTCCATTTTTATGAAAGGGCGAGCAATTAAGCTCGCCCTTTATGTATATGTTTATTCACACGCGTAGCTTACGCCATTTGCTGTGTCTATTTTACGGATAACTTCCCAAAATACTTGGTATGTCATCTCTAAAAATTGTCCCTCATTAGATTTCTCAAATTCAGCTTCTAGTGATGTACCGTCCCACTCAAAGTTCAAAAATGCATTTCTAATTTGTTCTTTTAATTGAGGTGTGAGGTTATGTGCTGTTCCAAACCCAGTAGTTGGAAAAGTCTGTGACTTATAAATCACTTTTACATCTTCAGCTTTAATAACATCACGACTAATCATTCGAGATTTAACTGAATTAGCAATTGATGCTGCCATGTAGTCTTTATTTGCTACACCAAGAATTGAGTTATCATGTTTACCTGAATAAACAGGTTCAAAATCACGATCAGGCAACATGTCGAAATCACCTTTTAATATAGCTGATGGAGCTTTGAAGCCAGAGTTAGATGTAGGCGACGTAAATGCCAATTGCTTACCCCTAATGTCCTCAACCTTTTCAATACCTGAACCAGGATAAGTAATAATTTCCATCTCATAACCGAAATTACCATCTTTTGATGCCATTATTGTAAAAGGATTAAATCCCGCACAATTGACAGCTAATGGATTTGATCCAGTGTTAAAACCAGCTATGTGTAATCGTCCTGAGCGCATAGCTTCAATTTGAGCAGCATTATTTTGTACTGGGAAAAATACAACTGATTTACCAGTTTCTTTTTCTAAATGTGTCAAGAAGTCAGACCATGCAGTTTTATATACAGCAGGATCTTCAACCGGCGTATATGCAAAGATTAAAGTGTCTGGATCAACAAGTTCAGACGCATCTGTTGGCGTATCTGCTATTAGATCTCCATTAACGTCACAGTATCGCTTATCTAAATCGCCTCTTGGACAATCATTCGCTAAAACAGGGGCTGCTAAAGCCATAGTTAAAGTTAATGCTGCACCAGACAAAAGTGAGCTAATTAATTTCATAGTACTCTCCCTAAATTTCGTAAAATATTTTCTAGTGTTGTTATCGAACACTATATCCAATTGAACATCAACAAGGAATGTTCGCTTCTTTTCGTTTAGTGGCGTATAATTAAGTAGAAAGAATCTAAAAAATTAAAAAAAACATTTTAAATCTGAGACATACTAAGCATAAGTAATGTTATGATTGTTCCAATCACTAAATTGATTTAATTTACTAAAATCAGGGTAAGGTTCATTTAGATAACCGCCAGAATACAATTTAAAATCAATTGATGTTGCGACAGCAGTATTAAAATCAATAGTACTATCACCAACAAATAAAGCATTATCAATCGTAGTTTCTAATGTTTTTATACACTTTTTTAATAAAAATGGATCTGGTTTTTTTGGTTTATCAACAACTGCACCTGTTATAGTGTCAAAATAGTTTGCAATTCCCAACTTATCACATATGTCGATGGCAGCTTTATTTGGCTTATTTGTACAAATACCTAACTTTATACCATTTGCCTTAAATTCAGCTAGAGCATTTACTACACCTGGATAAGGCACTGTAAATGTTGTAATATTTTTTTCATATATTTCCATAAACGTTTCAAATGTCGTACGCTTTAGTACTTCATTTCCACCTCCAGTAACATCAATAATTCGATCAACTAATACCTCAGACCCATTCCCAATAAATGAGATAATTGTATTTATATCTAATGGATTACGTCCAATAGACTTTAATGCTTCATTCGACGCATATTGTATATCAGGAGCGCTGTGAATAAGTGTTCCATCAAGGTCAAAGATTATTGCTTCTAAAGTTTTCATATTAAAGCCCTGGCTTTTTCTATGAACTAATATCTAAATATCTAAAAGTTCAAATTCGGTTTCATATTATAACATTTGTAATTAATTAGTTTAATAATTATTATACTATATGGCTGGCAATCGCCAATCAGGATATAAATTTGATTTTTTGCAAAAATCTAATGTTTCAAAACCAGAAAACAGCCCATCACGAGTAACAAGAACAGTTTGCCAACCTCGAGATGCAGCGCCTATAATATCTGTATGAAGAGAATCTCCACACATTATAATCTTACGTGAATCAACTTTAGCTAATGTTTTTTCAAGGATTTCATAAACTTTCGGAAAAGGTTTGCCAAAAAATTGTACATTTTCTACACCATTATCAACTAATAAATGTCCAAAATGTCCTGGCTCTAAAGAAAAACCATAATCTCTGGGCGCTACAAGGTCGGCATTTCCAATTAATACAGGACGTTGATGCTTCAATAGTGATTTTATTAATAAATTCTGACGTACATTTGTCCAACTAGATGAAGAAAGAAAAACAAACCCATCGACATGATCGTATTCATTTGGATTATCAAGAATACGTAAAAAATCTTGTGGAATATCGTTTAATTCATCCTCATCAGCTGCAATTATTCCCCAAAGACCCGATTTTAGCCCAAGCAATGTAGCGTCCCTACTCGTTATAATTTCATCTCCACTGACTGATAAGCCAAGTCGATTAAATTTATTAACTGCCCCATTATGGTCATAACTTGCTGCATTTGTTAGAATTCTTATATTGCATCCAAGCACTCTCAACTGAGCTAATCTTTTGTCAGCACCTGCTATTAAAGTCTCACCAACATTAAGAACTCCAAATGCATCGAATACGAATGTAGTCCCTTTTTCAGCTATATCTAATAGTGAATCAATATCCTGATATTCCTTTGGTGTTGTAACTTTAGGCATTCTAGGTCGAATTTCTTCATACCTGTCAAATATTGATTGAGTAGTTAACATAATAGACATGATCCAAGTTTTAATGAGTTTATTAAAAATAATATTATAAATTATTTATAATAAGAAATAAGATAAAACAAACACAAAACAACAAAACAACAAAAATAATACCAAAATTCTATCAAAATTTATATTTTTGTAATATAAATTTTGATAAACATTAACTATTTTAATATATTTTCTTTTTTTTTGTTGTTTTGTTGTTTTTAGTAAAATACAATTACAAAACGAATCTGGGGATTAAAGTGTCAAAGAAGAAAAATAAAAGACGAGATGATATAACAACTATTGTTTTAGAGCATGGAGCAGTCTCTGTTGGCGATCTTGCAGAAAACCTTGGTGTTTCAATGCAAACTATAAGGCGTGATATAGATAAGTTATGCGAAAGCGATAAATTAGTTAGACGCCACGGCCGCATAGAGCTTGGTGCTGAATACTTGAATACACCCTTTGATCAACGAACCGGAACCAACAAATTAGAAAAGAGTGATATTGGAGAAGCAGCTGTTGAGCTCATACCTGATGGGGCCACAATTTTTATATCTATTGGTTCCACCCCGTTGAGTGTTGCAAAAGCATTAAGGCGCCGCAAAAACTTAACAGTTATTACAAATAATCTTAGTGCAGCAATGGTATTAAGCGATGAATTATCTAATAGGATAATACTTCCTGGAGGAGAAATAAGACTTCCAGATCGTGATATCTTAGGCGATGAAGTATTAGATTTTTTTGGGAGATATCGAGCTGAGTTTGGAATCTTTGGTGTTGCAGGTGTTGCTTTGGACGGAAGTTTATTAGAATTCCATGCTTCGGAAGTACGCGTTAGAAAACGCATCAGAGAAAACTCCCAAGTATCACTTCTAGTTATGGATTGTACAAAATTTGGCCGAATAGCCCCTGCTTACGGCGAAAATATAAAAGACGTTGATCATGTAATTCTAGATCAACGCCCCGATAAAGAATTTAACCACTTACTTGATGACATAGGCGATAGCTTATTGTTAGCAGAGAGAGAATAATGATGAGTACTAAACCATTTGTTGTATTGGAAAATGTTGGAAAGCAATGGAATGGGCAACTGGGTGTTGAAGGTATTTCTTTAGAAATCGAAGAGGGATCTTTTGTAGCACTTTTGGGCCCTTCAGGATGCGGTAAATCAACTTCCTTACGACTATTGGCCGGTCTTGAAATTCCTGATCAAGGTAAAATATTTATTGATGGGGCAGACGTTACCACAAGTGCGGCTTCGGATCGCAATTTATCAATGGTATTTCAATCTTATGCATTATTCCCTCATTTATCTGTAGCGGAAAATGTGATTTTTGGCCTTAAAGTCCGCCGAGTTCCCAAGGCAGAACGCCAAGAGAAAATGGAACGAGCATTAAAAATTACAGGTTTAGAAGGACTTGAGAAACGCAAACCAGGAGAATTGTCTGGTGGCCAACGTCAACGTGTTGCATTAGCTCGAGCTATTGTTGCAGGACAACGATTGTGTTTAATGGATGAGCCTCTTTCAAATCTTGATGCCAAATTGCGTTCATCAGTTCGCAAAGACATAAAAAAATTACAGCGTGATTTGGGTATAACAGTAGTTTACGTAACACACGACCAAACTGAAGCAATGAGTATGGCAGACAAAGTTGTATTAATGAAAGATGGACACATCCAACAAATAGGATCTCCAAACGATCTATACAATCATCCTCAAAATACGTTTGTTGCAGAATTTATTGGAGCACCCGCAATGGCTTTAATTGATTCAAATATTATCAACGGTATTGAAAATGGAAATAGAATTGGTCTTCGCGCTGAGAATATTACCATTGTACCTCTAGGTGAGGGTCGCCTTTCCTGCAGAGTTTCAGAGGCAGAATTCCTAGGATCCGAAACACTTATCGGATTGGAACATGAAGGGACAACTGGGTTGAATGTATTGCAACCGGGCTTGTCAATGCTCCCTTCAGGTCAAAAAATAGATATTACATTTGATGACCAAGATTTGCACATCTTCAACAGTGCAGGTGAGAGCATAACCGGGCAATAGTTGCCAAAACATTTAACATCCATGGGAGGATAAAAATGAAGTACTTAAAATCATTCAGCATAGCTGCTACCTTAGCTGCCAGCATAGCCATTCCGGCAACTGCTGATACAGAACTTACAATGTACTATCCAATCGCAGTTGGCGGTTCGTTAACGCAAGTCGTTGATGGTATAGTTGCAGATTTTGAAGCAGAAAACCCTGATATCAAAGTAAATGCAGTTTACTCTGGAAACTATGATGACACACGTGTTCGTGCATTGTCAGCATTAAATTCAGGTGAAGGCGCTCAATTAGCAGTAATGTTTTCAATCGATGCATATGACCTTATTGAACAAGATTTAATATTACCATTTGACGATTTAGTAAGCGATCCAGCATGGTTAAACAGCTTTTACCCAGCGCTAATGGCAAATGGAATAATTGAAGGTAAAACTTGGGGAATTCCATTCCAACGCTCAACAATTGTTGCATATTACAATAAAGACCAATTCCGAGCAGCAGGATTAGATCCAGAATCTCCTCCAACTACTTGGGATGAGCTAATATCTGCAGGTAAAGCATTAACAAATGACGATACATATGGCCTTATGATACCATCAACTGGATATCCATATTGGATGTTCCAAGCTCTTGCTATTCAAAATGGTAAAGAAGTTATGTCTGGTGATGGCTTAAATACTTATTTTGATGATCAAGCTGTAGTAGATACATTGGATTTCTGGAAATCTCTATCAACTGAACATGGAATTATGCCTACTGGCACTGTTGAATGGGGTACATTACGCCAAGCATTCTTAGAAGGCCAAACTTCTATGATGTGGCATTCAACAGGAAACTTAACTGCCGTTAAGAAAGGTGCAAGCTTTGACTTTGGTGTTGCTGAACTTCCAGCAAACGTTCGAAAAGGCTCACCAACAGGTGGTGGTAATTTCTATATATTTAAAGATACTTCTGCAGAAGAGCAGGCAGCATCTTTAAAGCTTATTGAATTCATGACATCTCCAGAGCAAGCTGCAGCATGGTCAATTGCTACAGGTTACATGGGTGTATCTCCAGCTGCTTACGAAACTGATGCATTAAAAGCATACACAAAAGAGTTTCCACCAGCATTGGTTGCGCGCAACCAGCTAGAGAACGCTGTAGCTGAATTTTCTACATTTGAAACAGCACGTGTTCGCGATGGATTAAATAATGCAATCCAGTCTGCATTAACAGGTGCTAAATCTTCTGAAGAAGCATTAAGTGAAGCTCAAAATTCAGCAGAACGATTACTTAAAGCATATCGTTAATTAAATTGAAATACCGGCCTCATTCTTAGGGGCCGGTAATTATTATAAAGGCAAAATTATGAGCAATCACATCAATTTAGAGAAACGCAGACAAGCTATTTATGGATGGCTTATGCTGTCACCTGCCGCTCTAATGCTCTCAATATTTGCTTTTTACCCGTCAGGGGCAACTTTCTTTTCAAGTTTATTTTCAAAACATACACGTCGAAGGCCTTCAGAATTCATTGGGATAGAAAATTATAATGACCTATTTGCTGATCCAACTTTTTGGTTAGTTGTTAAAAATAACCTTTTTTATGCAGCTATAACAATTCCCGTATCTATTATAATTGCGCTTTCAATGGCACTCTGGGCAAACTCTAAAATTCCAGCACGTGGTTTCGTTAGAACGGCTTACTTTACTCCAACAGTTTTACCTATGATTGCCGCTGCGAATTTATGGCTATTTTTCTATACACCTGGACTTGGGGTGCTTGATCAAATTGGTTCATTATTTGGTTTACCTTCAGTTAATTGGTTAGGTCAGCCTGAAACTGCATTATGGGCAATTATCTTTGTAACCATATGGAAAGAAGCTGGTTTCTTTATGATTTTTTACCTCGCGGCTCTTCAAACAATACCCGAAGACTATAAAGAAGCTGCAGATATAGAAGGCACTAGTCGTTGGACTTACACACGAAGAATAGTCTTGCCTTTACTCATGCCTACCACACTTTTTATACTAGTTAATGCTATGATAAATTCAGTAAAGCTTATTGATCACCTATTCATATTAACAAAAGGTGGCCCATCAGATGCTTCGAAACTTATTCTTTATTATATATGGGAAATGGCATTTGCATTCTTTGATGCTCCTCATGCAGCAGCAATGACAATATTGATATTATTAGTTCTTTGTATTGTTGCAGCGATCCAATTCATTTATCTTGATCGAAGGACGCATTACCAATGAGTAAGTTATCTCACTATGTTGAAACTGCAGGTGCAATCCTTTTGGCGATTATTTGGATTTCTCCACTGTTATTTGCTTTTTGGGCGGCCTTCCACTCAACTTCGGATGCCGTAAATTTTAACGTCACCTCAGCTTGGACATTGGATAATTTTCGAATAGCTTGGGATGGAGCTCCTTGGTTAAAATATTTTTTAAATACTTTTTTATTGGTTACAATAGTTCTAATCGGTCAGTTCTTTTTCACGACTCTAGCAGGCTTTGCATTTGCTAAACTTGAGTTTCCAGGAAAAAACTTTGTTTTTATTCTTGTATTAATGCAGTTATTTATTTTACCAGAAGTTCTAATCGTTGAAAATTATGCTATGGTTTCCAGATTAGGCTTATTTGACTCATTATTTGGTGTCGGAATGCCTTACATGGCAAGCGCATTTGGAATTTTCCTAATGCGCCAGTCATTCAAATCTGTGCCTATAGAATTGCACGAGGCTGCTCGAATAGAGGGATGCGGACTACTGGGCATACTCTGGCGTGTATATGTTCCATTGGCAAAACCTACTTACCTTGCCTATGCATTGGTTTCTGTTTCAACACATTGGAATAACTTTTTGTGGCCATTAATAGTAACAAACTCACCTGATACCCGGCCATTAACTGTTGGTCTTTCGATTTTTGGAGCTCCAGAAAATGGTGTGGATATTAGCATTATTTCTGCTGCAACAATGATGTCAGTTGCACCTTTATTAATTGCTTTCCTTGTATTTCAACGCCAGTTCGTTCAGGCATTTCTTCGTTCAGGTATAAAATGACCACCATACTACAAATTTCTGACACGCATATTATACCAAAAGGATCACTTGTCTCTAATGTTTTAGATACCAGTGCCTCACTTAAAAAATTAGTAATAAGAATTAATAAAATACGTCCACAAATTGAAAATATTGACTGTGTTTTAGTTAGTGGCGATATAAGTGATGATGGGAGCAGTGAAAGTTACGAGCGCTTCAAATTAATTCTAGCCCCTCTTCTATTGCCAATATATGTGATTCCAGGAAACCATGACTCTCGTGAGAATATGAGGAAAGCTTTTTTAGGAAGCGGAATATTTCAAAAGAATGGTCCTCTTAATTGGCATAAAAAAATTGGAAGCGTTAACCTTATTGGTCTTGATACTCTGATAGAAGGTCAAGGTGGTGGGATATTGCTGCCAGAAAGTTTAGATTTTTTAAAAGAAATAATTAATAAGCTCAAGTCTGAACCAATAATTATAGCTTTACACCACCCCCCTTTCAAAACTGATATAAAATTTATGGATGCAATAGGACTAAAAAATATTAATGCACTGAAAAATATTCTATCAGAGTATAAAGGTGAAATACGGATTGTATGTGGTCATATTCATTGTATGATGGTTACGAATTTAAATAACCACATTGCATTATCTGCACCTTCACCTTGCAGTACTTTTTCATATGACACGCGCTCAAACGCACCTGTTGGATTTATGAATATTGAGGATGGTTGTTTATTACATCATTGGAATAATGGATTTAATTCAATCCGAATTGGACTCTCTTGTGGCTCTGGGCCATTCCCATTTTAACTAAATATATTTAAGTGATCAATAACAATGAATGAACCAAACTTGATACAATTTTTACTCAATATTGCGGGTGCTGCTGCCTTATTAATTTGGGCAGTCAGGTTAGTACGTACTGGTGTAGAGCGTGGATTTTCAAATCTTCTTAAAAGTTGGTTAAAACAATCTACAAATAACAGATTATTAGCTGCATTTTCTGGAATGGGTGCTGCAATATTCCTCCAAAGCTCTACAGCTGTGGCAGTTCTTGTCTCAAACTTTTTTGCAAAAAATAACTTAGCGGCCGCGACTGGAATTGCAATATTGTTAGGTGCAGACTTAGGCTCAGCAATTGTCACACAGATTTTAATGGTACGCATGTCTTTTCTTACACCACTTTTATTACTAGTGGGAGTATGGATGTTCTTGAGATCTAAAGGCTCAAACACTAGACAAATAGGTCGAATAATAATCGGTCTATCTTTAATTTTTGTATCATTAGATATGCTTCGTATGGCTACGGGGCCTGTCGTTGCAAATCCGGGCACACAATTAGTAATAGAATATCTTAGCCGGGATTTACTTGTAGCATTTATTATAGGTGCAGGTTTTGCATGGATTATTCATTCTAGTGTAGCAGCGGTTTTGCTGTTTGTAACCTTGGCTGCACAGTCAATTCTTCCAGTTTCAGCAGCATCAATTATGATTTTAGGCGCTAATTTTGGAGGAGCATTAATCGCTTATATTTTAACTTTAGAAGCACCTATTAACTCACGGAGAATAATTTTTGCCAATCTCGTTCTAAGGGGCGGTGGAGCAGTTCTAGCATCAATTTTCATAATTAATACTCCTGAAGTTATAGGCCTTGTTGGTTCAGGCCCAGCACAACAAACTCTAAATATTCACCTTATATTCAACCTTTCACTGCTTATTTTAGCATTACCATTTGTTGGATTGGTAAATAAATTACTATCACAATTTATGTTAGAAAGGTTAAATGGATCTGACAGCATAAAAAATATAAGCACATTGGATCCTGCTGCTTTAAATAGACCCCAAAGGGGCTTAGATTGTGCTGCTCGAGAATTATTAGGTATAGGTCAAAAAATTGAACAAATGCTTATTAGTGTAAAACCACTTTATAATTCATGGGATTCAGGAACTGCAAAAATTATAAAATCACAAGATAAAACAATCAAACTCATGCATTTAGATGTAAAGCTATACTTAGCTAAACTTGGCAAAATTGGCCTTGATGAAGACCAAAGTACTAGATCCATGGAACTAGCGGCTATTTCATCTAGCTTTGATGCAGCATCTTCCGCAATTGCAAGTAATATGCTCAGCTTAGCAAGGAGATTAGAAAACAAAGGTCTTCATTTTTCAAAAAAAGGTAGTAAAGAAATTAATGACTTTTCAGATAGAATACTTAGCAATGTTCAATTAGCTTTAAATGTAATGATGAACCAAAATCCAGGAGAAGCTGAAGAACTTGTTGCAGCAAAAGATAAAATTAGAACAGTAGAGCAAAAACTACAACGCCAACACATTGGAAGGTTGCGTGAAGGCCTTGCCGAAAGTATTGAAACTAGCAATATTCATCAAGAAACACTTCGCGCTCTTAAGCAAATCAATACATCATTTTGTATTGTTGGGTATTCTATATTATCTAAATCAGACGATATTTAAATATATATATTTTTACTTAGCATGAAAAAATAATTTAACATTCTTTTATTAATACACCATTTTATTTGAAGATATCAAATTAACGGATTATGAGACCATTGCAATAAAGCTTGTCTTTGACGTGGCCGGCAGAAAACATCCCCAGGATCACAATTAGCTTTGATCTGACCAGCATGACGAGTAAATGCTCTCCATCTTTTTATCTGTATTGCATCAATTTCTGATAATCTCCTACCTAAGTAATATCGACAATACCATTGAAACCACCCTCTTGGATCTGGACCATAAATCCACCCTTTGTCTTTCCAAACACCCAAAGGCTGTCTACTCTTAATATTAAAGTAATTAATATTTATATTTGGCAAATCACTCAATTTAGCATTTTCAAACCAAGATATTGGAAACTCACTTTTACAATCGTTACAATACTTTCCTTCAAATATACCCATACTTAGCATTTCAGACGGTGAATAATATGGATTAAAATTTTTTGAAAAGTCTTCACCAACCCCTGCAGATAAGACATACTTATATCCCGTCTGCATCTTATCATTTACTGTAATAGTTTGATTGGATTTCATGTTTAGATAATAGCAGTATTATTATAAATGCCAACACAGACATTTCTTTAAATTAAAATGCTAAAATTCTAGAATATAACTAATTTAATCTAAATGGCTCAAGACTTTCAGTGAAAAATTCAAGGAACTCAAGCGCAATCATCGATAAAGCACTATGGTTAGGCCTTACAAGCATTAAAATGTGGGGAATATCTGGCTTGAATGGTCTGATGATTAACCCTCTATCTTCATATTCTCGTGCATCCATTTCACTTACAATTGAAACGCCACTACCCTCTGCCACTAGCATACATGCAGAGTTAAATTGACGTGTTTCAATCCAGCTATTTATTTTTACATTATGAGAAGTAAAGACTTCTTCAAGTTTTCTATAAAAATCACTTTCACGACGAGAGTGAATTATAGGCTCATTAGTTAAATCTTCTGGCGTAATAAAATTTTTTTTACCTAATGGGTTTCCTTCAGCCATAATGCATACTGTTCGCATTGGTATACGTTCACATTCAACCGCTGGATGATTAGAAAAAGCATCCGTTATTCCACAATCATATTGCTCACTTATTATCCAATCAAAAATGCGGTTTGCTCCATCTGGCTCTAGGTTTACTGTAACATTTGGTCGATTTTTTAGAAATTGTGATAAAACACGTGGCATGTGGCTCGTTGCAAACCCTGGAAGACACGCTATTTTTAAATGGCCTACTTTTCTTGATTTTAAACTGTGAGTAATTTCATCAATATGCTCCAAACTATCTAACAATCGACCAACTTCACGCAAAAGAAATTTCGCATCTTGAGTTGGAACAAGTTTACCATTTTGTCGTTGAAAAAGTTTAAATTCAATACTTTCAGAATAACTCGCCAACAACCTACTCACAGCTGGTTGAGAAATTTTCAATTTTTTTGCAGCTAGCGTCATGCTACCAAGCTGGCCAACTGCATAAAAAGCTTCAAGCTGCCTTAACTTTATACTCATGCATCAGACCCCCAAATATTAAATTTAACTTTTAAATTCATATATTTTATAACAAAATACAATGATATTAGCATATTATAACTTAATGTTATAAATTTTACCAATAAATTCACTTGAATTATATGTCGTACCATGTTTCTTTTAGGGTTCAGAAACATTATTTTGTAAATAAAACTACGTTTTATAAATTCTGTGTGTAATATTTTTAGGGAGAAAAGTTGATTTATTAAAACTTTTATAAAAGCGTTACGAAAATGAAGTCATAGCGTCATAATTTTGTTATGTTTGAAGCCTATTTGGAAAGCTTTAGATCGGTTCAATTAATAAATTTGTGGCGATATCTTAAAATAGAGGAAATATAATGAAAAAAACGATTATTAAAACTATCCTTGCGGCAGGCATAGCAGCTATTGCTATACCGGCATCAGCCAAGACTGAACTTCAGTGGTGGCATGCAATGGGCGGTCGCCTTGGAGAAGTAGTCGACGAAATCGCTACAAATTATAATGCTAGCCAAAGTGAATACGAAATCATACCAACATACAAAGGTGGTTATGAGGATACAATGACTGCAGGGATTGCAGCGTTTCGTGCAAAACAGCAACCTCATATTATTCAAATATTTGATGCAGGCGCTGCGACAATTATCAATGCTCCAGGTGCAACAATCCCAGTTGCTGACCTAATGCAAGAATATGGAAAAGGCTTTGATATTGAAGATTATATTGAAGGTGTTCGCTATTTCTATGCTGACTCAGCAGGAAAAATGATTGGTATGCCGTTTAATGCTTCAACTCCATTGTTGTACTTTAACAAAGAAGCTTTTGCCAAAGCTGGTATAACAAACCCTCCAGCAACTTGGGAAGAGTTTGAAGAAATGGCTCCAAAACTTAAGGCTGCAGGTTATACAGCTTTAGCCCAAAGTCATAGTCCTTGGATTTTATCTGAAAACTTTCACAGTCGCCATAACTTACAGTTAGCCACTGGAAATAATGGATATGATTCAACTGATGTTGAAATTTTATACAATAATGACAGCATGAAAATGCACTGGGGAAAAATGAAAGAATGGCTAGATAATGGTCATTACGGATTTTATGGCCGTGCTTGGGGTGATAACCAGGATGCATTTGTGCAAAAGAAAGTAGCAATGTGGATGGGTTCATCAGGTTCTTTTGGTGGTTTGAAAAAATCAACTGATTTTGAATTTGGTACAACTTTCTTGCCATATTGGAAAAGCGTTATTGACGAGCCAAAAGGAACATTTATTGGCGGTGCAGCATTATTTGCGATGAGCGGTAAGCCTGACGCAGAATATAAAGGCGTTGCTGATTTTTTCTCGTATATGACCAATCCTGCAAATCAAGTTTTTTGGCACAAAGAAACTGGCTATGTACCTATTACTACTGCTGCTTATGATGTGGCCAAAGCTGAAGGATACTACAATGAATCTCCTGATGCTGAAGTCGGGATTCTGCAGTTAAGCCAACCTGGTGGCGAGTGGACAAAAGGTTACCGCTTAGGATATTATGTACAAATTCGTGACGTAATGTATTCAAAATTTGATGACATATTTTCAGGAAAATCATCTGTAGATGATGCATTTGCTGAAATGGAAGCTGAATCAAATAAATTGTTAGCTCGTTTTGCAGCTACATATAAATAAATAGTTTTAACTGATGGCGATTAATCGCCATCAGTGTTAGCTTAAAATTAATTCATTGGAGACCAATAGATGAAACGCGTTCAGTTTGAACATAGTTCAATACCATATCTATTTATTGCGCCACAAATTGTAATTATAGCGGTATTTTTCTTATGGCCAGCAGGACAAGCAGTTCATCAATCTTTTTTATTAGAAGATGCGTTTGGGCTTTCGTCACAATTTGTTTGGTTTAAAAATTACACCGATACGATTGGTGACGCCTCTTGGTTACAAGCTGCATGGTTTACAGCAGTATTTTCTGCTTTAGTCACATTCTTATCACTAGGCATCGCACTTTTACTTGCTGTGAAGGCTAATGAAGTCATCAGGGGCGCTCGTGCGTACAGAACTACATTGATGTGGGCTTATGCGATAGCACCACCTGTTGCTGGGTTAATGGGCAACCTAATGTTTCACCCACTCATTGGTGACCTTTATAAATTCCTTAATGCTATAGGATGGGATTTTAATCATAAGCTTGATTCTTTTGATGCTGGCTTTGTGGTTGTTCTAATCGCAGTATGGAAACAAGTGAGTGTTAACTTTATTTTCTTTTTATCAGGACTTCAGGGAATATCTAAAGCCGTAAATGAAGCAGCTTTAATGGATTGTAAAAGCCCTACTCGCCGTTTCTGGACAATTACATTTCCATTGCTAGCTCCAACTACTTTTTTTCTCATGGTAATTAACATTACTTATGCATTTTTTGAAACTTTTGGGATTATTGATACCACTACTGGTGGCGCACCAGGTGGCTCGACAAATACTCTAGTATATAAAGTTTTTCAAGATGGGTTTAGGGGTGCTGACCTAGGTGGGTCATCTGCACAATCAGTTGTATTAATGATAATTGTATTGGTTCTAACAGTAATACAGTTCCGATTTATTGAACGCAAAGTACATTATTAAGGATGTGGATATGAACAATATTAATTGGCGTATTATTTCAAATCATATAATTCTTTTGATTGGCGTTGTTTTTATGAGTTTGCCAGTATGGGTTGCATTTTCTACATCAACCCATTCTGCTGAGACCATATTAAGAGAAGGCCTGCAGTTTTGGCCAGGTACCGATTTCTTAAAAACATATAAAGAAGTTATGTTTGAAGAGGCTGGCGTAATGAAATCTGTACTTGGGATAACTATGCTCAAAAATAGTATGATTCTAGGAATAGGGTTTGCTGTTGGTAAAGTAATTATCTCAATGCTTGCTGCATATGCCATTGTTTATTTTCGATTTAGACTTGCAACACCACTTTTCTGGATAATTTTTCTAACATTATTATTACCACTCGAAGTACGTATCATTCCATCATATGAGATTGTTGCAGGTCTTGGATTATTAGATACAAACTTTGGGCTTATTGTTCCACTTATTGCTTCAGCTACTGGAACATTTTATTTTCGTCAGTTTTTTAAGTCTGTTCCTGAAGAGTTACTAGAAGCAGCGCGTTTAGATGGCGCTACACCATGGCGCTTTTTTATAGATATCCTTATTCCATTGTCAAAAACTATGATCGCAGCGATATTAATTATTATGTTTGTTGTTGGTTGGAACCAATATTTATGGCCACTGATAATGACAACAAAAGAAGAAAATTACACGTTGGTAATTGGAATTAAACAAATTTACCAAATTCTTTCAGAAGGCGGTGAGCTACCGCAATATCAAAAAGCTTTTGCGTTGACCATAATGGCTACATTGCCACCTGTGCTCGTCGTATTGTTCTTCCAAAATTGGTTCGTTAAGGGCCTTGTAGAAAGTGAAAAATAATGTCCACAGTTAAATTAAATAGCATTAAAAAAACCTACCCTAATGGTGCAATTGCAGTTCGTGGCGTAGACATGGTTATTGAAAACAGTGAATTTATAGTTTTTGTAGGACCTTCTGGCTGTGGGAAATCTACAATGTTGCGAATGATAGCAGGATTGGAAACAATAACTGATGGAGAAATAGAAATTGATAGCAAAGTCATAAACAATATATCTCCAGCTGACCGTGATGTAGCAATGGTATTTCAAAACTATGCACTGTATCCGCATATGACTGTTAGAGGGAATATGGCATACGGATTAAAAAATCGTGGCATACCAAAGGCAGAAATTGATAAAAAAGTAATAGATGCAGCTAAAATGTTAAGAATTGAAGACTACCTTGACCGCCAACCCAATCAACTTTCAGGTGGACAACGTCAACGTGTAGCCATGGGGCGGGCAATAGTTCGTGAACCAAAGGTATTTCTTTTTGATGAACCACTTTCTAATTTAGATGCAAAATTACGTGTACAAATGCGGATTGAAATTAAAAGACTACAACGAAGAATGGGAGTAACATCTATTTATGTAACTCACGATCAAACCGAGGCGATGACTTTAGCTGACAGGCTTGCTGTCATCAATGACGGCCGTATCGAACAAATGGGTGCCCCTATTGAACTTTACAATAATCCTGCAACATTATTCGTTGCATCCTTTATAGGTGCTCCACAAATAAATTTAATACCAGTCCAATTTAAAAATAATAAACTTATAAGTGGCGATATTGAATTATCTGGATTTAAAGATCTGCCAGAAAATACAGAATTAGTTTTAGGTATTCGCCCAGATGTTATTACTCCTAATAAAAACGGACAACTTGAAATAAAAGTTGATTTAGTTGAACAGCATGGCGCTGATAATCTTATATATGGGGCTTTAAGTGGAGCTGCTAAAGCAGATATAGACGATACAGAAATTTGCTTTAAAACAGCGCAAGGAACCCTTCCAGATATAGATAGTGTCTTAAAACTACATTTTGATCAGAAAACTGCAATGATATTTAATAAAGAAAGTGGTGAAAGGTTAATATAGCACTTTGACCGCGTCACAATTGATTATAAAAATGTTTTTTTAACTATTATGTTATCTTAATATTTAAAGATATTATGAAATAAATCTTTTTTTAATTATGATAATTTATTTTCTACGCTTAATGAGCTGAAAAACCATCTTTGAAAAATCAGAACTAATATAAACGGTGGAATAATAGTTAATATCGCAAATGCCATCCCAGGTCCTGAACCTTGTCCAATCAAACGAATACCACGTACCAATGTATAGAGAGTATCATCTGTACTTATCATTAATGGCCATAAATACTGGTTCCAGCCTATCATGAATGCAACTACAAAAATTGCACCTGCTCGTTGAAAAGATAAAGGTATCAGTATATCCCATAAAAACTTTAATGGACCAGCACCATCAAGCAAAGCAGCTTCTAATAACTCTTCAGGTAAAATCAAAAAGAATTGTCTAAAAAAGAATGTTCCTAAAGCTGCTGCTAATACAGGTAATATAATTCCAATATGCGTATTTATTAGACCAAGTTCAGAAGTAACCAAAAATGTTGGTATAAATCTTGATTCCAATGGGAACAGTAATGTTATTAATACTAGCCAAAATACTCCAGTTGCTAGTTTGAATTTAAAATACACTACAGAATAAGCAGTTAAAAACGAAAGTATAGTTGTAAGTAGTGCTACTCCAACAGCAACAATCAATGAATTTATTAGCATTGCTAATGGAGTTACTTCATCAATAAAACCACTCTTATAACTTAGAATAGTGTTATAATTTTCAATTATATGTTGACCAAATTTCATTTGCATTCCATCAGCACGTAAATTCGCAGAACTTTCAGTTGATGCAAAAAACATTAGTAAAATTGGAGCAATCATAACCAATACGCCAACAAGCAAAATAAAATGATTAGTAAATGTACGCATTATGATGGGATATAGGTTTCATTTGCTATTTTAAGCAATTCATCAAATATACCGGGCCCAGAAGCTATAACCCTTCCACCATTAAGAAGCATATCTTCAGCACTTTGTGTTTCTATGACACCGCCAGCTTCTTTTATCAGCAACTGACCAGCCAAACAATCCCAGGCATTCATATGAGGTTCAGCGTATCCAATTAGCCTACCTGATGCTACATAAGATAACATTAAAGCACCTGATGCATTTCGGTAAAAAATTCCACCACGCTCAATGAGCTCTTTAATAAATGATACTGTCATATCACTAGCTGTCCGGCTGTTCATACCAACACCAGTAGATCCAATACTTAAAGAATCTGATTTTGAGACATTTATTGGTGTATCATTTAAAAATGCTCCATTATTTAATGATCCCCAAAATAATTCGTCATGGCAAGGTTCGTATATAACTCCTAATTTTGTTTCATCCTCATGGACACAAGCAAGAACAACACACCATGAAGGAATTTCTGTTAAGAAATTTGTAGTACCATCAATTGGATCTATAACCCATGTATAACCACTGGATCCATCCAAATTATCATGCTCTTCTCCTACTATTGCGTCATTTGGAAATTTTTTAGAGATGCAACTCCTTATATATTTTTCTACTTCTAAATCTGCATTTGAGACAAAATCTTGAATATTTTTTTGATGAATTATTAAATCATTTATTGACTTAAAATAAGACAAAGCTTTGTGACCAGCATCTTTTGTAAGGTCTTTAGCAAAATTAAGCCTTATGGAAATTTGTTTGCTTTGCATTTAACTACATCCATAGAGTATATTCTATATAATTACATATAGAATTAGGATTTAATAGATATTTTTACGAAAGTGCCTTTACTGATCATTTAAAATAAGAATAAATAATGAAAATTAGCATTAATTATACTCATACCTAAATCATCGGCTAAATTATTGAGTTTAAAAAAAGGCATGTATCATCGTGACAGTAAAGCAAAAAGCTATTGTGTACGCTTCAAAATATTTTGATGATGGTCTTTTTCAAGAAGATCTTGCAGATATAGTTGCATTAAAAACAGAAAGCCAAAAAAAAGTTCCTTTAGATGAATTGCAAAAATACTATGATGATAAAATTATTCCCATTTTATTAAAGTTGGGGTTTACCTGCAAAATAATGAAAGATTCAATTACAAATAATAATGTGTTTCTTTTTGCTGAACGATTTGAAAATGATGAATTTAAAACAATCTTAACATATGGTCATGGAGATGTTGTATTAGGTCAAAAAAATTCTTGGGAAAGCGGTTTATCTCCATATAAATTAACAGTTAAAAACAATAGGTTTTATGGGCGTGGTACTGCAGATAATAAAGGTCAACATTTAATTAATATTAAAGCTCTTGAATCATTGCTATCTACTTATAAAAAACTTGGTTTTAATTGCAAAATTTTATTTGAAATGGGTGAGGAAATTGGATCTCCAGGCTTAAAAGAATTTTGTAAAAATAATAAAAAGATATTAAAAGCTGATGTGTTTATTGCATCAGATGGGCCACGTATTTCACAAAGTACACCAACAATTTTTACTGGTTCTCGTGGTGGAATAAATTTTGATCTATCCATAAATTTAAGAAATAGCGCTCATCATTCAGGTAATTTTGGAGGTATATTAAAAGACCCCTCAATAATACTGGCACATGCTCTTGCCTCAATTACTGATGCAAGAGGTCAAATCAATATACCTGAATGGCGTCCGAATAGTTTAACACATGACATAAAAGAAATATTGTCAAAGCTACCACTCGTTGATGCAGGATTTCAATTAGATCAAGACTGGGGTGAGAAAGATTTAACTATGTCTGAACGAGTATTTGGGTGGAATAGCTTCGCTGTTTTAGCAATGACCTCAGGAGAGCCTGAGGCACCCTTAAATGCCATTGCAGGCAATGCTAGAGCAACATGTCAGTTAAGATTTGTAGTTGGAACTAATGTTAAGAATATTCTACCCGCACTTAGAAAACATTTAGATAAACTTGAATTTAATGATGTTAAGATTACACAATCAAAAATGAATCCATTTCCTGCTACAAGATTAGATATGAATAATTCTTGGTTATCTTTTATAAAGAAATCATTAGAAATTTCATCTGGGAAAAAAATAGATTTACTACCAAATCTTGGTGGATCTTTACCAAATGACAGTTTTTCTGAAGTTTTAAATTTACCAACAATTTGGATACCACATTCATATGCTGGATGTTGCCAACATTCAGCAAATGAACATATGCCTATTGATATAGCCCGACAAGGATTGCTCTGTATGACAGCACTTTTTGCGGATATATCAACATCAAAATATATTTAAGATTTAAATATCATAATCTAATTGTTGATATTGCCTCGTCTAAATCATTAATCAAATCATTAACCGCTTCTAACCCAATATTTAATCGAACCAACCTACCACCAAAATCCTTATTGGGTCTATCAAGATCTGGATAAACCACCGCAAGACTCGTCACCCCCCCCCAACTCAAACCAATCTTAAAAATATTTAACGAGTTTATAAATTCTTGAACTTCTTTGCTTGATATAGTTTCAATAAATGTAAAAGAAAAAATACTCGCAGATCCCGTAAAGTCTCGCTTCCAAATATCATGACCTGGGCATGTATCTAAAGCTGGATGGTAAACTTCATCAATCATATCATTTTTTGATAGCCATAATGCGACTTCTAATGTTGATTTTTCAAGTTGATCTAACCTTAATGCTAAAGTTTGTAAGCCTCTTAAAGCCAAACTACAATCATCAGGTGATACAGCCAAGCCTAACTGCATATAAATAGGGCCTACTGTCTTATACGCATTTTCATCTCGCACAGATACTGATCCAAGTAACAAATCACTATGACCACCAACGTATTTAGTTAATGCTTGGATGCTAATATCTACATTAAATTTAAATGCATCAAAAAGGACACCAGCAGCATAAGTGTTATCAAGCGCAACTGGAACATTTTTCTGGTGAGCCACTTTTACAATTTCAGGAATATCTTGTATTTCCATAGTTACAGATCCAGGGCTTTCGCACCAAATTAAAGTAGTATTTTTTCGGATAAGTTTTTTAATGTCTTTCCCGACCATTGGGTCATAAGGCTCTACTTCAACTCCCAGACCTTTCATCAAACCTTCAGCCATCGCTTTATTGGGTCCATATGCTGAATAAGGGACAAGTGCATGCGATCCTGACTTACAATAAGCAAAATATACAAGTGCAATGGCAGATTGCCCCCCTGGAACTATAAAAGTGTGTCTTGCATCTTCAATTTGGCTGATTCTTGCTGCAAGCTCCAAAGTAGTAGGCGTTCCATACAAACCATACGAATAACCTTTTTCAGATTGCTGCCAATCATCTTTAATCGAAGATTGATCATCAAATACTACTGTTGAACCCCTATATACCGGTGTCACAAGAGAATTATAATCTTGTCTAGCTATTTGGGTTGGATTTAAAAGTTTAGTACGCCAATCCATGAATTTTTCCTTTTATGGGATTCAATTATTTTGCAAATTTATAATAGCAGAATAATAAATATTTACTGCACTTTTCACCTCTTTGATATCAACGTATTCGTTAAGTGAATGACATTGTTTCAAAGATCCAGGCCCACATATTACTGCTTGGCATTTAAAATTAGGCGCATCAGTTGAACCAGGAAATACATTTATAGTACTATAGCCAAGCTCTTCATCAGACGCTTTTTTGATTGATTTCATTAAAGGTGAATCTAACGGAGTATTTAGAGGCTCAATATTTAAAAATGGCTTTGAAATAGCATATTTAAAATTAGGAGTCCTTTTCTGAATTTTTTTGCAAATATCATTTAGTTCAAACAGAAAGCTTTGGAGGTCCTCGCCATCTATAGTTCTTCTGTCAATATCAATTTTACAAATATCGGGAACTGAGCATGCATTATCTCCTCCAGTAATAACACCCACATTAAAGCTTGGCTTTCCAAACATTTGGTCACCATTATATACATTCAAAGAAGAAGAATATTTTTGCAAATTATGTAGAAGAATACCCATATTACTAATAGCATTTACGCCATTTTCAGGCATACTAGAATGGGCCGCTTTTCCAAATATTTCAATTGATAGCAATATTTGACCTTTATGACTTGGACAAATTTTTAGATTGGTTGGCTCAGCTATAATGGCGTAATCAATAATTGGTCCATTAATTCCAAAATCAATGGATCCAATCATTGCATGCTCTTCGTCAATAACACCTGCAATTATTAAATCACCAGATAATTGAATATTTCTTTCTTTAATTTTCCTGAGAACTTCTAAATATGCAGCCAATCCAGCTTTCATATCACAAGAGCCACGACCAAATATTTTTCCATTTTCAATTTTTGGATCAAATGGACTTTCATAACCGTCCACACCCACAGTGTCTAAATGACCAGCCAGCATAATTGTTGGTCCATTCCCATTTCCTTTTAATCGTCCCCAAATATTTTTTCTTTCACCCAATACTTTACGGCTATGAACCTCTAATCCAAGTTCAATTAACCGAGTCTCAAAATAATCAGACATGCCCTTTTCAGGATTTTGGTTGATTTCATCTAAATCAAAATTATTTACACTTGGAATACTTATCATATTCATCAAATCTAAAATAAGTGGATCTGTTTTCATATCATATTTTTATCTTTATAAATTAGATTAATAATAAGATTATTATAATTTTGACTATATAAATTCATTTATTAAACAGTTGCCCACATTCATCCAAAACGTCATCAATTCCAGCCAACCTAAGAAGATGCCATATTAATGCATGATTACTTGAAGTAACAGGTTTGCGAATGATTTTTTCTGCGTCATTTATAATACTTATAGCTCTCAAACTAGTACACGAAATAAAAACACCATCACAATTTTTATCTGAGCCTAATTCAACCACAGAATTTAAAATTGAATTTGAATCTATTTTACCAACTATTTTATCATCTTCTTGAAAATACGAACCTATTATAGCAACATTTATTCCAATTTCTTCAAACTTCTTCTGTATGGCATTTGTTACATCTGGTGAATAAGGTGTTAAAAGTGCAATTCTATTTATTTTAAGAATTTTAAACGCTGCCTTTGCAGCTGTTAGTGGATTAGTTGAAGGAATATCTGGGTGATAATTATTTAAAATTTCCTTTACCCGACCTTCACCAATAATTGTAGAAGCAGACGTACAACCATAACCAATTGAACTTAAATTCAAATATTTAGGTAGGAGTTTAGCTGCAATTGGAAGCTGATCTTCCATCATTGCTAAATTTTCACCATTAACTATTGGATCATTAGCAAGTCTAGAATGATAAACAGACACACCTGGCATATTTATAACTTGCCCCAATTCCCATTCAAGAGATTGGTCAGATTCAAGTACCAAAACGCCTATTCGTGCTCTTTCACCTGCGCCTTTATCTGTCTTAAAAGATAATTTTTTTATTTGAGTCTCGTTTGGATTCATATTCAAAATATCTACTCCTCAATAAAATTGTAAGTTATTTTAATCAGAGCATGTTAATCAAGGAGCGACATTTAGTTTTCTAGTTACGCCAATAATATTTTATTGATTTCCAGATATAGCTTTTTGAAATGCCTTAAAAGATGCTTTAGGCGTTCGTTTTTGTGTTTTATAATCAACGTGAACAAGGCCAAAACGTTTTTCATATCCATAAGCCCATTCATAATTATCTAACAATGACCACCCAAAGAATCCTTTGACGGGAACACCATAAGCAATGCTTCTAATTACAGATTGTAAGTGATCCTCAAAATACTTCACTCTAATAAAATCATTGCAAATGTTGTTATCAATCACGTCATCATTTGCCATACCATTTTCTGTGATCATTATTGGCAAGTTATTTGTATAGTCATTATAAATTCGCTTTAAAAGTAATTCTAATCCTTCAGGGTAGATCTCCCAACCCATTTGGGTTTTAGGTAAAGAACCGTCAACTCCCACAAAATGCGGCCATGGATCATCAGGAGCTGCTTTTATTAATCCTCTGGTATAATAATTTACCCCAAGCCAATCAATTGGTGCACTTATTAAGCTCATGTCATTCTCAAAATTATCAGGCATATATTTACCAACTTTTGAAATCATATCTGCAGGATAATATCCTTTAAATAAACTATCCATGAACCATCTAGTATGAATTGCATCAAATGTTTTTGTAGCAGAAATATCTGCAGCATTATTACTTGCAGGTTCTCCATGACCTAAATTTAATACAATACCTAAGTTTTCTTGATTATTAGATCTAAGGACTTCTAAAGCATTACCATGGGCAAGCAAAATATGATGCATTGCACGTGTGGCTGCACGTATATCTTTTATACCAGGAGCTTGGCCACCGAGAAAATAGCTTAACCAAGCAACACACCAAGGTTCATTTATAGTTGAGACATGATCAATTCTATCACCAATTCGTTCAATAACAATACGTGTAAAATCAGTAAATATTTCAGGCACTTCACGATTTGACCAACCACCAATATCTGCCAATGTAGATGGCAACTCCCAGTGATATAATGTTAGATTTGGCTTCAAACCACGCTCAACCATTCCATCCACTAGTCGATCATAAAAATCTAATCCATCAGTATTTATATTTTTTCCATCAGGCATAACTCTAGCCCAAGAAGTTGAAAACCTATATGAATCAAATCCACCAGATTTTATTAAATCAAGATCTTCATGAAACCTATTATAATGATCACACGCAATACTTCCATCATCAGAATTGTGAACATTGCCAGGTGTTTTGGACCAAGTATCCCAATGAGATGAACCACAATTTCCAAACTTACTACCTTCTATTTGGTAAGCTGCAGTGGCAGCACCAAAGATAAAATCATTTGGAAAATCACGTCTAGTAAACTTAAAATTCATTATATAAATCTCAATTTAATATTTTTTAAAATCTTGGAGAATATTCAGATGGATCAATACTCTTCGGGCGATCAGGCAAATTGAGCGTTGCTTTAAGTGGATGGGTTTGAGAAATGACTTTTCCAGCCCTAATAACAGTTAATCTATTAGCTCTAAGTCTAATTGCATCAATTTTATCAGTAGCTTGAAGTATAACCATGTCCGCCCGGCAGCCTTTTTTAATACCATAGCTATCTAAACCTAATATTTTTGCTGAATTTTTAGTTATGGCATCAAAGCACCAATCCATATCTACCCTACTAGACATCTGCCCAACATGAAGTCCCATATGCGCAACATCCAACATATCCGCTTTACCTAGAGAATACCATGGATCCATGACACAATCAGAACCAAAGCCAACATTTATACCTGCATCTCTAAGTTCAGGCACACGAGTTTGCCCTCGTCGTTTGGGATAACTGTCATGCCTTCCCTGAAGCATAATATTTATTAAAGGATTTGGGATCACATGCATTTCAGCTTCTGCAATTAATGGTATAAGTTTTGATACATAGTAATTATCCATAGAATGCATTGATGTTAGATGAGAACCCGCAACCCTACCATTAAGTCCTAATCGCGAAGTTTCAAACGCTAAAGTTTCCACATGTCGGCTTTGTGGGTCATCACTTTCATCACAATGCATATCAACCATCAAGCCTCTATCTGCTGCTATTTCACACAAATATCTTATAGAGTCTGCACCATCTTGCATTGTTCTCTCAAAATGTGGGATTCCACCAACAACATTAACTCCCATATTTAAAGCATTAATTAAATTTACTTTTGAATCTGGATCACGAAATATGCCGTCTTGAGGAAAAGCAACTAATTGAAGATCTATGTACGGTGCTACTATTTTTTGAACTTCAAGTAATGCTTCAACGCCTTTCAAAGAATTGTCACATATATCAACATGAGAACGAATTGCACCAATTCCCATTGAGACGGCCAAATCACAATACCGCAAAGCTCTACTTATGATCTGATCTGTTGTTTGAATTGACTTTAGTTCACTCCAAAGACCAATTCCCTCAAGTAATGTTCCAGAAACATTCATTCGAGGGGACCCTAATGAAAGCGTTGCATCCATATGAAAGTGTGGATCAACAAATGGCGGTGAAATCAAATGACCTTTAGCATCTATGTTTACTTCGGCATTTGCTTCTATTCCGCTTTCAATTGCAATGATTTTTCCATTTTTACAGGCGATATCAACACCATTTTGTCCATCTGAAGAATTAGCATTCTTAATTAGTAAATCAAAATCCATTATCTAGCTCCCTTAAACCAAGGCTTTAATAAAGCTCTGGGGTATTCAGCTCTTCTAGCAACTATAACCAAAGCAATTATAGAAAGAACATATGGTGCCATAAGAAATACTTGAGATGGTAAAAAGGCCCCAACTTCGGTTTGCAAACGTACTTGAAAAGCATCAAAAGCCCCAAATAGAATTGCTCCTAATAGTGCCTTCCCTGGACGCCAACTTGCAAAAATAACTAATGCTATACATATCCACCCACGCCCATTCACCATTCCAAAAAAGAATGAATCAAATGCAGACATAGTAAGAAATGCACCACCAAGAGCCATGACAGATGAACCAACTACTATTGCCCCAATACGCAAACCATAGACAGACAATCCTTGGGCATCAACAGCATCAGGATTATCACCAACGGCTCTAATAGACAAACCTAATGGTGTACGGTTCAAAATCCACCAAACCAAAACCACCATAAATAAAGCCAACCAAGTCATAGCGGTTTGTTCAGCCAAAACCAAACCAATAAAAGGAATCTCAGAAATATATGGAATATCTAAAGGTTGAAAAGGTTCAATTTTTGGTGGTGAAGACAGTTTTGGTAATGCAGTACGATAGGTAAAGTAACTTATGGAAGTTGCCAAAAGTGTCACACCTAAACCTGAAACGTGCTGAGACAAACCAAGTGGAACTGTTAATATTGCATGAATTAAACCAAAAGCTCCACCTACAATGACAGCAACTAATAAACCCATCCAAAGAGTAAACCCAAACCAAACAGCCATCCACCCCGCCATTGCCCCAGCTACAAATATACCTTCAATTCCTAGATTTAGAACACCAGATTTTTCACAAATTAAGGCGCCCAAGACACCGAATATCAATGGCGTTGCTATTCGCAATGTTGCAGCCCAAAAGCTTTCATTTAAAAGTATCTGCAAAATATCCATCAAGCATTCACCTTGTTTGTTCGAATAAATCTATAGCGCGCTACAAATCCTCCGATGAGGACACATATTAAAGAAATTGCTACAACTAAATCTGCCAGATAACTTGAAACTCCTATAGCTCTACTCATAGTATCAGCACCGACAAAAATTGAGGCTATAAATATTGCTGAAATAACAACTCCAATTGGGGATAAGCCTGCCAACATTGCAACTACGATACCAGTATAACCAAAGCCTGGGGATAAATCTGTTGTCAGATAGCCTCTTAAGCCAGCAACTTCACTAACACCAGCTAATCCAGCAATGGCTCCAGATACTACTGCCGCCCCCATGAATGTGCGATTTACATTAATCCCAGCATGCAGTGCAGCTGGTGCATTTTCACCAACTGCCCTGATTTTAAATCCCCAAATACTTTTTGATAATAATAAATGCACTAAACCTGCAGAAATTAACGCAATTATTAAACCTGCATGAATTCTCATTCTAGGTATTAATTGGGGTAATATTCCATTTTCAAGAATTGGCTCCGACTGCGGCCAACCCATTCCCATTGGATCTTTAAGCGGACCCTCTAACATCATCTGCAGAAAAATTATTATGATAAAGTTTAATAATAATGTTGTAACAACTTCATCTGCACCAAAACGAGTTTTAAGATAAGTTGGAGCAGCCATCCCAACAGCACCCGATATAGCACCAGCAAATAGTATAACAGGGATTAAAATAAACGAAGGCGCATCAATCAGGCCAGTGCCAACTGTAACAGCTGCCATTGCACCAAGATATAATTGCCCTTCAGCGCCAATGTTCCATAACTTTGCCCGAAATGCTATTGTTGCCGCAAGGCCAGTAAAAATAAGTGGTGTTGCTCTTGTTAACATTTCAGTAAATGCAAATGTAGACCCAAATATTCCTTTTGCCATTTGCGTATAAGCTTCGAAAATATTTGCACCTGCTAAGGCTAAAGGTATTGCTGCCAATAATATTGCAACCAAAGCTGACATTATAGGTATCCCGACAGTCCACCATTTTGATGGCATCTCCCGGGGCTCAATGCGTATCATATTTTCTCCCCCGCCATCATTAAGCCAATAACCTCTCGGTCTTTATTGACAGTCTCTATCAATGAACCATTATGAATTACCATAATTCTATCCGATAATGCTAAAATTTCATCTAAATCTTCGGAAATAAGTAAAACACCGGCTCCACGACCTCGCGCCTCTAAGAGGTGACGAGCAACTTCATTAGCCGCCCCTAAATCTAAACCTCTCGTAGGCTGATTTGCTAAAATAACATTTGGTTTACATTCAAATACTCTAGCAAGAATTAACTTTTGAATATTTCCACCTGACAAAAGACTTGCTTTTGCATCAATACCTGGCCCTCTTATATCATATTTCTCAATAAGAGCTTCGGCGTTTTCTTTGATAGCTCTATTTTGCAAAAACCCGTTTTTATTGACATCTCTGTCTTGCAAGCGCTCAATTACCAAATTTTCAGCTACTGACATTGCCCCAACTACACCATCATGATGTCGATCTTCAGGGATTCTACCAACACCTAAAGATTGCATTCCATTAGGAGAAAAATATTCTACATTTTCACCTTCTATTAATAATTCACCACTATCAGGATCAATTAAACCAGATATTAACTTTGCAAGCACAGATTGACCATTTCCAGAAACACCAGCAATTCCGACAATCTCATTTTCATGAATAGTAAAGTTAGTTCTATTCAATGAAGTTCTCATACTATCTCCTTTTACAGATACTTCATTTAATTGCAGAATTGGATTACCTAATTGTATCTTGTCTCTCGGATTTTTAATGGTTTCTTCACCTACCATCATACGAGCTATTACTCTCTCATTTGCATCTGAAGTGGCAATTTCTCCAACTTTTTCACCATGTCTCAAAACTGCAATTCTATTTGAAAATTTAAGGACTTCTCGTAGCTTATGTGAAATAAATATTACTGATAAACCATCTTTTGTCATAGAATTTATATTTTCAAATAAAGCATCAGCTTCTTGAGGAGTAAGAACCGCAGTTGGCTCATCGAGCACTAAAATCTTCACTTCATGATAGAGAGCCTTTAAAATTTCTACACGCTGTCTTTCACCAACAGTTAATCTAGCAACTTTTTCATCAAGTGGAGCAGATAAACCAGTACGGTCAATAATCTTTAAAATTTTATTTCTTGCTTTATTTCGATCATGTCGCCACGCCCATAGCTTTTCAGAGCCTAATAAAATATTATCTAGAACAGTGAGATTTTCAGCTAATGTAAAATGTTGATGAACCATACCAATACCAGCATCTAAGGATGCTTGCGGATGCCCAAGAACCAATTTACGCATTTGACCATCATTTCCAAGCACATCTATTGAGCCACTATCTGGTAAATAGTGGCCAAATAACATGTTCATCAAAGTTGTCTTACCAGCACCATTTTCACCCAGTAAAGATAGGACTTCACCACGGTACAATTCAATATTTACAGAATTGTTGGCTACTACTGAACCAAATCGTTTTGATAAATTTTTGAGGGATAATACTTGAGTATTTTTCATAATAAATTGTTAATTGGCCGGCATTTACCGGCCAATTTATTTTATTTGTCTGAAACAGGGGCATCATCATTAATGACAACAGTATAGCTACCGTCCATGATCGCCGCTTCTTTAGCTTTCACCAAAGATACAATATCTGCAGGAACTAGTGATTCATCTAATACTAGAGACCCTCCGCCATGAGCCATAAAGCTATACTGCCCATAATCATCTGCAGAATATGATCCATTTGATACTGCTTTTATAGCCGTATCAACAGTTGCTTCCATATGCCAAATAGCAGATGCTAGAATTGTATTAGGATAATCGGCTGAAGTATCAATCACATTGCCAATAGCTTTCATTCCTCTTTCAACTGCAGCGTCAGAAACACCAAAACGTTCTGCATACATTACATCAGCGCCAGCATCCATCATGGCAAAAGAGCTTTCTTTAGCTTTTGCAGGATCATACCAACTATCTATAAAGTTCACTAGAAATGATACATCAGAGTTTGTTTCTCTAGCACCTTCCATGAACGCATTCATTAATCGGTTTACTTCAGGAATTGCATAACCACCTATCATTCCAATTACATTATTTTCACTTGCAGCTCCTGCTATCATTCCAGAAAGGTATGCTGGTTCATGGATAAAATTATCAAACACTGAAAAATTAGGTGCTTGTGGTGCAAATGAAGACCCCATTAAAAATGCTATATCTGGATAATCAGCAGCTACTTTACGTGCAGCTCTTTCCAGTCCAAAAACTTCACCAACAATTAAATTAACACCATTTTCCGCATATTCCCGCATAACACGTTCATAATCAGTATTTGATACATTTTCGGAATATACATACTCAATATCGCCACGATCTTGAGCTGCATCTAGTGCAATATGTATTCTACTAATCCATTGCTGATCTACAGGTAAAGTAAAAATCCCAGCAACTTTTACTTCATCCGCCATCGCTGAAATAGGTGACATAAGCATGCTGAGCATCGCTGCTCCTGCTAATATTCCTCTTCTTGTTAACATAAGTGGCAGTTTCATATTTTTTTCCCCCATTAAAATTTTAATTATAAAATAATGCAATCATAAATTTACCATTCGGTCAAGATTTATAAAACTTACTATTTAATTTAGATATATTTATTAACGAGATTTTCTAGACGTTCTTGACGACCAGACTTTGGTTCTGGGTTAATATCATCGTTAAGAACTTTAGAAGAAATAGATTCAAGATCACCATTTAATATGTCTTGGCCACTTTTCGTATTCCAACCCGCGTAACGTTGGTCTCTTAGAGCCTCAAGCTTTCCGTCATCTAACATCCTTGCCGCTGATTTCAGTCCAGCGGCGCAGACGTCCATCGCACCTACATGACTTAGTATCAAATCTTCTGGATCTAGTGACTGACGGCGAAGTTTTGCATCAAAATTAGTACCACCAGTTTTAAAGCCACCTGCTTTAAGAACTTCGTAATATGCAAGAGTAATTTCTGGAACATTATTTGGGAATTGGTCAGTATCCCATCCAGATTGATAGTCATTTCTGTTCATATCTATTGAACCTAAAATACCCAACTCTCTTGCAAGAGAAAGCTCATGCTCAAAAGAATGGCCTGCTAGAATTGCATGCCCCTGTTCAATATTCACCTTTACTTCATTTTCAAGATCAAAATCTTTTAAGAACCCATAAACTGTTGCCACGTCGTAATCATATTGATGCTTTGTTGGCTCTTGTGGTTTTGGTTCAATTAATATGGAGCCTTCAAATCCAATCTTATGTTTGTAATCGACTACCATTTGAAGCATACGTCCAGCCTGTTCACGTTCTCTGCCCATATCTGTGTTTAATAATGTTTCATATCCCTCTCGGCCGCCCCACAGAACATAATTTTGCCCCCCCAATTTATGTGTAGCATCTAGGCATGTTTTTATCGTTGCAGCACTAAATGCAAATACATCAGGGTCAGGATTTGTCGCTGCACCTGACATATACCTTCTGTTAGAAAATAAATTAGCGGTACCCCAAAGTAGTTTGGTATTTGTAACTGCCATCTTTTCTGAAAAATAATCTATCATTTCCTCAAGATTTCTTGTGTTTTCAGAAAAATTATTCCCTTCCGGGCGTATGTCTGCATCATGAAAACAGAAAAACGGAGTATCTAATATGTTAAACATTTCAAATGCTACATCAGCTTTTAATTTAGCTAAATCCATCTCATTGCCAAACCATGGTCGATCAAATGTTTGGCCACCAAAAGGATCGCCACCATCCCAAGCAAATGAGTGCCAATAAGCTACTGAAAAACGTAAATGCTCTCTTAAAGTCTTACCAAAGACAATCTCATCAGGGTCATAATGACGAAAAGAAAAATCATTATCAGATTGCAATCCTTCATATTTAATTTGAGGAATATCTTTAAAAAAATCAGTCATTTTACACCCTTTAAGTTATTAATTTAAGTGCCTTATAAGTTGCACGATATGAATTTAAAGCTGACATGAAATCATCATGCAAAGGCATGACAGGCTCAATTATTTTTTCAATCTTTGGGAAAACTGCAATATCTGATCTATTAGAGCCATGAGCAATCATTCCAAGTCTTGCAGCCCCAAATGCACCGCCAAAATCACCCGATACAGGTATACTTATAGGCTTGCCTAATGAAGTTGCTATGGCTTGGACCCAATATTCAGATTTTGCACCCCCACCAACAGCTATTAACCTCTCTATATTAGTTCCAGTTGAACTTAAGGCATCAAAGCTATCTCGAATTGCGAACGTAACGCCCTCAATTACCGCTCTTATCATCTTCTTTTGATCAGTATTGTGGTCTAAGTTTATGAATGAAGCACGGATTACGGCATCATTATGTGGAGTTCTTTCACCACCAAGATAAGGCAAAAATAATGTATTTGATGGCGCTTGAAGTGACCCAAGATTATTTGTCATTTCTTCAGCTGATGAATTTAATATACGGCTAAACCAATTCATAGCATCCGTTGCTGCCAAGATTACACCCATTTGATGCCATGTATCAGGAAGTGCATGGCAAAAAGTATGAACAGCACTAGCTGGATCTGGTTGATACGAATTTGATGCAGCAAAAAGTACACCAGAAGTCCCTAAGCTTACAAATGCATCACCAGCGTTTACTACTCCTACACCGATAGCACTAGCAGCATTATCTCCACCACCACCTGCAATAATAACTCCTTTGGACATTCCCCATTTAGCAGCAAGGCTATCTTTTAATTTTCCAGATATTTCACTTCCTTCAACTAATCGCGGCATATGAGACCTGTCTAGACCTGTAGCAGCAAGCAGGGCATCAGACCAATCACGTTTTTTTACGTCTAACCACGAAGTACCTGCAGCATCAGACATTTCAGCAACATACTCACCACTTAACCAAAATCGTAAATAATCTTTAGGTAATAAGACTTTTGAAATTTGATCAAAGATTTTAGGTTCATGTTTACGTAACCAAGAAATTTTAGGAGCCGTAAAGCCTGGAAATACAATATTACCCGTTAAATCACGAAAAATGGTCTGTGAATCAAGATAAGATGCTTCTTCAAATGATCGAGTATCGTTCCATAATATACATGGCCTCAATACATCATCATTTTTGTCCAATAATGTGGCACCATGCATCTGCCCAGAAAGTCCAATTGCAGTTACCAAATTCAGTTTGGTTTTTTTAGAAAGTAAGGCTATTATATTTTCTGCAGCCTCAATCCAATCATGTGGGTTTTGCTCTGACCAACCATCATTTGGTCGGTTAATATTTAATGAGACTGAAGCTTCGGCACAAATGTTTTGGGCATCGTCTATAACGATGCCCTTTAAATTTGATGTTCCTAAATCAAGCCCAATAAACACACTTTAATCCTTATTTTTTTGGATTTTTCCCTAAAATAATCATTGAAAGGATATCATCTTCTGTAACATCTTCAACCCGTTCAGTGCCAACAAGTTTGCCATTTTTCATAACACTAGCTCTATCACAAAGCTTCATTACATTATGAATATCGTGTTCGATCAAAAAGATTCCAATTCCTTGCTTTTTCAATTCCTGTATTAATTCAGCAACCATTTCAGTTTCTTGTGGCCCAAGTGCTGCAGTTGGCTCATCCATTATCAATATTTTAGCATCAAAATAAACTGCACGAGCAATTGCTACAGACTGCCTTTGGCCACCTGACAAAGCTGATACTGGAACATCAAACTTCTTAAAATTAGGGTTAAGACGTGCCATAATTTTACGTGTTTCTGCTTCCATCCTGCTCTCATCAAGAAAGCCAGATTTTGTTATTAATTCACGACCCAGAAAAAGGTTAGATGCGGCATCTAGATTGTCCGCTAATGCCAAGGTCTGATAAATCGTTTCAATGTTCTGATCACGAGCGTCTCGAGGATTGTTTATTATAACTTTTTCACCACTGATGAAAACCTCACCTGAATCAGCATTATAAGCACCCGATAAGCATTTGATTAAGGTGGATTTTCCTGCACCATTATGTCCCAATAAGCCAACAACCTCACCTGAGTAAAGATCTACGCTGACTTGATCAACTGCCTTAATACCACCAAATGAAATCGAAATATCTTTTAAATTAACTAGAGGCGTACCTGTATTTGTCATTTCCTGTATCCTCACTTTTTAACGCGTTTATTATATACAATATCTAGATATACTGCGAGCACGAGAACCATGCCTACGACTATCCGTTGAATTGCACTATCAAATCCAATTAAAACCATTCCTGATTGTAAACTTTGCATAACGAGGGCACCTAATATTGCGCCATATATTTTACCAACACCGCCAGCAAGAGATGTACCACCAATTACAGCAGCAGCAATTACATATAGTTCATCTAAAATTCCCAATGCATTTGTAGCTGAGTTCAAACGAGCAGAGGCTATAACTGAAGCTATCGCAGTCAACATACCCATTAGGGCAAAAACTTTCATAGTAACCCATTTGGTATTAATACCTGCTAAAGATGCTGCTTCTGGATTCCCTCCAATCGCAAAAACATATCTCCCAAAACGTGTTCGTGTCATTAGAATAGTCATTCCAATACCAACTGCTGCTAATATGAGGACAGGAATTGCAAAACCATGGCTTATAAATGTTCCTTCTAGATCCTGGCCAATTTTTGCACCATATTGACGAACAATACCTTTTGGCCATGGGTATGAATTAACTAATAAAACAGCTCCAATAATAGTAGCCCATCCAACTACAGCAAGCATAGCTTCAGCCCACATTGGTCGGAGATGGAAGTTATGCTTAATGCGAGATTGTCGTCCGGAATAAAGAATATATGCAACACCAATGCATGCCAAAACACCAATAAACCAGCTTACATTTGCACCAACTGCTCCATATGGCCCACCACCAAGAAGAGCAAAAGTTGGATCCACTGGCGAAATTGTTCGTCCACCACCTGATAAAAAAGCCATACCACGCCAAACCATCAAACCACCAAGTGTAACTATAAAGGCTGGTATCTCACGATATGCTATTAACCACCCATGCAACGCTCCAATTACAGTTCCAATAATGAGACCAAGAATAACTGCAATAATCCAAATTGACCAATGACCAAGTCCAACAAATTGTGGTAAATATTCAACCTGCAATAATCCCATTGCCATCGCTATTACGCCAATCATTGATCCAACAGATAGATCGATATTGCGAGTAACAATTACTAGAACCATTCCAGTGGCCATAATCCCAATCGATGATGTTTGAACAGATAAGTTCCATAAATTTCGAGGGGTTAAAAATGCACCAAAGTTATTAAATATTACTCCGTAAAAATGAAATCCAAACCAAATTAATGCTAATGCACCAAGCATTCCAAGTAGGCGTGGGTCTATTTCTGTGGCAGCTATAAAACGCGAGATAACACTTTCTTGTTTATCATTAGCGTTTTTGGAGGAATTAGTATCGTTCATGGGTAAAATCCAGCACGTTTGGGGTTAAAATTGGAGCAAATAATTAACTTAAACTAATAATTCTTTTTAAGCAATTTCAGCTCAACAACAAATAACTATAATTCAAAAAAAAAGCTTGGCGCTGATCAATTTAAGACCAGCGCCAAGCCATAAGACTAATTAACAGCCATCAACACCGTTGATTGCGCCTGCACATGCTTGTGCTTTACTGATGTGTCCACCATCGATTGCTACGCTCAAGTTGTCACGTGTCAAAGGAGTTGGCTCCATTAGGATTGCATTAATTGCGATACCTTTTTCGCCACCATCAAATATTGAAGCACCTTCGATGTCAGACATTGCTGTACCATTTGCTAGTGCAGAAGCGATTTCACCAGCTGCTTTACCTAGATTACGAGCATCTTTCCAAACAGAAACTGTTTGTGATCCACGTGCAACACGGTTGATTGCAGCTAAGTCACCATCTTGACCACCAACTGGTATTACAAGACCTTGAGCAGACAATGCAGCAACTACGCCACCAGCCATACCATCATTTTCAGAAAGAACAGCATCAACATTGTTGTCATTTGCTGTTAAGATTTGCTCCATGTTTTTCTGAGCATTTTCTGGCTTCCAACTATCCGTGAATGATTCACCAACAATTTTGATTTTACCAGAAGCAACATCATCACCAATTACTTCCATCATACCTTGAAGTAAGAACATTGCATTTGGATCGCCTGCGTCACCTTTAATAATTGCATAGTTACCTGTAGGTTGAACAGCTTGAACTGATTTTGCAATAATACGACCAACACCTACATTATCAAAAGTTAGATAAAAAGTACGAGCGTCTTCAATTAAACGGTCATAACCAACTACTGGAATACCTTCATTTGCAGCTGCTTCGATTGCTGGAGCAATTGCATCTTTATCCCAAGCATTAATAATCAATGCATCAACGCCTTGAGTAATCAAAGCTTCTATATCTGTAAGTTGTTTTGCAGATGATGATTCAGCATCAGCAGATACATATGTATTGCCTGCAGCTTCAATTGCAGCAACCATAGCTGCTTCATCAATCTTCCAACGTTCTTCTTGGAAACTAGCCCAAGATACACCAATTGATTTACTGTGACCGTCTGCTACTGCAGAAAAGCCTGTAAAACCAGCTGCAACTACAGCAGCGGCTAAAATTAACTTATTCATAATTATTCTCCCAAAAAATTTTTTGATGCCCTAACAGAGCTGTAACCTATTAAAGGCACTAAACCATTTTGATGTATTTAATTCACTTGTCAAACTAAATTTTTAATGTTTTTATAAAAAATACTCAATTTTAGTTAAAAAGGTGCAATTTAAACTTTTTTTTCTGTCTTTAATCGTTGATAACAACAAAAAATTACTATTATTTAATTCAGAGGGTGAATTAATGTCTAAAAAAGAAGTTAATTTCAGCACAGATTCGATTCGTCCAGCAAATGGATATGGACCTATTCTTAGGCCAACTGCGCGAGAAATATACTCTTTACGTCAGCAAATATTTGAACTTGTAAGAGCTAGTGGTAGAATTGCACGATCAACCATAGCGCGTACACTCGATATAAGCCCTGGTTCTGTTACTTCCCTTACAGCTGAATTAATTGTTGATGGCTTTTTGAGAGAAGTTGAAGAAACGGCACGAGAAGCGAGCCGCGGACGCCCCCCCGTTTCTCTCGAATTAGTTTCAAACGCACTATATGTTATTGGAGTAAAGCTTTCTGATGAAAAGCATACAGCAACTTTAACCGACTTTGGTGGGAATGCACTCGCAAGCGCATCACAAATTACTAATGCTGATAAAAAATCAGCAAATGAATTATTAATTGAAACTGAAATACTAATTAAAAAAGTTTGTGAAAGAGCTAATATTGATCAAAATTCTATATCTGCTATTGGCGTCGGAATTTCTGGCATTGTAAACTATACAACAGGTGTTGTTACGTGGTCACCTCTTCTAGAAAAATTAGACGTTCCACTTGGTAATGTTTTTTCAACGCATTTTGACACACCTGTATGCATAGATAACGACGCTAATGTTTTAACTCTTGCTGAACTTTGGTTTGGAGCTGGCCGCGCTCTTAGTAATTTTGCTGTAGTAACTATTGAACACGGGGTGGGAATGGGTTTTGTAAGCGATAATAGGCTTTTTCGTGGTGCCCATAGCATGGGGTTAGAACTTGGACATACTAAAGTACAGCTAGATGGTGCTTTATGCCGTTGTGGTCAAAGAGGTTGTTTAGAAGCATACTTGGCAGACTATGCTCTTGCACGAGAAGCCTCTACGGTACTGACGATGACACCTGACCAATCAAAAAACCTTAATGAGTCCCTTAAAGATCTATATAAAATGGCAAAGTTTGGGGATATGGCCAGTCAGAAAATTTTTAAACGTGCTGGAAGATACCTTGCAGTAGCATTATCTAATATTATTCATTTGTTTGATCCAAAATTAATAATTTTATCTGGCCGCCCAATGCAATATGAATTTTTATATGATGAAGATATGCAATCAGAAATGCGTACTCTTGCTCTCTATGAGAGCCGATATGATACTCAAATTGAAATACAATCTTGGGGTAATATGGTTTGGGCAAGAGGCGCTACTGCACTAGCACTCACGGAACTTACAAAAACAGTAGTAATCGAAGGGCGTTAAAATTTGAAAACTTTAACTTTATTAGCATGCCTATTAGCTACACAATCAAATGCGACCCCTTTATTTGAAAATTTATCACTTAATTTACCTCATCATATCTATTCAGGTGAGTGGAATCATTTTGTTGGTGGCGGTGTGGCGGTAATGGATTGCAACAATGATCAATTACCTGATATTTTTGCAGCTGGTGGAACATCCCCATCAAAACTTTTCATAAATCAAAGTAATTTTAAGTTTAATAAAATTAATATTCCTGAAATTACTGGTTCAACAGGTGCATATCCAATTGATATAAATGCGGACGGCTTCATGGACCTTTTTGTTTTACAGCTAGGATCTAATATACTTTTAAAAGGCGGCCCAAACTGTAGTTTTACCAATGCAACTGAAGAATTTAACATTCCCATTGATGAACAATGGTCAACAGCATTCAGCGCATGGTGGAATGACAATGGTTTACCTTATATGGCTGTTGGAAACTATGTTGATCTAAACGACCCAAAAGGTCCTTTTTTCGCTTGTGACACACATCAAATATTAGAACCTATAAATAATGTTTACTCAGGGAAGAAACTTCAACCTGGTTTCTGTTCATTGTCTATGCTTACAGCAAGAGATGCTAGTGGAGAAATGAGACTAAGAATATCAAATGATAGGCAATACTACGTTCGAAATGGTTATGAGCAAATGTGGGATTTATCTGATGAAAGATTTTTAAATGAAGCCGACGGTTGGGATAAATTTTCTATATGGGGTATGGGTATTGCAAGCAGAGATATAACTGGAGATGGAAGAGATGAAATTGTACTCACCTCAATGGGAGATCAATTATTACGAATAGCAAATTCAAATGGCACTTATTCCAATGCTCCATTTGCAAAAGGCACCTACGCACATAAACCATATTTTGGTGATGATGGCCGACCTTCAACTGGCTGGCATGCACAATTTAGTGATATAAATAATGATGGCTTAGCTGATCTATTTATTGCCAAAGGCAACGTCGATCAAATGCCATCAAATGCAATTAAAGATCCTAATAATCTATTAATTCAAATGAGTGATGGGACATTTACTGAAGTTGGGCTGGAAGCTGGAATTGCTAGCTTAGAAAGAGGTCGAGGTGCAGCCTTAGCAGATTTTGATCTTGATGGGCGAGTTGATATATTAGTGATGAACAGGCGCGCTCCAATGGAATTATATCGAAATATATCAAAAAATACTGGCAATTGGCTAGCAATCGAACTGAAACAAAAAGGTGGCAACATTAACGCTATTGGATCACGAATAACTATTGGAAAAGATAGCCAGCAATTAACAATTGGAGGTGGGCATGCTGGTGGCCAGGCCTTACCACTACACTTTGGATTAGGAGATTTAAATATAGTAGAGATCAATGTTGAGTGGCCTAATGGCTCAATTACTAAACACAAGGCTAATGCTAATCAAATTTTAACAATTCAGCGTTAAGGATTTGGTATTTTAAGTCCACTTGGCACAGATTTTGGGATTCCCAAACGACCTTTTTGTGCTTTTGTATCTGTCAAAGTTCCTAAAAAAGCTAAAAGATCCAAAACTTCACCTTCTGAAATTATTACTGGATCCATGTTTATTGCTTCTGAAATAGCTTTTACTTCACTAGCATTATCCATAATTTTCCAATCATCTGCGTCATACTCTGTTAGATTTACATTTGATTTATCATAATTGGATAAAGCTAAATAAGGATTTAAATGAGCGTTTATGAATGCTTCAAGGTCACTGTAAGCACCCGCATGACCCCATGGACCAGTCAATTCAACATTGCGTAATGATGGGGTTCGAAATGCATATTTGTCATTAATATTTCCTGTTACTCGAAAACGCCCTAAATCACGTGAATGATTTTGAAATCTTGCTGCTTTTCCCGGGCCAACTTGGGGTTGTCCAGTTGCATGAAACTGATGATCTGTAAAAAGTGCACCACTATGACAACTAGAACAATTAGCCTTATCATAAAATAAACTCATCCCATTTTCTTGAGAAACAGTTAAATTAAGTTTATTTTTTAAAAAATCATCAAATGGTGATGTATCTGATCGCCACTCAAATTCCATAAAAGCAGCCACAGCATTTGAAATATCAGTAAATTTTATATCTTTTGATGTTTCAATATGATCATATATATTTATGAAAAAGTCTGAATACGTAGGAATGGATCCTACTCTTTTAGATATTAAATCCCAAGCCCCACCTTCTCCAGTTAGAATACCACGTCTTACTGCTTCAGAGATTTCGTTTTCTGAATAATGGCCAGCCATTTCATCTGCTGATAAAACTGGAAACATTGTTTGAGCTGATATTATTGAGCTAAAACCATCCACCATTTCTTCTTCAAGTGGTGTTCGCAACCCAGAAGGTCTTGATAAATCAACTTGGACTCTTCCATCATGAAATAAAGTTTTAAATTGTTTTGCACCTAAATTAAATAATGGTTGAGCATTTCTAGGCACTCTTTGCTCAGGAAGGTTTTCATAATCAACAACCCGCTTATTTCCTAAGCCCTTACCACCATCACCAAGCGATAAAGATAATCCATCACCCGTACCTAAACTTGGATGATGGCAAGTAGCGCATGCGACTTCTTTGTTTCCAGATAAAATTGGATCATAAAATAAAAGTTGCCCTAACTTGGCCTCATTCTCATTAAC
>Ga0115565_10000165_pt1 | contig 54149 bp, 53 predicted proteins | sample COGITO_mtgs_1105_FD_87199 | JGI IMG/M metagenome (GOLD analysis project Ga0115565, IMG submission 87199) | Pelagic marine microbial communities from North Sea - COGITO_mtgs_110530 | ecosystem: Environmental > Aquatic > Marine > Epipelagic | place: Germany:Helgoland, sampling site Kabeltonne... | reverse complement strand
CGTCTTTATCTTTGTTATCCTTATCTTTATTGTCCTTGTTATCTTTATCTTTGTCGTCTTTATTATCTTGATTTTCTTTTTCAAGCATTTTTTGAGCAACTGCTAAATTATAACGAGTTTCATCATCTTTAGGATTGTTTCTTAAAGAGTTTTTATAAGCATCTACAGCACCTTGATAGTTTTTAGTCTCCATCATTGTGTTACCAAGATTATGGTAAGCTTCTGCCCTTGTAGACTTGTCTTCTGCTGTTTTCGCAGATAATTCGAATTGAGGAACAGCCTCTTTAAAGTTTTTATTTTGATACATAGCGTTTCCTAAATTATAACTTGCTTTGTCATAATTAGAATTGTTTCCCAACGCTTTTTTATAGGCAACAGAAGCATCTGTAAATTGATTTTGACTATACAATTTATTACCTTCTCTCACCATTTTTCTGGCTTTACGTTGCAGAGCAATCGAATCTTTTTGTGCTATAATTTCATTTGATGAAAAGATCATTAAGAACACTATAAGTATATTTAAGTATGTTTTCATGTGTATTATTTTTTCGTTTTTTCCTCATTAAATAAATCTACTTTTTTCAACCATTTTGTTTTTTTATCAAACAAGAAAATATCAAAAAGTAAAAATAAAATACCTATTCCTAGAAACCATTGAAACTGGTCTTTATAATCTGAAAATTGTTTCGTTTCAAATTCATTTTTTTCTGCATTGGCAATAATATCTGCCATTATTTTTACAGGGTTTTCAGTAACATTACCATCAATATACCTGCCTTTTGCAACATCTGCAATTTCTTGTAAAACCTCTGGCATTCTTTTGGTAATTACAGTTTCACCTTGGTTATCTTTCTTATAACCAATCATTTCACTATTTAAACGCATTGGGATTGGGCCACCTCTTTCTGTACCAACTCCAATTGTAAAAATCTTTACACCTTCATTATTCAAATTCTGTGCCACTTGTTTTGTTTCTTCTTGATGATCTTCACCATCAGAAATAATAATTAAAAATCGGTTGGTTTGATCGTCATTATTATAGTAGGTTTTTGCCAATTCTAAAGCTTCATTAATAGCTGTTCCTTGACTAGAAACCATATCTGGATTTGCGTTTTGTAAAAACATATTAGCAGCTGCATGATCTGTGGTAATTGGTAAAAGTGGATACGCATTACCAGCATAAATTATAATACCAATTCTATCTGAGCCTAACTGATCAATAATTTTTGAGATGATTTGTTTTGCTTTTTCCAGTCTGTTAGGAGCAATATCTTCTGCTAACATACTTTTAGAAACATCCAAAGCAAACACAATATCTACACCTTCTCTTTTTACGGTTTGCAATTTTGATCCCATTTTTGGGTTTACCAAAGAAATCACTAAAAATGCGATTCCTAAAAGTAACATCAATAATTTTAAACTCGATTTAAAGGTAGATGAATTTGGTGCAAGTTTTTCTAACAATTTTGGATTAGAAAATTTACGTTGTGTTCTTTTTTTCCACCAAAAAACCAATAGAAAAACAACAATCATTATTGGTATGATTGCTAATAGATAAAAATAAATTGGTTCTTCTAAACGATACATTGTGAAAAGGTATAATTGTGTAATTGTTGAACTGTGTAATTGTTGTTTAACTTTTTAATTGCGATTTTCTTAAAGCATTTATCATATTTGATATTTTATAAATTCTATTTCTTAAATCAGTATTAACTTCATCATTTATAAATTGAAGTTTTTTACATAAAATAATATGGTTTAAAACTTCCATTGTTGAACTAAATGCAATTGTTGAAAAATGTGCTTTATCTTTATTTGTTATTCTTGATGTACCTTCTGCAATATTTGCAGAAATTGAATTTGATGCTCTTTTTAACTGGCTAGTAATTCCATATTTTTCATCCGAAGGAAAACTTTTTGTTAGGTTATAAATTTCTACAGAAAAGTCAATTGCTTCTTGCCAAACTTTTAATTTTTCAAATGAAAATACATACATCTTTTTACAATTACACTCTTAAACAATTCAACAATTACACCTATTTTTATATAAAACTCTTAAACAAGGTGTTTCTTAACAAGAATTCTATTAGTAAAAAACCAAGCGCTAAAAAGACCAAATCTCTATACATTTCTTGATAATTATAATATTTAAATTCTTCTATTTTTGTTTTTTCAAGCTTGTCTATTTCATCATAAATTTCTTTTAAAGTTTCATTATCTGTTGCTCTAAAATACTTTCCATTGGTTTCTTTTGCAATTTCTTTTAGCAAAGCTTCATCAATTTCTACTTGTTGTTTTCTAAAATTTAAAAGCCCAGTTCTTGGGTCTTTACTCCAAGGAAAATCTGCCATTCCATTGGTACCAATTCCAATCGTATACACTTTAATTCCCAGTTCTTTAGCTAATTCTGTTGCTGTTCTTGGATCTATATTTCCAGAATTATTTACACCATCTGTTAACAAAATAATTACTTTACTTTTTGCTTTGCTTTCTTTTAATCTGTTTACGCCAGAACCTAAACCCATTCCAATGGCTGTTCCTCCATCTAATTGACCCCATTGCAAACTAGAAATGGTACGTTTTACAATTCCTTTATCACTTGTAATTGGCGTTTGTGTAAAACTTTCTCCTGCATAGACCACAATTCCTATTCTGTCATTTGGTCTTCTATCAACAAAATTAACAGCAACTTTTTTTAAGGCTTCTAATCTGTTTGGTTTTAAATCTCTAGCTAACATACTTGCAGAAACATCAATAGCCATTACAATATCTATACCTTTGTTAGATTTTGTTTTTTTGCTTACGGATACATTTCTTGGTCTTGCTAAAGCTACTATTATAGCTGCCAAAGCCAAGAGTCTTAACAACCCTAAAATTGGTTTTAATTTTGATACAAATGATGATTTTGTTTTGAAACCCTTAATACTTGGCACTGTTAAAACAGCTGCATCTTTTTTACGAACAAAGAAATACCAAACAGCTAATAAAGGAATTAATATCAGCAACCATAAAAACTCGGGATTTAGAAATTCGAAATTACTCCAGTTTTTCATCTTTGCTAATTGGTTTTGGTTTCAAATTATGAACTACTTCTTCAGCGTCTTTTCTATCTTCCTCTATTTCTGGAGCTAATGGTTTCGATTTTGCGAACTTCACCAAATCTGCTTCTTGCAATAAAGCTTTTAACTTTTTAATGGTTTCTTTGGTTGTGTTTATCGTATTTGCATTATGAAAATCTTGTAGCGTTTCAATAATTTCATCCGTTGTTTTTTCTAAAGCAGGCACTTTTAATTCACGCTCAATATAACCACGAATTATCTCTGTCAATTCAATATAATATTCTTTAACTTTATTATTTTGCCATAATAATTTTTCGTCTAATTCGCCCAATTTGTGCATTGCTTCTTCATAAGGAGGAAGTGCAACATAAGTAGGCTCATCTTCTTCAAGTTTTCTTTTTCTGATCACAAACCAGTAAATCCAGAAACCAATAATTAATAAAGCTGCGATTAATAAATAAATATAAATTTTAAAATCATCGAACGTATAAGGCTCTTTTTTGATAGATTTTATTGGAAATTTTTTAATTTTTGTGGTATCAATAGCAACTGTAGCAACACTTATCAACAATGAATCTGTTAAATAGGCTTGATTTTTTACAAAAACTTGTTGCTGAGGAATGTAAAATGCGCCACTATCAAAACCTGTTAAAACATACTTTTGAATCAGCATGTTATTTAAAGTATCTATCCTTGCAGAGTCTATAACTTCTAAACCTTGTAATTGCAATTTGGGTAGGATTACATTGTCTGTTTCGTTTACCGAAATTCTATAGGTAAACTGCTCGCCAATTCTAATTTTAGATGTTTCAACTTGCGACTTTACCATTGCATTTTGGGCGAAAGTAGAAAAACCGCAAAATAGTATAACGAAAAGGCCTATCTCTCTAACTCTCTTTCCAAAAGAAAGAGAGCACTTGGCTTGTGCGTACTTTTCACTTAACTGTAAACCTTTATATGTACTACTTTTTTTCAACTTTTAATTATCTGTTTTAATGACGATTTCATTAACATTTTCCATCCGAGTGTTCCTTCCCTTTGGGAAGGATAGGATAGGCTATCTTCCTTTATATTTAAAATAACCTAGTAATTTTTTTACATAACTTTCATCAACTCTTGTATTGATGGTTCCTGCACCACTTCTTTTAAATGTATTTATGTAATAATCCGTAAGTCTTAAAGCATTTGCTTTGTAACTATTTCTTGTTGATTTTGATGATGTATTTACATACTGAATCGCTCCTGTTTCTGCATCTAACATGGGTACCATTCCTAAATTAGGAATTTCCTCATCATGTTTGTCATACACTCGAATACCTGTTAAATCGTGTTTTTTACTCGCTATTTTTGCTGTTTTCTCATAATCATCATCCATAAAATCCGACAACATAAAAACGATGGCTCTTTTTTTCATCACACTTGATAAAAATTTTAAAGCGACACTAATATTTGTTTTTTTACTTTTTGGCTTAAATTCTATCAGTTCTCTGATAATTCTTAAAACATGACTTTTTCCTTTTTTAGGTGGAATAAAAAGTTCAATATCATCAGAAAATAGAATTAAACCGACTTTATCATTATTTTGAGTGGCAGAAAATGCTAAAGTTGCAGCAATTTCTGTAACTGTATCTTTTTTAAATTGATTGATGGTTCCAAAAGATTCTGAGCCAGAAACATCCACCATTAACATCATTGTTAATTCGCGTTCTTCTTCAAAAACTTTAACATAAGGTTCGTTATAACGTGCAGTAACATTCCAATCAATAGCTCTTACATCATCTCCAAATTGATATTGGCGAACTTCAGAAAAAGTCATACCTCGTCCTTTAAAAGAGGAGTGGTATTCACCTCCAAAAATATCATTAGACAAACGTTTTGTCTTAATTGCTATTTTACGAACTTTTTTTAGTATTTCTTTGGTATCCATTTTTTAAGTATGCAGTTTGCAGTCTTCAGTAAGCAGTCAAAAAAATCAAGTTAAAGTAGACAACTGCCCACTGAAAACTGATTTACTGCCAACTTTTTAAGGTACTTCTACTTCATTTATAATTAAGTTGATAATCTCTACAGACGTTACATTTTCTGCTTCAGCTTCGTAGGTAATTCCAATTCTGTGACGCAAAACATCAAAAACGACAGCTCTTACATCTTCTGGAATTACATAGCCTCTTCTTTTTATAAAAGCATAACATTTTGCTGCTCTTGCAAGGTTAATACTTCCTCTTGGAGAAGCCCCAAAACTGATTAAATCTTTTAGTTCTGGTAAATTATATTTTTCTGGATAACGAGTTGCAAAGATAATATCAAGAATATATTTCTCAATTTTTTCATCCATGTAAACTTCACTTGCTGCTTTTCTTGCTCTTATAATTTGCTCAACAGAAATTACAGGATTTACAGTTGCAAAACCACCTGTTAAATTCTGACGCATAATTATTTGTTCGTCATTTAATTTTGGATAATCAATAACAACTTTTAGCATAAATCTATCTACCTGTGCTTCTGGTAAAGGATATGTACCTTCTTGTTCCACAGGGTTTTGGGTAGCCATTACCAAAAATGGTTCATCTAATTTAAAAGTAGTATCACCAATTGTAATTTGGCGTTCTTGCATGGCTTCTAACAACGCAGATTGTACTTTTGCAGGTGCTCTGTTAATCTCATCTGCCAATACAAAATTTGCAAAAATAGGTCCTTTTTTAATTTCGAAACTATTCTTTTGCATGTTGTAAATCATGGTACCAACAACATCTGCAGGTAATAAGTCTGGCGTAAATTGCACTCTACTAAAAGAGGCATTAACAGCTTTCGATAATGTGTTAATTGCTAAGGTTTTTGCCAAACCAGGAACACCTTCTAGTAAAATATGACCATTACCAAGCAAACCAATTAATAGACTTTCTATCATTTGTTTTTGCCCAACAATAACTTTATTCATCTCTAGAGTAAGAATGTCTATAAAGGCACTTTCTCTTTCTATTTTTTCATTAATAGCTCTTACATCTACATCCATGATTATAATAATTGATTGTTAAATTTTAGAAAACAAATCTACAATTTTAACATTTTGCTATTTGTTAAAAGTAGGTTAAAGATTTTTTAAGGTTTTGTTTATTTTAAAGGGATTTAGCATCGTATTTTAACAGTTTTAATTCATTATTTGTAAACTCTCCATACGTAAAATATTGTATCCAATCTCCAAGATTCATATACTTGCTTTTTGCTGATAAATTAATTTCTAAAGGCAAATGTCTGTGGCCGAAAACAAAATAATCGTAATGATTTTTGGTTAGCTTTTTTTTGCAATATTGTACCAACCATTCGTTTTCTTCGCCTAAAAATTTGGCATCTTCATCACCAGAAATCATTTTGTTTTTAATGGACATATATTGCCCAAGTTTTACACCTAAATCTGGATGAAGCCATCTAAAAAGCCATTTGAATAAAGGAAAAGTAAATACTTTTTTCATGCGTTTGTAGCCTTTATCTTCAGGTCCTAAACCATCTCCATGACCAATTAAAAACTTTTTATTATTGATGATAAATTCTTGTGGCTTATGATAAACAGGAATATTTAATTCTTTTTCAAAATAATCATTCATCCATAAATCGTGATTCCCAACAAAGAAGTAAATTGGGATTCCTGCATCTTTAATTTCGGCTAATTTGCCTAAAACTCTAACAAAACCTTTTGGAACAACAGTTTTATATTCGAACCAAAAATCGAATAAATCACCTAATAAAAAAATGGCTTCTGCATCTTCTTTTATTTCATCTAACCAAGCAACAAACTTTTTTTCACGAGGAAAACTAGTTTCAGGAGTTGGTGCACCTAAATGCTGATCTGATGCAAAATATACTTTTTTATTGTTGGATGTTGTTATGGAAATCATTGCAGCAAAGAAAAGCTATTCTATCTTACTTTCCAACTCCAAAACTTTCTGCAACATTTTATCATCTTGATGCATGATTCTGTAGAAACCAACATCACCAAAAAGTACATTTGCAATCGACGCTTTTAAGTATTTTCTTAAACTTTCTTTGGTTTTGAATGATGGATTTGCTCTGTCTTTTATAACTGATAAATAAGAATCTAAAACAGTTTCATCAGTATCAAAATCACTTACAAAATCTGTAATGTTCCATTTTGCTAATTTTTTTCTATTATTATCAACGTAATCAAAAGCAAAATTATTAATTGAATTAAAATAAAAACTAGACATATAAGAAGTGGTATCTACTGCTACAAAAACATCAGGAATAATACCCCCACCACCATAAACTATTTTGCCTTTTGGTGTTTTGTATTGTAAAGAATCTACAACTTTTATACTATCTCTACTTAATAACTCTCCATTTGCAATTCTTTCTTGATAATCTTTTCTGTAGTCTTTATCGCCATTTTTATCATAAGGTTTTTGAATGGAACGTCCTGTTGGAGTGTAATATCTTGCAGTTGTTAAACGAACTGCAGAACCATCTCCCAAATCCATTTCCACTTGCACCAAGCCTTTTCCAAAAGAACGTCTTCCAATAATGGTTCCTTTATCATTATCTTGCAAAGCTCCTGCAACAATTTCTGATGCTGATGCCGAATTTTCATCAATTAAAACATACAAACCACCTTTTTCGAAAGAACCCATTGAAGTTGCAAAATATTCTTCGACTAAGTTTTTGTTGTTTTTAGTAAAAACCATCAACTTTTTATTCTCTAAAAATTCGTCGATAATTCTGTTGGCAATGTCTATAAATCCACCTCCATTTCCACGCAGATCTAAAACTAAATCAGTCATTCCATTATCAATCAAATCATTAAGAGCAGTTTTAAACTCTCTATAAGTGTTTCTCGCAAAACGATCTAACTTTATATACCCAATAGAATCGTTAAGCATATAGGCTAAATCTACACTTTTAATATTTACTTTACCACGTTTTATGTCAACTGAAAATAATGAATCGTTACTTTTTCTATAAACTTGCAGTGTAACTTTAGTACCAGGCTCTCCTTTTAAGTATTTAGGAACCTTGTTGGTGAATGTGTTTACTCCATATTTATTAAACATTTTTTTGTTATATAAAGTATCATTATCAGCCATTAAAATTCTATCACCAGCTTTAATGCCAGCTTTAATGCTTGGACCACCTTTTATGGGTTGCACAACAGTAATGGAGTCATTTATCATCCTAAATTGAACGCCAATACCCACAAAATTACCTTGCATACTTTCTGTAACAGCTTGCAAGTTTTCCTTTGGAATATATACAGAATGTGGATCTAATTTACCCAACATTTGGGTAATTGCGTCATCTAATAAATCTTCTGTATTTACATCATCTACATAATCTTGTTCAATAAAATTGATAAGTTTTTTAATCTTTTGTTCTTGCGATTGATTTTTAGTAAACGATAATAAATTGTTGGAATTTCCGCCAAAAAACACACCAATTAAAATCCCTAAAACAACTGCAATTGAAAAATATATAGGTAAGTTGTTTTTATTCATAAGGCAAATGTTTAATTGTTACACCAGCTTTTTCTAAAAAGTTTAATCCAGAAGCATCTCTATAATTTTTTGCATATACAACACGCTTTATACCTGCTTGATGAATAAGTTTACTGCATTGTACACAAGGTGATAAAGTGATATATAAAGTCGCGTTTTTTGCAGATTGTGTAGAAGAGGCTACTTTTAAAATTGCGTTTGCTTCTGCGTGTAAAACCTCCCATTTTGTTTCGCCATTTTCATCTTCACAACAATTATCGAAACCTGTTGGTGTGCCATTAAAACCATCAGAAATAATCATTCTGTCTTTTACAATTAAAGCACCTACTTGTTTACGTTTGCAATGCGATAATTTACCCCATTCTAAAGCCATTTTTAAGTAAGCTTTATCGTATTTTAATTGCTTTTTTTCTGTCATGCAACGAAATTAAAAAGATTTGTAGAAATGGAACGTTAATTAATAGACAAATTTTTTGATTACCAAAAAACGCGGTCAAGCATCATTTGTATAGAAAAACCGATTACAATTGATGAGCAAACTAAAATCCAATCTCTTCTTTGCACATTTAAGAATGTTTTTAGTAATAAGCCAATAATTAAAATACTTAAAACGATAATTATTTGAGCAACTTCAATACCTAATGCAAATTCTATTAAAGGAAATAGTTTGTCTTCCTCTTTACCAATCATCATTTTAAAATAATTGGAGAAGCCTAAACCATGAATTAATCCAAAAATTAATGCTAAAGCAAGGTTGATATTCCCTTTTTTAGTGGGTTCTTTTTTTGCATTTATAATGTTGATAAAACCTGTAATAAAAATGGTTAGTGGAATTAAAAATTCAATTAAATCCATTCGGATTTCCAAAACTTTGTAAGCAGATAAAGCTAATGTTATAGAGTGTCCAAGCGTAAATAAAGTGACTAACCAAATAACTTTTCGCCACTGAAAATTAGTGAAGATAACTGCTAAAACTATTAGAAATAAAATATGATCGTAAGCAGAAAAATCGAGCACGTGTGTGAGCCCCATTTTAAAATACAGAATAAAATCGTCCATTTAAAATTTTAGATTAAGAAAACACCAAAGATATTAAAAAAGTATAACTGTTTTTAAAGTGATTTTATTTGTTGATTTTACTTTGCTTAAGCAAATAAAGTAGCAAAAGCTTCTTCGATTTTACCAACTAAAACCAATTTAATTCCATGATTTTTGGAAGAAATTTTATTATATTTTGATGCCACAAAAGTTTTATACCCCAATTTTTCTGCTTCTAAAATTCGTTGATCTATTTTAGAAACGGGTCTAATTTCGCCAGCCAAACCAACTTCTGCAGCAAAACATACATTTGGGTTGATAGCAATATCTTGATTGGAAGATAAAATTGCAGCAACAACAGCCAAATCTATAGCAGGATCATCTACGTTAATACCTCCTGTAATATTTAAAAAAACATCTTTTGCACCTAATTTAAAACCTGCTCTTTTTTCAAGTACAGCCAAAATCATGTGTAATCGTTTTAAGTTGTAACCTGTTGTAGATCTTTGTGGAGTTCCATAAACTGCTGTAGAAACCAATGCCTGAATTTCAATCATTAAAGGACGAATTCCCTCTAAAGTAGACGCAATTGCTGTTCCACTTAAATCTGCATCTTTTTTAGAAATTAATATTTCTGACGGATTTGAAATTTCTCGTAAACCATTAGAAAGCATTTCGTAAATACCTAATTCTGAGGTGGAACCAAATCTATTTTTTTGACTTCTTAATATTCTGTAGGTATGATTTCTATCGCCTTCAAATTGTAAAACAACATCTACCATGTGTTCTAAAATTTTTGGGCCAGCAATGTTTCCTTCTTTATTGATGTGGCCAATTAACAATACTGGAGTAGCAGTTTCTTTGGCAAATTTTATCAACTCTGCAGCAGTTTCTCTAATTTGAGAAATACTTCCAGGAGAAGCTTCAATAGCACTTGTATGCAAAGTTTGTATAGAGTCTATTACCAAAACTTCTGGTTCAGTTTCTTCTATATTTTTGAAGATTTGTTGTGTGTTGGTTTCTGTAAGAATTAAACAATTAGAATTGATTCCTTCTAATCTTTCTGCTCTCATTTTTATTTGCGATTGGCTTTCTTCTCCAGAAACATACAATACTTTTTGGCTGATGTTTAGTGCAACTTGCAATAATAAAGTTGATTTTCCAATTCCTGGTTCACCACCTAAAAGTGTTACAGAACCTTTTACCAAACCACCACCTAAAACTGTGTCTAATTCGTTATTATTGGTAACAACTCTTTCTTCAGGATTTAACTGAATGTCAGCAATTTTTAAAGGTTTGTTAATGGTTTGTTTCGCTGTTGTGGATTGTTTCCAAACGCGTTTTTCTTCTTTCTGAATAACTTCTTCAACAATGGTGTTCCATTCTTTACAAGCACCACATTGTCCAACCCATTTTGCATGTTGAGTTCCACAATTTTGACAGAAAAAAGTTGTTTTGGTTTTAGCCATTTTTTTAATTAGAAAGTTCGTTTAACAAAAAATAAATGTAGGTAATTTAAGGTTATTATTTTTAAATTATAAATGATTTAAGAAACTCATTCTATTTCGAAGAATACGAACTACTACTATTTTTTTATCAAAAGGATAATAAAAAATAGTATGCGCTTTAAACCTATATCTTGATAGCATTTGCTCTTTAATTGCAATATATTCTCTCCCAATTTCAGGGGTTTTACCTAATTGATTGATCGTAGAGATTAATGATTGACGATAAATATTCGCTTGTTGCACTCCAAAATTTTCTATCGTAAATTTTGCAATACCACTTATGTCTTCAGAGGCTTTTACACTTAAATTGTAATTACTTTTTTGCATGCGCTTCTATTTCTTTTTCCCAGAGGCTGTCTATGGTTTCTTCTGATATACCACTTTCCATACCTTCTAATAATTGATCTTGTAAATCAATTATATTTCTTCTGTTTTCTTGGTCTTTACGAACAATATCTCTTACATATTCGCTATCATTTGTGTAAAAACCTTTTTTTATTAAGCTTTTTATATATGTGTCTTGCTGTTCTGTAAATGAAATTGATTTTCTAACTACGCTCATAATTGCACCGTATTTATTAATATTGATGCAATATAATGAAAAATAATCTTTTATGATATAAATTTTTAAACAAGAAATTTATTGAGAAATTTATCTAAAAGTAGGCAAATACTTGCGTTAGCGATTGAATGGCATGTTTGAGTTCTTTTTTGTTTTTCACAAAAAAAGCGAGTAATGAAAGCGCGACCTTTTTAGGAAACGCCCAACTTCTCGATACAATTTTTAAAAAAATTACTAGAAGTTATTTCGTTTTATTTACGACTGGTAATAACAAAAATGCCAAACCACCAAAAACGATAATCATGGCTGTTTGCGCTGTCCACATAATCCAACCAAAAGCGTTTCCTGTAACTTTATCGATACCAAAAAGTGCGAGTGCACTTGCAACTGCAACTGGATATAAACCTACACCACCATTAGTTGCAGCTATCGAAAATCCGCCAGCAATAAAACCAATTAAAATGCCACCAACAGGAACTTCTAAACCATCTACAGCGGGAATTGTTGCCCAAAACATAGCAATGTACATTGCCCAAATAAAAAAGGTATGGAATATAAAAGCCCATTTGTTTTTCATATTTAGAATGCTAAAAACACCTTCTTTTAAGCCAAGAAAAAAGCCTTTTACTTTGATTGCAAATTTTGATTTTCCTTTTCTAATATATAAAATAAAAGCAGTGAAAACGATACTAACTATTAGTAAAGTACCAAATGTTTTTACTGGATTAAAATCTTTGGTTAATAGTTCCCAAATAAAATCGAACTGAATAAATAAAGTAATGCTAACAACAAGTAGCATCATTATTAAATCTGCAAGTCTTTCTGCTACAATGGTTCCAAAACCTTTTTCAAACGGAATGTTTTCGTAGTTGGTCATTACTGCAGCTCTTGTAACTTCGCCAGCTCTTGGTAGAAAAATATTCATTAAATAAGCAACTAAAACTGCTAATGTAGAATTGATGAATTTTGGTTTATAACCTAAAGGTTCTAGTAAAAATTTCCATCTATAAGCTCTTGATAAATGGCTTAAAATGCCGAAAAATAATCCTAAAGAAATCCACCAATAATTGGCGCTTTTAAAATACTGGATTAACTCTTCTGGAGAAACAATTGTTAGTGAATACCAAACTAAAAAACCTCCCAAAATGAGAGGTATTATTATTTTTAAAACTTTTTTAATATCCAAAATTATGTAAGTGTGTTATCTTTTTCGTTTGGAAAAACTAATTGTGGTTTAAACTTCTTTGCTTCTTCTAATTCCATAAAAGCATATACGATTAAAATTAAAACATCGCCAACAGCAACCAATCTAGAAGCTGCACCATTTAAAGTGATTTCACCACTTTTTCGAGGTCCAGGAATTGCATATGTTTCTAAACGATTTCCATTATTATTGTTCACAATTTGAACACGTTCACCTTCAATAATACCAGCAGCATCCATTAAATCTTCATCTATGGTAATGCTTCCTATATAATTTAAATCTGCACCTGTAACTTTTACACGATGGATTTTTGATTTTACAACTTGTACTAACATTCTGCAAAAATAAACATTTTTTAATTACTAATTTTTTAATTGAATGTTATCTATCAGTCTTATTTCGCCAGCAAAAACAGCAATAAAAGCTCTGTATTTTTTGTCAGATTCTTTATTTTCTAAAGTTTCTAGTGTTTTTTCATCAGCAATTGTAAAATACTCTAACTCTAATAAAGGTTCTTTTTTAAATTGATTTTCCACCCATTTACGAACTTTATCAGCAGTTTCTGTTTTAAATTTTTTCTTTGCTTTTTTTAGTGTTTTATAAATAAATGGCGCGATTTCTCTATGTTCTTTTGATAATCTTGTGTTTCTAGAACTCATAGCTAAACCATCTTTTTCTCTAAAAATCTTACAGCCTTTTATCTTTAAATTTAGTTGATGTTTCTTAACCATTTTTTTGATGATCTGCAATTGTTGAAAATCTTTTTGACCAAAATAGGCTTCATCAGGTGCTACAATTTCGAACAATGTTTTTACGATGGTACCAACTCCGTTAAAATGTCCATCTCTAAATTTTCCTTCCATTTGATGTTCCAAACCGTCAAAATCAAATTTTTCTGAAACTACATTCTCATGATAAATTTCTTCTACAGATGGATGGAAGAGTACGTCACAAGAAATACTTTCTAATAATTTTGTGTCGTTTTCTAAAGTTTTAGGATATTTTATAAGATCTTCTTTGTTATCAAACTGAGTGGGATTTACAAAAACACTAACAATTACAAGGTCGTTTTTTTGTTGTGCTTCTTTAATTAAAGACAAATGACCTTGATGTAAAGCGCCCATTGTTGGCACAAAACCAATTGTTTTATTTTGAGCTTTTATTTTAGATAAATAAGCTTTTAAAGCATGTTTTTCTGTAAAAATTACCATAGTAAGATACTGTATAAAGAGTGCAAACTTACCAATTTAACATCATATTAGCATAATAATTTGTACTTTTGCGCATCTTATAAAAGAGTTTGATTTAATGAAAGACAAAAGAATTTTATTTGTATCGTCTGAAGTTGTGCCATATTTGCCAGAAACAGAGCTGTCTAAAACAGCTTTTATTTCCGCTAAAAACGCCCATTCTAAAGGAGTTCAAACCCGTATTTTTATGCCAAGATATGGTGTAATTAATGAAAGAAGACATCAATTACATGAGGTAATTCGTTTATCTGGGATGAACTTAGTTGTAAACGATATAGATATGCCTTTGATTATTAAAGTAGCTTCTATTCCTAAGGAAAGAATGCAGGTTTACTTTATAGATAATGAAGAATATTTTAAGAGAAAAGCCGTATTTACAGATGAAGATGATGAGCTTTTTGAAGATAATGATGAGAGAGCAATTTTCTTCGCAAAAGGGGTTGTAGAAACTGTAAAAAAATTAAATTGGGCTCCAGATGTTATTCATATACATGGTTGGATGGCTTCTTTATTACCACTTTATTTAAGAGAATTTTATAAAGAAGAGCCATTGTTTACAGAGAGTAAAATTGTTACTTCTTTATACAGTAATGGTTTTGAAGGTGAATTAAATGAAGATTTAGCAGATAAAGTTAAGTTTGATTTAAACAAATCTGATAAAACAAGTACGATACAAACACCAAGTCATACTAATATTTTAAAAAGTGCTATTGAAAATTCTGATGCAATTATTCATGGAAGTGAAACTATTGATGAGGAGTTAATTTCTTTTATCGAAAAACAAGAAATACCTGTTTTAGATTTTCAAGAGGAGAATTTAAAAGAAGCTTATTTGAATTTTTATGCTGATTTAATTGCAGCCAATTAATTATTTTATAGTGAAGAGATTTATTAAAAGAAGTGTGTTTTTAAGCGTTTTTATATGCTTATCAATAGCAATCGTGTCATGTGAAAAAGATTTTACAGACATAGGATCTAACGTAATTAGTAATACAAAGTTTGATACGAATATAGATTCCGTTTATGTTACTGCAGTAAATAGCCCATTAGAAAGGCTTCAGAGTGATAATATATCAAGGCAACTTGCACAATATTTATTAGGCGTTTATGCAAACGCTGATTATGAAAAGTTAGAGGCTTCCATAGTTTCTCAAGTTTCAATTCCTTCAGGATTGCAAGTTATCGATGATGCGAATATTTATGACGCAGATACTACAATTGTTACAACAATAGATGCTGTTTATTTAAAATTACCTTACCAAGTTAGTTTAGAAACCAATGCAACTCAATTTGAAATAGATTCAGTAATAGGAGATGTAACAAAACCTTTTAACTTAAATATTTATAGATCTGACACCTATATTAACGCACTAAACCCCTCAGATCCAACTAAAGTTAACAGTTTTTTCTCAGATGATGTTTTCGAAAAGAATGGCGGTGTTTTAAATAGTCAGGCAGATTTTCCTTTTATTCCTTCTGAAAATGATACAATGTTAGTTATCAGTAGAAAATTGTTTGATGATACAATTTATCAAAACGATACCATAAAATATTTTGGTTCTGTAACAAGTACAATTCCACTTCCATTTGCTAGAATTCCATTAAATCAAGATACGTTTAAAGAATTATTTTTAGACAAATATGATGATGTTGAGTTTGCCTCGCAAGCAGCTTTTAATGACTATTTTAGAGGTGTTATTTTAGAAGCTACAGGTACTGAAGGGTCTTTAGTATCTTTTAATTTTAATAATACTACTGCAAGTTTAAACCCCTCAATAGAAGTGTATTATACAAATACAGTTTTAAAATCAGGTACAACAGTTTTAGATACAATTTCTAAAAATGATAGTTTTCCATTAGCAGGATTTAGAGTAAATACTTTTAAGATGGATGAAAGAGTTTATCCAACAAATAATGAAATAAAAATACAAGGAACTGCAGGAAGTGAAGGGAATATTACCTTGCTTACACCAGATAAGATAGAAGAATTAAAAATGAAAGATTGGTTGATTAATGATGCTACTTTAACTTTTTATATAAACCAATCTGCAAATGTAGATAATGTTCCAGAAAGATTATATCTTTATAAAACTGATGAGGCATTTCCAAACCCAATATTCAGTCAAATAAAAGATGCAACTAGTGAAGCCTCTTTTGGTGGGATTTCAGGTTTTGTTCAAACAAACTCAGAAGTAAAAGATAGTTATACCTTTAAAGTAACAGATTATATTTCTGATATTTTAAATGGTTCTACTGCGTATGTGCCAACACTTAAACTAAAAGCATATAATCCTACAGATTTGCCAAGTTCAGTTTCTGATACTTTATTTGATAATTATAGTTGGAATCCAAAAGCAGTAACTATTTTTAATAATTTATCTACGAATGGCAATAAAAGACCAATATTAAAAATATCCTATTCAGAGAAAAAATAAAAAGAAAACTAACTAACTAAAAAAAAATGCAATGTGTGGAATTTCAGCTTATATAGGTAATAGAGACGCCTATCCAATAGTAATAAATGGTTTAAAAAGATTGGAGTATAGGGGTTATGACAGTTCTGGTGTCATGATTTATGATGGTGAGAAAATGCAACTCTCTAAAACCAAAGGAAAAGTTTCTGATTTGGAAAAAATCACAGACGCAGAAGAAGAAAGAAAAGTGGGTAAAATTGGAATGGGGCATACACGTTGGGCAACTCATGGAGTTCCTAATGATGTGAATTCTCATCCACATTATTCACAATCAGAAGAATTAGTAATTGTTCATAATGGGATTATTGAAAATTATGATACGATTAAAAAAGAATTAATTTCTAGAGGTTACAATTTTAAAAGTGATACAGATACAGAAGTTTTAATCAACTTAATTGAAGAAGTTAAAAAAACAGAAGGTTGTAAACTTGGTAAAGCTGTTCAGTTAGCATTAACGAATGTTGTTGGTGCTTATGCAATAACTGTTTTCGATAAAAACAGACCTAATGAGCTAGTTGTTGCACGTTTAGGAAGTCCTATTGCAATTGGAGTTGGAGAAAATAACAAGGAGTTTTTTATAGCCTCTGATGCTTCACCTTTTTTAGAATACACAAAAAATGCCATTTATTTAGAAGATGAAGAAATGGCAGTTGTTAAGTTAGGTAAGGAAATTAAAGTTTTTAAGATAAATGACGACTCTAAAGTAGATCCAATTATCCAAAAACTGCAAATGAGTTTAGATCAAATCGAAAAAGGCGGTTTCGATCATTTTATGTTGAAAGAAATTCATGAGCAACCTAAGGCAATCACAGATACTTTTAGAGGTAGAATGTTAGTAGAAGAAAATATGATTAAGATGTCTAGTATAGACGATAATCTTGACAAATTTTTAAACGCAAACAGAATTATTATTATAGCTTGTGGTACTTCTTGGCATGCAGGTTTGGTTGGAGAATATCTTTTTGAAGATATGGCTAGAATTCCTGTAGAAGTAGAATATGCCTCTGAATTTAGATATAGAAATCCAATAATAACCAATAAAGATGTTGTGATTGCAATTTCTCAATCTGGAGAAACAGCAGATACACTTGCAGCTATTAAATTGGCGAAATCTAAAGGAGCTTTTGTTTATGGTGTTTGTAATGTTGTAGGGTCTTCAATTGCGAGAGAAACACATTCAGGAGCATATACACATGCTGGACCAGAAATTGGAGTGGCATCAACAAAAGCATTTACAACACAAATTACTGTGTTAACCTTAATAGCGCTTAAATTAGGAAAAGCAAACGGATCTTTAGCAGATCATACTTTTAAAGATTATCTTAAAAAAATGCAACTAATTCCTAGACAAGTAGAAAAATTACTTAAAATCGATGAGCATGTAAAAAGTATTGCTGCTGTTTATAAAGATGCAACAAACTGTTTATATTTAGGTAGAGGTTTTAACTTTCCTGTAGCTTTAGAAGGTGCTTTAAAATTAAAAGAAATTTCTTATATCCATGCAGAAGGATATCCAGCAGCAGAAATGAAACATGGTCCTATTGCTTTGATTGATGAGAATATGCCAATATTTGTAATTGCTACAAACAGAGGTCATTATGAGAAAGTAGTAAGTAATATTCAAGAAATAAAATCTAGAGCAGGTAAAATTATTGCTGTTGTTACAGAAGGTGATACACAAGTAAGAGAAATTGCAGATCACGTAATTGAAGTTCCTGATACAGAAGAGGCTTTAACGCCTTTATTAACTACAATTCCTTTACAGTTATTGTCCTATCATATAGCTGTAATGTTAGGTAAAAATGTAGATCAACCTAGAAATTTAGCAAAATCAGTTACTGTAGAGTAATTTGTTTTTGTGTTGATATAAAAAAATCCAGCTTTTTTAAGCTGGATTTTTTTTATTTAATTACTTCAAAAGTAACAGGAATACTATAGCTTACGCCAACAGGAATTCCTCTTTGTTTTCCTGGGGTTAGTCTTGGTAATAAATTTATAACTCTTGCAACCTCTTTTTCAAGAATAGGATGAGGTCCTCTCGCTTTAACATCGGCAATATTACCTTTATTATTGATAGTGAAAACTACAAAAAGTCTTTTTTTTCCAGAACTTAAGCCTAATTCATTAGCCAGATTTACATTAAAATGTTGACCGAAAAATGCCATTACCTTATTATTAAAACATTTTTTTAATTGATCTTTATTTCCTTCACATCCAGGATAAACGGGTGGGTTTTCGATTAAAACAAAAGGAATATCTTCAATTATTTCCTCCCTTTCTCTTACTTCAATAATATCACCTGTAGTAACTTCTGCATTGGTAACCATCTCATTTTGATCTGTTTCAGTAGATTCTAAAATTGTTTCAGGAATAATAATTTCATCTTCAACAACTTTTATTTTTTCCATTGCTGGTGGTGGAGGTGCACTAGTTTGAGTTGGTTGTATTTTTTGCATTTCAACAATAGGAATATCTTCCATAATTTCTTCTGTCATAACAAATTCTTCTAAATCATTATAAACTTTTTCATAAGTTTTATATTCAATCAAAAGATTTATAATAAATAAAGAAAGAACTAAACCTATTAAGAAAAATACTTTGCTAAAATTCTCTAAACTGCTTTTGGGTTTTTTTTGATTTCCATTTTAAAACGAATAAGTGCCTAAATAATATTTTATAGAAAATTAAAATTTGCAACTTATAAGAAGTTATAAATCTTAATATTTGTATAAATTTAAACAGATTAAATGTTTTAAAAAATGACTTTAATCATATACTATCATGAATTTTCGTGTGCGTATTTTTATTCCAAAGTGTTAAAATATCTGTTCCTACAGCAGCTCCACTGCCTGCAGCTATAGCAAACTGACTTCTGTGACCAGCAATAGTTCCACAACAATACAATCCTTTTTTAATCAAATGATCTTCATTTTTAAGCTGAATTCTATCTTTTTCTGGATTTGATTTTTTATGGGGAATTATATAGTTTTCAATGCCTCTTATAGTAAAAGGTTTAGCATAGTTTAAAGCAAGGACAACAATTTTAGATTTGTAAACATTCTTCTTTGTAATCACTTTAAAAAAACCTCCAATTTCATCAACAGCAATTACTTTTTCTTTTTCTATTTGATGAATTTCAGGGTATAAAGTAGATAATTGTGCTATTCCTTGGTTTAAAATATCTTTACCCAATGTTTTTGTTGATACACCTAAAACGTTATTAAACAAGGCGTTTTCTAAATGAGATGCTCTTTGGTGGCTAATAATTCCAACATTTTTATCAATAGCAAAAGGTTTATTTTTTGCAGACCCTAAAACTAATGCACATTGCATTCCAGAAACACCTCCACCAATAATTAAGCAATCGAAAATCATATTAAATAAATAGCATTTTTATATTTTGTGCAAACAACTTTACAGAAATTGCTAATAGAATTACACCAAAAACTTTACGAATTATTTGAATTCCTCCTGCACCTAATAAGCGCTCTATTTTAGAGGATGTTTTTAAAACTATGTAGAGAAAAATAACATTTAAAACTACAGCAACAATAATGTTTTGTAACTCAAATTCTGCTCTTAAAGATAGTAAAGTTGTTAAACTTCCTGGACCTGCAATTAAAGGAAAAGCTAAAGGAAAAACAGCAGCTGTCATAGGTGCATTGCTATTATCGTCTTTATATAATGTAATTCCTAAAACCATTTCTAGCGCAATAAAAAACAGTACAAAAGAACCTGCCACTGCAAAAGAATTTACATCTATACCTATTAAACTAAGTAAACTTTGCCCTACAAATAAGAAAAGAACCATGATAAAACCAGCAATTAAAGAAGCTTTTTCAGATTGAATATGCCCTACTTTTTTACGTAAATCTATAATAATTGGTATATTTCCTATAATATCGATTACTGCAAACAAAACCATAAACGCAGTAATTATTTCCTTAAAATTGAATTCCATTTTTATTTTAAATTTTGCACAAAATTAGTCAACTAATTTTACGAAAATGAGAAAAAACAGAAAAAAATAATGTTATTTTTGCGGAATGTTTCAATTAGGAAAAACAATAGTCTCTGAAGACATTATAGAAAAAGATTTTGTTTGCAATTTATCTGCTTGCAAAGGAGCTTGTTGCGTAGATGGTGAAGCTGGTGCTCCACTAGATAAAGAGGAAGCCAAAATCTTAGAGGAAATTTACCCCAAAGTAAAGCCTTTTTTAAGAAAAGAAGGTATTGCTGTAATTGAAAAAGAAGGTACTTGGGTTACCAGTGAATGGAGTGAATTAGAAACACCTTTAATTAATAATGCAGATTGTGCTTACGTAATTTTCGATGAGAAGAAAACAGCACTTTGTGGTATTGAAGAGGCATATAATTCTGGTGCAATTAGCTGGAAAAAACCAGTTTCTTGCCATTTATACCCAATTAGAGTAAAAGATTACAGTGAATTTTCTGCGGTAAACTACCATAAATGGGAAATTTGCGACGATGCTTGTACGCTAGGAAAAGAACTGCAAGTGCCTGTTTATAAATTTGTAAAACAAGCTTTGGTGCGTAAATTTGGGCAAAATTGGTATGATGAATTAGAGAAGGTTGCTGAAAAACATTTAGAACAACGGAATCTTTAAAATTACTTTTGTACCAGTCGGATTTTTAGAATCATCCATTAAATCATCAAAAAGAATTTGATAATTATTTTTGTAATTTTTCACAAAATTGCTTAACCTATCTTTGGTAATTTCCATTCCTAAAGATTTTCTATTGATAAACTTTTCTGCTTTTATATTGGCAGCAGCTTTTCTTCCAATTCCATTATCTTCTATAGTTATTTGAAGGTAATTGGCATCAGTTTTATCAATAGATATTTCAATTTTTTTGTCGTTTTTTTTTGATGATAAACCATGCCAAAGCGCGTTTTCTAAAAAGGGCTGTAATAGGAGAGGTGGTACTTTTACACTTTTTAAACTTTCGTCATTACAAAAAACTTTAAAATTAATTTCATTAGAAAAACGAATATTCTCAATAGCCATATACAGTTGCGTTGTTTCTAATTCTTCCTTTAAAGAAGTTTCTTTAATAGCTGAAGCTTCTAAAATTCTTCGCATTAATTTAGAAAATTTATTTAAGTAATATGTTGCGTTTTTCTTTTCGTTATTTATAATATAAAGCTTAATAGAGTTTAATGCATTAAACATAAAATGAGGATTCATTTGGCTTCTCAATGCCGTCAATTTTAGGTCATCAATTTGTTCTCTTAATTGAATTTGTTCATTTAAAACATCAATTTTTTCTAGTAATTGTTGATTAACTTCCTCTTTTAAAGTTTCATTTTCTCTTAAATTAACAATTAGTTTTTTGTTAGCTTCATTACGTTCGTTAATAATTAACTTTTGCCTAAAACCTAATCCTAAAGAAAAGAAGATATTCTCCACAATTAAACCGATGTAAAAAGACAAATAACCTGTTTCTTTCGACTCGAAAACCAATCCAAAATCTACAGCCAATGTGCCTAATAATGAGGATACAAATAGAATAAAAGAACCAATGAGGATATAATATTTGGTTGGTTCTGGAGTTTTAAATAAAAAGTAAAAACAAATTAAGGTCAGTATAATAATAGTAGGTAAAAATATAAATGTGTAACAACTTGTAAGTATTTCGAGTGAATTTGTTGCTATTGCAATTACAAAACAAACTACATCAATAAACACCAATAAATAAAGTATTTTTTCGATGATTTTTGTTTGTTTTTTAAAGTGTTTTTTAAAATGTAAAAATTTAAATACAAAAAAGAAATAAGCGATATTATAAATCCACACCCAAGCCAAATGTGTTAGTTTAAAAAAAGCTTGTACTGGTTTTGTTAAGGCCTCTAAAAAGTCGTTTTCAGTCATAGAAAAGTATGTTAGAAACACCAAAAAAGTATAAGCAGAATAATAAATATAGGTTTTATTTTTATGCTGAAAATACAGCATAAAATGATATACAGTTAGTACAAAAACAATACCTATTACAAAAGATAAAAAGCCATTTGTATGAGGAGAAGTGCTTAAAAAATCTGTAAAAGTAGTATCCATAATTTAGTAAAGAGGCAATTTTAAAGAAATTTTAGTTCATTCTACATTTTTATTGTTCAAAACATCTTCGTATAAAATAGTGTAAGAATTGGTGTAATTTTTTTCAAAATTATTTAGTCTTTAACGTGTTAAATTTATACCAACAGATTTTCTATCATTTTTACGAATTAAAAGGATTTTTTTTTGTCTCCTTTTTTAGATGATAAGCCATATCAAAGGCTTTTTCTAAAAAGGGCAACAAAACTAAAGGAGGCAAATTAATGTTATTTAACATCCTATAAATTACAAATTACATCATAATTAATAGAATTAGAAAAACGAAAATTTTCTATATTCATATACAAATCCAATGTTTTTAACTCATCAAGCAAAGTGGTTTCAATATTAGCTAAAGCTTCTAAATTTTTACACATTAACTTAGAAAATTTATTTAGAGAGTACGTTGCATTTTTTTCCTATTATTAATAATATAAAGTTTGATAGAATTTAAAGCATTAAAAATAAAATGTAGGTTCATTTGACTTCTTAATGCATTCTGTTTTACAATACTCAACTAATTTTTAATTGTTTAGGCAATTGGAATTTTCAAAGCGACTTTTGTTCCTTTTGGTTTTTTTTCATCATCAAATAAATCATTAAAAATTAGGCTAAAAGGATTCTGAAAATCTTTTATAAAATTTTGCAAACGTTCTTTGGTCAAATCAATTCCAATAGATTTTCTGTTTATTACTTTATTCGATTTTATTTTTGCAGATGCTTTTCTTCCTATTCCATTATCTTCAATATCAATCTGAATAAAATCTGCTGATGGTTTAAATACAGACAATTTTATTTTTTTATCTCCTTTTTTAGAGGATAAACCATGCCAAAGAGCATTTTCCAGAAAAGGTTGTAATACTAAAGGAGGCACTTTTATATTTTGCAAATCTAAATTTTCATCAACATTAATTGTATAACTAATTTCATTAGAAAAACGAATGTTTTCGATATTCATATACAAATCCATTGTTTCTAATTCTTCTTCTAAAGACACTTCTTTTACAGAAGAAGACTCTAGAATTTTACGCACCAGTTTAGAAAATTTATTCAAATAATGAACCGCATTTTTTTGTTCGTTATTAATAATATAATGCTTTATAGAATTTAGCGCATTAAATATAAAATGCGGATTCATTTGCGTACGTAAAACATCTTGCTCTAAAGTTAAAATTCGCTTTTGTTTTTCTAGCAAACGTTGTCTATATAAAAAGTATAAGACAGCTATCAACAAGAAAAAAGAAACTACAATAATTATCCAAATATTTCTGTTTTTTAAGAGTTGTAATTGTGCAATTTCATTCTGTTTGGCAAGACTTTTAATTTCGTTATTTTGGCGCTCACTATCGTATTTAATAATTAAATCGTTTACATATTGTATGTTTCTTTCGTTAGAAACTTTGGCGTCAAATTCTTCTGAAAGCTTGTAATATTCTAATGCTTTTTTGTACTCTTTTTTATTTTGATACAATTCTGACAGATGGCTGTAAGCATAAGATAATGAGGAATCAAATTCATATTTTTTAGAAATTTCTAAACCTTTTTTCAGGTTTTTTTCTGCTTCTTCAAAACGATTTAATTTAGATTGTGCCCAACCTAAATTTAAAAAATGATAAGATAAAAACTCTTTATTTCCTATTTTTACAACATCATTATAATTGGAATTTAAAAGGTGTATTGCCTTTTGGGATTTATTTTGTTTGATGTAAATATTAGCAATACTGCTGTTGCAAATAATTTTACCAAACGTATTGGTAATTTTGTTGTTAATAGCAATTGATTTTTCGAAATATTCTAGAGCTTCTTCAATTTTACCTTGTGCATCTTTTGCATACCCAATATTTTGATAATTAATGGCTAAACCTAGCTGATTATCTATACTTCTTTCAATTTCTTGCGATTTTTTAAAACGCTCAATTGCTAAATCGTATTGTTTTAAAAGTAGGTAAATATTACCCATACTATTTAAAGAAACAGCTGTACTTCTTAACAAACCTAAATTTGGTTCTTCTACACTATCTGCTAGTTCTAAAGCTTCTTGGTTGTAATCTAAAGCAGTTCTGTTGGCGTCCATTTTTCTATAATCTACACCTAACATATTTAAACTAAAAACCTCAAATTCAATGCTTTTAGCTCTTTTTGCAGTTTCTAAAGCAAATTTATGAGTTGCTACAGCTTTTTCGTACATCGAAAAATTCCTGTATTGAATTCCTAGCAAATTTTCTACATAGGTTTTACCATCTAAATAAGCACTTTCTTCAAATTTTTTAGTAAGTATTTTTAGTTTTGTGGTGTCTCTTCTAAAAGGTCTCAAGTAATGGTTGATACCTTTATAGGTAATAGGTCTTACTTTTAAAATAGAATCTATTTGAGTATTAAAATTAGGTTTTTTCTTTTGAGCACTTGTAGAAAAGGCGACTAAAAAAAGAAATAAAAAAGAAAAAACTTTAAACATATTAAATTTGATTTTTGATACTATAATTTTTCTAAAAATTCAGACTTTCTTTGTCTAGAAACTGGAATTTTAGTGTTGTTTTCTAAAACTACATAACCATCAGATTTTAAAAACTCTTTTATTTTATTTAGATTGATAATATAAGAATTATGAATTCTAAAAAAATGATCATTAGGAAGTAACTCATCAATATCTTTTAGTTTTTTTGTAACTACAATTTTTTTATTATCAGATAAATACAATGTAGAGTAATTACCATCAGATGCTACATAAAAAATGTCTTTGGGTTCTAAAAAAACCAATTTACCATCAGTATTTATGGTTATTTTTTTATGATGTAATTTGTTATTAAATTTTAACAAAATATCCTCAAACTTATCAGCACTAAACCCTTTTGTATTGTGTTTTTTTATTTTTTCGATTGTGTCAGCTAAATCGTCTGTATCTATTGGTTTTAAAAGATAATCTACAGCTTCTTTTTTTAGAGCAGTTATTGCATATTCGTTGTAAGCAGTTGTAATTACTACAGCAAAATCTTTTTTTTCTAGCTTTTCTAAAAACTGAAAACCATCCATAGTTGGCATTTCTATATCTAAAAAAAGGCAATCTATTTTAGAAGTTTTTAAATAAGGAATCGCTTTTTCGGGTTCTGTAAATGTAGCAACAACCTCAAGTTCATCTTCAAAATTAGAAAGTTCCCAAGCTAAACCTTGTATGGCTTTTGGTTCATCATCAATAATTACTGCTTTAATCATAATCGTAGTCAATTTTATCAAATTTATAATATATTTTTCAAATAACTTTTTTTGATGTACAAATGGTTTGCTTTTAAAGAAAACCTGTAATAATTTGTATGTAAATGGTAAAAACAATAATAAAAATTTGAGAAACCAACTATACAGAAAATATTACTGTTTATACATTCTCACTTTTTTTGAGTTTTCATTTCTTTCATATTTGTAGAAAATTAGAGATATGAGACAGTTAAAATTAATTACTCTTTGTGTATTCTTTTTTGGATTTTGCACTAATATAAATGCACAATTTTGGAAAAAGCTACAAAAAAAAGTACAAGACAAAATAGAAAAAAGAGTTGAGGATAAAGTAGATAAAGAAACAGATAAAGCTATTGATGATGTTTTAAATGGAAAAAAAAGAGAAGAAGAAATACAAAATAACGAATCTACAGAAGTGCCAAGATTTACAGGAGGTTTAGGTATTTTAAAATTATATGATTTTGGCTACGAGTATGTTACAGAAGATATTACAATTTCGGTTTATGGTAAGTTTGATGAAAATAATTTATCAAAATCTGTAAAATCATATAATTCTGATAAATTAATAGCACCTGTAGATGCTTATCCTAAAGGTTATGCTCTGGCTTTTAATAAAGGCGGTTTTTTAAATCCAAAAGCAGGTCAAATTACCATCCATCATGCAGATGCCAAAAAAGTGGTTTTTTCTTTAAATGGAACTTGGAATGGTAGTGGAGGTAATCAACCAATTTCTGGTTCTTTTGTTAGTTTAGAAATAACTAATATTCTTGATAAAAAGAAGAAAGAAACTCTATCAGAAGAAAAGAAAAAGATTTCTAACACCAATAATAATACTATTTCTTCAAATGAAAATTTGAATATAAATACCACAAAACCTACAGTAGAGATTCCTAGCACATTTAATTTTAACAAAAGTATAGAATTAACTTTTACTGATGATAAAGGAGAACAATTGCCAATGGAACTTTTAGTGGGTAGTTATCCAGATATTTGGGGAATGTCGATGACGCCAAAAGATAATGAAACAAAAGAGACTATGATTATGGTAATGACACCAAAAACATCTACAGCATTTATAGATATGGGAGTTATGAAAATGAAAAAATCATCTTCTATAGAACAAATAGGAAGCCAATATAATTTGGCAAATCAAATGCCTGAAAATATGGAGCAAGACTATAAAAAAACAGGAAAAACAAAAAGCATTTTAGGTTATACCTGCCATGAATACAGATTTGATTATTCACTAGAAAATGAAAATGCAAGTGCTAGTTTTTGGGTATCTAAAGATTTTCCAATCCAGAATAAAGAATTGCCAATGTTAGGTATGAAAATGAACAACCCATATTTTAATGGATTTGTTTTAGAATTTGCAACCACACAAAAAGGACAAAGCTATACTATAAAAGTTACTAAAATTTCTGATAAAAATTTAGTAATCAACACTTCAGAATATAAAAATATGGGATTTTAAAAAAGAACTAAAAAACTGTTATGAAAAATTTCTTTACGCTAGATATTGCTATCGCTAAAGCTGCAAGATACATCAACTAAAAAAATATTTATAAAATATAAGATTATGAAAACAAGATTACTAATATTTACACTTGTACTATTTACACAAATAGGTTTTTCTCAATGGGTTAAACTTGGAAATACTATTGATGGAGAAGCTGCTTTTGATTATTTGGGAGATTCTAAACAATTAGCAATTTCTGGAGATGGTAATATTGTAGCTGTAAGCTCTCCTGATAATAGTAATTGTAGAGGTAGTGTTAAAGTTTATAGAAACATTAATAGCATATGGACTCTTATAAACAATGAAATTGAAGGAAATAGTAATAGTTTATTAGGAACAAGTATTGAACTTTCTAAGAATGGGGAAATTATTGCAATAGGAGAACCAGGAAACAATAATATAAGAATTTTAGAAAATACAAATAACAGTTGGTCTCAAAAAGGAAACGAAATTAAAACACTATTTAATGCAAATATTGGAAATAATATTGCAATGAATGCTGATGGTACTTTTTTAGCAACTACAATTTCCGATAAAATAATTATTTTCAAATTTTCAAATAATGTATGGTCTTTAAATAGAGAAATTATATTGCCTGGAAATAGAAATTTTTTAAATACTGCTTCTTTAGAGTTTAGCGACAATGGAAATTTTTTAATAGTTGGTAACAGATTATATAATGGAAATAATGATGGTACAGAAGATGGTAGAGTTTTAATTTATGAAAATGTCAATGATGTTTGGTCTCAAAAAGGATCTGCTATAATAAGCAATAATAATGAGAGCTATTTTGGAGACTCTGTGGATATTAGTGGAGATGGAAGTTTAATTGTTGTAGGCTCTCCTCATACAGAAGTTAATGGAAATACCCAAGCAGGTTTTGCAAGAACTTATAAATTTGAAAATAATGATTGGATTCAAGTGGGATCTGATATTAATGGGTTAGTAGAAGATATTAATTTAGGAAGGTCTGTAAGCTTAAATATAGATGGTTCTATTCTTGCTGTTGGAGCAGATGGAAGAGGAAGTTCTGGAAATGGAAGAGGCATTGCTCAAATTTTTAGATTTGAAAATAATGATTGGGTAAAAATACACTCCACAATTATTGGTGAAGCAAGTAGAGATGCTTTTGGTGCTTCAATTGCTTTAAATGATAGTGGATCCATAGTTGCAATTGGTGCTCCAGATAATGATAACAATAGTTCTAACTCTGGAAACGTTAGAGTATTTATAGACGATAATGCACCAAAATTTACAGCAATTCCAGATCAAAATTTCGAGCAATACCTTATAGATGAAGGGATTGATACAGAGTTGGTTTTAGATGGAAAAATTAAAACTGAAGATGCAATAGGCAGATTAGAATTGAATCTGAATGGTAAAAATGTATCAAACTTAACTGGTATAGAAGCTTTTGTAGATCTAGAAGTTTTGTATGCTGGTGGAATATCAAACAGTGATGGCTTTACATTAAGCAGTGTAAATTTATTTAGCAATACTAAATTAAAACAGTTATTTATTGCAGGAAACGAACTATCTACAATAGACCTTTCTAACAATACAGAACTTACTCAAATTGTTATTTCAAGAAATAATTTATCAACTCTAGATCTTACTAACAATACAAAATTATTAAGATTAGATGCAGGTGAAAATAATTTAACAACTATTGATTTATCACAAAATACCCTTTTAGAGAGATTACGTTTGACAGACAATCAATTAACAAATATCAGTTTAATAAATAATAGAAAATTAGATTTTATTAATGTTGATAAAAACCAATTGAGTGAGTTAAGAGTACAATTGTTACTAGACTTAACAGTATTAGAATTTGCAGAAAATAACCTATCAACTATAGACCTTTCTAGAAACACAAAATTAGTAGCCATAGATTTTTCACAAAATAATTTTAGAGAAATTGATGTATCTAATAATGATAAATTGACTGGCTTTATAGCCAATGACAATCAATTAACAGAAATTGATTTAGTTATAAATGATAGACTTACTTATTTTAACGCATCAAGAAATAATTTGGTTAATGTAAATTTAAGTAATGGCAATAATCAACAATTAATAAATTTTGATTGTTTAGAGAATCCACAGTTATTATGTATTCAAGTAAGTGATGCAACTTTTATGGAACGTTTTCGAAACAATATTGATGCACAAACTGACTTTAATATAGATTGTCCAAAATTAACAGCAATTCCAGATGCAAATTTCGAAGCATATTTAGAGTCCATAAATGCTGGAAATGGAATTACAGGAGATGGTTTTGTATCCACAGAATTAATTGAAATTTTAGAAACTTTAGATATTAGAAGTAAAAATATTGCTGACTTAACAGGAATTGAAAATTTTACAGCACTTAAAACTTTAAATGCTACAAATAATAACATTACAGCTATAGATATTTCAAACAATTTAGCATTAGAAACGCTTTTTATCAGTCAAAATAATTTAACAGCAATAGATTTATCTACGAATGTAAACTTAAAGGATGTTAACGTTGGCGAAAATCAATTAACAAGTTTAAGTATTACTGAAAACATAAATTTAGAGTCAGTAAATTTTAGAAATAATGCTGTTACTAATATTGATTTTAGTAAAAATACAAAACTAAAAAACGTGTACAGCAACAGAAATAATTTGCAAAGTTTAGATGTTTCAATGTTACCAGATTTAGAAACTTTATGGTGTGCTAACAATCAACTTTCTGCATTAAATATTGCTAATAATATAAAATTAACATCACTTGATTGTGGAGATAATGCAATAACTATTTTAAATGTTGATGCAAATACTGCTTTAGAGCAATTATTCGTAAGCAGAAATCAGCTTACTGCTTTAAATGTTGATAAAAATACAGCCTTAACAATTTTAGTTTGCGAACAAAATTCAATTGAGTTTCTTGATTTATCTGCAAACGAATTTTTAACTAGAATTATTTGTAATGACAATGCTTTACTTAGCTTAAATCTCAAAAACGGAAATAATTCAAATATCCAAAATTCAGATTTTTCTGCATTTGCAAACCCAAGTTTAACTTGCATTCAAGTTGATGATGTAAATTATAGTGATAATACTTGGAGCGCAATTGATATGCAAATGAGTTTTAGTACAAATTGCCCAGATTTAGTTGCAATTCCTGATGCTAATTTCGAGGCTCATTTAGAATCTTTAAATCTTGGAAATGGAATTGTTGGAGACACTTTTGTGGATAGAAAATTGTTAAATAATGTAACCTCATTAAGTATAGATTCAAAAAATATTTCAGATTTGACAGGGATTGAGTTTTTTACAAGCCTTACTTTTTTAGATGTTGTTGATAATAATCTCTCTCAAATTGATTTAAGTAATAACATTTTGTTAGAAACGTTTATTGCCGATTTTAATCAGTTTACGACTATTAATTTATCAGCAAACGTAAAATTGAAAACTTTTGAAGCCAGAAATAATCAACTATCTAGTTTAGATATAAGTATGCTTGTAGATTTACAAACTTTAGAATTGGAAGATAATTTCTTAACAGAATTAGATGTTACTCTAAATACAAAATTGGCAATTCTAGACTTAAAAGATAATCAACTAGAAAATTTAGATTTTAGTAACAATCCAGCACTTTTAATTTTTGAAGCCAATAATAATTCTTTACGATTCATAAATTTAAAAAACACTGCAAACCCAACAATATCAACATTTAATACCTTAAACAATCCAAAGTTAACCTGTATAGAAGTGCTTGATGTTGATTATTTTGCACAATTTTCATCAAACATAGATGCTCAAACTGCATTTTATTTCAATTGTCCTTCAACTACTGCAATTCCAGATGCCAACTTTGAGGCGTATTTAGAATCTATAAATGTTGGTAATGGAGCTGTAAATGATGGGCTTGTTTTAACAGAAAAAATTGAAGTTTTAGAAACGTTAGACATCAGAAATAAAAATATAGCAGATATAAAAGGGCTTGAAGATTTTACAGTGCTAAAAGAATTATTGGCAGATAACAATGCAATCACACAAATAGATTTAAGCCAAAACTTAAATTTAGAAAAGCTTTTTATTACTAATAATCAAATTACCAACTTAAATTTAGGAAATAATCTAAAATTGAAAAATTTGGATGCTGGAACAAATAATATTTTTTTTATAAATGTAAGTGATTTAAAAGATTTAGAAAGTTTATCACTATATAATAATCAGCTAACAAGTATCAATTTAATATCTAATCAAAAATTGCAAGCATTTATAGCCAATGATAATTTGTTAGAATATGTAGATGTTCGAAATAATCCTGCACTTTTTTGGTTAGATCTTGATGATAATTTATTAGAAGACTTAATGCTAAAAAATGGAAATAATACGAATATTAGCCAATTTAGCATCACAGGAAACCCAAATTTAGGCTGTGTGGAGGTTGATGATGTTGATTTTAGCAACACAAACTGGACAGAGAAAGATGCAACAGCCAACTATTCTTTAGATTGTGCACCATTTAACGATAGCTGTACAAAAGCAATTCCACTAATTTATAACCAACCAACAACTGGAGATGTTAATAGTGGTACAGCAAATAATACGCCTTTTTGTGCAGTTGGTAATGTAATAGCAGATGTTTGGTACACAGTTGTTGTACCAGATTCTGGCGAGTTTAGTATAGAAGGCACTACCCCAATTGGTGATTTAAAATTCGCAGTTTATACAAATTGCCAAAGCACAGTTCCAATAACTTGTGGTTCAAATATTTCGTTAAAAAATCTTACAGTTGGCGAAACTTTTTATCTAAAAATTTGGGTGGAATCTGCATCTGCAAAAACCAATCAAAATTTAGAATCGGGATTATTTACAATTACAGTAAGCGAGAGTAGTGTTTTATCAATTGAAAATACTGTTGTAGAAAAAAGTATTTCTTTGTATCCAAATCCAGCAACATCATTTGTAAGTTTTAAAACTGCAAATAATACAAATATAGAATTTGTAGAAATCTACAATACTATTGGTAAAAAAGTGTTTTATAAAAAAATAAATAGCAATCAAGAATTTACGATAAATACCAAAAATTTCGCATCAGGTATTTATTTTATCAAAGCAAAAGTTGATGAAATATTGCTCTTAAAAAAGCTAATTATTAAATAAAACTAAACCACATATTTAAAAGCAATTATACTTTTTAAAGAGTATTGTTGCTTTTTTGCTTTTAAAGATTTTGTAAGATGTTCCATTTACACAAAAAAACTGACCATCTATACAAAACCTAATTTTAAAACCCACATTTTGTTGAATATTTGTTTTGTAAAAATTTTAATACAAATTAAAAAAAAAGAAAATGAAAAAAATTACTTTATCAATTTTAACCTTACTTTTTGCAGTAATTACCGCAAATGCACAGATTACACTAGTAAAAGATTTAGTTACATCAGATGGAGATTCCTTTCCCTTTAATTATTTAGATGGAGGCAATTTTACCGTTTTTATAACAAGTGGTTTTAATGGTTCTCAAGTTTGGGCTTCAGATGGCACAGAAGCTGGTACAGTAAATATTGGAGCTAATATTACAGATATTTTTAATGTTTTTGAAGAATCTATAGTATATAATAATGAGTTGTTTTTTGTAATTGAAAATGGAACTACTGGAGCAGAATTATATAAAACTGATGGTACATTAGCAGGAACATCAATTGTAAAAGAAATAAATACAAACGGTTTTGGTTCTAACCCAGAAAACTTCATCATTTTGAACAATGAGCTGTTTTTTACAGCAGATGATGGAATTAATGGCACTCAACTTTGGAAAACAGATGGTTCAGAAGCTGGCACAACAACAGTAACTACCAAATCTGCATTTCCATCAAATTTAAAACTTTTTAATAACGAGATTTATTTTAGAGCAGATGATAATTCAAACGTTTCTCAACTTTGGAAAACAGATGGTACAGATGCAGGTACAAATATTGTAAAAATAATTAATGGCGCAAATGGAAGTTTCCCAGAAAATTTCACAATGCTAAATAACGAATTATTTTTTACAGCAACTACAGATGCAGAAGGTACTGAATTATGGAAAACAGATGGTACAGACGCAGGAACTGTTTTAGTAAAAGACATAAATACTGGTAATTTAAGTAGTAATATAGATAATATTACAGTTAATAATAACACTATGTATTTTACTGCGGATAACAATTCAAATGGAAGTGAATTGTGGAAATCTGATGGTACAACAATAGGTACTGTATTAGTTAAAGATATAAACGCAGGTGCTCCATCAACCAATTTTGCAGATTTTTTAAATTTGAATGCTACAATAACATTATTTATTGCAGAAACTACCAACGAAGGCAGAGAAATCTGGAGAACAGATGGCACAGAAGCAGGTACAGTTTTGGTAAAAGACATCAATCCCGGTTCAGATTTTGGTGTTTTTGAATTTAATGGATTTAGTTTTAAATCATTAGTTTTTAATGGTGAAGCTTATTTTAGAGCAAATGATGGAGTAACTGGGAATGAGCTTTGGAAAACTAACGGAACAGAAGCAGGTACAGTTTTGGTAAAAGACATCAATGCAAATGCAAATGCAGATAATGGAAATGGTTTAATGAGTGGTTTATTTATACTTAATAATAAAATTATTCTTGAAGCTTTTAACACTTCTTTTAATAGAGAGTTATGGATTTCTGATGGTACAGAAGCAGGTACAACTCTTTTACATGATAATAATCCAGGAATTGGTTGGGGTGCTTTTTTAGAAAACAATATAGTTGTTAATGGAAATTTACTTTTTAACGGAAGTAATGGTAACAATGGTTTTGAACTTTGGAAAACTGATGGAACATCTGCAGGTACAATTCAACTTAAAAATATAGAAGATACTCCAAATGGAAGTAATCCTCAAGAATTAGTAAGTGCATTCGATAAGGTATTTTTTAGAGCAGATAGTACATCATTTTCAAACCCTAGATTATATGTTTCAGATGGAACTACGAACGGAACTTTAAAAGTTGGAGCTAATAATCAACCAGCAAAAAGTCCACAAGCAATTGTAGAGTATGATAATAAAATATTTTATTCATCACCTACTTTTGTAAGTGATTTGGGTATTTTTTATACGGATGCAAATGGTGTTGCTACAACGTTTGTAAAACAAATAAACCCCAATGAAAACGAAAACGCAGATATTACTGAATTTTACAATGCTAAAGGATTAAACAAACTATTTTTTGCTGCAAATGATGGTACAAATGGTAAAGAACTTTGGGTTTCAGATGGCACAGCTGCAAATACAAATTTAGTTTTAGATATAGAAGCAGGTACAGAAGGTAGTAATCCTCAAGATTTTTTTGAATGGAATAATGAGGTTTATTTTATGACGATAAAAAATCAAGGTTCGTTTTTTAATCCAAGTAAAAAAAGAACGTTATGGAAAACAGATGGAACTGCAGCTGGCACAATTCTATTAAGAGAATTTGATTTCAGAAGTATAGATATACAGCCTTATTTTACAGTTTTTAATAATAAATTACATTTTTCTGCCTATGAAATGTCTTCAGGTGGTAATTTTATCTGGGCAACAGATGGTACAGCTGCAAATACTGTTTTAGAAACTGGTATTGCAAATAATAATAGAAATCTTATAGTTATGGGAAACGAACTATTTTTTTCTGGACAACCTATAAACGAAGCAAGAAAATTATATAAATATAATGGTACAGACGCTAGTTTAGTCAAAGATTTTAACGCTGGCAACTTTGGTGGTTATTCACCAATAGAAGATTTTGTTGATGTTGTAAATGGTAATTATTACTTTGTAGTTAATCTAAATAACGTAAGTTCTTTATGGAAAACAGATGGTACAGAAGCAGGTACAATTATGCTTAAAGATGATTTTACATTTGTTACTGAAATTGTACAAGCTGGTGATATTATTTATTTTTCTGCAGATGATGGCATCAATGGACAAGAACTTTGGAAAAGTGATGGAACAGTTTCTGGAACAGAATTGGTAGAAGATTTTTTTACAGGAAATGATAATTTTGGAACACCAAATGGAGCAAGCCCTTCTAACTTAATGCTTTCAGGAGATGATTTATATTTTGCTGCAAATTCTGCTGTTTTTGGTAGAGAATTATTCAAATTAGACAATGTTGTTTTAAGCACAAATAATGAGGTAGTTTCAAATTTAGAAATCAAATTTAATGTGTATCCAAATCCAGCATCATCAACAATAAAAATTTTTAGTACACAACAAATTACAAGGTTAGAATTATTTAATCTATTAGGTAAAAAAATATCAGAAATAAGCCCTCAAGAAACTTCTTTTAATGTATCAAATTTAGCAAATGGTTTGTATATTTTAAAAGCAAAAATCAATAATAAAATAATGTCTAAAAAGCTCATTATCAAATAAAAAAACTATAGCTTTAAACAATATTGATTATTAAAACAGCATTAAAATAATTTTTAATGCTGTTTTTTTGTTTTTAAAAATTACATCCCAATTTCATCTATAGAATCCTTCTTTAAAATAGTTTCTTGTTTTTTGTGAAACAATATGTTGTCAAAAATAAGTAGAATACTAAGAAAAAATAAAACTAAAAGTAGTGTAAAAGCAATTATTTGACGGCTTATTTGTAAAGTAGATAGTTTTAAATTATGGATCAAAAAATAGATGCAAACAACCGAAAAAATAAAAATTGAAACAGCAAAAACAAGATCTCCGATTCTTAAAGTTTTGTAAATAATTGATTTTATAATTAATTGATTGTGAAGCTTATTAAAATTGTAAAGCAAACTTATAATAGAAAATAAAGTTAAATGAATTGGAATTAAAATAGATGGATCATTTTTAATTTGAGAGTGAAATTGAAAGGTTTTAAATATTTCTGATAAAATATAAATTCCAAAAAAAAGAAAGCTAGTAATTAGGATGCAAAACAGGATTCTCTTAAACTTTTTCATTTTGTAAAAATAGTGCAAATTACCAATTTTTAAGATTCAAAAACCTCAAGTATTTCTTGGCACGTTCTTTGTTTTAACAAAGTCTTAACATATAAAACTTACGTACCATGAAAAACATCAAAAAATTACCCAGAAAACAGTTAGAGAAATTTTCAAACATTTTCACGCAATTGGGGCTTGTATTAGTACTCTTTATCGTTTATATAACTATAGAGCACAAAACCGAAGAAAAAACCTTAGTAAAAGAATCTTTCGTGTTTTCATCAAATACTTATATTGAACCCAATACAGAAATTGTTTTTAAGAAAGAAGTTATAAAAAAACCACAAGTTGAAACACCACCAAAAACCGTTTTAATTTTAGATGAAAAAATTAAAAAAGTTGATAATAAAGAAGATGAAACGTTACTTATAAAACCCGAAGAAACTCCCAAAGAGTTTGATATAACAGCGCTTATAACTGCTGATGAACCAGTTGATGAACCTGCACCAGAAACAGTACCTTTTGTAATGATTGAAAACGCACCTGTTTTTAAAGGCTGTGAAGGTTTATCGAAAGCAGAAAATAAAAAGTGTTTTGATGAAAAAATGTTAAAATTTGTGCAACGCAATTTTGATGTAAGCATTGCAAATGAAGTAGGTTTAAGAACTGGTAAATACAGAATTAGCACTCAATTTATTATTGATGATAAAGGTGATGTTGTAGATATTCAAATTAGAGCACCACATGTTAAACTTAAAAAAGAAACGCAAGAATTAATAGAAAAATTACCAAAATTTACACCAGGAAAACAACGAAATAAATCTGTGAAAGTAAGATATACGTTGCCAATTACGTTTATGGTAGATTAGATTTTTTTAAGGAGCATAAATTTTCTCTAAAATTTAAACTGAAACCCAACAAATAAGTTGGGTTTTTTATTTATTTTGTATTTTTGAACTTATGAAAGTGAATCAATATTTAGACGCAACCTATTTAAAAACAGCAACTCATGCAAATCTTTCTGAACCAGAAAATGAGCAGAAAGTAATTGATTTAGTAAACGAATCAATTGTGTTTGATTATAAATTAGTTATGATTCGTGCAAATTATGTTTCATTAGTAAAAAGAATGCTCTCTGAAGTTAATTCTAAAGTTTTAATTGGCACTGTTATCGATTTTCCAGAAGGAAATTCATCAATCAAAAACAAATTAGAAGAAGGTACAAAAGCAATAGCATTAAATGCAGACGAGCTCGATTTTGTAATTAATTATAACGCATTTAAAGCTGGTAAAATAAGTTTGATAAAAAAGGAGATTTTAGCATGTACGAAGCTATGTTTAGCTCATAACAAAGTTGTAAAATTTATAATAGAAGTTGCTGCGTTATCAACTAAAGAAATTATTGTAATTTCACAGCTGATAAAAGAGGTTGTTTTAAATAATTTTGATGCCCAAGCAACTCGAAAAGTTTTTGTAAAATCATCTACAGGTTTTTTCAAAACCGATGACAATAAACCAAATGGAGCAACTTTTGAAACGATTAAACTAATTTCAGAAAACGCAAAACCATTACAGATAAAAGCAGCAGGTGGTGTTAAAGATTATGGTACAGCTTTAAAAATGATTTCTTTAGGAGTGGATAGAATTGGAACTTCATCAGCTAAAGAAATTTGCTTAAAACAAGAAAATAACAACAACGAATATTAATATTTATATGGATTACTTTGCACACGAAACAGCAGTTATAGACGATAATTGCCAAATAGGAAAAGGAACAAAAATTTGGCATTTTAGCCATATTATGCCAAAAAGTAAAATTGGTGAAAATTGTAATTTAGGACAGAATGTTGTAGTTTCTCCAGGTGTAGTTTTGGGAAATAATGTTAAAGTACAAAACAACGTTTCTATTTATGCAGGTGTTACTTGCGAAGACGATGTTTTTTTAGGACCTTCTATGGTTTTTACCAATGTTAGAAATCCAAGAAGTGCCATTGTAAGAAAAAATAAATACTTAAAAACGATTGTAAAAAAAGGTGCTTCCATTGGTGCAAATGCAACCATAATTTGTGGTAATAATATTGGCGAATTTGCTTTTATTGGTGCAGGTTCAGTAGTTACAAAACCAGTGTTGCCTTATGCTTTAATAGTTGGCAACCCTGCAAACCAAATTGGTTGGGTTAGCGAATATGGGCATACTTTAAAATTCGATGAGGATGGTTTTGGTACTTGCAAAGAAAGTAAAGAAGTATATGGTTTAAAAGATGGAACTGTTTTTAAGTTTAAGAGTCAGTAGTTGAACATTATATTATGAAAACGATACAAGAATATTTAAAAGAGAAAAAATTTTTAAAAAATTAATTTTAAAGCAAAAAAAATCCAAAGTAAAATAATTACTTTGGATTTTTTTATACTGCCAACTGAATACTGTAAAACTGCGAACTAATTAAGGAGCAGGATTCGGAATTTCCTTATGTACTTCCTCTATTTCTTTTAAAATTTCTTCAGATAAATCAACATTTATGGAGTTGATATTTTCTTTTAATTGACTCATTTTTGTTGCGCCAATAATATTTCCTGTTACAAATGGCAATTGATTTATAAATGCTAGAGACATTTCAGATAACGTTAAATTATGTTTTTTAGCAATTTCTTGATATTTAATAACCGCTTTTTCTGAACCTTCATTTTTATAACGCGCAATAAATCTTGGGAATAAAGTTCCTCTAGCACCTTCAGGCAAATTACCATCTAAATATTTACCAGATAAAACACCTTGTGCTAATGGAGAATATGCCAACAAACCAATGTTTTCTCTCATAGAAACTTCGCTCATTCCTACTTCATACCCTCTGTGAATCATGGAATATGAATTTTGAATAGTTACAGGTCTTGGTAAATCATATTGTTCTGAAGCTTGTAAATATTTCATAGTTCCCCAAGGAGTTTCGTTCGATAAACCTATGTGTTTTATTTTTCCTTGTTTAATTAAATCTTGCAAACCTTCTAAAATCTCTAAATAGTTCTCAACTTCATTATTTGCGGCTTGTAAAGGAAAATCACGCACACCAAAACAGTTGACACCTCTATTTGGCCAATGTAATTGGTATAAATCTATATAATCCGTTTGCAAACGTTGTAAGCTTTTATCAATCGCATCAAAAATATTAGCTTTGCTTAAACCACCATTTCTAATATGAGCAGTATAATCTCCACCACCAGCAATTTTACTTGCTAAAACCACTTTTTCTCTATTGCCTGTTTTTTTAAACCAAGTTCCAATAATACGTTCTGTATCTCCATACGTTTCTGCATTTGCAGGTACAGGATATAGTTCTGCAGCATCAAAAAAGTTTACACCATTTTCTAAAGCATAATCCATTTGTTCATGCCCTTCTGCTTCCGTATTTTGAATTCCCCAAGTCATGGTTCCTAAACAAATTTTAGAAACTTTTGCGTCTGTATTTGGTAAAGTTGTGTATTTCATTTTTTTGATGTGTAATTATTGATTTATTTAATCGTGTAATTGTTGATAAACTTACAGCTAAATTAAAAACTTAATTTTTAGCAAAAGAATAAATGATTGTTTTTAACAGAGAATTCACTTTTAAAGTTCTTAAGAATATTTTTAACTACGAATTCATCAATCAAAATAAAATACTAAATTTTTCATTTTTTGGGCGTTTCCTAAAGGTCAGGCTTTCCCACTCGCTTTTTTTGTTGAAAAAACAAAAAAGAGCTCAAACAATTGCTCAATCCTTAACGCATATTGCTACATCAAAAAGGAAGTTATTTAAACGTACAGTTTTCTTCTCCACAATTTTGTTAAACTGTTTGTTTTCATTCTTATGCGACTTCTCTCAAAAGTTCGAAGTGACAATGTTACTAATTAAAGTTTCAGTTTTTCTCTCCATAATTTTGTCTTTTCGACAAAGGAGAAATCTCATAATTTTGACGAACTGTTTGTTCTCATTCTTATGAGATTTCTCTCAAAAGTTCGAAGTGACAAGGTTGCTAATTAAAGTTACAGTTTTTCTCTCCATAATTTTGTCTTTTCGGCAAAGGAGAAATCTCATAATTTTGACGAGCTGTTGCTCTCATTCTTATGCGACTTCTCTCAAAAGTTCGAAGTGACAAGGTTATTAATCAAATGAAATTTTTATCACTTGAAATAAATTTTTGTAAACAAAAAAGCGTATAATTTTTAAAATTACACGCTTATCATTATATGTCATATAAAACAGACATGCGTATTCACGTGAGTGTTTCTTTCTTTTGGGAAAATTAAGATGGGCTTTTTATTTCAAAATAGCTTCAATTCCAGGCAACGTTTTTCCTTCTAACATTTCTAACATGGCTCCACCACCAGTAGAAACGTAGCTTACTTTATCAGCAAAACCAAATTGTTTAACAGCTGCAACAGAATCTCCACCACCAACTAAAGAAAATGCTCCGTTTTTGGTTGCTTTATCAATTGAATGTCCAAGAGCAATGGTTCCTTTTGCAAACGATTCCATTTCAAAAACACCCAAAGGACCATTCCATAAAATAGTTTTTGCTTTGTTTACAATTCCGTCAAAAATTTCTTGCGATTTTGGTCCAGCATCAACACCTTCCCAACCATCAGGAATTGCATTTATATCACAAACTTTAGTATTTGCATCGTTGCTAAAATCATCAGCAGCAATTACATCCACAGGAATATGAATTTGAACACCTTTGTCTTTAGCTTGTTGTAAAATTTCTAAAGCCAAGCCCATTTTATCATCTTCACAAATTGAATTTCCAATTTTTCCACCTTGTGCTTTTACGAAGGTAAAACTCATTCCTCCACCAATAATTAAATGATCTACTTTGTCTAAAATGTTTTCAATCACTGTAATTTTAGACGATACTTTTGCGCCTCCTAAAATTGCTAAAACTGGTTTTTCAGAGTTATTTAAAACCTTATCGATACTTTCAATTTCTTGCGCTAATAAATTACCAAAACATTTTTTATCATCAAAAAACTGAGCAATAATTGTAGTGGATGCATGAGCTCTGTGAGCAGTTCCAAAGGCATCATTTACATAAATATTACCTAATTTAGATAGTTTTTCAGCAAAAGCAACATCACCTTTTGTTTCTTCTACGTAAAAACGTAAATTTTCTAATAATAAAATTTCTCCATCTTCTAAATTAGCAACAGCTTCTTCTGCTTTTTCGCCAACACAATCTTCTACAAATTTTACATTACAACCAATAATTTCAATAATTTTAGGAACAATATGTTTTAGAGAAAATTCCTCTTGTTTTCCTTTTGGTCTTCCTAAATGGCTCATTAAAACACAGCTTCCACCATCTTCTAAAATTTTAATAATAGTAGGTTTTGCTGCTTCGATTCTGGTAGCATCTGTAACTTCAAATTTATCGTTTAAAGGCACATTAAAATCTACACGAATAATGGCTTTTTTATTTTTAAAATTAAAATCGTTTAGTGTTTTCATATTGATTGTATTTTTAACAAAAATACTTTTTTATTTATGGTTAATAAAATTGAATATCGAAAAGTTAAGTTAACGTTTGCGTAAATAAATTTCTATAAAACAAGACGTTCACAAAAATCAATAACCAAAAAAATTATTTCTTTTCCATCATTTTTTTAACAGGATTTGAATGTCGGTTTTTAAATCCATGTATAGAACTACTAATAATTAAAATGGCAGCTGTTGTAAATGCAGTGTACGCAATTGTTATGTTATCTCCATTATTAGCAACTCCAATGGCTATTAAAGCCCAAGCACCAACCATTCCAAATTCTCTCATATTTCTTTTCCAAGTGATTATTAAGTTGATTGCAGTTGCAATTAGTATCATAATGATTGTCCAAATTGTTGGGGAAATTCCAAAACCATCCCAACCAATTTTCACTAAATAAGAAGATACGTTTGCAATGCTTGCAACTGTAACCCAGCCACTATAGATTACAAAAGGCCACCAAAGAAATAGAATTACAGAGAAAGGAGCGTCCCAAAGTTCCATTTTATTTTTCCAGACAATTTTTAATAAAGAAAATAATAATAGAAAGATAAAAATACAAGAAAGACCAGTAAATTCATAAATCCAACTAAAAATCCAAGCGCAATTAAAAACACAAGATAAAATAAACCAAAGACCAGTTTCTAGCACAAAATCATCATTTCTAACCTTTACAAACAAGCTTCTACCTTGGTAAATTGCAAAACCTAATAAGAGTAAATAAATGATTCCCCAAATTGAAAAAGCATAACCAGCAGGTGTAAAAAGAGAGTTTAAATCTTTTGAAATTTCGCCAATAGTTGTGTTGTTTAAAAGTCCAGTATTTGAAAGGTAATTTATAAAAACGACCGAAACAAAAGCAATTCCATTTCCTATTTGTAGTAATTTTTTCATGATTTTGTTTTTAATAAAATTTATATAAAAGTAACAAAAATTTAGAAGAACAACTTTCTAAAACTTTATATTTGTGCATGCTTTTCAACCAAATAATAGGTCAAGAACATATTAAGAAACACTTACAAACGTCTGCCGAAAATGGCAGAATTCCACATGCACAATTATTTGTGGGACAAGAAGGTTGTGGTACTTTGCCAATGGCAATTGCGTATGCACAATATTTACTGTGTAATTTTTCGGCTGATGTAGATGCTTGTAATATAAAATGTAACAAACTACAACATCCAGATTTGCATTTTGCGTTTCCTGTAACTACAAACGACTCCGTAAAAAAACATGCTGTAAGTGATTTGTTTTTAGAAGATTGGCGCGAATTTATAACATCTCAACCTTTTGGAAGTTTATTTAATTGGTTGCAACATATTGGTGTAGAAAATAAGCAAGGTTTAATTGGTGTTGATGAAGCTGAGGCTGTTGTAAAAAAACTAAAACTTAAAAGTTACGAAGGTGGTTTTAAAGTGATGATTATTTGGATGGCAGAAAAAATGAATATTGCTGCAGCCAATAAATTATTGAAACTAATTGAAGAGCCACCAAAAAAAACGGTTTTTTTGTTGATTACAGAAAATGAAGAACAAATTATTGGTACGATAAGATCTAGATGTCAAGCCTTACATTTTCCAAAATTATCTGAGGAAGATATTGCAAGTGCTTTGCAGGTAAACAATCAAGTTTCTGAAAATGAAGCCAATAAAATTGCACATCAATCTGAAGGAAACTATAACAAAGCATTACATCTTTTAAACAATGATGCTTCTGATTTAGTCTTTGAAGAATGGTTTGTTGCTTGGGTAAGAACTGCTTTTAGAGCCAAAGGAAATGCAGCTGTAATTCAGCAATTAATTTCATGGTCAGAAACCATTGCAAAAACAGGAAGAGAAACACAAAAGCAATTTTTAGAATATTGTTTGCAATTTTTCAGACAAGCACTTTTATTAAACTATAAGTCTGATCAGTTGGTTTTTATGGAATCTAAATCTGGTTTTAATTTATCTAAATTTGCACCTTTTGTACATTCAGGAAATATTTTAGATATCGAAAAAGAAATTGGTGAAGCCATGTATCACATAGAAAGAAATGGGAATGCAAAAATTATCTTGTTGGATTTATCCATGAAATTAACACGGTTTTTGCATAAGAAAGAGGAGAAGGTTTAGTTATTCTCTGTTTTTTTAAATTTTATATTTTTTTCATTCAAACCGATAATTTTTCTCCTATTTAATATATATTCAAATTCTAAATCTTTCAGATCATTGTATTTTGATAAATCTAGTTTTAAAATAAATTCATTATTCTCCCAAAAACTAGAATAGATTTTCTCAGTATTATTTTCAACTTTAAAAAGCTGAAAACTTCGATCTTTATTTAAAACTAATTTTTTAAAGTCAGATTTTTTCTTTTTGTTGATAAACTCGCCATTAAAATTAGATGTTCCATAATCTGGCGCTTTTATATTCATTAACTGATACATTTTGGAGTTGAAAGTTTCTAGGAAGTAATCATCTATATTCCAATTTGTGCATGAGTAACAAAATTTTAAATTAGTAATTATTGTTTTCTTTAGTTTAAATGTATCAATCATTTTTTCAATACATCCATTATAACCTCCAGTTTTGCTAATAATTAGCTTTTTATTATCAAAAAAAAATCCTTTAGCTAAATTTTCTATTCTTGTTTCTAAATATCTTTCATCACTTTTTGGTAATTTTATTTTATTTGCAAAATAAGCATATAAACTAATATTATTAATTGTGTTTAATTCTGTTTGTAGCAATTCCGCTTTTGGTTTATAGGAAGAACTAAAAAAAGTCTTTTTAGGTATATAACTCATCAATTCATCATATTCTTTACTAAAAGATTTAATTGAATCATTTTCCTGTGAAAAAGAAAAATTAAAGTAAAAAAATAAAAATAGGAGAATAATTTTTTTCAAGTTTACTGATTTTTAAAGTAAACTTATAACATCTCTTTTTAAAAAGTTTTAAATAAAACTTAAAGGTTAAAGAAAAAGTTTTCTCATTCAGTTTGTCATTATGCAAGAATCTCAGAGCATAATTTTGTGAGTTGCTTTCAACAAGACAAACTAAACTTTATAATTCGTTACTAAATTAAGGTTTCACAATTTTCCATAAAGTTTGTCATTCTGCAAGAATCCCAGAGCATAATTGTGTGAGTTACTTCCAGCAAGACAAATAGAATGTAGAGAATGTTTATTTATTAGATTTAACAGTTGAAATTTAAACGGTTTCATCTTTTCCAAGTGCCACCATAAACATAATTTGGATTTCCTTCTTTAACCTCTAATAAACATTCTTTTCAGGCAAAAATCCATTTTTTGGGCAACTTATATTGAATTCTATACATCGTAGAAAAATCTTTTTTACAAATTTCACAGTATTTAATTCTAGGTTTCGTTGGCATTTAAAATTTCTTTTTCTGAATTTACTGTAACAAATTTTTCAAAATCATCTATCCATTCATTTTTACAGTGATTCTGATAACAGTAATCTTTAATTTTATTTAAATTTTTATGAAATAAATTACAAATAGTTTTCCAATGAGAGTGATTTTTTTTCCAATAATCTACATCAGAAGTTAGAACAACTTTTAATAAATCACCTTGATAAAAACCTCCGTCAACTAAAATATCTTTTTCTAAATCTTCAATTGCTAAAGGAATTAAATATTTTAAGCTGAAATTTTGACCTATCATAATTCTCAAATCTCCACTTGAAAAATCTTTTAATTTTTTCTTTCGAAGTTTATGACAAGTAATTACTAAATTAGAGTCAAATTCAGGTTTTTCCCAAATGGAATTTTCTAAAGCTTCTAGTGTTTTTTGTTTCCAGCTATTTTCAAACTTCATTTTTCTAAAGTTTTATTTAAAATATCTAAAACAGAACCAAAACCAATAATAGTAGAGCCTTCTAAAAAATGAAAGTTCATTCCAACTTCTAATTTATTTTCAAATAACTGTGGAGTTAAAACAGTAATCTCTGCAGTAACTGTTTCGCCTGGATTTACTTTTTCTTTATCTAAAAAAATTTGACTTCCAGATGTTTGTTTATCAGTAAAACCAAATTTTATTTGAGGTCTATAACCATTATTAGCAGGTGTTTTTCTTCCACCTTCTTCAGAAGTCTTGTATTTTGGTTTTGCTATAAAATGTGGTTTAGTTTTCATACTAACTTAAGTTCGTTAATCGAGCAACATATTTCCCAATCACATCAAACTCTAAATTCACAATATCATTTACTTGTAAAGTTTTAAAAGTCGTGTTTTCCCAAGTGTAAGGAATAATAGCAACAGAAAATTCGTCTTTTTTAGAATTTACAACCGTTAAACTTACACCATTTACAGTGATCGAACCTTTTTCAATAGTAACATTATTTTTATCAGAATTATAACTAAAAGTACAAACTGTGCTTCCATTTTCATCTTTTAGGCTTTTGCAAATTCCAGTTTCATCTACATGTCCCTGTACAATATGTCCATCCAATCTATCTCCCAATTTCATGGCACGTTCCAAATTTACAATCGTGTCTTTTTGTAATTTTCCAATATTGGTTTTATCTAAAGTTTCTTTAATGGCAGTAACTGTATATTCATCATTATTGATGTTTACAACTGTTAAGCAAACCCCATTGTGAGCCACACTTTGGTCTATTTTTAATTCATTTGTAATGCTACTTTTAATGGTTAAATGAACATTTTCTTGTTCTTTTACAATATTTGTTACTGTGCCAAGTGTTTCTATAATTCCTGTAAACATATTGTTAAAAATTGGTTACTTTTGTACTTTACAAAAATAAGCATATTACAAGGTTTACTATGGATAAAACTGATAAAATAATTGTTGGAATTTCAATTGGCGATTTAAACGGAATTGGTATTGAAGTAATTTTAAAAACATTTGAAGACAAACGAATGTTAGAATTTTGTACGCCAGTTTTATTTGGCGCAACAAAAACAATTTCTTATCATAAAAAAGCTTTAGGCATAGAAACGCCTGTTCATGGAATTACTTCTATTAACCAAGTAACACACTCAAAAATAAATATTTTAAATATTTGGAAAGAAGAAGTTGCTATTGAATTAGGTAAAGCAACTGCAATTTCTGGAGAATATGCAGCAAAATCCTTGGCTTCTGGAGTAGAACATCTAAAAAATAATACGATTGATGTTTTAATAACAGCACCTATCAACAAAGAAAACATACAGTCTGAAACTTTTAATTTTCCTGGACACACAGAATATTTAGAGGCAAATTTAGAAGGCAAAAGTTTAATGATTTTAATGACCAATGAATTGCGAATTGGTTTAATTACAGGTCATATTCCTATTGCTAAAGTTGCAGAATCGATTACTCCAGAACTGATTAAAAGTAAAGTAGAAACTATGCATAACTCGTTAAAACAAGATTTCGGAATTAATAAACCAAAAATTGCTGTTTTATCTTTGAATCCACATTGTGGAGATAAAGGCGTTATTGGCAAAGAAGATGATGACATAATAGTGCCAACAATTGCAGAAATTAAAGAAACTGGTAAATTAGTTTTTGGGCCTTATGCAGCAGATGGTTTTTTCGGTTCAGAAACATATAAACAATTTGATGGAGTTTTAGCAACCTATCATGATCAAGGTTTAGCGCCATTTAAAGCGTTATCTTTTGGCAAAGGAGTAAATTTTACAGCAGGTTTAAGTCATATAAGAACCTCTCCAGATCATGGAACAGGATATGACATAGCAGGTAAAAATTTAGCAAACCCATCTTCGTTTACAGAGGCGTTATTTAGTGCTATAGAAATTTTTAAAACACGAAAAGAGTTCCAAGAATTAACTGGAAACCCATTGTTAGTAAGGTATAGTTAAAAATTATTCTTTTTTAATATAAAATATTGCAGAAATACATTTTTTTGTATCTTTGCACGCTCAATTGATGTTTGATTATGAAAGACTTGAAAGAATTCAACATACAGTTTGTAGGATTAAAAGAAGGTAAACATGAGTTTAAGTACTCAATTGATAATAAGTTCTTTGAAGCTTTTAATTTTGATGAATATGAAAGTTCATCTATAAAAGTTTCTTTAAATTTTGTAAAAAAAAGCACATTGTTTGAGCTAGTTTTTACTGCAGAGGGTTCAGTTGAAGTTCCTTGTGATGTAACGAATGAGTTGTATGACCAAGAAATAGATTCAGAATTACCACTAGTAGTAAAGTTTGGGCCAGAATTTAATGATGATAATGAGGAAATTTTAATATTACCACATGAAGCTTATGAGTTTAATGTAGCTCAATTTATTTACGAAATGATTGTTTTGGCAGTTCCTAATAAAAGAGTGCATCCAAAAGTATTAGATGGCACAATGGAATCTGAAGCATTAAAAAAATTAAAAGAACTAGAGATAAAAAAAGTAAAGCCTGTAGAAAATACAGACCCAAGATGGGATAAATTAAAGAATTTAATAACAGAAAAAAAGACATAAAATGGCACATCCTAAAAGAAAAATATCCAAAACAAGAAGAGATAAAAGGAGAACACATTATAAGGCATCTTATCAACAGATTGCTAAAGATCCAACAACTGGTGAGGCTCACTTATATCATAGAGCTCATTGGCATGAAGGAAAACTATATTATAGAGGACAAGTTGTTTTAGAATCTGCATCTGCTGCTGCAGAAGCTTAAAAAAACACATCTCAAAATTCTACGAAAACCCTCAATTTTGAGGGTTTTTTTACGTTTTATAGTTAAAAACGAATACTTTTGGTAAACTTTACCTAAAAAGGTGAATTTTTTTTCACTACTTTTGAATATTCTAAACTTTAGAAACTAAACTTTAATTATGGCAAAAATCACTGCAGCAATTTCAGCAGTAGGAAAATATGTTCCTGATTACATTCTAACAAATAAAGAGTTAGAAACCTATGTAGAAACTAATGATGAATGGATTACTTCTAGAACAGGAATCAAAGAAAGAAGAATTTTAAAAGGCGAAGGTTTAGGTACTTCTTTTATGGCGATAAAAGCTGCAGAAGATTTACTGCAAAAATCAAAAGTAAGAGCAGAAGAAATAGATTTGGTTATTGTAGCAACTGCAACACCAGATTTGCCAGTAGCTTCTACAGCTGCTTATGTAGCTTCAAAAATTGGTGCTGTAAATGCCTTTTCTTACGATTTGCAAGCTGCATGTTCTAGCTTTTTATACGGAATGTCTACAGCTGCTAGTTATATAGAATCTGGTCGTTATAAAAAAGTAATGGTAATTGGTGCTGATAAAATGTCGTCAATTATAGATTATAAAGACAGAGCTACTTGTATTATTTTTGGAGATGGAGCAGGAGCTGCTTTATTTGAACCTAACAACGAAGGTTTAGGTTTACAAGATGAATATATGAGAAGCGATGGAATTGGAAGAGATTTTTTACGAATCGAGGCTGGTGGTTCTATAATGCCTCCAACTTTAGATACTGTAAAAGAGAAGAAGCATTTTGTATATCAAGAAGGAAAAACGGTATTTAAATACGCAGTTTCTAACATGGCAGATGTATCAGAAAAAATGTTGACTAGAAATAATCTTACAGAAGAAGATATTCAGTGGTTGGTTCCACATCAAGCAAATAAAAGAATTATAGAAGCAACAGCAAAAAGAGTAGGTGTTGGTTCAGAAAAAGTAATGATGAACATCCATAAATATGGAAACACAACATCTGCAACTTTACCACTTTTATTAGCTGATTACGAAGAACAATTAAAAAAAGGAGATAATTTAATTTTTGCCGCTTTTGGTGGTGGTTTCACTTGGGGAGCTATTTACTTGAAATGGGCTTATAATTCTTAAAAAACTAATTAACTAAATAGTAAGAAATATGGATATTAAAGAAATTCAAAATCTTATAAAATTTGTAGCAAAATCTGGCGCAAGCGAGGTAAAGTTAGAAATGGAAGATATAAAGATTACAATTAAAACAGGTTCTGAGAAAACAGAAACTACAATAGTACAAGCTGCACCAATGGCTACTATGCCTCAAGCTCCTGCTCCAACAGTAACGCAAGCAACTGATGCTGCTGGTCCTGTAAAAGTAGAAAGTGATGATGCTAAATATATTACTGTAAAATCTCCAATTATTGGAACTTTTTACAGAAAACCATCTCCAGATAAACCTAGTTTTGTAGAAGTTGGTGCAGATATTAACGTTGGTGATACTGTTTGTGTTATTGAAGCAATGAAATTATTTAACGAAATTGAATCTGAAGTTTCAGGTAAAATAGTTAAAGTTTTAGTAGATGATTCTTCTCCAGTAGAATTTGATCAACCGTTATTTTTGGTTGACCCATCATAATAAATATAGTTTAGTTTTTGGAGTTTAGATATTAGATTTTCTAACTCATAACTCATAACTCATAATTCAAAACTCATATACTATGTTTAAAAAAATATTAATTGCCAACAGAGGTGAAATTGCATTACGTGTAATAAGAACCTGTAAGGAAATGGGCATAAAAACTGTAGCTGTATATTCTACTGCAGATGCAGAAAGCTTGCATGTTCGTTTTGCAGATGAAGCTGTTTGTATTGGTCCGCCTGCAAGTTCTGAATCTTATTTAAAAATGTCGAACATTATATCTGCAGCAGAAATTACAAATGCAGATGCCATTCATCCAGGTTATGGATTTTTATCGGAAAATGCTAAATTTTCTAATTTGTGTGAAGAACATAACATAAAATTTATTGGTGCAACTGGTGCTATGATTGATCAAATGGGAGATAAAGCAAACGCTAAATCTACCATGATTAGAGCAGGCGTACCTTGTGTGCCAGGTTCTGAAGGAGTTATTAAAGACTTTGAAGAATGTGAAAAATTAGCTGTCGAAACAGGATATCCTGTTATGTTAAAAGCTTCTGCTGGTGGTGGAGGTAAAGGAATGCGTGCTGTTTGGAAAGCAGAAAATTTAAAAGACGCATGGGATTCTGCAAGACAAGAATCTAAAGCTGCTTTTGGAAATAACGATATGTATATGGAAAAACTCATAGAGGAGCCAAGACATATTGAAATTCAAATTGTTGGTGATTCTTATGGAAAAGCTTGCCATTTATCAGAAAGAGATTGTTCTGTACAAAGACGTCATCAAAAGTTAACAGAAGAAACTCCTTCTCCTTTTATGACAGATGAATTGAGAGAAAAAATGGGAGACGCAGCTGTAAAAGCCGCAGAATTTATTAAATATGAAGGTGCAGGAACTGTAGAATTTTTGGTTGATAAACACAGAAATTTCTATTTCATGGAAATGAATACACGTATTCAAGTAGAACACCCAATTACAGAAGAAGTTGTAAATTACGACTTAATTCGTGAACAAATTTTAGTTGCAGCTGGTGTGCCAATTTCTGGTAAAAATTATTATCCTAAATTACATTCTATAGAATGTAGAATAAATGCTGAAGATCCTTACAATAATTTTAGACCAGCTCCTGGAAGAATAACTGTATTACATACGCCTGGAGGTCATGGGGTTAGAATGGATACACATGTGTATGCAGGGTATATGATTCCACCAAATTACGATTCTATGATTGCTAAATTGATCGTAACAGCTCAAACAAGAGAAGAAGCGATTAATAAAATGAAAAGAGCTTTAGATGAGTTTGTAATTGAAGGTGTTAAAACAACAATTCCTTTTCACAGACAATTAATGGATCATCCAGATTATGTTTCTGGAAACTATACCACTAAGTTTATGGAAGATTTTAAAATGGAAGCTTAAAGCTAAAAAACCATTCTAAATTAATATTTAAAAGAGAGAATACATTTTTGTATTCTCTTTTTTTTATCTTTATAGTTAAATAATGTAACTATGAAGATTGATGGAATTGACAAAATTATCATAAAAATGTTAGTGAACGATGCAAGAACACCTGTGTTAAGCATTGCAAGAGAGGTTGGTATTTCTGGAGCAGCCATTCATCAACGTTTAAGAAAATTAGAAAAATCAGCCTTAATTGATGGTTATAAAATGACGATTAATCCGAAATCTTTAGGCTATAATACAACAGCATTTGTAGGTGTTTTTTTAGATTCATCAAGTTTATATTCATCAGCAATAAAAAGATTGAAGGAAATTCCTGAAGTGGTAGAAAGCCATTATACAACTGGTAATTATGCAATTTTTATTAAGATTTTATGTAAGAATAACGAAGATTTAATGCATCTTTTAAATAAGAATATTCAAAATATAAAAGGAGTATCTAGAACAGAAACGTTTATTTCTCTAGATCAACAAATTGATAGACAGATAAGTATTTAACTTAAAACAACTTACCTGTTAAAAAGCACCATTTAAGGAAGTTCATACACTACTTATCAAATAAATAAAGCAACATTATAATAATTATTCCATTTTTGTAAATAATTAAAAATTCTTAAATGAGATCCTTATCTATACTTTTAGTTGATGATGATAAAATTGAAAGGCTTAAATTTAAAAAAGTTTGTCAAGAAGTTGATTTTGAAAGCAATATTTTTGAAGCTAAAGATGGTGAAACTGCATTACAGATTTTAAAGGCTAGTAAAACATCTTTCGATTTAATAATTTCAGATTTAAACATGCCTAGAATGGATGGTTTTGAGTTTTTATCTTTTGTAAAAAAGAACGCTGAATTTAAGAATATTCCTTTTGTAATTATTTCAACATCTAATAGTAAAATCGATTTAGATAGATGTTATAAATTCGGAATTTCTGGATATTTTACAAAACCTCTAAAATATACAGAGTATTCTAAAAGAGTAACTTCATTATTAGAATATTGGAATAAAGCAAGTTTATCAGCAAGGCTTAATACTTAATAAAAACTAATTTTAACTACTTTTACATATTTAATGTAACTTAGCCAAATAGCCTAAAATCTTTTAATGGAACTACCTAACTTAACTCTTATAAAAGAAATATCTGGAAATGATATTGAATTTGAAAATAGCATTTTGGACATTATTAAATTAGAATTTCCTGAAGAAGTGGCAATATTTAAAACTAATTTTGAACAAAAAAAGTATGTTGAAGCTTCTAATAACGTTCATAAAATTAAACATAAAATAAGTCTTTTAGGTTTAAAAAATGGCTTGGAAACTGCATCAGCTTTTGAATTGCAATTAAAACAGGAAAAATTAGAATTGTATCCCAATTTTATAGAAATTTTAGATAAAATTCATGTATATTTATACAACTAACAATTTCTTTTTATTATAGTATGAATTGTATAATAATTGATGATGACGCAACTGCAAGGTTAATTACAAAACAACTTTGCCTAAAATCGGAACAGATTAACGTTCTCGAAGAATTTGAATCTGCAATCGATGCTATTAAATATTTAAATACAGCCTCTATAGATTTGGTGTATTTAGATATTCACATGCCAACTTTTTCGGGGTTTGATTTTATTGAGACATTAAAAGATCCGCCGAAAATTATCTTAACCACTAGTGATAAAAATTTGGCTCTTGAAGCTTTTGAGTACAAAAGTGTAGTAGATTATTTGGTGAAACCAATTACAAAAGAACGATTTAATAAATCTTTAGAAAAATTAGATTCTTTATCTACTTCCGAAAAAAAACCAACAAAACAAAAAAATACTTCAGATTTTATTTATGTAAATGTAGATAGAAGATTGGTAAAAGTAAGTATTCCTAGTATTTATTTAATTGAAGCAAAAGGCGATTATATCAATATAAAGACTGAAGAGAAAAATTATATTGTGCATTCAACATTAAAAAAAATTGAAGATAAATTACCATCAGATTCTTTTTTTAAAGTGCATAGATCTTTTATTATCAATATAAAAGAAATTATAGATATTGAAGATAATACAGTTTTAATTAAGAAAGATGTTGTGCCTGTAAGTAGATCTAATAAAAGCGAACTAATGCAAAAATTAAATTTATTATAACGTAATATTTTCATTTAAACGTTACTTTTTGAACGTTCGTCGAAAGAAAAAAACCAATAATCGATTTTCCACCAGTTAAAATGTATAATAATTGTTTCTTTGAGCAACAATTATAAGTTGGGGGATTTATAAGTTGTAATAATTGGGGGCTGAATTTTCAGCCTCTTTTTTTTTGCAATGATTTTTTTTCACTAAATAATTGGGGATCAAGTCATAAAGTTGTGGGATTTTATAATTAGGCAAAAATATTTGTGAGTCTAAAAAGGAAGAATTGTATATTTCTAACCCCTCTAAATTGGGTTCTAAAAGCTTTAATTTTTGCATT
>Ga0115565_10000163_pt1 | contig 54710 bp, 67 predicted proteins | sample COGITO_mtgs_1105_FD_87199 | JGI IMG/M metagenome (GOLD analysis project Ga0115565, IMG submission 87199) | Pelagic marine microbial communities from North Sea - COGITO_mtgs_110530 | ecosystem: Environmental > Aquatic > Marine > Epipelagic | place: Germany:Helgoland, sampling site Kabeltonne... | reverse complement strand
CCCTCTGGCTCTTGTCGTTCGTACACTTCTCTTGTGTTTCGTATTAGCTGCCGTTCTTTTATTAAGTTATCCATGCCAACACGTTCTACAACATCAAACCATGTACACCCGCCGACTTCCTGTAGTGCTTTAATCACCCATACCTCAGCACCTTGAGTAACTGCTGAACTTAAATTAGCTAATTTGTCACTTGGTTTTCGTTGACCGGTTTTGTCTAAAAAGTTATACACAGCGATAGTAATCTTATCCCCGTCAAGCGGTGGCACAGCATCAAGACTCAACGAGCTTGGTTGTATACGGGCAGGGCCTGCACTATCTTTTACTTCTTGTGCTATATTATAACTTGTACACCCAGCGAGAGTTAATAATATTGTGCTTATGAATAGTTTCTTTATCATTAAAAATTAAACTCCCCAGCGCCTGGAATTACAATTTCAGTGTATCCGTCGTCACCATCTACTACTAACGTAATAGTACCAGTAACTTCGTCTTTAACCCAGTAAATGCTATTACCTTCGATATCAGCTGATCCTGACGTAGCACAGCTATCGGAGCAGTCAGCAAACATAGCATCTACCATTTGTTTTGAAAGTGTTGCGTATATACGTGACTCTAAGTTACGAACAAATTTATTTAGGACTGAGTTTTCTAGTTCACGCTCTATGCGTTCTTCCTCAGCTTTAGCTTCCTGTCGAAGATCTTCTTGTCTATTAAACTTTAGCTGTTCGGCACTTAATACATGTGTACTATAGCCGTTACCAAAGTGAAACGCCGGGCTCTTAAATCCCCAGGTCATTTCGCTAGCATGGCAAACAGTTGCGATTGCCAGTGCCCAAACACTAAACATCAGAGCTTTATACATAACTCCCTCCCTTAGTATTTAACCATAGATCTGTATCTAAAACAGTATACTATAATATATATTTACATTTTTAAACAGCATTTCAAGCAGCTTGGTTCTAACTGCTAAATATATAAAAGGACATAGACATGCTAGTAAAAGAACTTTTTGAAACTGGGACTACAAGAGGAAGTTTAGACGTTACTTCTAGTCGAAGTAGTCAAAGTCCGGGAGTGCCAAAAGACGCACAGGGCAACGCTTTCTGCGAAGGGCCTGCTTACGACAAGCTACCTTACAACTTTGCTACACTACTATCGTGTCCGCATAGCTTACAGCAAGTGGAACGTATTATTAGCTTAGCAAATGATAAAAGAATGACAGCTGTTGTAGACGTGTTTGCTGCCTATAAGATAGCAGTGTGGGACAGTAAGTAGGTTAATAAATAGCACAGCTAAAAACCAAAATGGTAGAATCACCACTTAACAACAACGACTAAACGCAGCCGAATAAATACTAATAACAAGGAGTTGCTATGAGTAAAACTTTCAGCACAGCTAAACTAGGACGAGAGCTCGAAGTCGACGGCATAAATCTAACCCATGGTACTGAGGATCAAGGTAACAGAATTATAACTATTGCCGGTGGCGCCACCGGCAACGACGAAGGCGGCGAGCTAAGACTTTTAACAGCAGCCGACCACGACGCTACATACAATTTTTATCGTGTGGAAGCTTACCAAGACGACTTTAGAATCGGTAGACAAGGCCAAACTGATATTACACTTGATTCCAGCAGTAACACTACTTTTGCTGGTACTGTAACAGGCCCTACAACAGACACACTGCTAATCAAAGATTCTAGTGGGGTCGACACTAAAAACTGTCCGCGGAGTATAAGATGGCTGTTGTAACGCCTTTGAAATGGGACGGGGCTAGTCTTAAAGAAATGGACTCAACGGATATTGCTAATATCAAAACAGAAATGACACGTCAGTACGCCCTAAGCCCTTCAGTAACCCTTACCGTCGAAGCTGACGCTGATCCGGACAGTATCAGCGGTGGTCCTCTTGTAATGACTAGAATGCAAGCAGGAGCTGCCTCTACAAGCGCTACTGCGTTTCCTAATGAAGCAACTACAGCTGAGCCTAGTATAGTAAGTACAGACGTTAACAAGATAAAACAACAAAAAGCCACAGTGTCAACACCAGCTGATACTAACAACAAACGATTTCCTGTTTACCTTGACGGTACCGTCATCCGAGCAATGACTTTACAGGATATGATTGATACGTTCGGAGCGCCTGTTATTGACACGCTCACTAATGGTAGTCTTACTACAGCACAAGCAGGTACGTATAGAGTACACACTGCTACAACCTTGTCAGGAGCGACACAAATATTACAGACATCAACAGGGTCAGGCGACGACGTTTACCTTGATAGCCGAGCTGACACTTCGTTGTATACCGCAGCAGGCATTCCTGAAACGCTGGATCAACCTACGACTATTTCCAGTTATTACCTATTTCGAGTAGATGCCGCAGCGCAAGGAACTATCCCAACACCAGTATATGTTAATGCTGATGATGACTTACAACAGTTTGCTACAGCAACATTTCAAACAATACTACAAGAAGTAGTTAGACACACTGCTGTAAATGTTGTAGGATCTCGTATAGATTATAATTATACAACAGGAACTAACTTAGGTAGTTCGATGGTAGACACTAGACTCGATGGGGCAGGTGACTATCAAACACTACAAGTTACTGTAGATGATTATCGTGCGCAAGAGTTTCCTAATGGCGCAGCACAAACCATAAGTACCTATAACTTAAAAGTACAACAGACTTAACACATGTTTTCAAAAGACAATATAAAATCTATACGATTTTCAAACCCTCAGAACGATACAATTCATGTAGTGTATCAAGACAACGGAGCAGATGTAAACTACTGGTTTCCTGTAATACCGCATAAAAGTTACGAGTGGCAAATAACTCGAGACGCTGGATATGATATGGAGAGCATTTTTAGAAATACACTTGATTGGACCAAGTCACACGAGCCGGTTGAACAAGTAGTTAATTCAAACGAACAGTTTACAAAACTATCACACAGTGTTATAATGAATAATAATAAAGCTACTGTTACACTTCATGATGTGCTGTTCAACAATGACGAACTTGACTTGTTTATTACCAAGCCAAATAACCCAACAGCGTTGATACAGATGATAAGTGTTAGTAAAACACAGTTTGATATAGACAACTTACAAGGCGACTTTAGCGTATATTTGGTGAATTGATATGAGAATCTTCTGTGTCCGAATAGGTGAAAAATACGATGTTAGATACGAAGAGTATCTAAACAAAAAGCTCGAGGACATAGGATACAAGATAACTTGGATTCGCAAACCATTTGACGATCGTGTAGCGTTACAGTGGAACAAGCTTGACGTAATGCGCATGAAGATAAACGAGCCTGTGGTTGTTATGGACGTTGACCTACTGCTTACAAACAACTATCGCGAGCTAATTGAATATCCTATTGAACACGATGAGTTTTTGTTATTGTCTGCTTGGTGGAATGATTCAGAGTTTGCCTACAACGGTGGCTTTCAAAAGTTTGTACCAAGCGAGTGTAACTACATCTTTGATGAGTTTATGAGTAAGCCGCTTTATTGGCAAGGCTACTATATCAGAGAAGGCATGACAATAGGTCCGGTTAACGGCGAGCAGTTCTTTGTAGTTGAACAAGCTCGCAAAAAGCTTACGGTAAAGACAGTACCTAATAGTTGGGTATGTCGTTGGGCAAGTGAAGACTTTGTTGAAACTGTAAGACGCATGCCTTATGATGAATACATCAAACACGAAAACCAAAATTATGCTAACATAGCACAAGGCGCAACACTGTACGACGGCGCAGAGTTCAATCAAGATGTAAAGCTAATACACTTTACGCACACTCTAAACAAACCAAGTGACTGGGACGAATACAATGACTACAAATAGTATCACAGGTTTGTCATACGGCTTTCATGACGCAGGCTATGCGTTACTAACCGACAGCAAGATAATCGAAGCGCATCATTCAGAACGCTTTACTAAAATTAAAAACGACAAAACGCCTGTGCCAATCAAAAGCATAGGCGAAACTGCTTTCTACGAACGTCCAAGATTAAAGAACACACGAAGACTGTATGCAGGGCAAACATGGCTTAAGGATCGTCCTGAGCACGATCATTACATTGCACACCATTGGAGTCACGCAGCCGCAGCATATTACACAAGACCATACGGTGGCATCGAACCGGTGTGTGTTGTTATTGATGCTATTGGCGAATGGGACACAGTTAGTATTTGGTACAAGAAAAAGAAAGTATGGAGTCAACGTTATCCATACAGCATCGGTTTGTTCTATAGTGCTATTACACAGCACATCGGCCTAACGCCAAATGAAGACGAATATATCACAATGGGCATGGCAGCGTTCGGCGAACCTTCTGTTGATCTTGACTATCTGTTTGAACAGAACCTACACTTGGGTATACGTGATCGCATTGAACACGACATTAGAGATATCGCAGCATCAGCACAGGCAACAGTTGAAAAGAAGATCGTAGAGATAATGAAGCGAGCACGCAAGTACTCAGCTCATCTATGCTATGGTGGCGGTGTAGCGCTCAACTGTGTTGCTAACAGCAAGATAAAAAATATGTTTGACTCTGTATGGATTATGCCTAACCCAGGCGACGCAGGTTCAGCACTCGGCGCTGCTCTAGCAGTATACGGAAAACGTATTGAATGGACAGGACCTTACTTAGGCTACGACATTAAAGGACAAGTTAATCCTAAAGAAGTAGTTCAACATCTTCTCAAGCATCAGTACTGCGGAGTTGCCAACGGCAAAGCAGAGTACGGACCGAGAGCGTTAGGCAACCGCAGTCTTATCGCAGACCCAAGACTTGACATACAAGACACAGTAAATGGAATCAAGCAACGACAGAAGTTTCGACCATTTGCTCCGGCTATCCTTGAAGAGTTTGCTACAGAATACTTCGAAGGTCCTATGAACGAGTATATGCAATACGTAGCAAAAGCCAAGCACGACTATAAAAGCGTAACACACATTGATGGTACAGCAAGAGTACAAGTTGTAAAGAAAGACTGTTCAAGTGTTCTTCGAGCTATCTTAGAAGAATGGCACAGTGCTACAGGCTGTCCTATGTTGTTAAACACAAGCCTAAATATCAAAGGCAAGCCTATGGTAAACTGCTGGCTTGACGCATTACAGTTTCAACAGAAGTACAACGTAAAAGTATTCTAAATATCAAGGTCAGTAAAGATTGCTTTGTGGTCTTTACTACGCCGCTGGTCGTATGTTTCTAAAAAGATACGCAGTTGATCCTTGTGCTGCTGTTGCGGACTGCCTGCGTTATTCACCATTACATTTTTGATTGTAATTAGTCGACCGAGTTCACGCTTCATGTTAGGTTTGTCTTCTAAGTAGTTGATGTTACTTAATAACAAATTAATAGTAGAAGGAGTAATAAAATTACTCACATCTAAGAATGTAGGATGCTTTAGTTGCGCAAGGTCGGCACGCACACGATGATCGCCGTACTTGTCTTTCCAATGTACGAGTAGTTCAAGAAACTGTTTCATGCGGAATACACTAAGAACAGACACAGTGCTCATGAAGCTTACGTTTACAGTGTCGGTTGAATCGAGCAGTTGCTCTATGTTAGCAACAAACTTATCCCATATCATACCGTCGCGAATGTACTCTGCGTCTTGGCCTACTGTTTCAGCACTTGCGTAAACTGTTAGATTCTTTACACTGCTGTTGTTTTCTATTTGCGCACAGTGATCAATAAACCGCTGCCATACTTTATCTGGCGGACAAGCGTTTGTGTTTATGCCTAAGTCGAGATTGTATTTGCCTTGACTTACTGTTTCTAAAATTTTAAACGTATGTTTACTGAGCAGAGGCTCACCGCCTGTAATACGAAACTCGTGTAAGCCATCTACAATATCAGGAAACCATTTCCAAAACGCATCGATGTAAGGATTGTCTTCTTTGTTAGGTATTTGCGATACTGCTAGATTGTTGTATGCCTTGCCCGGTAACTGATAAGCGCCGTGGGTGTTTATTTCTTCAGCCCACTGACTACTATACGTAGGACCGCAATAAGCACAAGCAAAGTTACATACGTTAGAAAACGATACTTCTAAACTGCGAGGATATCGTTGCCAAGTGTTATTGAGAATATGATCTTTGTCTACAGTACTCCATGGCGCAGAACTTTTTACTACACGATCAGACACGCCTGCGTTGGCATCTTCAACACGCCAGCAGTAATTACAATCAGGAAGTCGATGCCCGTCGAGCATTGCTGCTCTATCGTTTTGTTTTTGTTCTGTGTTGTGTAAAGCACTGGGATCTTTTTTAATAGCTTCTACATCAATGTGATGTGCTTTAGTGTGATGACAGCTATGAGTAAGTCCTACACCTAAGTGAATAGTTGCCTGGGTCCACTTGGCTAAACAAAAGCCAGGCCCTACTGAGTCTAAAAAGTCTTTCATAATATGTCCAGCAGGTTATTGTGTATATAATGCCATTTACTAACTCCTTGACAAGGTATTTATTACTAAACTCCGCGGATAGTTTTTAACGTGGTTCCTGCAGAATTCTTAATTAACAGTGTGTCAGTAGTTGGACCAGTAACAGTGCTATTAAATGTCATCGCCGAAGCCCCTATGTCAACTTTGGTGCTGCCGCCTACTTGCAATTGTAAGTTTCCAGTACCAGCATCGTTTATTATTGAATTTGAGCCGTTATGAAAAACTTCTAAATCAGTGCCTGTGCCTAAAATGATTTTTTTATTATCATCTAATGTAGCATTTCCGTTTACATCGAACGATAAAGTTCGTGGAACTTTTGCTAAATCGAAAGTTTTACCCATGTTATACTCCTCTTATAGTTTTCACAGTTGTACCAGCTGAATTTTTTATTAATAAAGTATCAGTAGTCGGACCAGTGATAGTGCCCCCTACATTTAGCGCTCCGCCTATGCCAACACCTCCGGTAACTATCACAGCACCTGTAGTACTAGTAGTAGATGCAGTTGAATTAGAAAATGTTATAATGCCGGTTGCAGAATCTGTTGCATCGGAACGTAATAGGCTAGAAGCATGAATGCCATCTAATAAATCAGCATCTAAACCAGATCCTGAACCATCTACTGTTTTAATAGCAGTTAAAATTTCACTTGCTGTTTGATCAGCAGTTGCGTTAGCTTCAATACCACTTAACTTTGTTTCTTCAGCAGTTGTGTAGCTTGCAGTAGTATTGTCCAGTACAGTGCTATGAGCTTGCACACTACTGCCGATATCACTACTTTGTAGCGCACTATCAGCTTTTGTACCTTGTGCTGTTGTTGCAAATGCTGTAGAGTCATTGCCGTCTAATGTGTCAGCATCTATATTAAGGGCATCTACAAATGATTTATCGACCCGTGTATCAATAGCGCTGTTTGTTCTAACACTAGTATAGTACAAATTCGAACCTTCAGCTAGGTCGCCTGTGTTGTGGTTAGATATGTTACTTACTGTACCAGTCACATTACCAGTAAGGTTACCTTCAAAAGCACTAGCTATAAATGTTTCAGAACCTACTGTCCATTTATCAGCAGTCTCATCCCATACAAGCGTCTTATTAGCACTTGTACCTCTTTCTATCTCAATACCTGCATTTTGTGAAGGTGTACCAGCTTCGTCTGCATTAAGGGTTATTATAGAATCACCTATTTCTACTGTGTTTGAGTTGACTGTGGTAGTAGTACCATTAACTATTAAATTACCAGCAAGTGTTACGTCATTAAAGTTTACATTGCTTGTTGTAGTAAGACCTTGGTTGATAGCTTTAACGGCTGCTTCATTTGTGAGTTCTGAATCCATCACAGCACCTGCCGCTGTAACATTAGTAGTGTCAGTTACATCTGCTCCAGTTTCAATACCTGCTAATTTTGTAAATTGAGCATCAGTAAAAGCATTAGCTTCTACTTCGTACAGTGATTTAATTTCTGCTCCGGTTTGATCTGCTGTAGCACCTGATTCAATACCGTCTAGTTTAGAACCATCTGTGGCTATATCTCGACCATCAACAGTGCCACTTACAGTAATGCTACCAGTTATATTAACCCCAGTGCTAATCGTAGCGAGTTTTTCTAAACCAGAATGATAAAGAGTTACTACTCCACTATTACCTCTTATATAATCCGTGCCATCTGCTTGCTGTATTTGAACTTGGTTACTATTTAAAAATAGATAATTAGTGGCATTTGTTATATATGAATGTGAACCATCATGATAAATTTCAAGGTCGTTACCTGTGCCAAACTGTGCTTTTACATTATCAGCAAATGACAAGTCGCCACTTGTTTTAGTGTCAGCAGCATCAGATCGTAAAAATTGTGTACTATCTAAAAGATCTAATGTGCTTGCATTACTCAAATCAGTTGCAGTGGTAAGAACTGAATCACCATTTACAGTAACACTCGCAAACTCAGGAGAATCGGAAGTTGACAATCCTTGATTAATAGCTTTTACCGCAGTAAGATTTGTAAGTTCTGAATCCATTAATGCACCAGCTGCTGTGACATTAGCAGTGTCAGTAACATCTGCCCCAGTTTCAATACCTGCTAATTTTGTAAATTGAGCATCTGTAAATGCATTGGTGTTAGCTTCTGCTTCGTACAGTGATTTAATTTCTGCTCCGGTTTGATCTGCTGTAGCACCTGATTCAATACCGTCTAGTTTAGAACCATCTGTGGCTATATCTCGACCATCAACAGTTCCTGATAGAACAATATTACCATTGACATCCAATGCTTGCGCTGGTGATAAAGTTCCTATGCCTACTCTGTTGTTGTTACTGTCAACATAAAGTGTGTTAGTATCAAAAGTAGCGTCAGCAGAAAGAACTAAATCTCCTGACGAATCTACTACTAAATTTCTCGGAGTTTTTGCAAGTATAAAAGCTGTTGTTGTCATTTGATGCCCTTCTTTATAAATGTATTTATTCTATAAAAAGAAGTTTTCTTACTGATGTACTATGATAGCTATTAAGGAATCACCCTGTTTCAAACTCCATTAGATGTAGTTCGTTCAGTCAACCAACCCAACATAGATTCTTCGTCAGATGCATTGAGATCTGTGAGGGAAGTGATCGTTGATACAGGCGGTATTGGCGCAGATAATCCGTTTAAGAGCAGTGCTAGAATAACTTGGAGTGAATCGCAAGCGTGAGGTTAGTATCTATTCTGCATTTACAATGAAAAAGTGTTGGCCTTATCGACCTGCAGAATCTAAGAAATCTTTCATACTTTATTTAAACTTTGTTGTCTTGTACACAATTTTTTTATCTTTCTAATTATTTGTAATACGTATTAAAGCTTAAGGTAATTCGATCAGCATCACTTTGATTTTGTTCAACATAATGCTTTTCCCAACTCCAGAAAAACAAACTATTACCAACTGGTATATCAAAATATGTTGTAATATGTGTAAAGTCTGTTTGATTATGATATTCAGGAGGAATGAAAAATTTTGCGTTGTCGCTTCTAGTAAAAACAATATTGCCGCTGTTATCAGGCTTAACTACTGTTACTGTTCCACTAAAAATGCTGCCATGATGATCGTGTAGAGTTTGATATCCGTAAGGCTTAGTAACATTAAACCATACACTAGAAATACCAATACTGAATTTTACTTTGTTGCGAGCAAATGCTGAAATATTTTGATTAAGAACTGCTATTAGATCTCTAAGACTAGGCGCCTGAGACAGATCTATTGATAATAGATCAGGACTTTGGTAGCTTTTAATGTTTGATCGATTTTCACCACTATAGTAATCTTTAATTTGATAAATTTCAGTTTTAATCTTAGAAAAATCTAATTCTGTATTCAGGTCAGTTATGAGAACAGTAGACGGAAAAATTAACATTTCATTCATAGCAGTATTAATCCTTCTTAACGTGTACGTTCTCTTTATAATGATGAAAATTAGAGACTACGTAAAAGTTATCTTTCATATCATCATTAGTTAATCGACGTACTGGCATTTTACCGTACACATCTTTTCTTTTTACAGGGAAAAACTGTACAATAGGTTGCCCGGCTTTAATCATAAAATTGTAGTTTTCTAAGCCGTCTGGATTCAATACACGGAAAGGAAAGTTAATCTGATTATTGTATCTATCTGTATCTACTAGTCCAGCAAAACACTCAATGTATGATTTTCCTTGATTTACAGGATTGATAAACATTGTACTATAACCAGATCGGGTGGTAATTTTCCAAGGATTTACAAATTTTAAAATAGGAGCATTAGCATATAAATTATTCATGCCCGCTTGTTCTTGACTATGTGCTTCGATCGGCGACGCAATATTGTTTTCTGCTACATTGATTTTATTTCTATATTCGTAATTAACGTGTTTGCCGTAGTCTGAAACTTCGAAATAAATATCAAACGGAACAGGCATAACCCAACCCAAAGACATTGCGTCCATGAATGGCATACATGCTCTTACTGTTTGCCCTGGATACAAATTCTCGTTGGTATCTTTTTTAGGCAGGTTAAATTTAACTTTTTTAATCCATTCAGGTAAGAATTTTTTAGAAGAATCTGGGGCTTTGAAGTACCCAATGTTCTGCTGCAAGGCGCTAACTTCTATAATAGGCTTTCGTTTAAAAATCATATTACCACCATTTTCTTTTATTATACACAATTAATACTGTGCTGTCAACCTTAAGGACTCGAAAATACGATTGCTCCGTCTTTTCCAGGATTACTAGCAGCACTAGATTGAATTCCTACACCACCGATGCTCATATTACTGGAATTAAAATTTGTTAGAGAAAGACTGTTAGAGGTACTACCAACAGTCCAGCCCGAAGGAACAAGACTCGATCCGCCCCCTCCTCCAGAACCATACTGACTAGCTCCGCCGGACCCAGCGCCACCGCCACCGCCTCCGAAGTAGCCACCGCCGCCACCAGCGCCGCCGCCAGCGTTAGAACTGCTCGGCGCAGCGCCGGCGCCGCCGTTAAGTGAATTACCAGCCGAACCAGTAGTAGCATTACCTACACCACCAGCGCCACCGGCGTTCTGAGTACCACCTTGTCCAGCATTAGTGTGTCCTGCGGCAGCCACACCAGCAGCGCCATCAGTACTCGAACTACCGCCAGATTGAGTAGTACTATTAGTAAATTGGTCAGTACCGCCTTGACCGCCACCGCCACCGGCAATAGCAAGATATTCTGAATTAGTATTTGAGTAGATGTAGGTAAGTCCGCCCCCTGCACCGCCCGAATATGACCGAGTACCGCCGCCTCTAGCACCGTTGCCTGCGTTGTTATCAGACGAAACAACATTAGCCTGGCTGCCTTGGCCATTTGCAGCTGGACCTCCTGCTCCAATTTTTATAGTAATACTATTATGATTAGATAGATCAAGTGTTCCGGTCATGTAGGCACCATTGCCGCCACTACCGGATGCTATTGGACTTACATATCCAGAACCGCCGCCGCCGGCGCCGAATATATGAACTTGCGTTTCGCCATTTGCTGAAACATCTATAGTAGTGCCACTGTTAGAACCATGAGAAGCAAATCCCGAAGTATAACTAGCAATAAGAGGTTCTAGAGCGCTGCCGAATATATTAGTAACAGCAAGGAGAATGCTGCTCATTAGGAAACGTCCGTTCCTGTAACAACACACGCATTAGTAGCAATCCATGTAATAGTGGTCATAGACCTAGAACCCAACGTAAGGGTGTTGTTGTGTGTGTTGTTATTATCAGCACCAAGTCTCATGGATGTTACTGTAGTGCCGTCTTCTAGGGTTACTGAACTAGCCGAATCGTTATAAACTGCCATGATTGTTCCAGAAGGTGAAGCACCCAGAGTGATAGTCGAAACACCAGTTGAAGCTGTTTTATACACGCCTTCATTAGAAATAGTTGTATCGGAAGTGATCTCTGTAAAGCGTGGTGCTCTTACATCACTAACAGAATCATTTACATCACCAGACGATGTTACAGTAGCAGCTGATACGGTGCCAGTAGCAGTCACGTTGCCGTTAGTCTCAAGCTCAATGTTATTTGTGCCTGATGACGGATTCTTTAGATTTGTAGTTGCTAACGTGCTCATTGCGTATCACCTATTCTTTGTAATATATTTATACTAGATTAATGGGGTCCATGTAATTATACCCTTTAAGAAATTCCAAATCTATCTTTGTAGAAATCAAATATAGTAGTTAACTCTGTTGTAGTTATTGTTCTATTGTAAACCAGAAGCACTGCTACTTCACAGTCTGAATATTCGTTAGCGGTGGTGCTAAATTTACCTATCATAAACTGATTCGGTCCTTGACTACCGCCGCTAGCAGTTTGCCCAGATGGTGCTACGTTGTTGTCATAAATGACTCTAGAATCGCCGCTGTAGTTTTCTCTAAAACCGTGGATGTGCCAGTCAGTATCACCACCAGTAGGGGTAGTAGCGATATTGCCTTCGGCGTAATATGCATTTGTATTGCCGCCATGCATCCCATAGATAGCGTTATTATTTAATCCGTTAAGAATTCTGCCTCTAGCACTATTGTTATTAGAAGCATATCTCTGAATAACTACAAATGAACAGTCTGATGTGGACAGGTTTGGTCCACCTGAAGCATATTGATTGCTACCATTAAACTGGAGCTTGCCTGCATTGTCACTAGAAAATGTGGGAGAGTTAGTCAGTGTGAAGTTGTTGCCGTTTCCGCTCATATCACTCCACGTTGAGCCTGAACCTGAATAAGATGCTTCTACTCCAGCATCTAGGTGAACAACCAATCCACTGGTTACAGGAACATTAGAATAATCTGGCCAAAATGGCCGCCAATCCATTCTACCGTCACTATTGGAAGAATCTCCGGGATGTGCTGTTTCTGTAGCTACAGTAAACGTGATAACGTGGTCGCCAGAACCATCAGAAGCTGCTGAATATGTTGCTGTGCCGTTGTTCTGAACAAATGTGTCATTTGCTAACTGTGTAGCATTGTAATTTGCCACTCTAGGAAGTCTTAAAATGACAGTGCCGGAACCACCGTCACCGCCTGTACTTATTGTGGCTGAGCTAGTATTATAACCAGCACCACCGCCACCGCCACCGTACTGAGGTCTACCTGATGTTGCTGCTACAGTTGTAACAGTGCCATATGAAAGACGGGTAACAGAGTTCACACCACCATCACCGCCACCAGCAACTCCAATGCCGTTATCTGTTCCTGTCGTGGATCTAACACCGCCACCACCACCGCCAGCTCTAGATACTGAGGTTCCGGTAATTGTAGAAGCAAGGCCAACGCCGCCATCTCCAGCCGATGCAGTAGATGATGATCCGCCACCAGCGCCGCCAGCACCACCACCACCTGAACCAACATCTGCACCTGATGTGCCACCATCAAAACCTTGTCCAGCAGTTCCTGAACCATGCATAGATCCGCCAGTTAGAGGATAAGCGCCACCACCGCCTGATCCGCCATCTCTTTCAGTACTTCCGGTATAGTTAAAACCTTTACCGCCACCACCGCCAACTGTTGTTACAGTAGTGATATCACTCCCTGAAATGCTAGAGGTTCTACCTTTATGCCCTCGCAGATTAGCACCTGCATTCCAACCTAGACCGCCTTGACCACCTTGACCTACAGTAATAGAGTAAGAAGTTCCGCTGGTCAGAGTTAAAGCAGTTTCCAGAGAACTTAAACCACCAGAGTTTCCACCAGTGCCATCAGTGCCAGTTCCCCATGATGTACGATAGCCACCAGCACCTCCGCCACCGTCGATAACACCACCGCCTCCACCGCCACCTGCGAGGATCAGGTAATTGGCAGTGCCATCCCACAGCAGCTCGGTCTTAAAACTAGTCATCACAGGATATCCGAAGAGACCAAACATATTAAGAAACCGTTGCGCTTGTGACTAACAATTGACCACTACCGACATGACATAGTCCAATAACAAGATACTCACCACTTGTGCCATTAAGTGCAGGTGCTGTAGCGTCAACATACTTTGGTGTAGGTGATGCTGAAATAGTAAGACTGGCACTCGCAGCATCAATTACAATTAATGTAAAGCCAGTGCCGACAGGTGTTGAACTAGCATTAGTGATTGTTACAGTAGTTGCCCCAGATGCAGTTACAACTTGTGTCTGTGTAGTTGATACATTCCAAGCTGTTGAACCAGTAGACGTACCAACGCTACCTGAACCGATTCCACTAAGCGTGAAATTATCTGTTGAAAGTGAACTTCCTGAGATTGTAGTTGTCATATTCGTTTCCTATACTGTGTAATCAACATTGTCTACTAAAGGTAAGTCGAGCTGTGTAGCACTACCAATGAACACGATCAATATAGCACCATCTCCACCTGCTCCAGACTTTTTATCAGCTTGCGTTCCGCCTGACTGACCATCGGCAGTACCACCGCCACCACCACCGTGAAGTCCTCCGTCTACGCCATCGCGCTTAACAGCTTCAGCAGTATCCAAGTCAAAACCGTCTATGTCAGGATTGCCGATGTATGGCGCATAAGCACCACCACCACCACCACCGCCTAAGTCATTGTCGTTGCCTGCAAGACCACCATCTCCACCATAAGTTGATGTAGACCTTAGTCCGCTCTCGCCACCAGCTCCACCGCCGCCGCCGTAATCATCACCGGGAGCAGTAGCTGACCCACTGGCTGACCTCGCGGCCGAACCGTTACCACCAGCTCCAGTATATCCACCAGCTCCGCCGCCACCACCGCCGGAATTATAGCCACCTCCACCTTGACCGCCTAAATTGCTCTGCGTCTGTGTATATGTTAATCCTGTTAGATCGGTCGTATTAGCGTCGTTCGCACTGTTGAGCGTGGCGCCCGTTGCCGAGGACGCTCCGCGACCACCTTGTACGGTGGCTATTAAAGTGCTATCAATTGTGATAGTTGTATCGCCCCCAGTTATACCAGCGAGAAGGGCAGTACTCCCTGATCCAACGGAAGCGCCTCCGGCCCCAACGTCGATAACAATCTCATTTATAGAGCTAACATCTAAGTCTTCCAATAAAAACGAATTGCCTCCATTACCCCCTCTACCTCCCCAATCGGAACCACTATTTCGGTGCGCTCCTGACCCACCACCAGCGACTGCGAATATAGAGATGGTGGTGAATGATGCCGAAGAAAGGTCTAATGTATAATTACCCGATCCATTGTCCGTAATGTATGATAGAATATCTCCACCAGCTGTTGTTTTGTACGATGATGGAAGGAAGTATCCTAGTTCAAAATTTGACAAACCGCCACCGCCAGCCAACTCACCAGACAACGCCATTAACTGGGTAATACTCATTAGCTTACATTCCCGTTAACAATCATACCAGCAGAAGTAAATGCAATACATGTAGCAAGACCATAACCAGCAAGAGTGATAGTGCTGTTGTTTTTATCTGTGCCATCACCGGCAATGTAAACTGTATCGGTAAAGCTAGCATCGAAGTCAATGGTCATGTCAGATGACGTTGCATTATGTATTGTAATGATATCACCAGCAGCAAAGTTACCTGCGTTGATGTTAATGGTTGTAGTAGCTGCACCAGTAAGTCTAAAATATTTACCAGATGATCCAGAGGCAATTGTTACAGATGTTGCTGAATCAGTTGTAACCTCCAGCGCACGAACATTACCCTGTGCATCTTGGATCGTCCCACTAGCTGTTACATTAATTGCTGTTACTGTGCTGCCTACTTGATAGGTATTGTTATCACCAGCATCTGCTGTTTTGATTTCTTCGTAACCAGAAGTAGCACCAGATAAACGTAACTTACTCATTATACAATACTCCATTCTGATCCAGTTGGGATCGTTACTGTAACTCCACTATTTACCGTTATCGGTCCAGCAGTCATAGCATTCCTGTTTGTTGATATGGTATAGTTGGTTGTGACTACCTGATCGTTTTCATAGAATACTTGATCAGTGCTTCCGCCTGTAGCACCTGCTGAAATACCAGTAAGTTGCGATCCATCGCCGTAATAGATAGTAGCAGTTACGTCGTTACTGACCGTTAGGTCGTTTCCGACAGTAACATCTGAACTAAACACAGCAGCGGGTGTAATTGTAATAGCTGAGCTATCTGATGTATCAATAGTAGGAACAAACAAACTTCCTGTTGCAGTAACATCGCCTGCTACTGTAACGTTCCCGCTTGAGTCTTCTGTAGTTTGACTCACGGCCCAGTTGCCGCCGTCGTATCTTACCATTGCGTTTGCGCTAGCACCAGTTACTGAAACATCATTTAGATCGCTCCAGTTGCCTGTGATTAAGTTTTCAGAAGTGTCGTAAGCATAAAGTGCTACAATGTCACCAGTTGACAAGTTCTCAGCAAATGTAAGTGTAGTACTACTGACTGAATAGTCAGTGCCGCTTTTCATTCTAGCACCGTTTAGGTACACATCAAGTTGAGCTAACGTGTAAGCAGCTCCCATTGTAACTGTAGCTGCACCGTTTGTTACTGTGGGGTGCTCTTCAGTTCTAGATGAAATACCGCCACCTGTTGTTGCTGCCCATTCAGCACCAGTACCCGCAGCGTTAACAGTAAGTACTTGAGCAGCAGAGCCTAGTGTCTTAGGCAAAATAGTTTGTCCAGCAGCGTTTTCAATTGAGTTGGTTACTCGTAGATCATTTTGAATAGTAACGTCTGAACTAAACACAGCAGCAGGTGTAATAGTAATAGCAGAACTATCAGTTGTATCAATTATTGGTGTAAACAGCGCAGTAGTAACAGTAAGCTCATTGCCAATTGTTACATCATCTGGTAAGCCAATAGTAACTGCGGCAGTTTCTGAACCACTACCTGTTACTTCTACTTCGTTAGCTGTTCCCGCAATGGTAGCAACATAGTCGCCAGTGGTCATAGTACCAAGGGTAACATAGTTGTTTGGCAATGTGCCTGTGAAATTAGCACCGTCTAAGTAGTATGATCCTTCTTGACTGTCTAGTAAGTCAGCGTCGAGTCCTGAACTAGCGCCATCTACAGTTTTAATAGCCGTTAAGATTTCTGCTGCTGTTTGATCAGCAGTGGCATTTGTTTCGATAGTATCTAGCTTCGTACCATCAGTTGCTACATCACGGCCATCTACTGTGCCTGAGACTGTAATGTTACCAACAGAAATATCTGGATTACCGGATAGACCTGTTGCGGTAATGCCAAGAGCATTGATTTCTGCTTGTGTTTGGTCAGCTGTGGCATTTGTTTCGATAGTATCTAGCTTTGTACCGTCTGTTGCTACGTCACGCCCGTCTACTGTTCCACTTAAAATTAAGTTGCCAGTGATGTTTATGTTTTTATTAAAGTCCCATTCGTCATTTGTACTGTCGTATGTGATTGTAGCATTAGCTCCGTCTACTGTAATACCTGCGCCGTTGGCCGCCGCGGCATTAGCAGAACCGCTTGCTAACGTGAGATTAAGATCATCAACAGTAACAGTGGTAGAGTTAATAGTTGTAGTTGTGCCATCTACTTGTAAGTCACCTGCTATGATCACAGTACCTGTATTGTCTCCAACACCAGCAGGGTCAATCGTAAACGAAGCAGGACCAGCTAGGTATCCGCCTACAGTTAGATTATTTACATTTATAATATCATTGGTATTAAGATCTAGGTCAGTAGCCATCTGAACACTAGAATCAGATTGACCAAGGGTTAGTGTTACTCCTGTAACACCTCTTATTTCTCCGTTCTGTTCGAATACAATATCAATATTGTTAACACCATCGCCAACAAAAATATCGGCGGTTGTATCACCTAAAGATATATCGCCGCCGGGATTAGTAATTACTAAGTTGCCACTAGAGTCTAACTCTATCTTAGCGTCAATGTTATTAGACGAATCGAAAAATTCAATCTTTCGTGATGCTGGGGTAATTAAAACGTCATCAGCCATTACTTTAATCTACCTCCTAATCTTTTCTTTTGTTGTGTGAAACTATTTCTGAATCTTGAAGAAGCATTAGGATTTACCGATCCGAAGTTCCCCATAAGATAATGTCTTTGTGTTAAACCTTTATCTAGAAAGAAATCAAACTCTTTAATATAAAATCCCTCCGTTGCATTTCGATTGTCGGATCTTACACCTATTTTATAATATCTACTAAACGGTTCGGAGCTAATAGTTATTTGTACTTCCTCATAAGCAGAATCAAAAGCACTAGTAAACTGAGTGTTATATCTTTCACCTCGAAGTGGTCTGTTACTGGAAGCTGTAAAGCCCAAAACATTTTCACTAAGCTGACTTCTTGTATCAATAGCAAAAGCATAAGGTCTATTGCCACTAAATCCAGAAACAGCCTTACACTTTACTGTAAATCTTCCTGTAGCGTTTGCAGGTATATAGACTGTTTCGCCCATCGACGGATTATTGTCGGCCTCATCCCTTCTTAAAAAATGCCACGCATCTTCATCCTCGTCCCAATAAGCTTCCCAATTATATCCAAATAAATGCATTCTATCAACTTCATGTTGATGCTCTATACTCATTAGCGCAGAAGATGATGATCCACGATTGTAATGAGCTTGCCTGAACTGACCAGACTGTGTGGTGTTGGTAGGATAGCCATCTGCATTTAACGTTTGTTCGCCAGAAAGATTTTTAAAATAACAATCAACCATTCCGCCACCGAGTTCAACAACACCTTCAGTGAGTACTCCGTATCTCATACCAGTAAATTTACATCTCCAAACATCTCCGGGATGAGTTCTGTACCAACCCAGTCCTGCATAGTCTGAGGCATCAACAATAATATTATGAATCCAACCACCTATTCCACTATCGTATGCAAAATGTCTTATTCTGTTATTGCAACGACTAACATACATATATGAAATATCCGTAAGGTCAGACATCCCTTCACATCTAAAACCATAATTGTCTTGACCTGCAATAATGTTGCCCATAGATGCCGTATAGGGTTCATAATAAATACTTATACCGTCATCCCCATACAGAGCTGTGCAGCATCTTGCAACAGTAGATCTACAATCGTATAGCCATATACCGCCCCAATCTCTGTTATGCCCTGCAGTCTGTGTAACTGTTATACCCTCACACCATGTTCCTCTATGTTGCTGAGGAATAGTATTGTTTAATGTAACTGGAATACTGGCGTCATTAATTTTGTTTTGGCCTCTTAGAACAACGCCAGTTCTTACATTACTATCACTATCGCCCCAGCCATCAAATTCTATATCTTTTAAAATTATATATCTGTCATATCCACTTCTGTGCTCGACATAAAAATGAGCATAATCACTGCTGGTCAGTGTTTTAAACTTTATTGATCTAGACAGTAAGGAAACTAAGCTACCTACAACTACCTTGTAACCCAAGCTAGTTGTAAAAGTAAGAGTGTTGCCGCTTATACTTTGAATCTCATAATCATAGCCAGAATTGTTATCTGCATAGTCTGAGGCTCCGCCAGCTTCTGATCTTTTCTCGACCCAAACTCTGTCTCCAACAGACAGGCCACTCACACCATTGAGAGTAAGAGTGGTTGATCCACTAGCTGCTTCAGATGCTACTGCATAAGCCATCTTTCTAACTTTGGAACCAGAGGGATGTGGCTTAAGAGACATGGCTCTATAAACAGTTTCGCCAACAACGCTACCAGTTACGGAGGAATTTAAAGTCAATAAGTTTCTGTTATATGCTATAGAAGAAATAGTTCTTATATTACGATTCGAACCAGTGCCAAAAATTATTTGCATTCCCTCTCGGAATACTTTTGCATTGCTTACAACCAGCTCTGTTCCGTTAACAGACGTAACTGTTGATTCTTCCGGTCCAACAAAGTCTCTAGTGTAAACTGTGTTACCGTTTATATCGTGAATCCAAAAACCTTCATCATCATACCTTCTGCCATCATTCTCAGTAGAAGTAGATGTGTAGTTATGAGAATATATCTGTACCCAATCTCCTACAGCAAAGTTAGAGGCACTAGTAAATGAATGAGTACATTCATTACCATCCGTAGCTACTGAGGTTGTTGTGATTGCGGTAGGATCGTCTCCTTCAATAATGCAATGAGAGCCAGCAGAGTTATCTACTTGCAATCCGTGATTATCACCGTCCGTTCCATTCCACTCAATAGTAAGATGATCCTTAAAGTGAACAGTTCCAAGTTCTACTCTTATGTTTCCGTTCATCCTCAGAACGGCATTGTCAGCGTTGGTTAACACACCACCAGTACCTACTAGGATGTCGCCATATCCGTTAGTAGGTTGATTTGTTCCTGTAATTGTAACTGTGTGATTAATAGTAAGTGTGTCGCCGTCTGCAGGGGTATTTCCGCCCCACGTGGTACTGGCGTTAAAGTTACCATTTTGAGAAGAACTATAAGCTGCCATGTCGATTCTCCTCAATGAGAGCAGTAATTGTTAGCACCTTATCATCTCCATCTTCTACCAAACTTATTGTTTCTTCATATTCACTAAACTGTTCTTTCTCAACAGTGTTGTCTGGCTTGATTCTTAGTTTAATATTTAATCTTCTATATATTGGCTCACCCATTGTATTCCACCTCAAATCTTTTCACGTCTTTTCTTTCAGCATTTATCATATAAAAGCAGTCTATTTCAGCGCCTGCTTCTATAACTATAGTGTTATTTACTATTTTTTTGACCCAAGGATTTTGCTGTGTGCCAATAGCAGTTAGCTGAACTGTAATACTATCTTCATCCACAAGTCCTAGCCAATATTCTGGCAATTCAATTGTATTTGAATTTGTTAATCGACCACGAACATATACACCGTTTTCTGGTCCTTCAAGTGATCCGTGGCGAAGTTTCATGCCCTCTTTTGTTGGGTGATCGATTACGAAGCTTTTTGTTGTGGCAGCGAATGAACCGTTGACTTCTAGCTTATATGCCGGACTTGTAGTGCCGATGCCTACATTGCCAGAATCATCAATGCGCATACGCTCAGCGGGAGTAGAAGCCGCAGCACTGGTCGCAAAAATCAAATCATGGTTATTGCCACTGCTTTGAGCCTCTGCTATAATAGCAGCACCTCGATTCGTTTCACCAGAACCAGAAAATAAGATTCCTGTGGCATTGCCAGCGGATCCGGATGTAGTGCTTAGGAATGAAGCTGCGTAGGAGCCGTTAGCTATAACATTTGCAACTGTATCGTCCGCTCTTACGACTTGTAGTTTTGTAGTAGGACTCGTAGTGCCGATGCCGACATTGCCTGAAGAAGCAATTCTAAACTTTTCACTGCCGTCATGATCAACCTTCAATGGCACAACTGTTGTTGGACCCGAGATTGTTTCAATATATGCACCATAAGCTAAGGAACCATGCGTAGAAGCATTAGAAGCATGCAGTGCTGTAGTTTGTGATGCAGTGCCTGTGCCGGTAGTTTCTGCTAGAGCATATACTCCGGCAGCTGGACCTGTTCCTAATGCTCTTTCTGACCCATGATTTGTTGACCCGGAAGCAACAATAGTTTTACCTAAAACCCCAATTGCATCGACTGTGCTACTGGATTGAGTGGCCTGAGCCCAAATGCCATAAGTGTCGTCACTTGTTCCCCCTTCTGCTTCTATATAAGCACCATATGCTTCAGTTGCATTATTATTGGATTTTATGTCCGCATATAATCCGTAGAATGGTCCAGACTGTCCGCCGGCTAATCCTCCAGCAGAGTTTAGATAAAGTAACCTGTCATTTACTGCTCCGTCGTCTTCTATCTCAACTTTACCGGTAGGAGCATTAGTACCAATACCAACATTAGAACCTGTAGTGCCTTCTGAACCACCATTAATGTAGAATTGAGAACCCGGAATACGGAAGGATTTATTACCATCATCACCTAAAGTAATCTCGTTACTCATATTGGAATCAGAAGCTTCGGCATCAAAACCAATAATAATATTTTCAGTACCAGTGTTTAAGTCTCGCCCTGCACCAGCACCGATAGCCGTGTTACTATTTTGCCCCGGATTAAGACCATCAAGAGCAGTGTTACCAATAGCAACGTTGTTATTAACAGCACCACTAGAAGATAGAGCTAGGGCAGTAGCCCCAATAGCAACATTGTTAACACCAGTGGTGTTGTTAGTTAACGCAGACTTACCAACAGCCGTGTTGTTGCCACCGGAAGTGTTACTAGACAAGCTGCCCCTACCAACAGCCGTGTTGCTACTGCCGTTCTCCAAGGACTCAAGAGCATTAGAGCCAAGAGCAGCGTTACTTTGTCCAGTAACAATCCCAGTACCCATTGAGTTGTTACCAATAGCAGTATTATAACTGCCAGTAGTTGCGTTAGACATTGCCGATGATCCAACAGCAGTATTTCTTTCGCCTGAAGTGTTGTCTTCTAGAGCAGACCTACCAAAAGCAGTGTTTCTTAGTGTACCAGAGTTGGCATTAGCAAGAGCATCAACACCTACTGCTGTGCTAAATGCATCGTCGCCATTACCATTATTGACGGCAATGGTATTGATAAGCGGAGTAAACAGCGCAGTAGTAACAGTTAACTCATCGCCGATTGTTACATCGTCCGGTAAGCCAATAGTAACCGCAGCAGTTTCTGAACCACTGCCTGTTACTTCTACTTCGTTAGCTGTGCCAGTAATAGTAGCAACATAGTTGCCTGTAGTATTTGTACCTAAAGTTACATAATCATTAGGTAGCGTTCCAGTAAAATTAGCTCCATCTAAATAATATGTTCCCTCTTGACCGTCTAGTGTGTCGGCATCTAATCCAGACCCGGCACCATCTACAGTTTTGATAGCTGTAAGTATTTCTGCTGCTGTTTGATCTGCTGTGGCACCTGATTCAATTCCATCTAACTTAGTGCCATCTGCTGCTACGTCACGACCGTCTACGGTTAAAAATGATGCAGCACCTGCTTGTGTAATACTCCAATTTTCAGTTCCGGAGCTTTTTCCAGATATGTCACCATAAAAGTCACCACCTGTTTTAAGCATTTGCCAAGTGAAACTCTCAGTAGTCCTTGACGTTGCGCCTACCATTTTTAAGTATGAGTTGCCAGTTATTCCTTGAAATTTAAATTTCAATCCCTTTAGAATACCAGTTGAAAAACTAGTAAAGCCCAATGGAGCAATAATATCTTGTGCGTCACCGTTGAACAACTCAGTCCATGTTGTCCCGTCGCCTTCTAAGCCTTCCACTATGATAGTAGTTACGTTACCGCCCGCAGAATGGAAAAGAACATACGGAGCCCACTGAGTATTTGAGCTGTTAGATAGAGAAAGACCGCTCACAGTAAACTCAAAATTATTACTAACGTCTTTGTAACTATTTAAATTGAAATAATCATTTGTATAACCAAACAACTTCTCTATTATAGTTGATCCGGGATCAGTGCCAGCAGTAACGGAATAACTAACGCCTGAAAATCTATCAAAAATGTATGCAGATTCAGAATCGTCAAACCTAAAACTTAATCCGTCTCCTCCACTATATCCTTTAGGAATAGCAACAAAGCCATCTAACCACATACGGTCAGAATTATTATTATCTAATTTGGGATAAGTGTCTGTTGAATTATTATTGAAGACTACACTTCTGTTAAATGTTAACTGTCCGCTTACAGTATCATTAACATCACTTCTTACAAAGCTTCCAGAATTGATACCGTCTAACAAATCAGCATCTAAGCCCGAACCTGCGCCATCTACTGTTTTGATAGCTGTGAGTATTTCACTTGCTGTTTGATCTGCTGTAGCACCAGCTTCGATACCATCTAACTTCGTGCCATCTGCTGCCACATCACGACCATCTACAGTACCGCTGATACTTAAATTACCTGATATATTAAAATTGGTATTTAAATCCCATTCATCATTGGTTTCGTCCCATAAAAAACTAGCATCAAAGGAATCTGGCCTGTAAACCTTTATACCAGCTCCGTTGTTTTGTGTATCAGCAGTTGCATCAGAACCTAGTGTGATAACCTTGTCGCCGACTGCTACTTCTTGTGAATTTACCGTAATAGTAGTGCCACCTACTTGTAAATCACCAGCAATAACTACTGTTCCGGTGTTATCGCCAACACCAGCTGGATCAATAGTAAAGGTTGAAGGCCCAGCTATGTATCCACCTACAGTTAGATTATTACTAACAGTAACATTGTTTGGTAATCCAACAGTGACAGCTTGTCCACTAGCTGTGGTTTCTATTTCGTTTGTTGTGCCACTGATAGTTAAACTTTGACTTGCTAAAGCAACTGTTCCCGTACCACTGTCGCCAGCAGTGTCTAAATTTACATTAGCAGATCCTACATCTGCCCATACTGCATCAGTCCCGTTAGTAGCGACTGATAATACTTGCCCACTACTGCCAAGTGAACTAGGTACTAAAACACCAGAAGCATTATTAAGTAAGTTACCACCTACTATTATATTGCTTGTAGCTTCTGCTACGCCGGTGATTTTTGCGTTGCCGGTAAGTTGTAGTTTGTTAGAACCATCGTCAGTTGAGGTCCCTACCAAAATATTACCAGCAAACTCTGCTAGTCTGATAGTTCCATCGTCATCAACCTCTAAAGAAGGGATACCGGAAATATCATTTACGGAAAAAATAGTTCCTGTTAAGCTATCAGATATGGAGAATAACTGTCCTGAGTCTCCACTGAAGGAAAGTACATCAGTAGAAAGCATAGACATTGTAATGGTATTAGTACCATTGTTAATGTCATCTTTAAATTCTATGTTACTTGTTGTAAGACCATTCTTAACAACAAATTTTTTGTCGTTTGCCATCGGTTCACTTTCCCCTGATTAGCTTTTTAAGTATTTATCTTCACATTCATTAAAAGTCATTGCACTAAAAATCTCATTTCCATCTTCATCTATAACTTTAAAAGGAGGCAGAGTTGATCCGTCCTCTAAGAAAATATTAGATTCTTCTACAACATTAAATTCCATATGTTGACCTCAAAGATTGATAATTTTGCACCATTTCGTCATCAGTTAATTCACGGTCATAAATTAAAACGTTTTTAGTGTGATGTATTCCCGACCTTTTATCTGGACCTCCATCTATTCTTATTTTTTGTGTGCTTGTTGCTAAAACGCCACTGGCTGTCCTAGATCCATATTTTTCTCCATTTATCCACATCAGACCACCATCTGTAAAATTGTATTGTAATGCAAACACGTATGTATTTCCGGGATCACTAGAATATTGTGAGCTAACAGTTCCCCATGTTGAACCTCTATTAGCATACCATTCAAACCTATTTGTTCTAACATTATCTGTATGTTGCTGAAAATGATAAAGAACAAAGGTGGCATCAGAAGTGCCATTCCATTTAGCTACTGGGTTGTATGCATAACTGGTGTTACTTCCTATAACTTCTACTATTGCTATTACTGAAACTTCAGTAAGAGTAGAAGTTAACCAATCAGGCGCATTAAAAACACTAGGAATAGAGGAACCAGTAGATTGATAATTGTCAATAACATTTTCCCATGAATTTCCACTTCCGGAATAACTTTTGATGTTATTGATATCCGCTACAAATCTTAATCCATCATTAACAATATCTGGTCCAGAATGTGCTCCCATTAGATTCCAAACCTTCCTCTAGTGGCATTAAAGTTTTGTTTGATTTCTGCTGCTGTTAATGCTCTATCGTATATTTGAATTAAAGGCATTTTAACCACAGAACCTTCTCTGTTTATATGATCCGAACCCCCGATTCCACTTAAATTATTAATACCTATAGAAACGTTTCCATTGGAAGAAAAATTTCTTGTACCAGATATAGTTGAAGACTGTCCGCTTGTAACATCATTGAAACTAGTTTTAACGGTGCTGCCCCCAACTAATCCCACCATTGTGTATTTCTGTAAAAAGTTAGCAGGTGTTAACGATGAACCAAAGTTTGCTTGACCTCCTCCTGATCCACTATTAAAATCCACAAATGGTCCACGGTCGGGTGTATCGTCCCATTGAACTCTTAAATTGTTAGTAGAAAGAAAGGTTCTGTGGCCTGCTGTGGCAAATGAAGATGCACCATTATAGTGCCACATTAAAACAGTAAAATTGGATCCAGTGATTCCAGTATTTAAACTTAGATAATTGTTATTGTTAAATTGGAATGTTCCGTCACTGTTATATGTAAGACTAGTAGCAGTAACAGTATTTTTACTCTTGGACATATCTAAGAGTGCTTGAGTGTTTGATCTAGTGCCATTTACAAATGGTGTAGCAAATGGTTGCTGCTCTAATTGTATGTTGGCAATATCAATAATACTATTATCGTGATCTATTCTTGCCCAAATATAATCATAAGTTGATCCCACCGTAGCTGTAACTTGTATATTTGTCCATTTGCCTAACTCAAGATCCTTAAAGTTAACATGTTCTGAAGAACCTGCATACCATATCCAAAATCCATTATCAGCAGCCGATGTTTGAGAAGTGGCAGTAGATTTTTGAATAACCCTAACATCAGCACTAAATGTAAAAACATCTCCCTCAGACAAATTGGGAACATTGTACATATAATAAGCATCCACAGTAGTTGCTGGGTCTGCTCCTGCTGCTACTTCCAATCTATAAACAGCAGAGCGTTTGTATGTCTCGTTCAACAAAGTTGCATTTCTCAAACTGCTTCCAGACCAGTTATCTATAGTGCTAGTGATTAAATTTGTTGTCGGTTTACCCTTAAATGACTTAGCAGCATTATCCATATCATAGGCAAACACCAAACCATCAGTAACGATTCTAGGATTGTGATGAAGACTCATCTTCCGAATCTCCCCCTCATAGCATTGTAAACCTGTAGAACTTCATCATCAGACAAACATCTCTTATATGCTAACACCGGACCCATCTCACCAATCCAGTATCCAGCATATCCTCTTCCGATTCTAATATCAAGAGTTGTGGTTGTAAGAGTTCCATGTGAATTGGTTGCTGTCGAAGTTCTTTCACCGTTTTGCCACCAAAATACTTGACTAGTATTTCTTCCCCTGACTATACAATTCCAAACATTTCTTTCTGTTGTCCCAGAGTTACTTACCGAATAAGGTTGAGCATTACCTCCAGCATCTCCATAATAACCATTAATATTATTTCCCTGCTCATGGGTCCAAGTTCCATACCCACCATAAGCCTGATCCCAAGGATTTCTACGACCTGATGTATAGCTATGTTTTAACCACATTACTACAGTCTGTTCATTAGAAAAATCTAAAGACCCAGTTCCATTTGTAGATATTGTAGCAAAATCATCAGTTCCATCAAAAGTAATAATACCATTGGATATAGATGGACTACCAGAGAAAGTGGCGTGATTACCGTTACCACTTAAATCACTCCATGTTGTTCCACTACCCGGATAACTTTTAGGATTAGCAGCATCTAATGATAATGATAAATCAGTTAAGGGTAGTGAGGCCCCATAGAGAGTTGCCATTCATTCTATTCCTTAGTTTTCAATTAGCATTATAGAAGTGTTGAATACAGTAGAAGTAGCAGATGCTGGTGTAACTCTTACTCTTAAATTGCCTGTATTGATATCAACATCATAAGAAGCAAGGGAAGCGTTGGTTACAATTTCACCGTATTCAGTAGCATAGGCAGTTGTGCCATCGTGTGTTATAAGTAGTTTTGTTATATGCCGTTCTCCATTAGAAATAGCCATTATGTTTACTTCTGCACCTGCATATGTTGTAGTGCTGAAGGTAGCTAGATTAACCTGTGTTGTAGCAGTGGTTGTTTGTGTGACGCTTTGTAGTCTATGATTATCTAGGATAACATCATTACCAACAGTCAAATCATTTGAAACTGTTACATCGTTTGGCAACCCAACAGTGAGGGTGTCAGTGGCAGATACTGCAACTTCTACTTCATTAGCTGTGCCGCTTACAGTAAGAGTATCACCTCCGTCAATTGACTGTGTAGTTGAACCGTCCGATATAGTCCAGCTGGTACTGATTGCAGCAGTGCTGACCGCAGTAACGTGACCTTGCGCATCAACGGTAATTATTGGCACTGCTGCGGAGCTACCGTAGCTTGCAGCACTCACACCAGAGTCTGCGTGGCCTATTGTTAAACTATCACCTGCCGCACTTACTGTAACTTCTATTTGATCCGTTTTATTAAATGTAAAGGTATCTGTATTTGAGTCTGCTACAGCTGAATTAGAACCATCAGTAAAAGTTTTAAATGCGTAGTTATCAGCTACATTGAAATCAATAGCAGTAGTTGCTACACTAGTTACGTGTCCTTGAGCAGTTACTGTTATCTCGTCTACAAAAGTATTTGCTGTGCTTGAAATGGTTGTATTAGCACCAGCGACATTGTGATTTACAGTGAGTGTGTTTGTTGCACTTACAACTACATCAATATCAGTACCATCAGCAAACGTAAGTGTTTCGCCCATGTTAACATCTTGTGTAGTAGAACCATCTGATATTGTAATTGCATCATTACTAGTAAGAATGCTGTAATAATTAGAACCGTCTTCGGTAATTTCCCATACATCTGTTGCTTCGTTCCATCTTAGGAATACATTTGCTGAAGTGCCACGTTCTACTTCTAGTCCTGCATTTTGGCTAGGTGCCCCGGTCTCGTCAGAATTAAGAGTGAGTATCGCATCACCTATTTCTACTGTATTCGAGTTGACTGTTGTGGTAGTACCGTTAACCGTTAGATTACCTGCAATTACAACAGTACCAGTGTCGTCGCCAACTGCGGCTGGGTCAATTGTAAATGTAGCTGGACCAGCTACATAACCGCCTACTGTTAGGTTACCACTTACAGTTACATCATTGGGTAAACCAATTGTTACTGCTGCTGTTTCAGAACCTGAGCCAGAAACTTCAATTTCGTTTGCAGTACCTGCTATTGTCGCAACATAACTGCCAGTTGTATCTGAACCTAGTGCTACAGCATTCGCAACAATAGTTGCAGTAAGCGTGCCACTTGCTAAATCTGTTAGTGTAACACTACCTGATAAATCACCTGCAAGAGTGATAACAGGATCTGGTTTATTTGTGGTATTTGTCCAGTCTAAATAGTAGGTACCTTGTTGACCGTCTAGTAAATCAGCATTAAGATTTGTTACTACCGTTGTCGAATCTACAGTAAACGGTGCGGTGCCTGTAGTATTATCAAAATTGACCGTAGCACCGCTGGCAAAACCAACTGTAGTGCCACTATTGAATGTTAAAGTTCCACTTGTATAATTGTCGGAAGTATCACTTCTTAGTAAACTTGCACCTTGTATGCCGTCTACAGTGTCTGCATCAAGAGCATTTCCGCTACCAGTATCACTGTCAGTAAGAACATTACTTCCATTAACTGTTAAACTGCTGGTAATTACAACGTCATCTGGTAAACCAATAGTAACTGCTGATGTTTCAGAGCCCGAACCAGTAACTTCAATTTCGTTTGTTGTGCCTGCAGCGGTAGCAACATAGTTACCTGTTGTTTGAGTACCTAGCGTTATAAAATTATTTGGTAATGTACCAGTAAAATTAGCTGCGTCTAAATAATATGAACCTTCTTGTCCGTCTAGCAGGTCTACGTTTAGATTGGTAACAGCAGTTGTACTAGAAACTGAGAATGGCGCAGTACCAGTAGCTAGTGTAGATTTAATTTGCCCAGTTACGCTGGTCGACCCATCAATTTGTAGTTGGTCTATAGCATTATCAAGAGCTTTATTAATCAGCACATTGCCGTCTGATTGTAATCCGTTTTTAACTATAAATTTTTTAATAGCCATTGTGTTTCCTTCTTAGTATTTATAAATATCTTATGAGAGTTTTAAGTGTCTTATAGGTAGTAGAATTACTGCTTACACTAGTAGCATCAATGTGAATAAAATTTCCACGGATATCAGCGTCAAAACTAGCAAGAGGCGAAGAACCTGTATATAGATTAGAATATTCTGTTGTAGTAGCTACAGTAGTATTGTGTATAAAACTTATTTGGCTTACTTGCATTTCACCTGTAACATTATCTCTTACTTGTACTATAAGTTTTCCTGAACTATAATCATTGCCGTTGAAACTAGTAATACTAGACGGGCTTGTAGTACTGTAGGAAGCTTCGCTTACTGACGAAGTTTGAATATCGTTAATGTCTATAGCAGTTTCAACAGTGAGTGTAGATGACACATTAACAGCACCAGCGCTGTCTTCTGTCATAGATGTAGGAACGAAAGCACTTCCGTCGAACCTTATCAATTTATCTGTAGAAATTCCTGCGGTGTCAACATCTGTAATATCTGATAAAATTAGGTCTAATCTATTTGCACTTACTATTGCTACAATATCTGTTGAGCTTAAATTTTGTGTAAATGTGAGTGTGGTGCTAGAAATAGTGTAGTCATCAATTTGTTTAATCTTACTGCCGTTTAGATATACATCAATCTCACCATAGCGAAACGCTTTGCTCATTGTGACATTTGGACTACCATCTACAACAGTTGGATACTCTTCTATATCATTTCTATCAATTACTACATTTCTAAAAATATGTACTTCAACTAGGTCGTTTATAGCAAGCGTTTGGTCAAAAGTAAGCGTTGTACTACTTACGCTATAATCATCACTTGGTTTTAGAATTATACCATTTAGATATACTGAGATCTCTTCTATTCTATAGACCCTACTTAGCGTAACATCTGCAGATCCGTTAGTTACTGTCGGAAATTCTACAATGTGTGCTTTAGTTACGCCTATAGGGTGTATTATTACATGAACACTATCAACAGCATCTAGGTCTTCACTTAATGTTAGAGTAGTCCCAGATAATGACCAATCATCGTTGTTAAGTCTAGAGCCATTTAAAAAAACTTCTAATCTTGATTCACTATAAGTGCTCTGCAAAGTTACGTCAGGCGATCCGTTAGTAACTGAGGGATATTCGTTGATACGATCTACAGAGATACTTCCTGTATTACTATCTAGATCTGCTAAAACACCTGCGAGTGTAGTGCTAGCGGAATTAACAAAAGCGCTAGTATCTATAGCAACTGTATCTTCGTCTACAGTTATATTACCTAACCCGTCAATTGCTAACCCTGCACTGGTATATAAATATTTTCGTGTACCTGCAGACATACTTGCAAGTATTCCATTATCAGATACTGGTACACCAAAATTAGGTTCTGCATTTTTTAAATCTAAATAGCTGTATCTATCACTAGCCGCATCACTAGGACCTACAACTTTTACCTTATTACTTAATAAACCTATATTAGGCATCTAACGACTCCAAAATGCTTAAGGTTAGTTTGAGATTATTGTTAGCTCCGGCGAAAGCTTTCACGCTGTCCCCGTCCTCTAAAATTAATTTGCCAGTAATCATGCTTGCAGCGTCATTGCCGGGTATTTCAAAATCTTTTAACAATTCTGTTTCTGTGGCTGCACTAGTATCATAATGACTAAATGTAACTGTTTCTACACTAGTAGTAACATTACTAACCTGTGCCATCAGAATAATTCCTGTAAAACCTGTTGGAGCAGTGTAGGCTATGGTATTACTAGTTGTGAGTTCAGTAGTTACTGTTTTAAATCTATTTAATGGTGTTGCCATTTTTTAATCCTCTAGTGCTAATATGTATGGGGTCAATACTGCAAATAGTGATCTATCAAAAGTAGTACCTTCAATAATACCTGCACTTGCATTAATTAACAAATCTCCGCCAATTCTAAAATCACCTTTGTGATCTGTGCTTGTAAAAAACACCTGTCCTTGACCATCTGCATCTTCAACTACTTCGTTTGTTTGAATTGGCACACCACCATTTTCTGGTAGTGCTGTGGTGAAATTATTTCCGCTACCTACATATTCAAACGTGATACTACTTGCTTGTATCAAACTTCTTTCGTAAAAATCTACAGTTGCGCCACTTGACACAGCAGTAGTAAATGTTTCTAAGATTGTCACTGTGCTGGTGTCTGTGCTTGGGCCACTTAGTGCAGTGCTTGCTTCCACTGTGTAATATTGTGAATCTCCGGTTATTTTAATAGCATCACCATATCTTGGTTTTTGTGTTAAACCGCTAATCGTTACTTGATTATCTGTTGATACTGTGTTTGTAGTAGTAGTGCCATTATATAAACTTGTGCTTTTTCCTGTTGCTCTTAACCCAAAGGTACCAAATGAAGCATTAGAGTTTGTAAGAGAGCACTGACCGCCGCTTTCACATAAAATACCATCTTGACAAGCTACAGTAAAAATACTAACCAATTGGGCATAACCTCTATTTAAGATATGAATACCTTTACCGCCAAGATTTATTTGAGTAAATGCATCGCTTACCATACTCCGTAATCCCGATGCTAGACTTCCGTCTATACGCATACCTATACCGTCAGAAGTAATACTTGAACAGTTTTGCACATAAGGGCTAGTAGTAATATCACCAGCACCGTTTGAAGGATAAGCTATTGCCGCAGCACCTGAATTATGGCCTCTAAAAGTTACTCCACTTATATAAAAACCATTGCTAACATGCAAAAGATCATTTGTTGTAGTAGCTCCCCTGATGGTAGTTGTACGAAGATTGTCGCCTATAATTGCAACGCCTGCCGACACTACTAACGGATTATTTTGAATGGTATGATCGCCAGATTTTAAAAATATAGAATCGCCTGAAGTTGCTACAGTAATAGCCTGATCAAGCGTGGCAAAAGCATTTGCAATAGAGTCGCCTGATAGGGTATCGTCGCCGTCTTCTTTAACATAATAAACATTGGCAGCAGTATCAGGTTTGTTAACTGGAATTATACTTTCGCCACCGCCGGTTGCACTGTTGTCCTGTTTAAAATACATTACACCGTCGTGTGTGTTAATTGCTACTTCACCTAAATCAAGTTGGGCAGTAGTAGGAACTCTACCTGGTACTTCACTGCGTCTAAGTTGAACTTTACCTGCCATTAGAATATACCTCCGTCTATTGGGCCAACATATTCGTTAGCTGTTATTTTATTGTTTGCAACAATATCATTTTCAACAGTTATGTCGCTGTTGAAAATAACTGCTGGTACTATGGTAATTGTGCTTGAATCTTGCGTATCTATTAATGGTGTATACAATGCATTAGTGATTACACTTGAGTTTACAACATCACCTACAATTATGTTTCCTACCCCGTCTACAAGTAAACTAGAGTCATCTCCAAATACAGATCCCTGTAAGTCACCTTCGGTAATTGCACCAGGTACTGATGTGCCAAACGCACCTTTATATCTTGCGCCTGAAACATAAATTACATTTCCGGATATACCGCTTGGTAAATTATTACCAATAAAGTGTAGTACTCCACTTTGGTAATCAAAAAACCACTGATCATCATTGCCGCTACCAGCAGCAAAAATCTGTGAACCTGAGCTTTGAGGATTTGCTGCACCTGCAGAGTCTATATATACCTTAACTTGATATGTACTACCAAATTCAGGAGGTATCCAATCTGTAATTCCTGTCTTCCATGTTCTATTAGCTGTAGCTGTTGCATCATTAGTAGTTTCTATAGTTTGCAAACCGTTACCGGTATCGTTATAAATTTCAACTGTAAGGCTACTAGACGACGGAATAACGCTAGGTATAGTTGCTGCTTCAGTCCAAATTTTATCACCACGTATTAATAAAGGACTTGCAATACTTTCGTTGGTAGCATTTTTTATAGAATTTTGATCAGTTTTAGAAACTCCGTAACCTAGTTTCTTCCAAAGGTAATCAATTTTCTGTGTGTCTGTAATTGCCATCTTTATCCCTTATGATATACTCAACGCTGTAACTTTTTCATTTGCAGCTAAAGCTATTCGCACTAACACTACATTACCGGTTGCATTGGTCATATTCTCTGTACCTAGTGTTTGTGTATAAGATCCACTTAGTGAAACACCTGTACCTATTATATCGCCACCTGTTGATGCACATCCATTAGATCCGTTACCACCTGCTCCTGTATTTGCACCTGGAACGCCGCTGCCTGCATACTGAATGCCGGTATCTAACCAACCGTTGATACTACTTGCACTGTCGATTGCAGTGCCGGGTGCAGCTATCCAAAGACCACTAATGCCTGTTGTACTTGTAATATTAATATTAAAGTTAGCTACAGTTGTTCTTCTAAATGCCATTGTAAAATATTGTGTACCAGTATCGCTGCTTCTATTAGGCCCTACCGGAAGGTAACCTGTGCTATAGTCGTTTACATTGTGCTCTAATACACCTACTCTAATAGTTGCTTCTTTTGTGCCTACCACACCGGGATCACTTGCTTCTGTGTAAGGATTGTTAGTATAAAAATTTGTAGCGCTATTGAATGTAGGATTGTCAGTTGTATCAGCATTAAAGTCAAATATGCGCACAGCGTCATCTGAATATGTTGCACCTAAGCTACCACTTACATCGATTGCAATTTCGCTTATACCTGATTGTGATGCTGTGTGTACTGCTATTTTTTCTGTTTGACTGGAATAACTACCTGAGCCGTTTACATTATAAGCTCTAGAAGTAATTGTTTCTATAGTTCTTACACTAGAAGATGTTAGAGCAATGGTTAAATCACCTATAGCATATGGCGTACCGTTGCTAGTGTTTGCATTTGGAATTCCGCCTGTGAGATAACTTACTGTTCCGTCTATATCAGCGTAAGTAAAACTTTGTCCCGATATAGCATTTTGACTAGTACCTTCGTAATTTGTTCCGCTTACTACTTGCACAACTTGCATTGTATTTCTATAAGTTTGCCCTATAAAATTATTTAAAGTTACACCCGAGAGAGTCAGACTAGGATTTCCTGTGTTGTAATAAGGCACACCGCTAATATAACGATATGTGCCTGCTACGTTTTCAGCTAGTGTTCCGGCCGCTAACGTTGGCGTTGCTGTGACGTCGTCTTTAACAAATTCGATTTTGTTAGTGGAACCTGTTGTGCTATGACTTAATTGATAACTGTTAATGCCAACCGCTACTCCTGCCGCAGCTTTTGAAACTTGTGCTTTGAATCCAGTATACAAACCTGGATGATATATACTAGTTGCAAAACTTATAGAACTTCCACTTGCATTTAGTAAATTATAGTCTTCTTCATCTGTGACGACTAAACTGGTATAGGTACCACTGTTATCAGTGCCATCAAATGTTACAGCACCATCTGCACTTCCGTTTACATTTGCAGTAAGGATACCAGCATCTGCATCATATGAGTATGTTGATATTACTGAGGATTGAATAGTACCACTTGTACTAGTTGTTCTGCTTACACTATCCCCTGCAGATAATGTAGTAGCGCTGGTGTTATCTGTTGCACCACTAGCAAGTAGAGGACTAGTACCAACACTGCCAGTAAAACTTATAGTTTTTGTGCTTAGTCCGTTTGGAGCTGATATAGCAGGATCATAAACTTTCAATTGTTTTGTAGCAGAAGTGGGTATAACCGCCGGATTAGCAGTTGTATGACTGGCTAGGGTAAGAGTAAGAGTATCTCTACCAGTGCCGGTGCTAGTGCCACCGGCCCAAGTGTGTTGTAAACGGGATCCAGATACACCGCCGGCTGCTGAATCATTAGCAACATTATCTAAACTAGTACCATCACCCCAATTAAATGTATATGTAACATCAGCCATTGTGGTATTTGTAGTTAAATTTTCCATATACAAATCGTTATTTTCAATTACATACAGATTATTACCTGATAAACTACTGCCACCTGAGGCGTTTCTATATAGAGCAAAAGCAGCAACAGGGTCTGCTGTGTAGATAATTATGTAATCAGTATTTGTAGCAGATGCTTCACTTCCTGTAGTGCCCGACGTAGCATTATTATTATAAGCTCTTACTGTTACTGTGTAAGGACTGCCTGCATTGCTTGTATAAGTGTGACTTGGTGTAGAATCTGTAGTACCTGTAGTGACGCTACCGTCGCCCCATGTAATGTCATAACGGTTAGAATTACCGTCAACAGTTAGAGACAGTGTTACTGTGGTGCCTTCACCGCCAGCTGTGGGCGATCCTGTAAATGATACACTGCGCACAAATGTATTGGTTCTAACATTGTCAATTGCTTCGTTTAAACCATCTAAAACGTCTGTAACAAGATCTGTAGCTGTAAAACCTAAGTATGCACCGTCTAGCCAACTATTATCTGTTGGAGTGCCTGCTAATAAGTCTATTTCAGTACCACTACCGGCAAAGTTGTTTTCTACATAAATTTTTGTTACAAGATCTTGATTTGCTGAAGGCACATACCCTGCGCCTGCTGTAATTTGTCCGGTAGCTGAAAGAGTTAATCTTTCAGCACCAGCTGTGTAAAAACGTAAAATATCGTCGTCGGCGGTTTGTTCAGCAGTAATATAGGTATCTTGATCAGTATCTATTACACCACCAATTCCAGTCCACACAGTGCCATTGTAAGCTTCGAATCTAGCATCATCAGTATTGTATCTAATCATACCTTGAGCTAGTGAACTAGGTCTTTGGGCTGTAGTGCCTACAGGTAAAGTAATTGCACCGTTTGTATCAAATGATACAACTTCAGTTTCACTATCAATAGAACTTACCCAAATTGTGTTCCAATTTTTAGTAGCAGATCCAAGATTATAAGTCGCCGAAGCATCAGGCACAATATCACTTGTGATTTCTGCATCTAGTGTTATACCATCAGTATCTGCGTCACCTAATGTAATACTTCCGCCAATGGTAAGGTCGCCAGTAACTTCCATATTGCCACTTACTGTAACTTGATCTGATCCTGTAGTAGGTTGTAAAATTAGGTCACCTACAACAGATGATAATGTAGATCCGTCTAACTGTAAATTATCAACAGTGATTTGATCAGATGTTAGATTAGTCGCAAAAAGTGTGCCAGCTACGTGTAAATCATATCCTGGGGAAGTTGTTTTTACCCCTAGTCTAGAATTAGTAACATCAAAGTAAAGGAGATCTGTTTCTACAGCAAGATCTACGCCATTACGTAGCAGATTAGATTTTAACAACGGTCCTGATATGCGACCTACAGCCATAGCTCTCTCCTCACAGGGATCCTGTCCCTCCAACCACCTTTCATTGCGGGTTGACCACAGTTTGTAATAGTATTTATAAGATTTTAGGTATTGTCGACGAGCAGGATGTCAAATGTACAAGTGTATCTGCCGTTGTTAGACAGAGTATGCATACGAGCATCAATGTCTGTCTTCTCTGGGAATGATTGAGGTATAGGATATTCTAACTGATATGGTCCGCCCACACCATTTACTTCAGCAATGTGTTTGACTTGGAAAGAACCTACACCTCCTGGACGGGCAAACAGTTTGAAACTGCCTGTTGCTGTGCCCTGTGCGGTGACGTCAAGTCGCATTAGGAAACCTGTCTTGCCTGCTGGTACAGTATAGATACTCATTAAGGTTTGACCAATATCTTCTAGTATCTTTGCTACTGTGGTTGTGCCTGACTTGATTAAGATGCGTTCTGAGTTTGGTTCAAAGCTATCAGTACAAGAATAACTTGCTCTAAACACTCGTTTGAAGTTGTTGGTTGTAGTAGCACTTGATCCTGATATAGTAACTGTTTCTGTTTGTAATTCGTAGTTGCTGTCCAACCCTTGTATCTCTACTGTATCGCCATTGTGGGCAGTACTAACATTTGCTTCGTTATTTGGCTCAACCACAGTCACAGTCAGCACACTGTTAGAGTCAATAGTATTCCAAGGATAAACAGTGTCATTCTCATCCCAGATAGTGCCGTTTGTATTTTGACTCATAGCAGGAACAGCGCCGAACTTGTGTATCTCCCCAAAACCAGCGGGCAAGTTAATGCTGTTGTACAAGTCACCGCCAATGGTTCTAATCACAGGCTGTCCTACAGCATTGTAGTCCATAGCTTGAACCAAGTCGTTGGTGTTTGGCTCCGAGCTATGAACATAGTTGGTTGAGTTTGGATTTAGGTTAGGCATATTATGTTGCCCACGGTCTACCGATTTTTAGCCCACCGGTATTGGCATTGTCTATTAGACTATTGTCTGTGTCGTACTTGGTAGGTAGTTGGTTAATGTCTGCTGTGACATCTGCGTAGCGACCTGGCTCTACTACATTGCGAGCTGCTCTGTCTGCGTTAGCTTGTGCGAGTTTTGCTTCTTGTCTTAGTTTTTTGTTTGCTAGTGTTGAGATACCGTTAGCTGCCATTGTATGCTCCTGGGTCTTTTACTCTAATGTCAGCTGAGTGCTTAGGACCGTTAACCCCGCCGCCAGCGTGAACTGTTACTGCCGATACCGGCGCAACGTGTTCGTCTGGAGAATTGTCATAACCTCTATTAGGATCATTAAGCAGAGAAAATATCTGTTTAAATCGACTTGGCTCTGCGTCACAAGGAGAAGCAGCTTCGACTTCTGTCGGCTGCTCTTCCTGCGTTTCTAAGCGATCAATAACGTCAAGTACTGAACGTACTATGTCTGTAGCTTTCATTACATACTCCTGTATGTAACTATTTAGCTACTTACTTTTCTGTATGAGTAACAAACTCAAGACTACCGTCGATGCCTTCGCGGTACTTGAGGAAATTGCTTTCAACTAGTCGCATCACAGCATCTTCGATGCCTGATTTACGACCTTCTGCTCGGCCAACAAAGTAGCCGACAGCAATTAGAATAACAAAAAGCGAAAGTTCAAAAATTCCAATGGTAAACATGTGTAGTCCTCTTTGTGTATTTGCTAACTGTATTTACTATAGCATCACTATTTTAGATGTCAACCATTTTCTCAACGCTAAATACCTATAGAGCACAAGGAGGACAAACTTATGACTCTTAAAAAACTTTCCCTAGATTTAGAATTAGGCCAAGAAATACTAGTTGGCAAGAATAACGAGCGTGCCAAGATCACTAAGATCGAATATCACGAAAAGACTGGAGTCGTATCGTTAAACACTACACGTGGTCCGAGAACTGCGTTAACGTTTAAATTATGTCCGGATCACGAATCAAGTTCAAGTGCAGCAGACAAGTACAGATAAATAATATTATGAAAATACGTGATATTATTGAAAAGACAGACAAAGCATACTGTAACGACACTCCTCCGTCTAAGATGGGAGCAAGCGACTTAGCCAGCTGTAAGTCACAGGGACTTGTGTCTCGCACATCAAAAGGCAAGCCTAAAACTTATCTAAACGCTGACGGCAAGCGTGTTCCGGTTAAAGGCAAATTAAAAAGTCAGCAGTACGGCAACGAAAACGGCCCGTCGGAAACCAATACAGGATAAGGTAATGAAGATACGTGAGCTAGTAAATGAATCACCTTTGCTTAAGAATACGGGCAGTTATAATCCTAACGAAGCTAGCGCAGTTAAAAAAGTACAAACTGCGCTACAGCGCAAGGGATATGATGTAGGCCCAACGGGCGTTGATGGCAAGTACGGTCCTCGAACCGAAGCAGCAGTGCGCAAATTCCAAACAGACAATAACTTACAAGTTGATGGCATAGTAGGGCCTGACACACGCAACGCACTCGGTGTTGCTTCTGTAAAAACACTTGATCCTGATAGTCAAGTGGGATTTTTCGGTGATCCGTCGGTAGGCTTAGATCTAGTAAGTAAGTCTAATGATGTGTCAGGCGACGCAATAGACATAGCAGCGACTTTGATAAAAGAGTTTGAAGGTTATTATTCTAAAGCATACTGGGATTATAAGCAGTATTCAATCGGGTACGGTTCAAAGGCAAAAAGCAAAAATGAAGTGATCGATAAGCCGGAAGCTATGCGCAGGCTTAAACAAGAAATGAAACAAGCTCAACAAAACGTGCTAGGTATTATGAAAAAAGGCAACTACAATTGGAGCAGTAAACAAGTAGCAGCACTAATTAGTTTTGCCTATAACATTGGTAGCATAAACCAACTTACAGCTAACGGCACAAGGGACGACGCAACTATATTAGCTAAGATACCTCAATATCGCAAAGCCGGCGGCAAAGTGTTAAGCGGTCTAGTAAAACGCAGAACCAAAGAAGCAGAAGTTTTTAAACAAGGTATGACAAATGAGAATTAAAGATATCGTAAGCGAAGACAACCGCGACGAAGCTAAGAAAATAATACAGCAGATAAACGATTTGAATAACATACCAGGACTAAGTGGCATACAGTTTGACGATGAGGGCGAATTCGTTGATGACGCTACGTATAAGTCAAGAAACATAGAGCCAGCTGAACCTAAAGAATTAACTCCGCTACAAAAGCAAAGACAAGTTGGACAAAGCCGCAGTAACATAGGGCAGTGGGCACTTCGCACTACTGACCATGACGCATTTACAATCATTGCTAAAGCTAACTTCTTAATGACCAACTTCCATACCAAAGGTAACGACTTTGACCCACGCTTCGCAAACTATGAAGGCTTTATCAGTCTAGGTCGAGGCAAGAACAACGTATATCAACGAAGCATGAAGGACGGTGGAGTAACTATGGTTCTTGACGTAAACAAAATGAGACAGATACGTGGAGCAAAGTACAGCCAAGCATTTGTTTACGGTACGTACGACAAAAAAACCAAAAAATTAGAACCAGCGAAAACAGCTTCGCAAACTCCTAGCGGTATGTCGTTTATAGACGAAGCAGAGCATAGAATGTATTTTAAGAGTCAATTTGTTGATGACTGGCACAAATACATAAAAGAAATACATTTCAATATGCCAACGGAAAACGGCAAGCCAGCAAGTCATTTGATCAAAGCAGAAGAGATAGCAAGAGACTACGCTGACAAGTTCAACATAAAATATTTTGTATACAAAGATCGATCTGCTTACAATATGCTAGCCAAAGGTTATGCTATGAGTAGCAAGGCAATTAAAAAAGCAGGTGGTCTAGCTAAACTGTTTGCGTTTGTATTTTCCCGAGGTAAGGTAAAGCTAAAATGAAAATAAATGAACTAATAAACGAAGACTGGTGGAACCCGTTCAAGAAGAAAGACACTTACCCGCAAGACGCAAGAGACGCAATGGATGCTGTAGTAGCATCGTCTACAGCAAAAGCAGCACAAAGCTCAGGACGTGGCGACGGTGACACCGAAGTAGCAAGACGCAACGCACCTCCGATGCCCAAGCAACGACCAGACGTTGTACAAGCAGCTATTGCTAGAGCTGCCAAGGACTTAGGTATATCACCAAAGGCGCTGCGTGCTATTGTTAAGACAGAATCCAATTTCAAATCAACAGCAGTATCACCTAGTGGAAATCACTACGGTGCTACGCAGATACACAAGAGTCATTTCCCAATGGCGGGCATGACTGCTGATGAATTCAAAGCAGCATCACTAGACCAGCAGATAGCAGTTTATCCCGAGTGGGCAAAAAGCTATCGTATGCTAGAAAAGTTTCCTAACATAGAAACATATAAGCCAGCAGTACAAGCAGCTATCATGCAAGCGTTTCAGTTTGCTCCAAACGGTTCTAAATGGCAAAAAGCATTTCACAGTCAAAACTATGACCTGCCAGTAACTAAGAGTCAGCAAGCAGGCAAACTAGGCACGACAAGCATACGTGATATGTACACTTATTTTGTAGGATTGGGGTTGTAGTTTTCATAAATTTAGTGTATTATAAAAGCATTAAATATTTCTTTTTAGGAAACACAACCAATGCCTGACGTTCTTGTACTTAACACAGACGCTAGACCAGTATCATACTTACCACTAAGTGTTGTTGAGTGGAAGGAAGCAATCACATACATGTGCCTTGACAAGTGCGCAGTGCTTGAATGGTATGATGATTGGATTGTAAGCTCTCCAAGCTGGGAGACTCGTGTACCTGCGGTTATCATGCTAAAGGATATGATGAAGCGTAAAGCTATGCCTCGCTTCTCTAAGAGCAACGTGTATCTGCGTGACCTGTACTCTTGTCAGTACTGTGACGATCGTCTTCCTAAAAAGGAGCTAACTATTGATCATGTACAGCCTGTGTCCAAAGGCGGCAAGACCAATTGGACAAACATCGTAACAGCGTGTAAAGCCTGTAACGTGAAAAAAGGCGCACGTACAGACATTAGGCCAAATCGTTTGCCTTACGCCCCTGACTATTACGATCTAGTGCGTAAGAGAAAGCTAATGGCGTTTGAATTGAAACACGAAACTTGGAAACAATACCTATAAAAAAAGGAGCTATTAAGCTCCTTTTTTCTTGTCCTTGTTGTAGTTAAATTCTACGTCAATGTTGTGTTGATTTAGTAAGTGTTGATACGGAGCAAGTGCCCTGCGTGCTCTTGCTTCGCCAGCTCGTTGCATCGCAGCGCCTACGCCTTTCCAAAATGATTTCATTAGTTATGATTCCATACGTCTAAGGTTAGTTTGTTGTATTTTTGAAAGGGTGCGTCGCCACGGTTTAGCATCCTTTGTCTGTTCTCAAGATCGTATATATCATGAGCACGAGAAAGATAACGCTCTTCGTCTGAGCGATTGTCAAATAGTGATTTGATGAAGTTAAGCATCTGTGTCAGTTCCAATGTCATAGTAAGTTAAAGACGCATCTTTAGGTAGTTCAAATAAAGATACAATGTAGTTGATAAAGTATAGCATTAAAGTCCTAAGCGGTTGCGAATCCCAGTAATCGCAACAGTTTGGCTAACGCCGTTGTCAGTGAGTGAACGTAGTTCACTTTTGTATTCAGCACGAATAAATTCGTTGATATGATTGTTCTGTCGAGAACGAACAAACTTGCGCAAATTAAACATCTTAGTAGTCCTTGTGTATGTTTTAGTTTAGTAAATGAGAAAGAAAATGTTTTTACTAACTCTATTTACATATACTATAACACAAAAAAGGGGCTTTAATAGCCCCTTTTAAAACAAACGATCTTTGCGCAAACCGCATAAGTTACAGTTATATTACTAGTTAGCCTTACAATGCTTTGCGTATAGACTACAAGTATGATCGTTTATCATGTCTAGTTTGTTACCCACTAGGCCATTCCAGCGGTCCATAAGCTTTTTCCAAAAGCCTACGTTTACAACAACACCGTCACTGTTAATATACTTCTCAGTACCTGCGTGCTTGAAGCCTAACAGTGCCGGCGGAACCATAGTAACAACATCATTATTGTTAACCCAACGATAGTGCGTCTTGCCTGCCATGCTGTTAGCAAACTTAGCGTCGCCTGCTCTAGGAGAACCAAAAGTGTGTAGCTCAACTGGGTCAGGCAATGCGTCATCTTCCCAAGCACGACTTGCCATAATAGTAATCATAGCAGCGCCGAGGCTGTGACCTGTAAACCACAAGTTGCGCTTGTCGTCATTTAGCGCTACTAGGTCCTCGTATATCATTTCCCAGATGTCATCAGACTCACGCTTGAATCCTTTGTGTACTTTACCAACAGTTTCGCTGTCTTCTTTTCGTGCGTCGAGATCAGCAAGCATATCGTTCCAGTTGCCAGGCTCAGTACCTCGACAAACAAACACTACATCAGTGTCACTTTCAAAGCGATACGCCTGGGCACCGTCTCTGCTGTAAAACTCAAGTGTGTGAAAACCAAATTCTTTAACAAGTTTTTTAGCTTCAGCTGGATCTTCGTAAACAAACTCAGATAGCTTGGCCAGAATGTGTCCCCGTCCGGAGACACGAAGTGATTTCATATTCATAAGATGGGCCCTCTCTTTCCCAAAAGTATTTATATCTCAAGGCTAAATAATAACACTATGCGCAAGAAAACTAGATCAATTTTAGAAGAACTACAGAACTATAGAAATTATGACCCTGACTTCATGATTGAAGGATCTGCTACTAACATTTTAGAAAGTGTTGTCAACTTAATGACTAGAGTTGACAAGCAGTACGGTCCTGACACAAGCATGAAGATTGAGAAAAAGTTTATTAACGCTTTGCGTACTGGCGATACTGACAAGTTTAGTAGAAGCTTAAAACGAATTATTAAGGAAACTAAAAATGACGATCCTAAATGAAGGCGGCAATATTTTTAAAGATGCTGAAGGTACTATCCTTACACAGCGCATTGACCGAGCAGACGTAGTACCAACACTACGTTGGTTAGAAAAAATTACAAATCTTCCACACGAAGACTTTATGCTAGGAAGTACAGGTCGTAAAGAAACAAGCGGAGACCTTGACGTAGCAGTTAACCAACAAGATGTAAGCAAAGACGAGCTAGTACAAAAGCTAGCAGCGTGGTGTACCCAGAACGGCAAAGATCCAAAAGCTTGGATACGCAAGACAGGTATTAGCGTACACTTCCTAACGCCCATCCGTGGTGATGAAAACAAAGGCTTTGTACAAACTGATCTAATGTTTGGCGATCCGGAATGGATGAAGTGGAGTATGGCAGGTTCAAACGATGCTACTGCGTTTGCTGGCGCTGACCGTCAAATCTTAATGAGCAGCATTGCTACTGCACAAGGCTTTAAATGGAGCCCAGCGCAAGGTCTTATTGATCGTATGAATAATCAAGTGATTACTCGCAACCCGCAGGAAATCGCACAGCACTTGCTAGGACCAAACGGTCAGCCAGATGACTTAGAAAGTGTAGAAACTATTTTAACAAAGCTACGTACTCGTGTTGACTATCAAGAGTTAACAGCAGATGCTAGAGCTACATTTGAAAAAAGGGGAAAAACATTGCCAGAAGGTAAAGATATTAGTCGCTTGCGTGAGCTAGCTGGCGTACAAAAAATAGACGAAAATCCATTGAAGTTTGCTAAGAAAGCTGCCGACGCAGCAAGCAAAATGTTTAAAGGTGCGGACCCGGAGCCGAAGCCGTTTGACCCAGTTGATTTTATCGAAAAGCTTCCTAAGTCAGGTAGCGCTCGTGAAAGGCTCGAAGGTCTAATCCAAAATGTAAACAGCGTTGAGGACTTGGCTAAAGTAGAGAAAAAGTTCCTTGACATCCTTGCGCAAAAGAAAGTTCGATCTACTGAGGAAGCACAGTATTTGATAGACGTACTTCGAGTTAAGAAGCAAGAATTAATAAATCATAATAATAAGTTTGTAAGACCAGATGCTCCAGACGCTCCGTTTGGATCACCAGGGAACCCAATCTAATGAAAATGATCGAACTGTTCGAAGGAACAACTCAGCTAAACGAAGGAGCCGAGGCTCGTATTCAACACGCAGAGGACTTGATCTTTTGGGAAGGTTCTAAAGGTGCGCTTCGTGCGCTCGAAGCACTAAAAAGTATGGAAGAAGGCAAGCACAAAGACGTTACAATTAAATGGGACGGGTCGCCTGCTATTATCTTTGGACGCAACGAAGACGGCGAGTTTGTACTTACTGACAAAAGCGGCTTTGGTGCTAAAGGATACGACGGTAAGCCGAAAACTGCGCAAGCAGTTAACGATATGTTCATGCGCCGTCCAGCGGCACAGAAAGATCCGCAACGCCAACAAGAGTTCGCAGGCAAAATGTCGCAGCTATTCACACTGTACGAGCGTAGCTTTCCTAAGCATGTAATCGGCTTTCTCAAAGGCGATCTACTTTACTTTGATACACCTCCGCAACAGGACGGTAGCTTTGTGTTTACACCTAACATTGTAACTTACACAGTTGATGCTAACAGCGAAATAGGTAGTCAGATTGCTTCTAGTAAAAGTGGTGTAGTTGTACACAGATTTATGACCCCAGACGGTCAAGACTCTGCTGTGCCTCAAAGCATTTTAAATCAAATGAGTGCAGGCGAAGTGATGTACTTCCCACCAGTAACTGTTGAGCGTGCGCCAAACGTAAATGATTCACATGTCAAAGACGCTATATCTCTTGTAACACAGAGCGGCGCAGCAATTGACGACATGTTAAATGTTCAACGACTAACTGAACTAAAGATGAAAGATCTGCCTATGATCTTTTACACTTATCTAAACAAGAAAGTTGACTTAGGCCTTGACAACTTAGGTAGTGATTTTGTAAAGTGGATGCAGACAAGCAAGGTGTCACCGGCTAAGCAGCAAAGAATACAAGAGTACATTACTGAGCACAGCCAAGCGTTCAGAAACATGTGGCAATCAGTTGAAGAAATTATGCGAGTCAAGAACGATATTATTAAACAGTTCGACTCACACGACAGTGCTATTAAGTCAAGCATTAACGGTAACAACGGTGGCGAAGGTTATGTAATGGATCATAACCAAGGCGCTATTAAACTTGTAGACCGTAGCGGCTTTACAGCAGCCAACAGATCCGTACAGCGTGAGTCTGTATCACCTGAGCTAGACAGCATAAAGAAGCTAAGCGGCCTGGCATGATGGATTTTATAAAAGAGATACACGAAGCAAGGATGATACGATCATCTGGTGATCAAAAGGATCTTACCTATACTGATTGCTGCGAACGTCTCTTTATTATGACTTGTATGATCGAAGTAATGCGGTACGACGTAGACAACACAAACTTTATGAAAAGCTATCTGTACAAGACACTTGACAATAATCAGTACAAGCGTTTTAAGTTTGACAAGACAGACTTTTATAACTTTATCTACTTTGTCAACGGCGACAGCGCAGCAATGGACAAACTAAAAGATCCAGGCGCTGCTAAGAAGCTAAGAAGAGATACACACCTACCTCTCGCACAATTAAATGCGTACTTAACTAAAGTGTATCATAACCCTACTTCCTATAGAAGTACAGACAACGTGTTTTACGAGATACAAAAGAGCCTAGGACAATATGTGTCACAATACTCTGAGATGCGTAGAATGCTAAGCAACTATACTACAATCGGTACTGAGCAGAGAAAGCAGATTATTACAAAGCTGCTGTTTGCTGCTAGAGCAAAGCTACGTTCTAGTGATTTAATCGAAGAATTTTCTACTTGGGCAGGTCGTAATAACCTAGAAGTAAGCACTGTTACTGATAATGAACCAACCCATTCGAGAGCAGATTTTGATTCTAGTAATACCAAGGACGCATCATACTACAGACTATTAGTAGGTAATCAAAAAATGATGATGGCGTTTAGGTTTGTAGAGCGTGCGTTCAAAGGCGGCACTGTGCCTATTAGCTATATAGAAGCATACTTGCCTGTTATTGAAATGATACATGATTTTGTTAAAGCAGGACCGCAGGCAATACAACAGCTAAAAGTGCTACACGCTCGTATAAAAAAGTCCAATAAAAAGTAAGTCAAAAGTATAATTTTTATAAAAAAGACTAAATACTAATAACAAGATTTGTTCAAAGTCTTGAAACATTTTAGGAGAAATTAAAAATGGCTACTTATGACGTAACCCCTGCTAACGGCGGCGCTAACGCTGTTGGTTCACTAGAAGCTGTAGCACAGCACAAAGCATTCCTTATTACTGTTCGCTCCACAGCTGACGGTTCTAACACAGCAGTTGACCTACGTGCGGTAGACGCAGCACACGGTTCCCTTTACGATCTTATCCTTCGTGAACTTCAGCCAGTAATGGCTTTTGCTGCTGACGCTAACACTGGCGTAATCCATGTAATCATGGACGGCCACGGTGTAGACGCTGCATCTATCGCTGCTCGCCTAGCTGGCTTCGATGGTGTTGGTATTGACACCGCAGTAGCACTTGGTACTGCTATTACTGTTTCCTAATAGTTAACAGTTATAACTTAAAAAGAAGCGTCACTTTTACAGTGGCGCTTTTTTTATGACTTAAATATATGCATGCGATTTAGAATTAGAACACTAGTTGACATTACACATACTAGAGTAAGACGCCGTAACGATAAAGAGTCTAATCAACAAGACAACTATGACACTGTGATGCAGACTATCGGACTTCGAGTTAATCCTGAAAACATCAAGGTGTATAGTGATCAAGAACAAGCAGCGCTTGGATCCAAATACCAGGGACAGCAGAGAATATGGTATTTCGACTTTACTCCAAACATTGAAGACGCCATTACAATAGACATGCTGATAAATGATTTTAATCTAGTTCCGTTTATTACTGAGCTAGACGAAACTGTCGAATTTGCACAAAATTATTTTTTAACTAAAGATCGCAAAGAAACCAATATAAGTTTCGAACAAATAGAATAAATACATTATATTTGTATTAAGAGGGAAATACTATGAGTATTAATACAACCCCATTAGAGAAAGAAAATCTCGAAGCACACGTCGACCTTTGCGCTCAGAGATATAGTGTTTTAGAATCAAGAATGACCAAGGTCGAAACAATTTTAGCAGGCTTAGCTGAAACAGTAAATAAAGGTAATAAGACAGTAATATCAGCACTAGTAGGTGCAACCGCTACAATAATGGCCGGTTTACTATCTACGATTGTTGTATTGATATTTCAATTAGGATAAGGCAATGAACGAAGCAACACAGATTTGGGGCAGAAAAGGGCAAGCACTAGTACGCAAGTATAGATGCTCAGGCGGCAAGCGTCATGGACGCATTGTTTCTTCACCAACTGCTTGTCATGCTGCTCCTAACGCAAAGCGCAGCGCACAAATGAAAATTACTCGTGCTCGACTTGGCAAGGTAATGGCTCGACGAGCAAAGCGTACAAAACGTGTAAACCCTGCTAGCAAAAGATTATCACAAGGTATGAACAAAAGATGAAAATTCTCGACCTACTAAGCGAAAACGAAAACCCAATGATAACAGCGCAAAACCAGCTGGCATTGGCTCGTAAAGAGCTTCAGGATCACCAAGCTAAAATTAGAGATATGCAAGGCCAGCAGATGCAGGCAAAGAGAGCAGCAGTAACAGCAGCTCAGCAATCATTAACAGCAGCACAGAAGCAACAGAATAATCCGCAGCAACAGCAGCAAAACACACAACAGCCGCAACCACAACAGTCGCAGCAAAACACACAACAGCAGCCTAACAATCAAACAATGGGCAGCACACAGCCACAATGAAAATCAACGAACTAATATACGGATTTGAAATACAAAAGACAAACGAAGAGCAGGCGTTGATACGCAAGCTAGGAGTCGAAGTTCCGTATAATAGCTTAACTGAACGAGAACAAGTCATTTTCACTAACCTTGAACGCAAGGACCTAGTAAATAGAGTTAACAAGGACGGGACAACTTTAGTTAAGCGGAATGAACACAGCCATACACCATATAAACGAACTTTTTGAGTCGTTAGACATCACCATGTTTCCTTACGTAAAAGGGAACTGTATCTATGTGGGCAAAGCGTGCGTGAGAACAGAGCACAAATGTTTGTACAAGGTTTTCCATAATAAAAAGTTTATAGCTAAAACATTTTCAAAAACAGCAGCATTGACTATAGCTCGACAATACGCTAAAGGTCTTACTGAGTCGTTAGATCAAATATTAATTCTTGACAGCGTTATCGAAAAAAACTATAATGATTGTATATTTTACAGTCACGTAGGCAAAAGTACATCAAACAAGATTACCATGTCAACTATGCAGGATCGGTTAGATATAGGCAAAAGTAAAATTGATCGAGCAGTTGAAGAATTAAATTATTTGCTTATAAATTGATAAATACTTTTAACAAACTGGGACATTACCATGAACATTAAAGATATGAATAAAAAGCCTAGCTCAGCAGAACTTAACCAGAATCTTGTTGAGCGTTTTAATCTTAACGTTACTCTTGAAAACTACTCGTTTAACGATTTAGTCAACATGAGAACAATACTTGTTTCTAAGATAAACAGAATGGTCGAGAGCAATAACTTTGATTATACTCATAAAGACGAATATCAAAAGAACAGACTGTTTGCTGAAATACTTGAGGCTGAAATCGAAGCACGTCGTCCGCTAGTTGAAGGCGAAGAAATGAAAGCTCGGCTTGTAGTTGGCATAAGTCAGGTAATTGACGATGTTAAGAATTGGATGCAGAAAGCAAACGATCTAAAAGCTGACGAAGTACTAGAGTACACAGAAATTGTTCGTGACGAAATGGGCGCGGACACTAGTCAGCAGTTTGGCGAAATAGTCAACACTGCGCTAGAAAATCTTTACACAGCAATGGAAGCAGCACACGGCGAAATGCTAAGAGCTCAAGACGTAATTATGGGTAAAGACCCTGGCACAGCTATTGAAGAGCCAATGGGCGCAGAAGAGCCAATGGACGAGCCTGCTGTAGGCGACGCAGATATAGAACTTGATGACGACTTTGGTGCTACTGCTCCAGCAGTAGGCGGAGATGCTCCAGCAGACCGCACACGCCGTGAAAGCATTGAGCGTAGTCGCAGACTTGGTGCTATCATGAGCGAAGGTAACTTGTCTGACTATGTAGCCAACAAGAAAACTGCCCAGCAAAGAAAAGCAGTACGAGGCGGCAAAGGTAGAGCTAAGGCAGCAGGTAAAGCTGATCCAAGAGCTACTGATACCACTCTTGGCGGAGTGTTAAATCAAGAGCGTCGTACTCAGAAGCACCAACAAAAGAAAAGAGTTACTAACCCTGCTAACCATAACGCAAAAGACGGTATGTAATGCGTATAGCAGAATTACTGCGTGAAAACACAGATCTACTTTTTCAGATCTTGAAGACAGTGGAAGGCAGCGCTAATCAAAAAGATATGCCAGTTGCCCTCCACTTCGATGGAATCACTAAGCCAGTACAAGGCGCAGTTAACTTAGACATCAATCGTATCATGACAAACGCTGGATCCCCGCAATTCAGCTTTGACACTTTTAACAATGCGTACGAGCAAGATTATCGCATCAAAGACCTTGTAAAAGAATGTGACAAAGATAAAATTATTCTCAAGACTGAAGAACAGCTCGCTGACCCAGCAGATCAAAGCAAGCCGGGCGATGCTGAAAAGACCGTAAAAGACATGGCAAAAAAAGGTTTAAATACTTTCTTAAAAGATCGTTGACATCATAGCATAACTATGCTATATTTTATACTATGAATGAAAACAGAACCAACGAACAAATCATCACTGAGATTAAAGAGCTTATTCAAGAACGAGTAAAACCAGCTGTGGCAGGCCACGGCGGCAATATTGAATTTTTAGAATTCAACGACGGCCGTTTACTACTTGAGCTTGGCGGAGCATGTAGCGGATGCGCAGGCAGCACTATGACTCTTAAGATGGGTATCGAAAATATGCTAATGCATTACGTACCTGAGATTAAAGAAGTAGACGCTGTAGACGATCCTTTTAGCAATGTAGATCCTTTTTATACTGAGGATTTTTTTAGCACTGAAAATTTAGATGACCCTAATTCTTAACAAATACGACTATAAGCCTATCAGTAGAAAAAGCGTAGACGGTAAGCGAAAATACCTCACGCCAGACGGCGGCGCTGTTGCTAGCGTTACAACTATTCTTGACGCTACTAAAGATAAGTCTGGGCTTATTGCCTGGCGTAAACGTGTAGGTGAAAAGAAAGCACAAGAGATTGTAACCGAAGCAGCAAGCGTAGGCACTCGAATGCACAAGTATCTCGAAGACTACGTTGAAACAGGCGAGTGGCCAACTGCCGGTAGTAACCCTTACGCCCAGCAAGCGCACGGCATGGCCGAAGTTATTCATAACGAAGCAATGACCCATGTAGACGAAGTATGGGGAAGTGAAGTAGCACTGTATGTTCCTAATCTTTATGCTGGGACAACTGACCTTGTAGGTACTTACAAAGGCAGTCCGTGTATAATGGACTTTAAGCAGACCAACAAGCCTAAGAAACTTGAATGGGTAGAAGATTACTTTCTACAGCTAACTGCTTATGCTATTGCTCACAACGAAATATACGGCACTGACATCCGTGAAGGTCACGTATTCATGTGTAGTCGAGCAGGCGAGTACCAGCAATTTGATATTTGGCCTGACGAGTTTGACGATTGGGAAAAAGCTTGGTGGGACCGAGTTTACAAATACTACGAGTCTAATTAAAAAATAATCGTTGACACGCTCGAACTCTGACTGTACTATGTATATACAGTAAAGAGCAAGAGGACATTTACTTATGGGTAAGCTTGAACGAGATTGGGCTGAAGAAGTCGAAAAGAACACTGCTGCTGGCATTCGCGGCGAAGCAGTTAATGCTGCTGATCAAAAGATTGCAGATGCGGTACGAGCGCATGTAGAAGCAGAGTTTAAGCAGAGTATAAAAACTGCCAAGTGGGTAGGCGCAACATCTTACGGCGACGCAGGAGATGTACATGTATTTCTCAGTGACGATACTAAAATTCCTGTAGAGCTTAAAACATCTAAAGCTGACAGCTCTGGCACTAAGGCAAACCCCGGCAATAACTTTATTAAGAAATACGTCAAAGATGCTGTTAATTATAGCGACTTTGATGATAACTTAGGTCTACGTAAACAACGTTATGATCTTGTGGAAAGCGTAGTAGGGCATACACTAGAGAAAAAAGCGCACTACGAAAAGGCCTTGCGTGGTCTCCGTGATGCCGGCCACTCTGAATTAGTTAAGCAAATTAAGGCTATTACTCGTCCGGGACAAATTCAGTATGCTTCTTATGTTACTGAATTGTTATCAAATCATTTACGTGAAACGCAGCAAATGGTAGACGACATCCTAGCCGGAAACAATACAACAAAGGTTACACAAACTGAAAATCTAGTCTACTGCGTTGTCAAGCAGTATCAGACTAAAGCTCAAACTGTTGAGTTTTACGACTTCTCGCAGATGGATAGTACCGTTGCTAGGGTTGTATGCGACGACGATCAAAGTAGTTTTAAAATCCAAAATGCGGCAGGTCATGATATCATAACCCTTAGTGTACTTTGGAAAAATATTTGTCAAGGAGGCGCTGGCCCGGCTCATAACATTTTTATTGGCAACGCATTTAAGCCTTGACATGTTAGCAGATTGGCATATAATAATATTATAGGAGACAATATGAATTACAAACTACTGTGCGGCGACAACGTTGAACTGCTTCAAGACATGGAGGAAAACTCTGTTGACTTGATTGTAACTGATCCACCTTACGGTATGGACATTGCTGGTGTAGGTTGGGATCGCAACGTGCCGCCTAGCAGTACCTGGAAAGAAGCGCTACGTGTACTAAAGCCCGGCGGATGGGCGCTGAGCTTTTGTAGTCCCGAACTGTATCACCGTATGGCAGTGAACATGGAAGACGGCGGCTTTGACATTCGTGATCAAGTAATTTGGATGATCACAACTAAGATGGCAAAGGCAAACAAACTAAAGCCTGCGCACGAGCCTATTGCTGTTGCGCAAAAGCCTATTAGTGAAAAAACAATTAAAGCAAACGTCGAACGTTGGGGCACAGGCACTATCAACATCGAAGGCAATCGTGTTCCGTGGGACGGTAAGCCGCCTACTGGATGGCACAGTGACGGCGCAAAGCGTCGTGCGTTCGGTAGTGAAGTAATCAAGAGCACAGAACAAGAAACTAAAAAAGTTGACGCTAATCCTAACGGCAGATACCCAAGTAACATTGTAGGACACTTTGATGTTCGCGAACATCAAAAGTATTTCTATGCTCCGCGAGTAACACGCAAAGAACGTGGCGAGTATAACACGCATCCCACTCCTAAGCCAATTGACCTAATGCGTTGGCTAATTAATGTATATGCGCCAGGTGAAGACAGTGTTGTACTAGACCCGTTCAACGGCAGCGGCAGTACTGGCATAGCAGCACTAAACTTAGGTCACAAGTACATTGGGATGGATTTATCTCAAGAATATATAACTATTAGTGAGCGTAGAATTAATGATACAGTTAGCAACGACGCTAACGCATTTAATGAACTATTTAAATTTTAAAAAGGATTAAAGTATGAATCAAGTAATGAACCTTTGGTTTGGTATTGAGTTACAAGACGACATTTGGTTTGCAGTAGAACTAATTCCAATTCTTCTTGCTATTGCTACTATTGTAGTAGCAGGATTGGCAGTAAATAAAAATAAAGGCATGGTTAATCTCGCTACTATTTTTTCTGTAATAACAGCGTTCTTACTTATTCTTGCTCAAGGAAGTTGGATGAGTGCACACCTACAAGGCATTCCGTATTTTAAAACAGTAGCAGATAATATCTGGACTATTTTTAATTCATTAGTAATGATTACACTTATGATGTTTGCTATAAACAATCATCGAAAGTAATTAATGAAAGTCTTTAGGAAGTTCTTTAATCTCGATACTAGCATCATGGAACTGTGGAGCTCGTTTGCTCTAATCATTCTTGCTATCTATTCTATTATAGATCCGCTGCCTAAGAACATGGTTGATTTTCAAATGATGCGACTGTGGGTAATAGAGATGCTGATCTTTAGTGGGCTTAGTATTTGGACTGTACTCTATCATCCTACTACTTTTCTTAGAACCTGGCTAGCTTTTATTGGTAGTCTGTTTTGGTTTTACTATACTATATCAATAATAGGAGTTCATGAATCGTTAACTGTTATTGTGTCATCTCTTTTGTCTGCTAGTTTAGCAATATCATTTTTGCAACAGAGCTCAGAGTGGCCGGATCAGAAATAGTAACGTTCTTTATAGAGCATCGTATACTATTAGCTGGCATCCTCGGGGTGTTCTTAGCGTTACTGTTCTTTTGGCTTAAATTTACTCAGTTTATAGTTAAATTTCAAACAACCCAATCTCAAGAGGTTATTGACACACTTCATATTATGTCTGATGAAACGGAAGACATACGAGAAGAAATGCGGCAACTAAAATCTAGATTAGAGTTAGTTACTACTTTGTACAAAGCATCAGTAGATCAACGAACAAAAGATAGACTTCGGAGCAAGCCGCCTCCGCCGAACCAAGATAAATAATACATAATAGGAGAAGTCAAGTGGCAGTGGTCCAAATAAGTAAAATCCAAGTTCGTAGAGGTAAGAAAAATTCAAGTTCGGGCTTGCCGCAATTATCTAGCGGTGAGT
>Ga0115565_10000161_pt1 | contig 54941 bp, 52 predicted proteins | sample COGITO_mtgs_1105_FD_87199 | JGI IMG/M metagenome (GOLD analysis project Ga0115565, IMG submission 87199) | Pelagic marine microbial communities from North Sea - COGITO_mtgs_110530 | ecosystem: Environmental > Aquatic > Marine > Epipelagic | place: Germany:Helgoland, sampling site Kabeltonne... | reverse complement strand
CAGGTCCTCCCGAAATTTTATGCTTTATCAACAAATTTATAACGTGATCTAAAGAATCATCTGACTTAAAAGTAATTAAATTTTTAGTCATATAATCCGAAACTAAGATTTGTTCTTCCGTTTTTTCTTGTGATGATTCTCGTTTTCCCTGAAAGCTCTTAATACCCATAATTATTGATTTAAAATTGTTTTAAATTTACAGAATTTTATCATTCCTTTTACATTTACGCAAAGTTTTTTTTATTTAGTACATTTATAAAAACTTATAATTCAAATGAAAAGAGTCTCTTCTATCCTATCCGTCCTAATTATTTTGGGCGTTATTTCTTGGAGTTTTTCTGATTTAAAACCTGCTTTACCTAAAGAAAAATCAACTTTAAAAACAGATTTTTCTTTAGATAATGCTTTATTTCACCTAAAAAATATTAGTGAAAAAGCACATTTTGTAGGTTCTGAGAATCATAAAAAAGTACAAGATTATATTGTTGCAGAATTGCAAAAAATGGGCTTAAAAACTGAAATTCAGACGCAAACTGCTATTAACAAAAAATGGATCGCAGGAACTACAGCCGAAAATATTTTAGCAAGAATTAAAGGTTCTGAAGATGGTAAAGCATTATTATTACTTACACATTATGATTCAAACCCACATTCTTCTGTTGGTGCAAGTGATGCTGGTTCTGGAATCGTAACAATTTTAGAAGGATTAAGAGCTTATTTAGCGAAAAACGAAATGCCAAAAAATGATATTATCATCCTTATTTCTGATGCTGAAGAATTGGGTTTATTGGGTGCACAAGCTTTTGTTGATGAACATTCTTGGACAAAAGATATTGGTTTGGTTTTAAATTTTGAAGCCAGAGGAAGTGGAGGACCAAGTTATATGTTGATGGAAACCAATGGCAAAAACAGCAAATTATTATCAGAATTTTTAACAGTAAAACCTAATTTTCCTGCAGCAAATTCTTTAATGTATAGCATTTATAAACGGTTGCCAAATGATACAGATTTAACCGTTTTTAGACAAGATGCTAATATTAATGGTTTCAATTTTGCTTTTATTGATGATCATTTTGATTATCATACAGCACAAGATTCTTACGAGCGTTTAGATAGAGAAACATTATTACATCAAGCAGATTATTTAACAACTTCTCTTAACTATTTTGCAAATTCTGATTTAATAAATTTAAATTCTGATGTTGATTTTGTCTATGTCAATTTTCCATTTATAAAAATGTTAACCTATCCTTTTTCTTATGTTACACCAATGCTAATTATTGCTGGAGTTCTTTTTATAATTTTATTATTTTTTGGATTATCACTAAATAAAATTACTGCAAAAGGTATTTTAAGAGGGTTTATTCCTTTCTTAATTTCAATTATTTTGTGTGGTGTAATTTCTTTTTATGGTTGGCAATTGTTGGAAATTATTCATCCACAGTACAAAGACATGTTACATGGTTTTACCTATAATGGGCATACCTATATAATTGCCTTTATATTCTTAAATCTTTGGATTCTTTTAAAAACCTACAGCTATTTTAGAAAACAAGAAAAGATTACAGATTTATTAGTGGCACCAATTTTTGTTTGGTTACTCATCAACTTTTTAATTTTAGAGGATTTTAAAGGTGCTGGTTTTTTGATAATTCCTGTTTTTACAGCATTATTAATCTTTGCAATTGGCGTTTTTATGAATTTAGAGCAACGCTCAAAAAGAATTTTATCAACCCTATTATTTATACCAACTATTTACATTTTTGTACCTTTAATAAAATTGTTTCCTGTTGGTTTAGGACTTAAAAATTTAGTGATTAGTGGTATTTTAATCGCTTTAATTTTTGGTTTGATGATTCCTGTTTTTTATCAGAAAAAAACAAAATGGTTGCTAAAATTAAGTGGTGTTTTTGCTATTATTTTCTTGGGATATGCAAGTTATACAAGTGGTTTTTCTGTTGACAACAAAAAACCAAATAGCATTGTTTACATTCAGAATTCGGATGATAAAACTGCCTATTTTGGCACCTATAACAATACTTTAGATGCGTACACAAAGCAAATTTTTGATGAAACATCCATCAAAGGAAGTATTGCAAACGCAGAAACAAAAAGTAAATACAATACACGTTTAACTTATCGTAAAAAAACCGACTTTAAAAATATTCAATCTTCAGATATTCGTATTGATTTAGATACCATTATTGGCGATAATCGTTTTTTAGAACTTGTTGTAACTCCGAATAGAAAAGTAAATAAATTAGAGTTTATCACAAAAAATAAAATAACGCTCAAACAATTTAAAGTGAATGACGCTTTGGTTTTAAAAGGCAAAAATTACAACACCAAAAAAGGCACTTTCTTAGTGTACACTTTAGGAAATATTGATAAAGATGTTACATTATCATTTATGGTAAACAAAGACGAAATCTTAGATTTTATATTAAATGAAGTTTCTTATGATTTGTTAACCAACCCAAATTTTTCAATCAATGCAAGATCAGATGAAATGATGCCAATGCCTTTTGTTACGAATGATGCTATTATTATCAGTAAGAAATTGGAATTGTAAAAGCCCATCTTAATCTTCCCAAAGGGAAGAGACACTCTTGTTTTATGTATTTTCTAAAAAGTGTATAGTTTGTTATGATGTAAAAATATCACATAAAAAACGGTTTATAATTTATATAAAATTAATTCATAAGAGAATTTAATAAAAGATTTCTATAAAATAGCTAACTTTATAAAATTTTAGTTTAAAAAACTGTGTAAAACCAAAAAACGTTCGGAAATTTCCGAACGTTTTTTACTTTATTATCTTTGTGACTTAACGTCTTAAAGAAATCGATATTACTCAATTTCAGAAACACGCAATGTATTTACCATTCCTCTTGCTTCTGCTGGCATAGATGCAAGGTTAATTACAATATCTCCAGCTTTTACAAAACCTTTACTTTTTGCAATTTGATTGATATCTTCTACAGTATCATCTGTCGTTAAATTTTTATCATAATAGAAAGCTCTTACACCCCAAAGAAGATTTAGTTTACCTAAGATTCTTTTATCAGTAGAAAACGCTAAAACATGTGTTCTTGGTCTCCAAGCAGAAATTTGAAATGCGGTATAACCACTATTTGTTAATGTACAAATTGCAGATGCATCTGTGTGATTCGCCATCATTGCTGCATGATGACAGATAGATTTTGTAATAAATCTATTGGTTCTAATATGAGGTGCTTCTTGTGGCACTTTTATCATTCTAGAATTTTCTACACTTTTAATAATTTCAGACATTTTCTGAATTACTCTGATTGGGTGTTTCCCAACAGAAGTTTCTCCAGAAAGCATTACTGCATCTGCACCATCCATAATGGAATTGGCAACATCATTAACCTCTGCTCTTGTTGGTACAGAATTGTCAATCATGGTTTCCATCATTTGTGTTGCAATAATTACAGGAATTCTTGCTCTTTTTGCTCTTCTAACTAATTTTTTCTGAATTAAAGGCACATCTTGCATAGGTATTTCTACCCCTAAATCTCCACGAGCTACCATTAAGGCATCACAATAAGGAATTAATGCATCTAAATTTTTAACAGCCTCTGGCTTTTCTATTTTTGCAATAATAGGCACTCTGTACTCTGAATGTTCTGCAATTAAATCACGTAACATTCTTAAATCTTCTGGAGTTCTTACAAAAGATAAGGCCATCCAATCTACGTTTAAACCTAGTGCAAAAATAGCATCTTCTTTATCTTTCTTTGTTAAAGCTGGTAATGAAATTGCTGTATTTGGTAAATTAACTCCTTTTTTCGATTTTAAAGCACCACCAACAATTACATTAACAATTACTTCGTCTTTTTTATTGGTAGAAACAACCTCAAACATTAATTTTCCATCATCAACCAAAATATGTTCTCCTACTTTTACATCTTTAGGAAAACGTTTGTAGGTCATAAAAGCTTTTTCTTTTGTTCCTATACATTTTTCAGTCGTAAATTTAAAAGTATCTCCATCATTTAGCACAACTCCATCTTCCATAACTCCAACACGAAGTTTTGGCCCTTGTAAATCGGCTAAAATGGCGATGTTAAAACCGTTTTCTTCATTAATTTCTCTAATGATTCTTACTTTATTCTTAACATCTTCATAATCTGCATGAGAAAAATTGATTCTAAAAACATTGACTCCGTTTTTAGCCAATGCTGTTAAGATTTCTTTTGTGTCAGTTGCTGGTCCTAAGGTTGCAACTATTTTTGTTTTATTATTATGTGGCATATTTTTATATTATTAAAAAGTCTTTAGACTTTAATGTATTTTTATCAATTGAATAAGAGGTAATTACTTGATCTATCGTTTTAATTTTATCGATTGTTTCTACAACAAAACTATAAGATACGTTTCCAGAAATTTTAATAAAGAAATCAACTTTTTTCTTTTCTGGAATTAAATATGTTTTTGTTTCTGTTGTTAATAACAGCTCATTAGATTCTGTTTGATTTTCTCTTTTAGAGCTATTTGCTATTAAAAACCATTCAAAGTCATATTTTTTATTTGAATAATTATATAATGAGAATGGTGTTTTTTTTGACAACTCCTCAATATTTAAGTCTTTTTTAGATTTAGAAAAATTAGTTCCTAAAATTCTATTTAATAAATAAGCTAATTTATAATCTTCTAATGTGGTATGAATTCCTATTAAAGAGTATTCGTCTTCACACAAACTATCTAAACCTAATGAATGAATTTGCATAAACAGAAATTAGCTTTTATGTATCTTACCAGAGTGCTAATTTACTAATAGTTTATGAGATTTTTTGGGATATTCACGAAAACGTTATCGTAGTTAGCCAACTGAAATTTGACTTTGAAACGCATAATAAACCCTTTTTGAAGCTTGTTCTTCAGCCTTTTTTTTAGAGGTTGCTCTCCCTTTTGCAACTTGCTCACCATCTATACTTACCTTAACACTAAAGTGTTTTATTGGTTCGTTTCCAGAATCTTCATAGGTATCAAACTTATACTTTTTTTTCTGTTTCTGGCACCATTCTATAATTAAGCCTTTGTAACTCGTTATTTTTCCCTCTAGTTTTTCAATATCAACATAAGGATCAATAACCTTTTCGAAGATGAATTTTTGAGAAAAGTTGTACCCTTTATCTAAATAAATAGCGCCCACTAATGCTTCAAAAATATTACCATGAATATTATCACCAACATTGGCTTCATCTACATTACTATTAATAAAACGAATTAAATTTAAATCTTTACCTAATTCATTTAAATGTTCTCTACTAACTATTTTAGAGCGCATTTGGGTAAGGTAACCTTCTGAACCTGTTGGAACTTTTTTATATAAATAAGCAGCAATTACAGAACCTAATATAGAATCTCCTAAAAACTCTAAACGTTCGTAGTTGATAGGATTTCCATCTTCATCTAACATGTGCACAGACCTGTGTGTGAATGCTTTTTTGTATTTGCTGATACTTCTTGGAGAAAAATTAAGTAATTTCTTTAATTCGTTATATAACTCTTTATCTTCTATAGACTTAGTGTTAACAATTTTACGAATAAAGTTCATATATTAATCCTCTAATTTCTTAAAAGCCACACAAGCATTATGACCACCAAAACCAAACGTGTTGCTCATGGCAACTTTAACGTCTCTTTTTTGTGCTTTATTGAGTGTAAGATTTAAATCTGGATTGATGTTTTCATCTGCAACAGTGTGGTTTATGGTTGGTGGAACAATGCCATGCTTCATTGCCAAAATAACAGCAATAGATTCTATAGCACCAGCTGCACCTAATAAATGCCCTGTCATAGATTTTGTAGAGTTAATATTGATGTTTTTAGCATGCTCGCCAAAAACAGCTGAAATTGCCTTTAATTCTGCAACATCGCCTAAAGGTGTAGAAGTACCATGTGTGTTTATATGATCTACATCTTCTGGTTTTATTCCTGAATTTTCTAAACAGTTTTTCATCACTGCAATTACACCTAAACCTTCTGGATGTGGAGCTGTCATGTGATACGCATCAGAAGACATTCCCCCTCCAATTACCTCAGCATAAATAGTTGCTCCTCTTGCTTTGGCATGCTCATATTCTTCTAAAATAATAGCGCCTGCACCTTCACCTAAAACAAAACCATCACGTTCTGCATCAAAAGGTCTTGAGGCAGTTTCTGGACTTTCATTTCTTGTAGATAAAGCATGCATTGCATTAAAACCACCAACACCAGCAAAAGCAATAGCGGCTTCAGAGCCACCAGTTACAATTACGTCACAATGTCCTAGTCGAATATAATTTAAAGCATCTATCATTGCATTTGCAGAAGATGCACATGCAGAAACAGTTGTATAATTTGGCCCCATAAATCCGTTTTTAATGGAAATATTTCCTGGAGCAATATCTGCAATCATTTTTGGGATAAAGAAAGGATTAAATCTAGGAGTTCCATCACCAGCCTGAAAATTCATAGCTTCGTTTTGGAATGTTTCTAAACCACCAATTCCTGCTCCCCAAATAACGCCAACGCGAAATTTGTTAATTGTTTCTAGATCTAACCCAGCATCTAAAATTGCCTCATCTGAAGCAACCATAGCATACTGCGTAAATCTATCCATTTTACGAGCCTCTTTCCTATCAATAAAGTCAGTTGCTGTAAAATTCTTTAATTCACATGCAAAACGAGTTTTGAACTTGGCAGCATCAAAATAAGTGATAGGCGCTGCTCCACTAACTCCGTTAATTAAAGCGTTCCAATATTGTTCAATATTATTACCAATTGGCGTTAATGCGCCAAGTCCAGTGACTACAACTCGTTTTAACTGCATATAAATATTACTTTTTTGCTTCTTCTATATAGCTAACTGCTTGACCAACTGTTCCGATATTTTCGGCTTGATCGTCTGGAATTTGAATATCGAATTCTTTTTCGAACTCCATAATAAGTTCAACAGTATCTAAAGAATCTGCTCCTAAATCGTTTGTGAAGCTAGCTTCTGTTGTTACTTCATTATCGTCTACTCCTAATTTATCAACGATAATAGCTTTTACTCTTGATGCAATGTCTGACATAATTTTGTTTGTTTTTAAAATTTTAATCGGGGCAAAAATACGAATCTTATTAATTCTAACTAACTTTTGCCCAAAAAATTGATGACGAAAGATAATTAAAATTGTTTAATCCCTTATAATAATTACCCAATTTCTTAATTATTATTCTTTTTTTTGTACTCTAGAGATATAAGTTATGAAGCGTATTGTTATTTTTGCTTCTGGTTCTGGAACGAACGCAGAAAACATTATTAAATTTTTTAATCACACAAAGACTGCTAAAGTTACTCAAGTGCTTTGTAACAATGAACATGCCAAAGTTTTTGAACGATGTAAAAACCTAAATATAAACTTCTTACATTTTAATAAAGAAGATTTTTTTACTTCGGATACAATTTTAGAACTCTTAAAAAAAGAAGCAGATTTTATTATTTTAGCAGGATTTTTATGGAAAATTCCGCAGAAAATTGTGGATGCTTTTCCGAATAAAATTATTAATATTCATCCTGCATTATTACCAAAATATGGTGGAAAAGGAATGTTTGGAATGAACGTTCATAAAGCTGTAAAAGAAAATAAAGAAACAGAAACTGGCATTACAATTCATTATGTAAATAAAAATTATGATGAAGGTGCCATCATTTTTCAGGCAAAAACAGCATTAAATTCAGATGATTCTGCTGAAACAATCGCAAAAAAAATCCATATTTTAGAACAACAATACTTTCCTAGAATTATAGAAAGCGTACTTTTAGAAATTAATGAGTAAAAAAAAGAAATTTTATGTAGTTTGGAACGGAAGAAGAACTGGTGTTTTTACTTCTTGGTCTGTTGTTAAAAAACAAGTGGACGGTTTTGAAAATGCGCAATACAAATCTTTTACAAGTTTAGATGAAGCCGAAATTGCGGCCACAAAAAAATACGAGGATTATAAAGGGAAAAATACTACAAAACCAACTTTATCATCCAAAGAAAAAGAAAAATACGGAACACCAATTTTAGAGAGTATTGCTGTTGATGCTGCTTGTGCTGGTAATCCCGGAAAAATGGAATATAGAGGTGTTTTAACACATAATAAACAGCAAATTTTTATAAAAGGTCCTTTTAAAAAAGGTACAAATAATATTGGTGAATTCTTGGCTTTAGTGCATGGAATTGCGCTCTTAAAAAGTAAAAACAAAGAAACCATTCCTATTTACTCGGACTCTAAAATTGCGATGAGTTGGATTCGTCAAAAAAAATGCAAAACAAACCTTCATTTTGATGCTTCTAATAACGATTTATTAGAGTTGATAAAAAGAGCCGAAAACTGGCTTAAAGAAAATACCTTTAAAAACCCAATCTTAAAATGGGAAACCAAAGCTTGGGGAGAAATTCCTGCAGATTTTGGGAGGAAGTGAAAAGGAAGCCTATTACTTCTGACAGCTATCGAAATTCCAAAGGGAAGGAGCTAGCTTATTTGAGAAAATTACTAGCTTTATTTGTCAAAACAATTTTTATACTTTGAAAATCTAATTTCAAAAATGAAAATAGAAAACTCATATTAAATTTACATATCTTTAGAAATACGATTATGATTATTTGAAATATAAGTTACCAAATATGTATTGTCTTCTTTTTCAAAGGATACATACCAAGTTGTTCTTTTATTACTCAAGTAGAATATATAATAACTACCTAAATGCGCATTCGTTAATGGAGTTAGTTTTCTTGGAAAAATAGCTATATTTTCATTAATAAAGTATAAAAGCTTGTCTTTATATTCAATGGCATTTTCTAAAAATCCAAAATATTCTTTTTCATAAAGTTGAAAAACTAAATCATTAATATAGTTAACAACTACTGGTTTGTAATAAATTTTTACTTCTGCCAATCTAAAGATTTGATATAAGTATCTGTTTGTTCTTTAACTTCATTTATAGTAATAGCATTTTCAATAGCTGCTTTAAAATTCATAGATTTTACTTTCTGATATTCCAAAAGTTGGTCTATAACATCTTTATCTTCAATAGATGAAACCCAATCTATAATTGCTTTTTTTTTGATAACTAAAGTCATAATCTGTTATTATTATAATTATTTACTAAAGATACTATTTTTAATATCTTAATCCAAAATTACATAAAATATTAGTTGGTTTGCAATCTAAATTATTTCACTAATTTTGAAACTAAACCCATTATAATTTACAAATGCCATATCTATCCACAGTAAACATCAATTCAGAAAGAACTCATCCTTTTCCCTATGATATTCCTGCTATTAAATATGCTAAAAATTTAGATTTTTCTAATCGAATTAATTTTTTGGTGGGCGAAAACGGTTCAGGAAAATCTACTTTGTTAGAAGCGATTGCTTGTAGATTGCAATTGCCACACATAGATGGTACAAGTTATGCTAAAAACAGTTTCGATACTGCAAAAACCTTGTTGCCTTATTTAGAATTAACTTGGCAAATAGAACGTTCTGTTGGGTTCTTTTTTAGGGCAGAAGATTTTGGAGATTATTTGAATAGTGTGCATAGAGTTGGTACAGAAATAGAAAATGAAATGGGCGATTTAAGTGATACTGTTCCCAAATATATTATTGACCAAATGAAAGAAAGTGCTAATTACCAATTAAGGCAAATACGTAAAAATTTCGGGCAAGAACTCAACTCATTTTCTCATGGTGAAGCGTATTTGCATATTATGAATGAAATGATAAAAACTAGAGGAATTTATCTGCTTGATGAACCTGAAGCAGCCTTATCACCAGCAAAACAATTAACGTTAATTGCTTTTATCAATAATCATTTAAAAACACATAATTCGCAATTTATAATAGCAACACATTCGCCAATGTTATTGGCTTTTCCTGGGGCAACTATTTTTGAAATCACAGAAAATAGCATGGAAAAAACAGCTTTAGAGGATACAGAACATTATACTGTTACAAAATCGTTTTTAAACAATCCTGAAGCGTATTTAAGGCATCTTTGAAAATAGTTGGCAGTTTCATCTTGTTTCAATGTTTCAATGTTTTAATGTTTTAATGTTTTAATGTTTTAACGTTTTAAAAAAACTACAAATTATACCCAATACTAAACATCACAATTCTTGGTAAAATAAAAGTTCTACGATCTGAAATTAAAAAATCTGAGAAACTATTACTTTGTTTAAATTGAGCATTAAACATATTTTGAGCGGTTATTTACCGTTAAAAATTACTTTATATAACTAAAATGAAGCGTATTTTTTCAACCTAAATTTAGAAAAAGTTATCTATTTCTAAATTTAAAACTTCTATATACTTTTCGAGTTTTGAGTTAAATTATATTGCTTGTTCAATCGGAATAAAAGTAATACTATCACTTTATTCATTTAAATTATTTATAGAATATGAATTTTCACAAGATGCTAGCATCACCATAAAAATTGCTAAATTTTTATAAGTTTCGTTAAAATATTTTAAAGAAAAATAGATATTCGTATAAATCACAAAACCCAAAACTAAAAATAGCTTTGGGCTTTGTATATTTATAATTTATTCTATAATTTTTTAGAAATCAATCTAAAAGAAAATTTGTTTTCTTAATCAAAAAGATTGCTTCGTAAAAACTCGCAATGACGTTTTGTTTTTCAACTAACAGATTGCTTCACTATCGTTCGCAAAGACGTTGTTATTTAAACAGAAGCTTTCATTAACTCTCTGTTCATTCTTGCAATATTGTCTAAAGAAATTCCTTTTGGACATTCTACTTCACAAGCACCTGTGTTTGTACAGTTTCCAAAACCTTCTAAATCCATTTGAGCCACCATGTTTTTAACTCTGTCTGCGGCTTCTACTTGTCCTTGAGGTAATAAAGCATACTGAGATACTTTTGCACCCACAAATAACATTGCAGAAGAGTTTTTACAAGTTGCTACACATGCACCACAACCAATACAAGTTGCTGCGTCCATTGCAGTATCTGCAGCTTCTTTCTTAATAGGAATTGAGTTTGCATCTTGTGTATTTCCAGATGTATTTACAGATATATAACCACCTGCATGTTGTATTCTATCAAAAGCAGATCTATCTACTACTAAATCTTTTACTACTGGAAATGCTGCTGCTCTAAAAGGCTCAATAGTAATGGTGTCTCCATCATTAAACATACGCATGTGTAATTGACAAGTAGTTACGCCTCTATCTGGTCCATGAGCTTCTCCATTAATGTACATAGAACACATTCCACAAATTCCTTCTCTACAATCATGATCAAAAGCAACAGGCTCTTCACCTTTGTTAATGATTTGCTCATTCAGTACATCCATCATTTCTAAGAAAGACATGTGGTCTGAAACTTCAGATATTTTATAATCAACCATTTTTCCTTTGGTTGATGCATCTTTTTGACGCCAAATTTTTAATGTAAGATTCATTTTTATAAGTTTTTGGTTTTTAGTTGTTTGTTGTTAGTCGTTGTTTCCATAAACTAACAACCATCAACCATAAACTATATTATTTATAACTTCTTTCTTTTACTTCTATATTTTCATATTCTAAAGCTTCCTTATGCAAAACTGCATCTTTTGGCTCACCTTTATATTCCCAAGCAGAAACAAATTGAAATTCTTTTAAACGTTTTGCTTCTCCATCTTCTGTTTGGTGTTCTTCTCTAAAATGACCACCCGCAGACTCTTCTCTTACCAAAGCATCTTTTGCAAACAATTCTCCTAATTCTAAGAAATCTGCTACTCTACCAGCTTTTGCTAATTGCTCATTATATTCATGGTCATCTCCAGGAACAATTACATTTACCCAGAAATCTTTTCTTAAAGCAGATATTTCTTGAATCGCTTCATTTAAACCTTCTGCGTTTCTAGACATCCCACATTTATCCCACATAATTTTCCCTAATTTTTTGTGGTAATAATCTACAGAATGTGTTCCTTTATTGTTTACAAAGAATTCAATTCTTTCTCTTACGTCTTTTTCTGCAGCTTCAAATTCTGGAGTTTCAGTAGATATTTTTCCTGTTCTAATATCATCAGCTAAATAATCTCCAATAGTATATGGCAATACAAAATAACCATCTGCCAAACCTTGCATTAATGCTGAGGCTCCTAATCTGTTTGCTCCATGATCAGAGAAATTAGCTTCTCCAATTGCGTAACAACCAGGTATTGTCGTCATCAAATTATAATCAACCCAAACACCACCCATTGTATAATGCACAGCAGGATAAATCATCATTGGAGTTTCATACGGATTTTCATCTACAATTTTCTCATACATTTGAAAAAGGTTTCCATATTTTGCTTTCACAATTTCTTGACCTAATTCTTTAATTTTTGCATCTGTAGGATTTACAATCCCTTGAATTTTTGCTTGCTCTGTTCCATATCTTACAAAAGAGGCTGCAAAATCTAAATATACAGCTTCTCCTGTAGCATTTACTCCATAACCTGCATCACAACGTTCTTTTGCTGCTCTAGAAGCAACATCTCTTGGTACTAAATTTCCAAAAGCTGGGTAACGTCTTTCTAAATAGTAATCTCTATCTTCTTCTTTTAATTGTGTAGGTTTTAAAGTTCCAGCTTTAATAGCTTCCACATCTTTTAAATGTTTAGGAACCCAAATTCTACCATCGTTTCTTAAAGATTCAGACATCAATGTTAATTTCGATTGATAATCTCCTGAACGTGGAATACATGTTGGGTGAATTTGTGTATAACAAGGATTCGCAAAATACGCTCCTTTTTTATGCACTTTCCAACCTGCAGTTACGTTAGAACCCATTGCGTTTGTAGATAAGAAATAAACGTTTCCATAACCACCAGAAGCAATTACAACTGCATGTGCAGAATGTCTTTCGATTTCTCCTGTAACTAAATTACGTGCAATAATTCCTCTTGCTTTTCCATCAACCACCACCAAATCTAACATTTCATGACGATTGAACATTTCAATCTTTCCACGAGCAATTTGACGATTCATTGCAGAATACGCTCCTAATAATAATTGCTGACCAGTTTGCCCTTTTGCATAAAAAGTTCTAGAAACTAAAACTCCACCAAAAGAACGATTGTCTAGCAAACCACCATAATCACGTGCAAAAGGGACTCCTTGTGCCACACATTGATCGATGATATTTGCAGAAACCTCTGCTAGTCTGTATACGTTTGCTTCACGAGATCTATAATCTCCACCTTTTACAGTATCGTAAAATAATCTGTAGGTAGAATCTCCATCTCCTTGATAATTTTTTGCTGCATTAATTCCTCCTTGAGCTGCAATTGAATGTGCTCTTCTTGGTGAATCTTGGTAAGCAAATGCTTTTACATTGTAGCCCAATTCTGCTAAAGTTGCAGAAGCAGAACCACCTGCTAAACCTGTACCCACCACAATAACATCTATATGACGTTTGTTTGCTGGGTTTACCAGGTTGATATGATTTTTATATTCAGTCCATTTATCTTTAATTGGACCTTTTGGTACTTTTGAATCTAAAGCCATAGTTTTTTAAGATTAATGGTTAAAGTGATGATAAATTGCGATAAAAATAAAACCTGCTGGAATTATAATTGAATACGCTTTACCAATAGTTTGTAATGTTTTTTGACGAACTGTTGAAAGTCCTGTAGATTGGAATGCAGATGCAAAACCATGAGCTAAGTGTAAGCCTAAGAATACAAAAGCAATTACATAAGCACCAACTCTTAATGGGCTAACAAATTTATGAACCAACTCTTCATGATAACGAAAACCATCAACACCAGCCATAGTTCCAGACCAATCTCCTTGTATAAATTTGGTGTTAATTTCCGGAAACCAAAAATCGATAAAGTGTAAAACTATAAAGGCTAAAATTGTAAGTCCAGACCAAATCATGTTTCTACTTACCCAAGTTGAGTTTGCATTTCCATTGTTTTTAACATAGGACACATTTCTTGCTCTAGAATTTCTCAACTCTAAAATAAACCCCATAACAAAATGAAAAACAACTGCAAAAATTAAGATTGGCTGCAATGCAAATTGAACTACAGGATTTGTACCCATAAAATGAGAAACCTCATTAAAAAGCTCTGGGCTAAAAACTGATAAAATATTTATTGATAAATGCTGTAATAGGAAGAACATTAAAAAGAATGCTGAAAGTGCCATCGCCACTTTTCTTCCAATTGTAGATTTGAAAAATCCGCTCATTGTTTAAATTGTTATAATTTTAAGTACAAAAATACGGCTAAAGAATTGCGAAAACAAAGAATTTACATCGTTTTCGCACGTATTTAGAATAATTTTAAATAATTTGATTAAACGTTTAACAATATGTTAAGAAAGTGTTTTAATTTCTGTTAATTTGAAGCAATTAAACATTTGTTATTTTGCCATTTTCCTTTTAAAGATTTTGGTGATATAATTTCTCCTTCACAAGTTAAATAATCTCCATTTTTATTTTTTTTGATGATTTTCATATTCCCTTCTTTAATAGCATTTACAACCATATAGATTAGGCTTTTTTGAGAAAGTTCGCTTCTTTTTACAATCAATTTTAAACCTTCTTCATTGTTGTGTAAATCCATTATTGATGATATTTCATCTGGCACAATACCATCTTCTAATTGATTTTTTTTAAAGGTTTGATAATTTTCTCTTTCATGTGCTTTCCCCAAAGAACGTGCTGCAGTTTTACCAATTTCTTGTCGTAAACGAGCCATCCAATACGCATGCCTAAAAGCATCTACTTGACCCCCTGAACCATCTCCATCCAATACATTTGTTTTAGCGATAGAATCTGAAACCCTATTTGCTTCTTGAGAAATTCTGTATGATTTTTTAGCCTTAAAAGGATGAAATAATACCCAGATTTTTTTAGGTCCTGAAAGATCAAAAAACCCTTTTGAATCTGATTGTGCACTTGTAATCATTGAAATCATTGAAATCATAAAAAACAATAAAGTAAGTTTTTTTCTCATTCATTCTATTTTTTTAATCTAATTTTCATATTGCTAAAATTAGCTTTTCTCAACATATTTCTTAAAATTATTCAAAATGGCTTGCCAACCTCCTTTTTGCATTTCTAAAGAATTGGTTTTTTCTGGCTCAAAATGGGTGGTAATTTTAGTAAAATTATCGTCTTTTTTTTCAAAATAGATATTCACTTTTCTTTGATCTTCTAAAGAATATGAAATTTCTCTATGTTTGATAACCTCATCATAAATTCCACCAAAATCAAAACTCATTTTACCATCTTTGGATGCCATTGTGGATGAAAACTTGCCACCTTTTCTTAAATCATTTGAAGCTACAGGACAATGCCAATCGTTATTTGCGAAATTCCAATTGGTTATATGTTTTGGCGTTGTCCAAAATTCCCAAACTTTTTCAATTGGTTTTTGAACTATTGTTTCGATTTCTATTTTTCTTGTATTCACTAATTATAATTTTTAACTCTCAAAGAGTTAAACCCTTTGAGAGTAAAATTTCTATATAAATTATTTTATCTCAAACGCTGATTTTGCATCACCAATTTTTACAACATAGGTTCCTTTTGGTAAATAATAAACATCGTTTGCAGCAGCTTTTATTTTAGCTTCTTTATTTGCTTTTTCGTAATTTTTTAAACCTTTTTTAGAAAACGAAACATCAAAATTAAACTCATTATATCCTTTATCAGCATTTACTGCGATTTCATTGACCAACGTTTCTCCTTGATATATTTCTAAATCCACTTTTTTATCAGTATTTGCATAAAAAGGAATGGTAATTTCTGGTTCGTAAGCATCTCTCCACTGGCTCCAAGAACGCCCCCAGTTTCTATTTTGCCTAATGTCTGAAACATCAAATACATGGCTTTGTTTTGCTAAAACTTCATCCGTCATTTTTTGTAGCGATGAAACATCAGCTTTGTATAAACTTCTTCCATGTGTTCCTACAATTAAATGTTTTGCTATTGGCTGAATTACCAAATCATGCACTGCCACATTGGGTAAATTTTTATTAAAAATGCTCCAAGAACTGCCTTTATCAAAAGCAATATACAAACCATTATCTGTACCAACATATAAAATATTTTCGTTTTCTGGATCTTCTTTAATCACATTTACGGGTGATGTTGGAATTGCTTCTCCAATATTCTCCCAAGTTTGCCCATAATTGTCAGACTTATAAACATAGGTTGTAAAATCATCAAATCTGTACCCATTTAAAGTGGCATATACACGTTCTTTTTTGTGTGCTGATGCAATAACTCTAGAAACCCATAAATCTTGTGGTAAATTATCAGAAATACGCGTCCAACTTCCTCCTCCGTTTTTGGTTACGTTGATGTAACCATCATCTGAACCCACATAAATTAATCCAAATTGAAACGGACTTTCAGAAATTGAAGTTAGTGTTCCATAAGCAACATTTCCTTTTTTACCTCCAGTTGTTAAATCGCCTGAAATCGTTTCCCAATCATCTCCTTGGTTTAAAGATCTGTGTAATTTATTACCTCCTAAATATAAAATATCTTGGTTGTGTTTTGATAAATGAATAGGCGTTTGCCAGTTAAATCTGTATGGATTTTCCCCTAAAGTATGTTTTGGCTGAATGTATTTTTGGCTTCCTTTTTCTCTATCAATTCTGTAATAATTTCCGAATTGAAAACCTGTATATACAATATTTTGGTTTCTTTCATCAACTTGTACTTGCATGCCATCTCCACCCATAATTGACTCATAAGGATTTTGACCTCTTTGCATCCAACCCTTATCAATCCTTGCATTATTGTCTGCAACCCAAACTCCATTATCTTGCAAACCTCCATACACTTTATAGTTTTTTTGAGTATCAGCATATACTGAGTAAAATTGCCCAACTGCTGGGTCGTTCAATTTTGTCCAGTTTGCTCCATCATCATAAGAAAGGTTTAAACCACCATCATTTCCGTTTAAAATATGTCCAGATTTTTTAGGATTTACCCACAAAGCTTGATGATCTGAATGTACATTTTCTGCACTAATTGAAGTAAATGTTTTTCCACCATCTTTCGATTTTATAATCGGAACTCCCAAAACATAAATTCCATTTTCGTCTTGTAAATCCACTCTAATTTCACCAAAATAATATCCATAAGAACTATAAACTCCATCTAAAAAATGATCATGAGTTTTTTTCCAAGATTTACCTCCATTTGTGGTTTTAAAAACCTCTGCTCCTATTACTTCTGTATCAAACAACATTGCATTTGCATCTTCTAAATAACTAGCCAAATCCATTGGTTTTACAGAACCAACTCGTACCATTTGTTTTACGTTTTGTGCTCTGTATTTTTCTTGAAAACCATTATTTTTTAGATAACTATTTAATCTTTTATCATCTAACTTTAAAAAATCGTCAGCAGACATGGTTTTAAAATCTTCTTTCTCTAATTCAGTTGAGTTTTTTTTAGCTTTACCTTTTGGTCTTCTAAATTGGCTGTCATGCAAAGCATACACAGTATTTTCATTAAATACAGCCAAACCAATTCTACCAACTCCATCTCCTGTTGGGAAACCACTTTTGTCTGCAATTTTTGTCCAAGAAGTTCCTGCATCTGTACTTTTGTATATTGCAGAATTTTTTCCATCGCCATCAAAATCCCAAGCTTTACGTTCTCTTTCCCAAGAAGCTGCATACATTACATTAAAATTTTCTGGCGCAAAATCTACGTCAATAATTCCTGTGTTTTCATCAATATAAAGAGATTTTGTCCATGTTTTTCCTCCATCAACAGTTTTAAAAATACCTCTTTCTGTGTTTGATGAATATAAATGACCAATCACAGCCACAACAACTTCATCTGAATTATTTGGGTTGATGATAATTCTACTAATATGATGCGAATCTGTTAAACCAACATTTTGCCATGATTTACCTTTATCCGTAGATTTTAACATTCCAATACCTGCATAACTTGAGCGTGAAGAATTTTTTTCTCCTGTTCCTACCCAAATAGTTTCTGAGTTCCAATCTACAGCAATATCTCCAATATTTTGTGTAGGAGAATTGTCTAAAACAGGTGTAAAAGTTGTACCATTATTATTGCTATACCACAAACCACCAGAAGCATAACCCACATAAAACTCAGTTGGGTTTTCAGGGTTTACAGCTACGTCTGCAACTCGCCCACTCATTACTGTTGGCCCAATATTTGTAAAATTGATGTTTTTTACAAGTGATGTTTTTACTAATTTTTCCTTTTCAATTAAAGCTTTTTCAATAACCGAAGAATTTGTTGGTTTTGATTGAGATAAGATAATTGTAGTAGAAAAAATAAAGAAATATAAAATTGATTTTTTCATTGTTGATAAGGTTTTGGTTATCTGTGAAGCCACTAAAATATTAGTTTTTAAAGATATACTTTAGTTTTTATTGTTAATTTTTACTAAATTTGATGTAATTAATCAATTAAAAATTATAAAATGGGAATTTTGTACACACTTATTATTGGAGCAATCTGTGGTTATATTGCAGATGTTTTAATGAGAGATAATGGTTTTGGCTTAGTCGTAAATATTATTATTGGTATTGCTGGTAGTTTTGTTGGAAAATGGCTTTATGGCGAATTAGGTTTAAATATTAACGTAAACCCTTACTGGTTAAAAGATATTATAATTGGTGCAACTGGCGCAATTGTAATTCTATTTTTAGTTGGTGTTTTAAGAGGAACTCGAAGCAGAAGAAGGTAATTTTTTTATTGAAATAAAAATTTAAAAGATGCGTAATTGCATCTTTTTTTATGCCTAAAATTTATCAGAAGAAAATATTAATAGAATATTATAGACGACAAACCACAAATGAGCGTACATTTGTAGCCTATTTAGAAACGATCACTTTAATTGTTTCTTTAAAATATAATTATGTCGTTCAAATCATTAGGGTTATCTGATGCTTTAGTAAAAGCAGTAGAAGAAAAAGGATACACAACTCCTTCTCCAATTCAACAAAAAGCAATTCCACATATTTTAGAAGGTAAAGATATTTTAGCTTCTGCACAAACAGGAACAGGAAAAACAGCAGGTTTTACACTGCCTGTTTTACAATATTTAACAGCTACAAAACATCCAGAATACAGGCCTCTACGTGTTTTAATTTTAACACCAACAAGAGAATTAGCGGCTCAAGTACATGAAAATGTTAGAGAATATAGCAAATATGTAGACATAAGATCTACTGTAGTTTTTGGTGGTGTAAAAGCAGCATCGCAAATAAAAACATTAAGACAAGGTGTAGATATTTTAGTAGCAACTCCTGGTAGATTATTAGATTTACATGATCAAAAAGCGGTTTCTTTTAAACGAGTTGATGTGTTAATTTTAGATGAAGCTGACAGAATGTTAGACATGGGTTTTGCAAGAGACTTGAATAAAATTATCAGTTTTATGCCTGCAAAGCGTCAAAATTTGATGTTTTCTGCAACTTTTTCTGATGATATTAAAAAGTTAGCTGCTGGTATTTTACACAATCCTGTGGAAGTAGAAACTGCTCCACAAAACGCAACTGCTCAAAAAGTATCTCATAAAGTTTACAATGTTGATAAAAAGGATAAAACTCCTTTAATTATTAAGTTGATAAAAGACAATAATTGGGAGCAAGTTTTGGTTTTTACAAGAACAAAACACGGAGCTAATAAATTAACTGAAAAGTTAGTGAAATCTGGTATTTCTGCTGCTGCAATTCATGGAAATAAAAGTCAAGGTGCAAGAACAAAAGCATTAAAAAACTTTAAAGATAATTCTATAAAAATATTAGTAGCTACAGATATTGCTGCTCGTGGTTTAGACATTCCTTTATTGCCTCATGTAATTAATTTTGAGTTGCCAAATGTACCTGAAGATTATGTACATAGAATTGGTAGAACAGGAAGAGCTGGAGCTGAAGGAGAAGCAATTTCTTTTGTTTGTAGTGAAGAAACTGAATACCAAAAAGAGATTGAAAAAATCTTAAACGAAAAATTAAAAACTTCTGTTTTAGAAGGTTTTGAGCCAACTGATACTGCTCCACCAAAAAGAGCAGCTACGCAAAGTAAAGGTTCTTTTGGAAAAAAGAAAAAAGGCGGAAATTCTGGTTCATCAAATGAAAATAAACCAAAAAGAAAACCTCATTTTAAAGGTAATAAACCTGCAGGTTCAACTTCTGGAAGAGGAAGAACTGGTGCTCCTAAAAAGAAACGTTATTAAATTTCCTGCAAGGTTTTCAGAACCTTGTAGGTTTTTTTTAGTTCGAGTAGTTTATCAATCTTAAAGAATATTTTTTATTATTATTTCTTGAAACGTTTTTTAGATTATAAACTGAAATTAATTTGGTTTATAGTTGATTAATCTTATACCTACAAGGTTCAGAAGAAACCTTGTAGGAAAATACTTAAATTTTTCAGAAAGAACTTTGTGAAAAATAATTATAGCAAAAACGCTATGTTTTCTATTTTTCTATGTGTTTTTTTTATTTTTTTTGCGAAACCTCTGTTATCAAATTCTCATTTCATGTTCGCATTTAGATTTCTTACCTTTGATTTCTAAATAGTAATTAACATGAAATACCACCCAATAAACTCAGAACTTTTTATAAAAAATCGTAAAAACTTTGCAGCAGCAATGCAGCCAAAAAGTATTGCTGTTTTTAATTCGAATGATGTGTATCCAATAAGTGCAGATAGCACAATGCCATTTGAACAACATCGAGATATTTTTTATTTATCTGGAGTAGACCAAGAAGAAAGTATTTTGATGCTTTTTCCTGATTGCCCAAATGAAAATTTAAGAGAAGTTTTATTTTTAACTGAAACCAATGCTCATATTGCTGTTTGGGAAGGTGAAAAATTAACTAAAGAAGCTGCTTTTAAAACGTCAGGCATTAAAACTGTGTATTGGTTGCAAGATTTGGAAAAAGTGTTGTTTGAAATGAGCACGTATGCAGATACTTTTTACATCAACACAAACGAACATTATAGAGCCAAAGTAGCAACTGAGACTCGTGAAGACCGATTTACAAAGTGGTTATTGGCAAAATATCCTGCGCATTCAGTAGCAAAAAGCAATCCTATTTTGCAACGTTTACGTTCTGTAAAAGACCCAATTGAAATCGATTTAATGCAACACGCCTGTAACATTACAGAAAAAGGTTTCAGACGAATTTTAAACTTCGTGAAACCTGATGTTTGGGAATATGAAATTGAGGCTGAATTGCTTCACGAATTTGTAAAAAATAGATCGAAAGGCTTTGCTTACACACCAATTATAGCCAGTGGAAATAATGCCAACGTTTTGCATTATATAGAAAATAATCAACAGTGTAAAAAAGGGGATTTAATTTTGTTTGATATTGCTGCAGAATACGCAAATTATAAAAGTGATTTGAGTAGAACAATTCCTGTTTCTGGACGTTTTTCTGCAAGACAAAAAGCTGTTTATAATGCTGTAAATCATGTTAAAAAAGAAGCAACAAAATTATTGGTTCCAGGAACTATTTGGAAAGAATATCATAAAGAAGTTGGTATTATTATGACTTCTGAATTACTAAAATTAGGTTTATTAGATAAAGCTGATGTGCAAAATGAAGATAAAGATTGGCCAGCTTACAAGAAATATTTTATGCACGGAACTTCACATAACATTGGTTTAGATACGCATGATTATGGGCTTTTACACGAACCCATGCAAGCAAATATGGTGTTTACAGTAGAACCTGGTATTTATATTCCTGATGAAAGTTTTGGAATCAGATTAGAAGATGATGTTGTAATTCAAGAACAAGGAGAACCTTTTAATTTAATGAGAAACATCCCAATAGAAGCTGATGAAATTGAGGATTTGATGAATTCTTAAAATTTAAGAAAATGTATTTAAAAAGCGAGCTTAAAGCTCGCTTTTTTGTTTTATCGATTCAATCTACCAGTAATTTCACCATTTAAAATAGTCATAACATCTTTTTCGTTTGCGTAATTTACATCACCTAAATAGGTGTGTTTTATGACGCAAGCTGCAGACGCAAATTGCATGGCTTTGTAATCATCAAATTTTTGCAAACCATGAATTAAACCTGCTGCAAAAGCATCTCCAGTTCCAATTCTATCAATTATATGTGTAATATCTAAATCTTCAGTTTCTTTAAACTCTTTCCCATTCCACATTCTTGCTCTAATTTTATGCCAAGAAGAATTTATAGAAGTTCTTATTTTATCGAACACTTTTTCGATTGATGGATATTTTTCTATCAATTGTTTACTGGCTTCCATAAAATCGTCATTTGAATACGAGAAGTTAGTTTCTAAAAGTTCGTTAATTTCATTAATTCCGCCAATAAAAATAGTAGAATGATGTACTAATTCTGACAAAACTTCTTTTGCATTTTCACCATATTTCCAAAGACCACTTCTATATGTTGGGTCTGCAGAAACTTGCATTCCTTTTTTTCTGGCTAATTTTAAACCTTCTAAAAGTGTTTCTTGACTTCCTTTATTTAAAGCTGGTGTAATTCCTGTCCAATGAAACCATTTGCCATTTTCTAAAGATTTTTCCCAATTTACCATGGCTGGTTTAATTTCGGAAAAAGAAGAATGAGAACGATTATAAGAAATGGCACTTGCTCTCATAACTGCACCAACTTCTAAAAAATAAACGCCCAAAGGTCTTGGAGAACGTACAATTGCAGAAGTATCTAAATCAAATTTATTTAAATAGGAAATTGCTGTATCTCCAATAAAATCATCAGAAATACATGAAATATGTTTTACATTTCCTCCAAAATTGGCAATGGAAATTCCAACATTTAATTCTGTACCACCAAAATAAAATTCAACAGCATTCGATTGAACAAATTTTCTGTTTCCTTGTGGAGAAATTCTCATTAAAACTTCGCCAAATGTTATAATTTGATTCATATATCAACTTTTAAAAAAGTAAATATAAAAGATAAAAACTGGTAAACCAATTAAATGATTCCAATAATTTTAAGCAAGTGCAGAAATAAACTGAATTGTTTGATTATTAAAAATGGCTGGTTGCTCCACATTTACAACATGGCCACATTTATCAACCACAAATAAAGAGCTGGTTTTGTGTTTAGAAACAATATTTTTTATGGAAGGTAAAAACAAGTGATCTTCTGCACCCATTATATACAATGTTGGAATTTTAATATCTTTTGTTCTAAAAAAACGTAAAAGTGGGTTGATTTCTGAAGTCAATTTAAACCAACGAATAAATTCTTTTTGGTATAATTTTTTAGCTTCGTTTACAAATAACAATCTAGATTTCTTATGATTTTTATTTGGCATAATAATAAATGCAAATAATTTGTAAAGCAGCATATAAGGCACCACAGATTTAAAAATATTGGCAACTTTCATTAAAACTTGAGAGCGAAAGTTCATTTTTATAATGGCACCACCCATAATCATACTTTGTACTAATTCTGGTCTTTTTTCAGCTAAATTTCTTATTAAAATTGTGCCTAAAGAAATACCAATAAAGTGAGATTTTTCGATTTTTAGAAAATCAATGACCTCAACAATATCTGCAGTAATAGAATCGAATGTATATTTAGAATTAAAAGTGTCTTTTAGGCTTGGTTTGCTATTTCCATGACCTCGCAAATCTAAAATTAGCACGTTAAAATGCTTCTTAAAATCTCTTATTTGCTTATACCAAATAGAACTACTGCCTCCTGCACCATGTACAAAAGTTACCCATTCTTCAGAAGTTTTATGCGGATATGAATAGTAGTTTAGCAAATGTGTTTATGTTTAAAAATCTAAAAATCAGCTGTAAAAATACTACTTTTTAATTTGTAGCAATCATTTTACCTAATTCTTAACATAATTTAGAATCAATTTATAACAAATCGTAAAAATTATATAAAATTTTAAGATGTATAGTATCCTACTTTTGATGTATCAAAAACACATCAACCATGAAAAATATATGCTTAACAATAGCCGTTTTTAGTTTTATTTTCTTTTTTTCTTGTAAAAATAAAGTTGAGGGTCAAACAAAGTCATCAATAGAAAAAAAAGAGAAAAGTAGTAATAGCATAGAAAGTACTGGAAAGGAAATTAAAATTGAGAATCGAAGAGAAAAGGAAAAAAAGCAACCTTTAGAATCGGTGGAAATATCTGCCTTAAAAAATGGTACAAAAGCTGAGAACAAGCTTGAAAAAACAACACAATTAACAGAATTAGAAACGAATAATTTTGAAGGTATAAAAGTTGGAGATACGTTTATGGATCATTCAGATAAATTTAAAAGAACAGATCAAAAAAATGACGCGAGTACTTTTAAAGGATATCAGATAATGAATCATAACGCAAAAGTTATTGGTTTTGCATTCGCAAATCTTAATGATAAATCTAAAATTGGTGCAATTGAAATAACTTCTGAAAATTATAAAACGAAAGAAGGAATTGGCATTGGTAACAATTTTGAAGAGCTAAAAAATGCGTATTCGAATATAAAACTAGCTCAAAATAAAAATTCGGTTACAGTGATTAATTATAAATTTATTTTTGACAATAATAATATGAATGCATCATCAAAAATTAAAAAAATAATGATTACTAAATAGGTTAAAAATTTTATTACTTTAAATCTAATCGATAACCTACACCATGTATATTTGTTAGTTTTATAGAAGTATCGTCTCTTAGTTTTTTTCGCAATTTAGAAATATAAGTATCTAAACTTCTGCCTACAAAAACACCATTGTCTTCCCAAACTTTTTTAGTGAGTTCTTCTCTTTTGATAATCTGATTTGGGTTTGCTACAAAAATTTGTAAAATTTCACATTCTTTTTTAGATAAAGCAATTTCTTGTGCTTCTTTTATCAATTTATTTTGATCTGGATAAAACTGAAAACTTCCAAATTTGGTATGCTCTTTTGTACGTTGTTCTTCAATTATTTCTTCTTTCTTTTTGGTTGATAAAAACATAAAAAGAATTCCTAAAAAAACAGGCATTATAAGATAATACAACCAACTATTAGAAGAAGATTTTGATGTTTTTGACAAAAATTTAAACCGAATTTGATAACAGTTTTCTGGCAAAAATCTTCCTGCACAAGGTATAATATCTTTTTCAGTTTCGTTTTTTATTTCATAGCTATAGGCAACTTCTTCAGTTTTACAATCTAAAACTTCCACCAAATAATTTTGGTTGAAATCACTTTTTTCAAAACTACTTTTAACAATATTGACCAAGTTATCTGGCTCAAAAATAAGCGTGTTTTCAAATGAAAGTTGATATTCACTTTCATCAATTTTTAAAACGGGTAAAATTAAAGACGTTGAATCTTTTTGAGAAAGCAATAATTGATTCCCAACTTCACGTAAAGCAATTTTTACACGTTTTTCAAAAACATCCTTTTTAATATCAGAAGAATTACATCCGAAGAAAAAAAGAAAACCAATTATCAAAAAGAAGAAATTTTTATTGCTCATGGTTACAAATAACCAACAATTCAATCAATTTTTACAACTGTTTGCACTTCTTTTACATTTTTTTGACACTTTTTTTCTAATATGGAAATAGTTTTACAGCGAATCTTAAAACAATATTCATGAAAAATTTAGTATTATTATTTACAGCGTTCTTTCTTTGTAATCCTGCAACTTTTTCGCAGGAAAAATTAAACATCAATGTTCAAAAAAGCACCATAAAATGGATTGGAGAATACACCTTTTATTTTGGTGGACATGATGGTTTTATTAACTTTAAAGAAGGTTATTTCATCAAAAAAATTGAGGTAATTACTGGTGGAGAATTTATTATTGATATGAATTCGATTACCAATACAGATATTGGTGAACAAGTTGGCAGAGATAATTTGGTAGATCATTTAAAAAATGATGATTTCTTTTCTGTAGATAAATTCCCGACAGCAAAATTAGTGATTACCAAAGTTGAATATCATGATAAAATAAGTGCCAGATTAGAAGCCGATTTAACCTTAAAAGGAATTACAAAATCAATTAACTTTCAAGCCAAATTTAATTACAAAGAAAAAGAAATGAATACACGTTTTAAAATTGATAGAAAAAAATGGAATGTGAATTATGACAGTAAAATGAAAGATTCCGCAATTTCTGATGCAATTGGTTTTGAGGTTTCAATAAAATTATAAATGCTATGAAAAAGTTACTTTTAGTTTCCTTTTTTTTCTGTTCAATTGCAGCTTTTAATCAAGAAATTGAAAAAGAAAACCTGATAAGATTAGATTCCACTTGGGGAAAAGAAATATTTCCTTTTCCAATTCGTTTTGCACAAAATATAAATTACACAGGAGTTGCAGAAGTGCGTTTTCCACCAAAAGGTTGGATACATCCTGAACATCTTTTTTTTTGGACATACACCTATGTTTGGGCTATTAATTTTGATGAAAAAATTACATCGAAACAATTAACATCTGATTTAGAAAAATATTTTGATGGTTTAAATGATGTTCGAAAAGACAACAATATAAACCAAAAAGCAACTGCAACTATTCGTAAAAACAGCAAAAATAAATCCACCATACTTTTTGAAGGCAAAGTTGATACGTATGATCATTTTGCAACCAATAAAAGAATTATTTTAAACGTAAAAATTGAAAGCAATTTTTACAATAAGGAAAAAAAAACAGTGATTCTTTTTAAATTTTCTCCAAAAGAATTTACTCATAAAATTTGGAAAACTATGGATGAGATTGAATTGGTTAAAGAGTTTTGTAATAAATAAGTTGGGTGTTTTTATTTACAAAAAAAGGCGAATATTTTAAAATATTCGCCTTTTTTCTAAACCTTAATTTAAAACTTTACTCTACAATTAAAGTATATTGAGGTGTTGGATTTAAAGGACAAAAATATACATATTCGCCTTTTGTAAGCGTTACTTCTTTTGAAGTTTCTTTGCTATTATTTTTTACTTGAGCAGTTACATAGGCATTTTTTATATGCGCTTTATCGTCTGCTTTTGGTGCTAAAACAAAACCAATATTATGCCCAACATTGTTATTGGAAACTTCAAAAATGTAAGTTCCTGCTGATAAGGTAATTTGTTTTTGAGTAAACTCGCCCTTTGTTTGCTCTAAAGAAACTGTTTTTACAGTTGCTGTTTTCATCATTTTATCTTGTGCATTTGTGTTGATTGAAAATGCAAATACGAGTACTAAAATTGTGATTAATTTTTTCATGTTTTTTATGGATTTTAATGTTTAAATTATTTATAAAGTTGTTAATTCTAAAGGTTGTGCTATTGGAAAATCTACAGGAACTTCTGTTGTTTTATGAAAGTAATTTGTAATGGTAATTTCGCCAATTAGTAAAATTGCATCTGCTAAACTCCCTTTTGTGTAGCCTGCTTTATAAAAATTTTCGATAGCTTCTTGGGTTGCTGCTCCTCTATTGATTGCTACACTTTTTGCAAATTTTGCTAACGCATTTAATTTTGAATCAAAAGATGCTTCTCCAGTTCTTAATTCTAAAATTTGGTCATCAGAAAAACCATTCATTTTTCCGATTGCAGTGTGTGCAGACAAACAATATACACATTCGTTTACTTGACTTACAGCCAAATTAATTACTTCTTTTTCTTTAGCAGAGAAACTTGTTTTTCCATTTCCGATTGCTAAAAAGTTGCCCAAAGCAGTTTCACTATGTGCAAAAGAGGCATATAAATTAGGTACAAAACCTAAACCTTTTTCTAATTGTGCAAAAATTGCTTGGTTGTTTGCTGATACTTCGTTTTTTGTTGGTACGTTAAATGTGCTCATAATTTTACTTGTTTTTTGCTGAATTAATTTCAGCATCTTTTTATTATTTATTTTTGTTTTACTTTATTGAACTTGTTTAAAATTCTTACTTGCAGTCACAAAGTTGTTGTTCTGGTTTTTGTTCATCATAGGTTTGGAAACCCCAGCAATTTGGACATTGTGTATTTTTAATTGTTTTCATAATTGATATATTTTAGTTGTTATTAATTGATACTGAAACAAGTTCAGCATTTTTAACACTGCAAAGATGCAACCAACAACAACCCTAAAAATTGGACAAAAGTTCCTACTGTTTGGACTTGCCATTTTGCTGACAGAAATGTGTGTGAAGGGTTAAGCCTTTCGCCAAGCTCTAGACAGGCTATTGTTTGAGCTCTTTTTAAGTTTTTTTTCTAAAACTTTAAAAAGCGAGTTGTGAAAGCCTGACTTTTTTTGATTTTTCATCAAAAAAAGACACGCCCAAATAATAAGAATAGTAAATCTAATAGTCCTTTTTGAACTGTAAAGGAGATTTTAAAATTGCTTTTGTAAAAAAACGTGTAAAATAGGCAGGATCGTTAAAACCGAGTTCAAACGCAATTTCTTTAACGGTTTTGTCTGTGTAAATTAGTAAACGTTTTGCCTCTAATAAAATTCGGTTTTTAATAAGCTGAGAAGGTTTTTTTGTACCCAGTTTTTGAAAGTGCTTCGTTATTGATTTTGGCGAAAGACCTAACCTGTTTGCGTAATCTGTTACTGAATGTAGTTTTCTAAAATTCTGTTCTACCAACAAACTAAAATCTTTAAAAAGACGTGTTTCTGTGTCTTCTTTTATGGTGTGATTTTCTTGTTTAACACGTACAGAATTGATGATAAATTGCTTTAAATAGGCTTGCAACATATCATACTGTGCAGTTTCGTTTTGTTGAAATTCTTCAATTAAACTAACTAAAATAAAGTTGAGTTTTTTGGTGTCTTTTTCGCAAGGTTTTACAAACGGGGTTTCATAAATATTGTTGAACAAAATTCCATTACAGGCCACTTCTTGATCGTGTGTTTGTATGCAGTAAAAATGGCTGTTAAAGGTAAGTTTGTAAGCGGTTTTTATTTGTTCGTTATCTACCGTAAAAACTTGACCTGGAGATAAGAAAAATAGCACATTATCTTGGAAATTATAGGTTTCAAAATCGATGTTATAGGTTCCTTTTCCTTCTTGAATCCAATAAATAGTATAGTCGTTTTGTTGTTGTTGATGCTCTATTGTACAGGCTTTTTCAAAGGCTACTTTACTTACTGAAAAGATGTTTTTAAAAGAGTGTTTTTCGATTTCTTGAACTGCCATTGGTTTGTTTTGGTTTTGGTCGTAAACTTATGTTAGTTCTTACTGTTTTCGTTGAAAAACCAAACCCTAAAAACTCTTTAAAGTAAACCCAAAAGTTAAAAACTTATCTTGCTGTTTTTGGTTTTCAATTACTAAACTTTCAAATGTATGTAAGTAGTTTATTTTAAAGTTTAAGTGCTTCCAAACAGGCAACTCCAAACCAACATCTGCTTGCCATCTGTAGTTATTACTTTCACTTAAAGAAGGCTGTATATAAGTTTCGTGTGTAAGTATTATTTTTTTCTTAAATAGATTATATTTTCCATTCAACCAAATGGTTCCACGCATTGTGTTTATGAATTCTTGACCATTATATACTGCAATATTAAAATTAGTTTTTGTAAAATGCGTCTGTTCATATTCGCTAGTAACAGAAAGCTTTAACCAATTTTTATCGCTATTTAAAATTTGATAGGTAATACCAGCCCCAAATAAATAACGTGCCTCAATTTCTCTTCTAAAATTACTGCTTGCAAACCCCAATAATAAAGGATATAATTTTTTATTAGGATTTAGGTATAGAAAGTTTAAACTTAAAAAGTCTTCATCTGCTTTATCTCCACCAAAAGCTTGATAGACATAAGAATTTTGAGTTTTAAAGATAACATTTTTAAGTGGCACAAAACTAACATCTGTTTTTGCTCTAAAAATAAAAGTTTCAACATTTCCTGCTTGCCAAAAACCAGTTAAAGATAATTTTGCTTTTACCTTTAAAGTATCGCTTTCGTTTATTTGTGCTGATAAAAGCAAGGGAATAAGCAAAACAATAAAGGCTAATTTTTTCATTTTTAATAATTAAATATCTTATAAAAATCAACCACAAAAATATAGTAATAAGAACTCATTTTTATACTATTTAGAGCAAAAGTCGAAGAATTATAGAGATATTAACCTAAATTAAATATATTTTTAAGATAATATTATTTATTTTCATCTTAAGACTGCATACCAAATATAAAATATTTTGAAGCTCTTAAATCTTTTTTCCTATCTTTAAGGGCAACAGATACAACTAATTACCTTATTGTTTACTTTATATGAATATTAACAACTCAATAACCTCAACCATTTTTAAAGACATCTCTTTTTCGGAAAAAGAGGTTGTTTTTATCAATAGTAAATTTGAAAAAATTGAGCTTACAAAGGGTGATATTCTTATCAACCCAAATATTCACGTTCATAGCCAATATTATATATTTGGTGGTTGTTTGCGATCTTTTTTTATAGATGCAGTAGGAAAAGAACACACTATACAATTCGCTATAAAAGATTGGTGGATAAGTGATTATACTTCATTTTTTACTTCCGAAAAATCTATTATGAATATTGAATGTATACAAGATGCAACCATTTATAAGTTTTCGAAAGAAAATATGGATGGTTTGTGTGCTCAATTTCAAAAAATTGAATTTTTTTTTAGAAAAAAATTAGAAATAGCTTTTGCCGGTTTTCAAAAAAGAATCTTGGACAATTTATCTAAACCAGCCAAAGAACGATATTTACAATTTGTAAAAAGATACCCAAACATAGAGCAGTCAGTAAAAAATTATCATATTGCTTCTTATTTAGGGATTACCACAGAAAGTTTAAGTAGAATTAGAAAAATAACTTCTTAGGCGATCATTTCTTAACATACATCAATTTTATTACGCTTAAATTTATTTATTTTTGAGCATTCTAATTCTATAGAACAAGATATTATTCCCCAACTATATCAATTAAAGTTCGTTTAAAAGCGTAAATTAAATTTTACGCTTTTATTTTTTGACTTATTTTTCCAGAGGAAATTTTTAGTTATTTTCTAATTTGGAATTACCTACTAAGTTTAAAATCAAAAAAGTTAGCAATGCTGGTAAAACCCAACCTAAACTAAATTCTCCTAAAGGGATAAAATCTTTTAAAGCTGTTGCAATACTTTTAAAACCTGGAATAAACACTAAAAAATCAGGAATACTAAATATAAAAGTGACTAAAATTACACCTCTAAAAATCAACTTTGAAGCAAATTTATCTTGCATAATATTTAATAAAATTAGCAAAATTGTTATTGGATATACAAACATTAAAGCAGGCACAGCAACATCAATTATAAAACCAACATCAAAACTACCCACAAAAATGCCAATTATTGCGCAAATTGCAGCAGTAATTAAATACGCTTTGTTTGAATTATTACAGATTCCCTTTATATAATCTGCTGTTCCTGTTACAATACCAACTGCAGTTGTAAAACATGCCAAAGCTACTAAAACACTTAAAAAAGTAGTTCCTAAATTGCCTAAAGTTTGCGTGCTTAAACCAGATAAAACTTCAATTCTCGAAGCATTTTCTGTAAATGTTGATGAGAATAACGAACCGCTTAAAATTAAACCTCCATAAATTAAAAGCAAACCAATTCCTGCAATAAAACCGGCTTTTCTAATTAATAATCTTCTTGCTGTAAAAGTTGTATGGCTGCTATAATCTAAAGAAATTATAATTACTGCACCAACAACAACACCAGCAATAGCATCAAAAGTTTGGTAACCTTCTAAAATACCATCAATAAAAGGATTTTTAAATGTTGATGGTTGTATATTTCCTGGGGATGTAAAAAAGGCAATTCCGATTATTATTAATAAAATAATTACAATAATTGGCGTTAAAAACTTACCAATTAAACCAATAATTCTAGAACGATTTACAGCAAACACAAACACTAAAACAAAATAAATGATGCTTGTTACAATTGGTGGCGAATCGAAAAAAGGTTGCACAGCCATTTCATGTGTAACTGCAGCTGTTCTTGGAGATGGAATTGCCACTGCAATTATGTAAATCAAAAAACAAAAAATGGTACTAAAAATAGGAGATACTTTTTTGCCAAAATCATATAAAGTTCCTTGTAATTTTGCGTGTGCAAAAATTGCTAAAATAGGAATTGCGATGGCTGTAATGATAAAACCCAACACAACAATCCACCAATCTTCACCAGATTTTAAACCCAAAGTTGGTGGTAAAATTAAATTTCCTGCTCCAAAAAAGAGCGAAAATAATGCAAAACCTGCAATCCAAATTTCTTTTGTTTTGTTCAAAATTAATTGATTTTTTTAAGGTTTAAATGTTCAAAATCGAAACTGAAATCGGTAATTGGTGCAATAAACTTCATTTTTGCGCCAGTAACATTTCCTTTTTCATTAAAAGTGAAATTTACAAAAACGTCTGCATCAAAACTTCTGTTATTCCATTTTGCAACAAATGTTGTTTGGTTATAAGGTAATAATTCGCCTATAATGTCAGCAGATCTTTTGCTTTTTATAGTGTACTTATTTTCATCAAAAGAAATTACAATATCTCCAAACCAATTATCAGTATAAGTACCAACAATTTGAGCTGGTTTTGGAAAGTTTTTATTGTTTTTAGCGAGTTCAACTTTATCAAAAATACTTGCTTTTAAACTATCATTAAACTGTAAATATTTGGTGTTTTTATCACCATAGGTTTTTAGCCAATTTCTGTCTTTGTATCCTAAATAACTATCTTTAATTGTATTTGTTATGGTGTTAAAAGCATTTCCATTCATTTGATTTGTTAAAACAATTATACCCAAATCTACATCTGGTATCATAGTAAATTGTGTAACTGTACCCAACAAACCTCCTGTGTGATATACTTGCTTATAACCACCTTTTACATCCGTTAAAAACCAACCTAAACCATATCCTTTAAAATTAGAATTATACCAGTCGTTTTTACCAACTTTTAAGGGCGTTTGCAGTTGCCAAAGTTCATGAAATTGATTTGTGCTTAACAATCTTTTTCCTTCGGCTGTTACAGCATCATTCATTAAAAATTTTGCCCAAGTTAGCATGTCTTTTACATTGCTTACAATTCCTCCAGCAGCATTTGCAGTTTCGCTCCAATCATGAGGAATTTGTACAACTTTGCCTTCGGTTCTTGTGTGTGCATCAATAATATTTGTTTTGTTTGTAACTCTGTTGTAAGATGCTTTGCTGTTTGTCATACCAACAGGTTGCATAATTTTTTGCTCAATAAATTCTTCCCAAGTTAAACCACTTACACGTTTTAAAACTTCGCCAGCAATAATAAACATATTGTTGTTATATGCAAATTGGCTTCTAAAAGAACTTTCTGGTTGTAAATATTTTACATTGTTGATGACATCTGTTACTGTAAAATCATTGCCTTCAGGAAAAAACATTAAATCTCCAGCTCCTAAAGCCATTCCACTTCTGTGTGTTACTAAATCTCTAACCGTAAATTGGTCTGTAACCCAAGCATCATATAATTGAAATTCTGGTATATGTTTTCTAACCTTATCATCCCAATTCAGTTTGCCTTCATCCACCATCATTGCCAACGCAAAACAGGTAAAACCCTTGCTGTTAGAGGCAACTCCAACCAAAGTGTTTTCATTCATTTCCTTTTTATTTGTAAGAGAACGAACTCCAAATCCTTTTGTATAAACCATTTCTCCATCTTTTAAAATACCGACAGAAATACCAGGAACATCAAAAGTTTTTAATGTTTCATTGATTAATTTGTCTAAATTTTTTTCTTTAATTTGCGCTGAAAACGCTAAGGAAAATGATAAAAATAAAAAAGTAAATAGTTTTGAGAATTTCATAATTGCTAAGTTATTTTAAAGTTGAAATATACATATTTTTGTAGGATGCAAAAATCAATACTTTTTAAAAATGCAAACATTTCTTTTTCTGATGAAGGAAAAGGCACAGCTGTTGTATTAATCCACGGATTTTTAGAAAATTCTACTATGTGGAAAAATATAATTCCAGCACTTGTTAATACTAATAGAATTATTACAGTTGATATTTTAGGTCATGGAAAAAGCGATTGTTTGGGTTATGTACATTCTATGGAACTTTTTGCAGAAGCTGTTGAAACTGTTTTAAAGCACTTAAAAATTAGAAAATATATTTTGGTTGGTCATTCTTTGGGAGGTTATATTTCTTTAGCTCTTGCCAAAAATAATCCTACTAAAATAAAGGGATTATGCTTGTTAAATTCAACTTCTAATGCAGATTCAGAAGCACTAAAAATTAGAAGAATTCGTGCTAATAAAATGGCTCAAAATAATTTTGAAAATTTGGTAAAAATGTCTTTTTCAAATTTGTTTGGTTTTGAAAGTAGAACTACTTTTAAAGAGGAAATTAAGTTGGCTTTGCAAGAAGCATTAAAAACACCTGTTCAAGGATATATTGCTGCAAGCGAAGGTATGCGAATTCGCCCAAATAGAAATCATGTTTTAGCGGAAAATAATTTTAAAAAACTACTTATTGTTGGTGAAAAAGATCCTGTTTTAGACACTGAAACTGCAATTTTAGAGGCCGAAAAAACAAAATCAAAACTTGCAATTTTAGCTGGTGGACACATGAGCCATATTGAAAACGAAACAGCATTGCTTGTTTTACTCAGCAGTTTTATTAAAGATTGCAAATAGGTATTTAAAAACTATATTTGTTTATAATTTTTAAGAATGAAAGGAGTTTCTATAATTACATTTATATCAATAGTATACTTTTTTCTATGCATGCTTCTTGCTGTTTTTCTTTTATCAATAAAGTCTAAGAACACTATTAGTAACAAGTTGTTTGCTACTTTTTTGATACTAACTGCTTTAGATATTAGTGCTTATTTTCACAATCTTTTTTTATCTGGTTTTAGCAATTTAGTAATGGTAAAGAGCTTATTGGCTTACTTACAAATGCCTGTGCTTTATTTATATGTACTTTCTGTTTGTTATTCAAATTTTAAATTGAAGCCAAAGCATTTGTGGCATCTTATTCCTTTTATTGTTGGTAATTTAGTTCTATTTCCTAGATTTTATTTAAATAATAAAAATTCAATTGCAAAAATATGGACAGATTTTAATAGTATCTGGGAAATTATTTACATTCATTTTACAATCCACCTCCAATTTGCAGTATATATTGTATTGATGTTTTTGGTTTTAAAAAGATATAAAAAAATATATCAGCAAAATTTTTCTGACACAGCAACAAAAACATATCAGTGGTTATTTCAATTTACAGTACTATCTGCTGTAGCACATAGTTTTGTTATTATAAAAAGTATTTTAAAATACTTTGATAATGATTTTAGTTTTCCACTTGCCCAAATTTTCGTTAGTTTTTTTGGTTTATCAATTATAGTTTGGATGGTATTCAAAGCGTTAAAATATCCAGAATTATTTAAAAGTGTAGATTCTGATATTGTTTTAATTCAGAAGGATAAAACTATTGTCGATGAAAATAGTAATAAAGAGTTAGAGAAATTAACAACTTATATGGAAACAGAAAAACCATATTTAAATCCGTCTTTATCCATTAGAAATTTAGCTGAAGAAATTAAGATGAATTCCAGAGACGTTTCTGTTTTAATCAACCAAAATTTAAACCAACACTTTTTTGATTTTGTAAACGAATATAGAATTAAAGAAGCCATGGGGATTTTGAAAAACCCCACTAAAAATCAATTTACAGTATTAGAAATCTTGTACGAAGTTGGTTTTAATTCTAAATCTTCTTTTAACACAGCTTTTAAAAAACACACTGGTTTAACACCAACAGAATACAGGAAAACATCTTAATATCAAATAGTTAACGTAAAGTCGAACTTTTGTAAAAAATAGTCGAACTAATTTATACTGTAGAAATTGGTACGACTTTGTGTTTTCGGTCGCACAAAATTCTTTTGTATTGCACTTTTGTATCATCAAAATAACAAACAAAATGAAAACAAGATTAAAAAGTGTCATCAGTATTATTTCGTTACTATTTTCGGGAATTTTATTTTCGCAAACAATAACAGGAAAAGTAGTAGACAAAACAGATGTTATTCCGTTTGCAAATGTAATTTTAAAAGATGCAACTCATAATACAATAGCAGGAACTACAACTACAGATCAAGGAACTTTTGAGCTAAAAGCAATCGCTGGGAATTATACTTTAGAAATTAGTTATTTAGGTTTTAAAACTTGGAAAAAAGAAATTTTTCATGCAAAAAACACCAATTTAGAAACTATTATTTTAGAAGAAAATGCTCAAGCTTTAAATGAAGTTGTGGTAAAAACCGAAAAAAGAGTTATCGAAAGAAAAATTGACAGACTCGTTTTTAATGTCGAAAAAAGCATTGCTGCAGTTGGTGGAAATGGTTTGGATGTTTTAAGAATTACGCCAGGAATTCAACTGCAAAACAACACACTTTCTATTTTAGGAAAAGGTGAAAGTCAAGTAATGATTAATGGTAGATTATCTCCTTTAGCTGGTGATGATTTAATTGCTTTTTTAAGTGGTTTTTCTGCAAACGATATTACAAAAATTGAAGTAATTACAAATCCGCCAGCAAAATATGATGCTGCAGGAAATGGAGGTTTAATCAACATTATCTTAAAGAAAGGTGTACAAGATTCTTGGAAAAACGCCACCACTCTTTCTTACAATCAAAACAAATACAATTTTACAACATTAACCAATAATTTCTTTTATAATAAAGACAAAATTTCTTTTTCTGGAAGTGTAAACGCAACCAAAGGTGGGGAACAAAACTTAGAAGGTTTACAAATATATTATCCAACTAACTTTTGGGATATCGATATTCAAGGAAGAACGCAAAAAGATCAACTTTCTGGACGTTTTTTAATTGATTATGCAATCACTAATAAAACTACTTTTGGGCTGCAATATTTAGGAAACACAACACAACCAGATATTAATGCAACATCTATGTTTGATATTTTTGATACCAATAATAATTTAGAAAGATCTCTACTTACCACAAGCGATAATAAAAATGACAAGAAGAATCATTCTGTAAATTTTCACATCATTACACAATTAGATTCTTTAGGGAGAAGTATTTCTTTTGATGCGGATTATTTTACCTTTAATTCTGATAGAACTATCAATTTTTCTACGGAAGCATTTGACAATTTGGGAGCTTCAAAAGGTGTAAACTCATCTGCTTTAAACGAAGCAACTCAACAAATTGAAAACATAAGTGCCAAAATTGATGTAGAATATCCGTTGAAAAAAGTAAACCTTTCTTATGGTGTAAAGGCTAGTTTTACCAATACAAATAGTGGTGTTTTATTTTTTGATACCTTTTCTGGAACTGCTGTTTTAGATGTAAGTCAGTCTAATGATTTTGAATATGAAGAAAATGTTTTAGCGGCTTATTTTTCGGGAAATACTAATTTAAGTGATCAACTACAAATGCAATTTGGTTTGCGTTTTGAAGACACTAAAACAAACGGTTTTAATGTAAATTTAAATCAAGAAAACAGTAATAATTATAGTAAGTTTTTTCCAAGTTTGTATTTCTCTTATGCAAAAAATGAGGATAATAACTTTAATTTTTCTTATGGAAAAAGGATCAATAGACCCAATTTTAGAAACTTAAATCCTTTCCGTTTTTACATAAATGATAACAGTTACAGTGAAGGAAATCCGTTTTTACAGCCTTCTTTTTCAGATAGCTTTAAATTTTCTCATTTGTATAAAAACAATTTTAGCTCTAGTGTATCTTTAGATGTTATTACAAATGGTTTTGGAGTGTTTTTTAATACTGATGTTGCAAATCAAAATCAAATTATAACTCAAGAAAATTATTTTAAAAAGTTTATTTACAGGTGGGAAGAGAGTTTTTCTTACAACAAAATTTCTTGGTTTAAAAGTCAGAATAGCATTAATTTATTAGGGTATATAACAGAATTAACTCAAAATAATAATGCTGAAGTTAATGACGGAATTCAATTTTATGTAGAATCTAACAATACATTTATTTTAAGCGAAAACACAAAATTCCAAGCCAATGTTTGGTACAGCTCTTTTCATAATGATGGTTTATTTAGTGTTGGTGAAATGTTTCATTTATCTTTTGGAATGCAACATAATTTTAAAAATAACATTAAATTAGCAATGCTTTTTAGTGATGTTTTAGATACAGGTAGTTTGCGAGATTATAATTCTACAGTAAGTGGTATAGATCAAAGTTACTTTCAAAATGCAAGTTCTAGAAATTTTAGAATATCGCTTTCTTACAATTTTGGAAACAAAAAAGTAAACGTAAAAAACAGAGCATTTAGTAATGATGATGAGCAGAGAAGGAGTAATTAATCCTAAAATATTTTTTAAAAGTTCTTTTGTACCCAATAAAACCATTAATAAATACCTTTAAATTAAATTTGTTTTTCTAAATTTAAATAATGATTATTAAAAGTACTTTAGACTTCGTATTAATATTTGGCATTAGTATTGGCTTATTTATTTCAACGTCGTTATTGTTTTTAAAAAAACAAAATTACAAAGCCAATAAAATACTTGCTTGTGTATTAATTTTGGCTGTAGTTATGCTTTTAGGACGGTTATTTTTCTTAAGATATTACAAAGATATTTTGTTATTTAGATTAGGCACAACTGTAGATGGAACTGTTTTTATTTTTGGTCCTTTGGTTTTATTGTTTTTCAAAACACTATTATTTAAGAATCATAAAAGCAGAAAACTTCTCTTTTGGTATTTTATTCCAGCTTTATTTTACATTTGTTTTGCAATTTATACTTTTAGTTTAAACAACAAAACATATTATACAAAAGTAACCACAGGTCAGTTTAATAAATTCTATTTTTTTATAGAGTTATTGGGTATTATAACCAATAGTTTTTTTGTGTATAAAAGCTATATTTTAATTAAAAAATATAAACAATCTGCAGTAAAACAAATTGCTTATAATCAAAATATAGTAAAATTTTCTAACTATTTTGTAAGCACTTACACTTTCATTATTTTATCTTGGGTTGTTAGTTTTATAAATACTTATTTTCTAAAATCATACTCTAAATTTATAAATTATGATGTTGTTTGGATTTCGATTCCCATTCTAATTTATATCATCGGATTTTATGTTTTAACGCAACCAGAAATATTTAAAGTAAAATCAACAACATCAACTAAAAAAAACACTACAAATAGACTTTCAAAAGAAAAAATAGAACAATTAAAACTAGCTATAAATTCCGTTTTAAAAGAAGAAAAATTATATCATAAAAGTGATTTATCTTTACCAGATTTGGCAAAAGAGTTAGAGATTTCTAACAACGATTTGTCTTGGTTTATCAATACCATTTGCAAAACGAATTTCTATGAATTTATAAATAGGTATAGAATTGAAGAATTTATAGAACGTATAAAAAATGGCGATTATCAAAAGCACACAATTTCTGCCATTTCTTTAGATGTTGGCTTTAATTCTAAATCTACTTTTTACAAAGCTTTTAAGCTGATTACAAACACAACTCCTGTTAATTACATTAAAAAGTTGAACACAAAAGTATAATTTGTTGTTTCAATTGATACAAACGAACTTTTAGTTTAATTTTTCATTTTATATTTCGAATTAAATTCAAATCAATTCATAAAATGAAAAAAAATCTCTTCAAATTTTTTTTGATATTAATCATATCAAATTACGCTCAAGCACAAAATAATCAACCGAAAGTAGAAACACTATTTTCAAATTTTCCAGCAAATGGATTTATGAATGTAGATGAAGAAGGAAATCTATACGCATCAGAATATGGTGTTTTTACAAAAACTGGTGGTAGTGGAACAAGAGTTTACAAAATATCGCCAAAAGGAAAATTATTAGATTCAATTGTAAATCTTTCTGGCCCAATAGGCACTGTAAAAGATAGTCAAGGAAATTTATACATTAATAATGATAATAACACAAAACGTAGCATCATTTTAAAAATTGATAAAAAAGGAAATCAAACCAATTTTGCAGAGGTAAAAGGCTGGCCAATTGGAATGAAAACCGATAGAAATGGAATTATTTACCTAACCAATTATAATTCGCCAGAAATTTATACCATAGATAAAAAAGGAAATGTAAATGTTTTTGTTAAAGATGATAAATTAATTGGAACAGCAGGCATTGATTTTGATTCGAAAGGAAATTTAATCGTCGCAAATTTTGCGTCAGCAGCAATATTTTCAATATCTCCAAAAGGAAAAATTAAAAAAATAGCAGAACTAAAAGATATTGTTGTACAAGGTTGGGGAATTGGGCATCTTACAGTTTTAGACGATGTTATTTATGCAACAGGCATTGCAACTAGCAAAATCTTTAAAATTTCTTTGGATGGTAAAGTGGAACTCTTTGGAGGAAATGGACAACCAAAACAGGTAGATGGAGATTTAAAACAAGCATCATTCAATTACCCAAATGGAATTACAAGTGATAAAAAAAATAAAATTCTCTACATTTCTGAATATGGTGCAAATGGTGGAATTCGAAAAATTCAACTTTAATTTATAGCTTTAAAAAAAACCATTTAAACCATAATTAAACATAAGGTGAAACTATTTAAAAAAATTTCAAAGCTTTTATTTTTATCATTATTAGCTTGTTTACTTATAAGTATAATTTTATATTTTTTTAAACCAAAATTAATAGAAAACACAGCCATACATATATTATACCCAAAGGTTACAATAGAAAAAAAATATCAAAACAATTATGCTATAGAAATCCCAAAAATGAATGAATTAATGTATATAGCTTGCAGCTTAACAAATACATTTAAAAACGATTCAAATTTAATTAGTAATCGAGTTCCGAAGTATTTGAAAGACGTAAATAATCATTTTTCAGAATATAAAAACCATAAATTAGTGAAATTGTTAGAAAGTAAATTAAAAAATAATGCCTATACTCAAATACAACCTACAATTCGCTTTTTCTCTTTAAATTATCAAATTAATAGTGATAATGTAATTGTTGAAAATGAAATTTTTCATGTAAGCGAATTATTATTAAAGCTTTTTAAAGACAAGATTTTTTACTATCCAGATTATTTAGAATTAATTGAAGATTTTGCGAAAAAAACAAACTTTAATCAATTTTATGAAAAAAATTTACCTTTTTATAATAAGCTTATAACTAAATTTGATAAGCTGTGTGATGTACAAGGTAGTTGGGATTTTTTAGAAAAACGTTTTGAAGAAAAATATAGTTCTTATAGAATAATTTTTTCTCCATTAACAGGCGGCTTCCATAATACATTGCCTAATTTAAAGGATAAAAAAACAGGTTTACAACAAGCATGGTTATTTGTTTCTGCTCCTCCAAATTTAAATAGTTTAACAGAGGAGCAATTAGAACTAAAAAAAAGTCAATTTACTAGAGAGTTATTTACAGAAATGAATCACAATTATGTAAATCCACTTTCTGAAAAGTTTAATAATAGAATTCAAAAAACAATTAAAAATTACAAATTTTGGAATAAAAGAAAAAGTGGTTATTCATCAAAAAGTTCTACATTTAATGAATATATGACTTGGGGTATATTTAGCTTGTATGCGTTAGAAAACTATTCAGAAAAAAATTCAGATAGTATTATAAATAGGCATCAAAACTTTATGATCAAAACAAAAAAATTTATCCATTTTAAAGAGTTCAATACAAAACTTATAGCAATTTCAAAAAATCATAAGGTAGATTCTTTATACTTTAAAAATATATACCCAGATATTTTTAATTGGATGGAAAATTTTTCATCAAAATAAAATAGTAAACATGATAAAAACTAAAACATTTTTCTTTTTAAGCATAATTACAATAGTGTTATTTTCTTGTAAAAAGAGTTCGGAGAAAGACCATTCATTACCAAAAAATGAAAATTTATCGCCAAAAATAAATGTAGAGAAACTTTTAACCAATTATAAAGATTGGTGGACGTATCATTCTAATAACATAGTACTGAATTCAGATTTTGCTGGTTATGATATTCAATCCAATAAAATTACTAAAAACAAGTTTTTAAAACTTTTAAAAACAAGTAGTTATATTCCAATAAAATTGAAATCAACAAAAAAAGAAAATCATTATAAACTTTATAAGTTACCAGTATCAGTAAACACTGATATTAGCAAAACCATAAAATATGAATCTTTAATAAGTTTAAAATATTTTGAAATGGAAGGGAGATCTTTCCCAGAATTTAATCTTACAGCTCTTGATAAAAAAAATTATACTAATAAAAATACAAAAGGGAAAATAACCGTTTTTAAAACTTGGTTTATAAATTGCCAAGCTTGTATCGCTGAATTTGGCGAACTAAACAATTTTGTGGATAAAAATAAAGCTACTATAAATTTTATTAGTCTGGCTACTGATTTTGAAGAAAAACTAAAATCATTTTTACAAAAAAGACCATTTAAATATGCTGTAGTTGCTAATCAAAAAGAATTTATTGAAAAGCAATTAAAATTTACCATTTACCCAACACATATTGTTGTAGATGAACAGGGAATTATTTTAAAAATAACAAATAGTGCCTCTGAAATGATTTCTTTTGTAGAGAATAGAACCGAATTCAACAAAAAATTGTTACCTCCTCCACCTTCCTCTTAAAAACTTAAAGTGTTTTAAATAAAAGTTGAACCTTTCTGTAAACGCTTCATTAGTTTATAATGAAGAATTAGAGAAAGGTTACTAAAAAAATAATTTAATTCACTAAAATTTTTCTTTAAGTATCTATATAATATTATATACCATAAAAACTATGTAGTTTAATTTTAAATAAATGAAAAAATACTTGTTGCATAATTATTTCTTACTGTTTTACGTTTTTGAAAAACAAGAGAATTAAAAAAGAAAGTTTAAAATATAGAGAAATTATTAAAAAAACTATTTACTGATAAAAGTTTTTAGAGGCAAAAAAACCTACTGATTAGGCCACAATTAAAGGGGTTATTCAGGTTGCAACAGAATAATAAAACTACGGATTATAGTTATTTTATGAAAGTTGAAAGTATTATTTGCGCATTAAAATTTATTTAAAAAATGATATGATTAGGAACAAAAGGGTATTTGTTTTTTGAAAAAAAAATCAGAAAACTTATTTATTAAAAAGAATAAAATCATATAAATTTTAAATACACCAAAAAAACAAACTCTATATTAATAAACAATAGCTATTTTACGTTTATGAAATGTACTATTATAAAAAAATTATTATGAAATTAAAAATTCTTTTTTGCTTTTTGTTTTTTTCTGCTTCTATATATTCTCAAAGAAAATCAATACTAAATCTGCCAACAATTAGTCTAGAAAAAGCAGGTTTTAATAGAGATTCTATAAATGCATTAAACAATTTTATCGACAATCAGAAACAAAAAGATTATAGAGGATTAGTTGTAATTAAAGAAAATAAACTCGCAATTGAATACTACTACAATACATTTTGGAGAAATCATATTCATGATATTAGATCTGCTGGAAAAAGCATTACAGCGTTACTTTTGGGAGTTGCTATTCAAGAAGGTTATATTCAGAATTTAAACCAAGATGTTTATTCTTTATTTTCTAAAGAAAAACATCCACGAATTAACAAAGAATACAAGAAAGTAAAATTAATTCATTTGTTAAATATGGTTTCAGGTTTGGATGCAGATTCTGATGATAATACAACTCCAGGTAATGCTGGAAAATGGATGAATAAAAATGATTGGGTTGGTTACCTATTAAGCATTCCTTTAGCAAGAAAACCAAATAAAAAATGGATTTATGCTGATATTAATGCAGTATTAATTGGAGCAATTATTGAAGAAAAATCAGGTATGAGTTTAAAGGAGTTTGCCAATAAAAAAGTATTTAAACCATTAGGAATAAAGGAGTTTTACTGGTACACAAATGCTTCAAATCAAACAGGAGCAGCAGGAAATCTATACATTTCTACACTTGATTTTGCAAAATTAGGCCTACTAGTTGCAAACAAAGGTAAATGGAAAAACCAACAATTGGCAGATGAAAATTATATAAAACGCTTAATAAACGAAAACTCTACTGCTATTGGTAATTATAATTCTTTAGCAGATGGTTATGGACTTTTTTGGTATAAATCTAAAAGAAAGTTTGGTAGCAAAACTATTGAATATCTTTGGGCGTCAGGAAATGGAGGAAATCATTTGGTTATAGTACCTGAAAAAGAAATGGTTATTGCATTAACTTCTAGCGGTTATGGAAACTGGTTTCCACATAAAAGAGCATATAAAATTCTTGGTAAAATATTTAATGCATTAAAATGAAATAATTAAAGGTTAATACAATTTAAATAAACTAATGTATGAGACAATATTTAAATAAAAATTTAATTATTACTATTGCAATTCTTATATATTGTTTAAAAATAAATGCTCAAAAAATCGATTGCAACTATTTTAATTTACCAAAGCCAGAGTTAACTCCACAACTTTTTAACCCAACAATATTAGATTTAAATGGTAAATTTAAGTTTAACGTTGAGTTGAGGAGCTGTGATGAAATTTACTTTACTTCAATTGATCAAAAAGAAAATATTTACTTTTCAAAAAAGGTAAATCGAAAATGGATTGAACCCAAAATAGCATCATTTTCTAGTTTAGATTATAGTGATGCAGATCCTTTTTTATCCAAAGATGAAAACACAATCTATTTTATATCACAAAGACCAATGCATAAAAATGATGAAAATCTAGACTGGAATATTTGGAGTTCTAATCGTAAAAACGGGAATTGGTCTAAACCAACACCTCTTCCAAATCCAATTAATTTAAATGATTCTAACGAATACTTCTTCTCCATCTCTAATAAAGGAAATGTATTTTTCTCATCAAACAGAAAGGGTGGTAATGGTTCTTTTGATATTTATACTGCTAAAATTATTGGAGAAAATCAATTTTCAAAACCTCAAAATTTAGGCAAACCAATAAGTACAAAAAAATATGAATTTGATCCTTACATTTCACCAGATGAAAGTTTTATAATTTTCTCAATCAACGAAAAAGGAAATAGCAGTTTATATTTTAGTGGTAAAGATAAAAAAGGAAATTGGACAAAACCAGAAAATTTAGGAGGTAAAATTAATAGTACAAATCAAGATTTTGCGCCATCACTTTCAGTAGATGGAAAATTCATTTTTTTCTCTAATGATGGAAAGTTAAAATGGGTGAGTTCTGAAATCTTAAAATTCATAAAAACAAATAATTGATGTATTATTATAAACAACTTAAACAATTATCTTCAGATTTTAAATTAAAAAAATGAAATCACTTTTAAAAAGTGTAATATTTCTAATTATTATTTCAAGTTGTACTAAAAAAAGAAAAAGCTGATGTTAAACATTCAAAAAAATTCACTTCAGAACTTTTAGAGTTGAAAGAATATTTTAAAGTTTGATAAAATGATTTTATTTGAAAAAAAAGATGCTATATCTAAAAATCAATTTTCAAATAAAGAGTTCTACAGAAAAAAAATGCTAGCACAAGCATTAGCTGAATCTTATATGGCAAGATTCGAAACCGAAAAATTACAATTAAGTTCAGTAATACTCAACAAAGTTTTTCAGGAATTTCCTAATTATCTGGAATATGCTGATTTAAATCTATTACATAACCTTTCATTTTTAAAAGATGTAGCTTTTTATAAAGAACTTGGTGAGTTTAATAATTTTGATACAGAAATTGTAAATATTGGAGAAATGCTATTAAATAAAGACGCAGAAAATCCTCATGCACATTCTTATTTAGGAACTTATTATGCAAGAAAAGAAATTACAGAAAAAGCTAAATATTATTTTGAAAGTATTGTAAATATAAAGAATTTTTCTAAAAATTGGTACACTAATGAAGCTCAAGCTTGGTTAGATAACATGAATTAAGTTAAAAATTATTCTTTCATCGAATTCCAACCTTGTGCTTTTAACTCAATTTCTTGGTTGGCTCTAGTTACTAATTGCAATCCTTGGTTTTCTGCTGTAATATGACCAATAATAGAAAAATGTGGATTTCCTTTTATCTTATCAAAATCTGCAATTGGCACTGTAAATAACAATTCGTAATCTTCACCTCCACTTAAAGCAACCATGGTAGAATCTAACTCAAATTCCTCACAAGTAGAAATTACTTGAGGATCTAAAGGCAATTTTTCCTCATAAATTTTACAACCCACTTTACTTTGCGTACAAATATGAAAAAGTTCAGAAGATAATCCGTCAGAAACATCAATCATGGACGTTGGTTTTACTTCCAATTCTTTTAAAATTCCAGCAATATCTTTACGAGCTTCAGGTTTTAATTGACGCTCAATTAAATAGGTGTAATTATCTAAATCAGGTTGATTGTTTGGATCAACTTTAAAAACTTGCTTTTCTCTTTCTAAAACCTGTAACCCTAAATAAGCAGCACCTAAATCTCCAGAAACTACAATTAGATCAGTCTCTTTTGCAGTGTTTCTATATACAGCTTCATTTTTATCAACTTTACCAATCGCTGTAACAGAAATTAAAATTCCTTTAGTAGAGGATGTTGTGTCTCCACCAACTAAATCTACTTTATAGGATTCGCAAGCCAATTGAATTCCTGCATACAATTCTTCAATTGCTTCTAATGGAAAACGATTTGAAACTGCCAATGAAACTGTAATTTGTTCTGCAACTCCATTCATGGCATATACATCACTCAAATTAACCATCACAGCTTTGTAGCCCAAATGCTTTAAAGGCATGTAGCTCAAATCAAAATGCACACCTTCAATTAACAAATCTGTAGTTACTAAAGTTTGTTGTTCTGATGCGTCTAAAACTGCTGCATCATCTCCAACTGCTTTAACTGTTGATGAATTTGCTATTTTGAAATATTTTGTAATATGATTAATCAAGCCAAATTCTCCTAATTCAGCTAATGATGTTTTTTGCGTATTTTTATCTTCTAACATTTGGCAAAGATAAGTACATTCTAAAAATTGAGTTGATTAGTTTCCCAGAGATTTTTAGTCAAAAAAATTATAAATTATTTTATAAGATTGTTTCTCCTTAAAAATACTTTAAAATTTATAAATTCGTTATTAAATTGTAAGTCATCCTATTAAAACACAAAGAATGAAAAAAATCCTTTTCTTATCACTAATATTAGCATTTAGCTGTTCTAAAGATAACATAGAAACGCCAACTTTAAACGTTGATTCCGAAATTATGCCTTTAGCAAAATGCGAAAATGGTTTTGCAGACATCTATCCTTGTAGTGGTTTCGATTTATTGGCACACATTAGCTTAGAAAATTTAGATCCAACAGCAACAGTTTCATCAAATTTAAGTGGAAATGATTCTTGGGGTTGGACAGACCAAACTACAAATAAAGAATATGCGTTAGTCGGTTTAAATTCAGGTGTTTCTTTTGTAGATATTAGCAATCCTATAGCTCCTGTAGTTATAGGTTTTTTACCAACAGCAACTGTAAATAGCGATTGGAGAGATGTAAAAGTGTATCAAAATTATGCTTTTGTAGTTAGTGAAGCTGCAAATCATGGCATGCAAGTTTTCGATTTAACACGTTTACGAAACGTAACAAATTTTCCAGAAATTTTTACAGCAGATACAACTTATGATGGTTTTGGAAGTGCACACAATATTGTTATTAATGAAACACAAGGTTATGCGTATCCTGTTGGTACTAGCAGAAATGGCACTTTTAAAGGAGGTCCATTATTTATCAACATTCAAAATCCTTTAAACCCAATTGATGAAGGTGGTTTTATTAATTATGCACATGATGCTCAAGTTGTTACCTATAATGGCCCAGATTCAGAGCATTTGGGTAAAGAAATTTTAATTGGTAGCAATGAAACTGAAGTTGTTATTGTAGACATTTCTGATAAAGCAAATCCTATTAAATTATCATCCATTGAATATCAAGATGTAAGATATACGCATCAAGGTTGGTTTACAGAAGATTTTAAATATTTTTTATTGGGTGATGAGTTAGACGAATTAAGAGCAGGTTACAATACAAGAACCATCGTTTTCGATTTTACGGATTTAGACAATCCTAAACATCATGTAGATTACATAACCAACAGTACAGCAATAGATCATAATGGTTATGTAAAAGACAATTTATTTTATCAAGCAAGTTATACTGCTGGTTTGCGTGTAATAAATCTTACAGGTATTGCAAATAAAAATTTAGTAGAAGTTGGTTTCTTCGATACTTTTCCAACAAACAATGCTACTTCTTTTGATGGTGCTTGGAATGTATATCCTTATTTTGAAAGCGAAGTTATTGTAATAAGCGATATCCAAAGAGGTTTGTTTTTAGTAAAAAAATCTAATTAATTATTTAAATTGATAAAAAAAATAAGTTTTTTAGCAATCCTTGTTTTATGCATCCATTGTTCAAAAGATGAAGGAACAGAAAACCCTATCACAAATTTAGTAGAAACAGCATTTGTAAAAACTTATGGTGGTTCTAAAAACGATGTTTTTCAATCTGTGATAAAAACCACTGATGGAGGTTATGCAATTTTAGGGTATACACAAAGCAACGATTTTGATATTACTGATAAAACAAACGAAAGTTTTGATTTTTGGATTCTTAAATTTTCTGCTGATGATACTTTACTTTGGCAAAAAACTTTTGGTGGTTCTGATGATGATAGAGGAGCAGATATAATTGCCACAAATGATGGTGGTTTTGCTCTTTTAGGGTATAGTAAAAGCACTGATGGAGATGTTTCTCAAAACGCAGGTGCACAAGATTTTTGGTTGATAAAAATTACCTCAGATGGCAACATTTCTTGGCAGAAAACTTTTGGTTTTTCTGGTGCAGATTATGGAACAACACTTATACAAACGTCAGATAATGGCTATTTAATTACAGGTGTTTTAGATGTTTCTGCATCCAATGGACAAGGAAATGCTAAAACTGCTCAAAAACATGCAGGTGGAGATGTTTGGGCTTTAAAATTAAACAATTCTGGGAATTTAATATGGAGCCGTTTTTTTGGAGGCTCTTTTACAGACACACCTTTTGGACTTGCAGAAACTATAGATAATAATTACATAATTGCAGCTTCTTCAGACAGTGAAGATTTTAATATAACCAATAATAAAGGCACCTACGATTTTTGGATTTTAAAAATTTCTAATGATGGAAATTTAATCTGGGAAAAAAGTTTTGGAGGTTCAGAAATTGATGAACCAAGAGGAATTACAACAACAAATGAAGGTGATTTTATAATTGTTGGAGATACTCGAAGTCAAGACCAAGATGTAAGATTTAATAATGGAGGAGCAGATTTATGGATGCTAAAAATTTCAAATAGTGGAAATTTAATCTGGGAAAAAACTTTTGGAGGAAGTAATTTCGATGTAGCTCGTTCTATTTCTAAAACTGATGATAATGGCTTTATAATTGCAGGAAATTCACGAAGTTCCAATACAGAATTTAGTAACCAAGGTCAAAATGATGCTTGGATTTTAAAAGTTGATAACTTTGGCAATACACTTTGGCAAAAATTTATTGGCGGTTCACAAAACGAGTTTTTGTTTGATGCTATTCAAGGTAACAATCAAGCCATAATTGCTATTGGAGAAAGTAGTAGTTCAGATAAACAGATTCCTGAAAATAAAGGTTTTTCGGATGGTTTACTCATCAAAATAAAATAGAAAAAATGAAAAAAATAATTTTGCTTTTTTTAATAATTATAGCATTTTCAAGATGTAATAATGAGGAAGAAAACGGAATGGCAACGCTTATATTTTCTCATAATTGGGATGGTATTCCAATTACCAACCTAGATTTTAACGAATTTAAATTTACCAATGCAAATGGCGAAAAAATAAGTATCGAAAAATTACGCTACGTGGTTTCAAACATCAGTTTTGTTGGCGCAAAAAATAATCACTTAGTAGACATTGGCGAAAATTCTGGAATCCTATTAACAATAACCGATTTAAAAACAGGTCTTAACAATTTAAAATTTACGTTTGGTTTTAAAGACGAAGACAATATAGATGGTGTTTATCAAAATTTGAATTCAGTTAATTTTAATGTTCCTGAAATGTTGGGTGGTGGATATCATTATATGCAGTTTGATGGGAAATATAAAGACACCAACAATGCAGATGCTAATTTTAATTATCACGTAATTAGAGCTGTAGACAATTCAAACCCAACTAATTTAATACTACAAGACACCTCTTTTGAAGTAGATTTAGGAGCTATAAACATTGGCAACAAAACAACTATAGAAGTTAAAGTAAATATTGCAGAATGGTTTAAAAACCCAAATACTTGGAATTTGAACGAATTTAACACAGTTTTAATGCCGAATTTTAGGGCTCAAATTTTAATGAGTGCCAATGGAAAATCAGTTTTTTCTTTGGGTGAAGTAACGCAGTAAGTCTGTGTTTTATGATTCCTGTAAGGTTTATTTTAAATCCTATAGTTATTGTTAAAAAATTTATTTATAAGTCAAATACCTACAAGGTTTTGAAAACCTTGCAGGAAAAAAATAGTTCGTTTTATTAAAATGATAAAAAAATATCTAATCCTTTTTTCCTTTTTTCTTTTGATGAGTTGCGCATCCAAAGAAGAAGAAATTTATACACCAGTTCCTTATACTTTAGAAATTCCACAGTTGTTTGCAGATAAGTTAATTGCTCCCATAATTCCGACAAATAATCCATTAACTGAGGAAGGTGTTGCTTTGGGTAAAAAATTATTTTTTGATAAAATTCTTTCTGGCGATGAAACAAAATCTTGCGCAAGTTGCCATAATCCAAAAAGTGCTTTTACAGATAACCAACAATTTAGTTCAGGAATTGATGGAAAGCTTGGCTTTAGAAACTCAATGCCACTTTTTAATTTAGCTTGGAATTTTGATGATCGTTTTAATTGGGATGGTAGCGCTTTTGGTTTAGAAAATCAAGCTTTTGAACCCGTTTCAAATCCTATTGAATTGCATTCAAATTGGACCAATGTTGCTGAAAAATTACAAAATCATTCAGAATATCCAACTTTGTTTTTGCAGGCTTTTGGTTTATTAAAGATAGATTCTGTTGCAGTAACCAAAGCAATCGCGCAATTTGAAAGAACGCTTATTTCTGGGAACTCAAAATTTGATCAATTTTTACTAGGAAACGCAACTTTAACATCCGAAGAAGAAAACGGATTTAACGTTTTTATGGATGAAGCCAAAGGCGATTGTTTCCATTGTCATGGAAGTAATAACAATCCTCTTTGGACAGATAATAAGTTTCATAACAATGGTTTAGATAGCAATTTTTTAGATGTAGGTTTGGGCAAAATTACTGGAGATCCTGCAGATAATGGTAAATTCAAAACACCATCCATTAGAAATTTAGCATTTACAGCACCTTATATGCACGATGGTCGTTTTTCAACCCTAGAAGAGGTTATCAACCATTATTCAGAAGGTTTACAATTTTCAGCAACCATAGATCCCTTAATGAAAAAAATAAATGAAGGTGGAGTTGGTTTATCAACAAAAGATAAAGCAGACTTAAAAGCCTTTCTATTAACCCTTTCCGACTTAGAATTTATCGATAATCCAAACTTTAATCAGTAATCGATAAAACCAATAGTAACATTAGTCTTGCTAATCAATTTAACAAATTTTGTTCAACTTATATCGTATATTTGCAGACAATTTAGATTTAATCTATTTAAAATTATGATAAAAGTTTCAGACACAGCAAAGAAAAAAGTCATTGAATTAATGACTGATGATGGCTTTGACGCAGCTAAAGATTATGTTAGAGTGGGTGTAAAAAGTGGTGGTTGTTCAGGTTTATCTTACGATTTAACTTTTGATAAGGAAAGACAAGAAACCGATAAAATTTTTGAAGAAAATAACGTAAAACTTATTGTTGACAAAAAAAGCTTTTTATATTTAGTAGGCACCACTTTAGAGTATTCTGGAGGTTTAAACGGAAAAGGTTTTGTTTTTAACAATCCAAACGCAAATAGAACTTGTGGTTGTGGAGAGAGTTTTTCACTCTAAAAAAAAGCCCATCCCAACCTTTTTAAAGGGAAGGAGCAAAAAATAAAAGAATTATGAGTAAGTACACAGAAGACGATTTAGAATTAGAATTAAAAACCAAAGAATATGCCTATGGTTTTTATACAGATATAGAAAGTGATACGTTTCCAATAGGTTTAAGTGAAGATGTTGTGAGAGCAATTTCTAAAAAGAAAAACGAGCCAGAATGGATGACAAACTGGCGTTTAGAAGCTTACAGAGTTTGGGAAAAAATGGAAGAACCAGAATGGGCTAATGTGCATTATGAAAAACCAAAATTTCAAGACATTGCCTATTATTCTGCTCCAAAAAAGAAACCAAAATTAAATTCTTTAGATGAAGTAGATCCTGAATTATTAGATACTTTTAAGCGTTTAGGAATTTCTTTAGACGAACAAAAAAAATTAGCTAATGTTGCTGTAGATATTGTTATGGATTCTGTTTCTGTAGCAACTACTTTCAAAAAAACATTGGGTGAAAAGGGTATTATTTTTATGCCAATTTCTGAAGCTATTCAAGAGCACCCAGAATTGGTTCGTAAATATTTAGGAACTGTTGTACCAACAACAGATAACTTTTATGCAGCACTAAATTCAGCTGTTTTTTCTGATGGATCTTTCTGTTATATTCCAAAAGGGGTAAAATGTCCAATGGAATTATCAACCTATTTTAGAATTAATGAAGGAGGAACAGGACAGTTTGAAAGAACACTTGTTGTTGCTGATGAAGGGAGTTATGTTTCTTATTTAGAAGGTTGTACAGCTCCAAGTAGAGATGAAAATCAATTGCATGCAGCTGTTGTAGAATTAATTGCTTTAGATGATTCTGAAATTAAATATTCTACTGTACAAAACTGGTATCCAGGAAATAAAGAAGGTAAAGGTGGTGTTTACAATTTTGTAACCAAAAGAGGTTTGTGTGAAACAAATGCAAAAATTTCTTGGACACAAGTTGAAACTGGTTCTGCTGTAACTTGGAAATATCCTTCTTGTATTTTAAAAGGAAATAATTCAATTGGTGAATTTTATTCAATAGCTGTAACTAATAATTTTCAGCAAGCAGATACTGGAACAAAAATGATTCATTTGGGGAAAAACACCAAATCTACCATAATTTCTAAAGGTATTTCTGCTGGTAATTCTCAAAACTCTTACAGAGGTTTAGTTCAAATAAATAGTAGAGCAGAAAATGCGCGTAATTTTTCTCAGTGTGATTCTTTATTGATGGGGAATGCTTGTGGAGCACACACATTTCCTTATATAGAAGTTAAAAACAAATCTGCACAAATAGAGCACGAAGCAACCACCAGTAAAATTGGTGAAGAGCAATTGTTTTATTGTAACCAAAGAGGAATTGATACAGAAAAAGCAATTGCTTTAATTGTAAACGGATTTAGTAAAGAAGTTTTAAATAAATTACCAATGGAATTTGCTGTGGAAGCTCAAAAATTATTGGAAATTTCTTTAGAGGGTTCTGTAGGATAAAATTTGTCCTGCAAGGTTTCAAAAACCTTGTAGGTATAGATAAAGTAATTGTAAAATAGATAATACCTACAAGGTTAAAAAAGACCTTGCAGGAAATACTAAATAAATGAAAAAAATACTATTCTTATTTCTTGCAATCAGTATTGTTGGTTGTAAAAATGCAGAAAAAAAAGTTGAAGAACCTACAAAACCAGAGGTAAAATTATACCAATTGGTTGGTGGTTCTATTTTAGTTAAAAAGTTAGAGGTTTTTTCTCAAGATACCACATATACTGGTCAACAAAAACAGTTTACAGATGCGTATTATATTATTTCACATCCAAAGGGAAATTTAATGTGGGATGCAGGTTTACCAGAACAACTGGTAATGCCAAAACCTTATGATGAGCCTAGTGGAGTGTATCGAATTCAAAGACCAGACTCTTTAGTAAATCAATTAAAATCGAAAGGTTTTAAAATTGAAGATTTTAACTATTTTGCAATGTCTCACTCGCATTTTGATCATACAGGACATGCAAACTACATGCAAGAAGCAACTTGGATTGTTCAAGAAAATGAATATAACTCTGTTGTTGGCGATTCTGCATCAGCAAGAAACCCTGTTTTAGAAACGCTTAAAGAAGTTAAAAAACTAAATGGAGATCATGATGTTTTTGGTGATGGAACAGTGATAATTAAATACATGCCTGGTCATACTGTTGGTCATCAAGCTTTATATGTTGAGGTTTCTGGTTTAGAAAAACCAGTTTTATTAACAGGAGATTTATATCACTTTGAAGAGAATAGAGAGAATAAAGGTGTGCCTTCTTTTAATTATGATGTAGAAGCAACTCTAAAAAGTATGGAGCAATTTGAAGCTTTTGCAAAAGAAAAAAATGCCGATGTTATTATACAACATTCTCCAAAAGATTTTGAAAAATTAGAAAAATTATTAAACAGCTTATAGTTAAAAACTAAAAGCAAATAGATTAAAAATACAATGTTAAAAATAAACAATTTACACGCCTCAATTGATGAAAAATCAATTTTAAAAGGATTAAATTTAGAAGTAAAAGCTGGAGAGGTTCACGCAATTATGGGCCCAAATGGTGCTGGTAAAAGTACGTTAGCAAATATTATTGCTGGTAAAGAAGATTACGAAGTTACCAATGGAACTATCGAATTAAATGGCGAAGATATTAGCGAATTAGCTCCTGAAGAAAGAGCACATAATGGTGTTTTCTTATCATTTCAATATCCAGTAGAAATTCCTGGAGTTTCTGTAACCAACTTCATAAAAACAGCGATTAACGAAACTAGAAAAGCAAAAGGTTTAGAAGATATGCCTGCTAAAGATATGTTGAAAATGATTCGTGAAAAATCAGAATTATTGGAAATAGATCGTAAGTTTTTATCTCGTTCTTTAAACGAAGGATTTT